>UMHO01016048.1_pt1 | contig 153179 bp, 121 predicted proteins | sample 1965561 | NCBI WGS metagenome assembly UMHO01 (sample SAMEA4836102, study PRJEB28245) | human gut metagenome | biome: gut microbiome; material: fecal sample | place: Denmark | collected 2008 | reverse complement strand
TAAACGAACGTCTAAAAAACACTTCCCCCTTCCAGGTATAGTAAATTAATTACCAACCTATTACCTCTCCGCACGCCTCTACCAAAGAAAATACATAACTCAATTTGTTTGTGTATATCACCGATAAAAACTACTTTCGGCATCGATTATTTTTTCATCATTAATTATCATAGGGCATAAAAACAAAGAAGACGATGAAAAAAGTTATAGAGAACAACAAACTAAAAAAAACAAAAGTGTAAGTAAAGCATTTAGTAAATCAACAATAAATCAAGGCATTAAGAAAAAGCGGGGAGCCAAGCCCGGAGCTCCCATCACAGGTATAAAAGAACATCGGGAAATCATTGAAAAAGCCTTTCTGGAAATGTATCTGAAAGAATATTTGGAAGTGGCTCCCACAGCCGGAATAACCACTTTAGCAAAGTTCCTTTTTGAGAAAAAACTATTCTTAACCAAGAGTAATAAACCCATAGCAACCAATACTATCAGAGGCGAACTTACCGATTTGCTAAAGGATATGAACTGCGCAAATCCCAGAGGAAAACAGAACAAGAAATAAGTAAAAAAACGCCCGTAATTAATGATGAACAACCTATCAGGAAAGGCTCTACCTTTGCCAACTATTAGTAAGGATTAAGCCACACTGCAAGGATGCTGTTTCTTCCTCAAGAGAAGCAGCATCTTTCTTTTTTCCACTACTTGAACCCCACTGAATATTACCTGTTTTTTAAATCTACAAAATTAAATGATGATGAACCGAAAAAAGCCCGCTTCACTTCACGAAGCCATTCGCAATCTATGGAAAATCCGTATCATGCTGGAAAAGAATTACACGGAAAACTGCGCCACATGGATGGCAAAACGTATTGAAAGTCTCATAGACCACATGCAATACGGACATGCGCTCATTGCCTATCATAGGCAGGACGGAACATTCAGACTCGTCAGGGCAACACTGCTTCCCTACAAAAACATGTTCAGACAAGACTATGACATCGCAAGAGTTACAACTACCATTGCATATTGGGATATCGAACAACAAGCATGGAGAACTTTCCAACTTGAGAATTTCCTTGAATGGAGCTCCGTATGTTGATTATTAATCACTCAAAAATTAAAACAAACTATGGCAATGAATTATGGGGGAATCATGTATTTCCCATTGAATGTGAATTTCTTTGATGACGCACCGATAGAACTCGTAGAAGCCAAATGCGGACTGGCAGGAATTACCGCCGTAATAAAACTACTGTGCAAGATGTACAAAGAAAAAGGCTATTATCTGTTGTGGGACAAAGAGCAATGCACGCTCTTTGCCCATAAAACAGGCATTGAAGAAACAAACATGGAAAAGATAATCTGTATCCTCATAGACAAAGGATTTTTTGACCGTAAGTATTACGAAGAACAATACGTGCTGACGTCCGCCACCATCCAAAAGGTATGGCTGGAAGCTACCAAACGAAGAAAGAGGGACTTAAACACCCTACCCTATTTATTGGAAAGCTGCATACAGGACGAAGAAAACAGTATACCAAACAAAGAATATTGCATGCAGCCTGTAAACATTTCATCCCAAAATGCAGACATTTCCGAACAAAGTAAAGTAAAGCAAATAAAAGCAGAAACAGAAGAAGGGAGTTCCGACGAGCATTCTCTTCTGCCTGTACCGGAATATGCCTACAACAAGCAAACGCATAATTATGACGGATTGATATTCACCCTACGGCAAATGAAAATCACAAAAAACGAAGAAGTGAATGCCATTTTGCGCCTGTCCGACTATGGAAGGCTGAAAGGTTATGTATGGCAAGTGATACACAACACGCGCTGGAGTGAAATCGTAGCCAAAGGGAAATACCTCATCGCCGCATTAGTCAAAGAGAAGAAAAAGACAGGGAATTAATATCCGGAAATTAAAGAAAAAACAGCAAAAAAATGAAGTTAACATCATTGGCCGCATGATGTTAACTTCATTGCAACTACGATGTTAACTAACTGCATGGCACATAGTTAACTTCATCGCAGCAATACTATCAACTCTTACACGTAAGTCTCAAGCAGTTTCACTCTCCCGCCTTCCGGCACGATTGTTACTTCCTGAACAGCAGCAGGCAAAAGCACCGTTTCCCCCGCACGCAGAGTTATTTCGTTCTGATTGTCATCCGTCAGACGGCAAGAGCCTTCCACGCAAATAAAGATAACGAATGAGTCCAGTTCCGAATAGTCACAAGTGATTTCTTCCGTCATATCATACACGGAAGTAGTGAAGTAAGGACTTGCTACCATTTCAACGGGCTCATTCTGGATACGCTCGTATTCCGTACGGAAATCGTCTTGCACATCGGAAAAATTAATGGCATCCATCGCCTGGCTGGTATGCAAATCACGGGATTTACCATCCTTATCTTTACGATTGTAATCGAAGATACGATAAGTTATATCGGAAGTCTGTTGAATTTCCGCAACAAATGCTCCGGCTCCGATACCATGTACGCGACCGGCAGGTACATAAAACACATCCCCCGGTTCTATTGTGCAAGTCTGAAGTACTTCGGCAAACGTTCCGTTGTGCACTCTGTCTTTATACTCCTTCGGAGTTATCTCCTCGGAAAAGCCGGAAATCAGTTTCGCGCCTTTGTCCGCGGCGATCACATACCACATCTCGTTTTTACCGAAACTGTTATGACGCTTCTTGGCAAGTTCGTCACCCGGATGCACCTGAATGGATAAATCCAATTTGGCATCAATAAATTTTATCAATAGCGGGAATTTACTTCCAAACCGCGCATAGTTTGCTTCACCCACCAACTCGTCTTTATATTTACGAACCATTTCGGGCAAAGTATACCCTTTGTCCGCACCATTGGCTACTACCGATTCACTACCTTCTACCGCTGAAACTTCCCAACTCTCGCCTACATTCGGCAGAGTTTCATCCAAGTGTTTGAATGGGATAATCTTGTCGCCACCCCAAAGTGTTTGTTTCAGGATAGGCTCAAATTTTAGAGGATACATTCGTTGTTTTTAATTAGTACAATTCAATACTGTTACAATACTTTTTCAGATTAACGCGACAAACATACAAAAAATATCAATTTGTATTCTAATTGTTAAACGCTAAACTTTCATAAAATGTTCTCTACATTTCTTCTCAATTACTTGGGGGAACAAAAGAATTTCTCTTTATTTGCAAGAAAATTAAATAATACCATGAATATGATAGACACTGCTCCAACAGAAAGTAATTTGTCCGGTTTGGACAGAAAAAACTTTCAGAAGAATATAAACAGCAAGAAAACAGATTTATATATCCTCAAAAACGCTTTGGGCATGGAAGTGGCGGTAACCAACTACGGTTGTGCAATTCTTTCGATTATGGTGCCCGACAAAAACGGAAAATATGCCAATGTTATTTTAGGCCATGACAGTATAGAGCATGTAATCAACAGTCCCGAACCTTTCTTAAGTACCACGGTAGGCCGTTACGGTAACCGAATTGCCAATGGAAAATTCACTTTATACGGCGAGGAGCATCAATTGACCGTTAACAACGGCCCCAATTCACTGCACGGCGGACCAACCGGCTTTCACGCCCGTGTATGGGATGCGGTTCAGCCCAATGAATCGACCGTCATTTTCAATTACACATCCGCCGACGGCGAAGAGGGCTTTCCCGGAACTTTGGAAGTAGAAATGACCTATCGTCTGGAAGATGAGACAAACGCCCTGGTTATAGAATACCGGGCTACAACCGATAAAGCTACTGTTGTTAATTTAACCAATCACGGTTTCTTCAACCTCGCAGGTATTTCCAATCCCTCGCCTACCGTTCTGAATAACATCCTCACTATCAACGCCGATTTTTACGTTCCTATCGATGAAGTGTCCATTCCCACCGGAGAGATTCTGAAAGTGGAAGGTACTCCTATGGATTTCCGTACTCCTCACGCCATCGGCGAGCGTATCGATGATAAATTCCAACAATTGGTAAACGGAGCCGGATATGACCATTGCTATGTATTGAATAAAACGGAAAGCGGTGAATTAAGCCTCGCCGCCACTTGCACAGAGCCCGTAAGCGGACGTACGATGGAAGTGTATACCACAGAAAACGGCGTGCAGCTCTATACAGGAAACTGGCTGGGTGGATTTGCAGGCGCTCATGGAGCAACTTTCCCCGCAAGAAGCGCCGTGTGCTTTGAAGCGCAATGTTTCCCCGATACTCCCAACAAGGCGCATTTCCCATCGGCAGTATTGCTTCCCGGAGACGAATATCAGCAAATTACCATCTATAAATTCGGTGTACAAGAATAGCGCATCAATGAAATAACTAACCTAATTATAAACTTATAAATTTTTCAAAACCATGACACAACAAAAACAGAACGGGAACATCGTTGCCATCATCGTAATGATTTTCTTGTTTGGTATGATTTCATTCGTAACAAACCTGGCTTCACCAATGGGTGACATTTTGAAATTTCAATTTGGCGTACCCAACTGGATGGGCACTCTCGGTGTATTTGCCAACTTCATCGCCTATGCTGTAATGGGATATCCGGCAGGCAATATGCTGCAAAAAATGGGATATAAGAAAACGGCTCTCATTGCCATTACGATAGGATTCGTAGGAGTAGGTATCCAGACGCTTTCCGGTGTGGCCGGCAGCTTCGGTATTTACTTGTTGGGGGCATTCATTGCAGGTTTTTCCATGTGTTTGCTCAATACGGTAGTAAACCCTATGCTTAACTCCCTTGGCGGCGGTGGAAACAAAGGCAACCAGCTTATCCAGCTCGGCGGCTCATTCAACTCATTGGCAGGAACTTCCGTAATCATCCTGACCGGTATTCTGATACCTTCCATTACCAATGCCAAAATCAGCGACGTATTCCCTCTGATGTACGCAGCTTTGGCTATATTCGCATTCGCATTCATCGTTATCTTCTTCTCCACCATACCTGAAAAAGAAAAAGCAGAGGTAAAAACCGATTCCACTCATTCTCAATACGGACCTCTGTCATTCCGCCACTTCATATTCGGCGCCATCGGTATCTTTGTTTATGTGGGAATAGAGGTGGGAGTACCCAACGTATTGAACAAATGGTTACAAAATCCGGATTTGGATGTTTTGGGTGTAAATGGAGCAGGAGCAGAAGCCATTGCAGGTTCCGTTACCGCTACATACTGGTTGCTGATGTTGGTAGGCCGTCTTATCGGCGCAAGTATCGGTAGCAAGATTTCAGCCAAAGCGATGTTGGGAACAGCTTCTGCCATAGGAATTATCCTGGTTATCTCCGCCATGTTCGCGCCAACAGACTCAATGGTAAATATGCCGGTATTCAAGAACAGTTCCGAAGGAATGTTCGGACTTGTACATGTGCCTGTCAATGCAATGTTCCTTGCGTTAGTCGGACTTTGTACATCCATCATGTGGGGTGGAATCTTCAACCTTGCCGTAGAAGGATTAGGTAAATATACGGAAAAAGCTTCCGGAATCTTCATGGTTCTTGTTTGCGGCGGTGGTATTCTGCCCCTATTGCAAAACGCCATTGTTGACTGGAATGACGGAATCGGCTACCTCACAAGTTATTGGCTGATTGTAGTGGCCCTCGCCTATCTGCTTTATTATGCACTGATAGGTTGCAAGAACGTAAACAAGGATATTAAAGTTGATTGATAGATAAATACAGGTAATTAGATTTATTCACCTTAAAAAACAATATCATGGATATAGAATACGTAAGAAGCCGTTTCATCAAGCATTTTGACGGAACAACAGGAGCTGTTTATGCTTCTCCGGGTCGCATCAACTTAATCGGTGAGCATACCGACTATAACGGTGGTTTTGTATTCCCCGGAGCAATCGACAAAGGTATGATTGCAGAAGTGAAACCCAATGGCACAAACACAGTCAAAGCTTATTCCATCGATTTGAAAGATTATGTGGAATTCGGTCTGAACGAAGAAGACGCTCCCCGCGCCAGCTGGGCAAGATATATTTTCGGTGTATGCCGCGAAATGATTAAACGCGGTGTAGAAGTGAAAGGATTCAATACCGCTTTTGCAGGCGATGTGCCTTTGGGTGCAGGTATGTCCTCTTCCGCTGCATTGGAAAGTACTTATGCTTATGCATTGAACGACCTGTTCGGCGACAATAAAATCGACAAATTCGAATTGGCTAAAATAGGTCAGGCTACGGAACACAACTATTGCGGCGTTAACTGTGGCATCATGGACCAGTTTGCTTCCGTATTCGGTAAAAAAGGCAGCCTTATCCGTCTGGATTGCCGCTCGCTGGAATATCAGTACTTCCCGTTCGAGCCGAAAGGCTACCGCTTGGTACTGGTAGACTCCGTAGTAAAACACGAACTTGCTTCGTCCGCATACAACAAACGTCGTCAAAGCTGCGAGGCTGCCGTTGCCGCTATCCAGAAAAAACACCCGCATGTGGAATTCCTGCGTGACTGCAACATGGAAATGCTCGAAGAAGCCAAAGCCGAAATCAGTGCGGAAGACTTTATGCGCGCAGAATACGTGATTGAAGAAATCCAACGCGTGCTCGATGTTTGCGATGCTTTGGAAAAAGGCGATTACGAAACGGTAGGCCAGAAGATGTACGAAACACATCATGGCATGAGTAAACTGTATGAAGTAAGCTGCGAAGAACTCGACTTCCTGAATGACCTTGCTTTTGATTGCGGCGTAACCGGTTCGCGTGTTATGGGCGGCGGTTTCGGCGGTTGCACCATCAACCTCGTTAAAGAAGAGCTGTACAGCACCTTTATCGAAAGAGCCAAAGAGGAATTCAAGAAGAAATTCAACAGAAGCCCGAAGGTTTACGATGTCGTAATCAGCGACGGTGCACGCAGATTAGAATAAACAAATCAAAAAACGATAAAGCGATAGGGTGATAAAGTGGTTTTCCACAGTATCACCCTATTTTTGTCGCTTGCATCTATCCTGCTACCTTATCACTATACGCCCTTTTTTATGCAGTGCAACAGTTTCCAAAGAGCGTACCCCACATTTTAACAATAAAACGTTGATGTAAATAACAAGCGGAAAGTTATTGTACATCCGCCGGGAGCACAAGCCCGAAAGGCCGTAGGAAAAATTATTACTTCCTTACGAATAACAGGCCTTAATTCCTTTTAAAACCCCGGCAAAGTGAAATCAGTACCTCTCAAAGAGATAAAAATCAATAAAGAAGTTCTGAAAATAAAACTCCCCGCCCAATCGGTTGTTACCCTTGAGTTACAGTAAATCAACCGCAAAGACTTATTGTAATTAAAACAAGAAGCGGGTGACGGGTACAAGAAAAAAGAGCGACTTTCTATGTTGCGGATTAGACATAAAGAGTTATCTTTGTCCTGTTAAAATTAACAAGCAAGAAATCAACCCGCTTAAAGAGTATTCAAATTATAATTATTTTAATAATATGAACGACAAGAAACTTATGAACCTTGCAGCGGACAACATCCGTATCCTTGCTGCTTCTATGGTCGAAAAAGCCAACTCCGGACATCCCGGTGGCGCTATGGGTGGTGCCGACTTTGTGAATGTACTCTTCTCCGAGTTCTTAGTATACGATCCTGAGAATCCCGCCTGGGAAGGTCGCGACCGCTTCTTCCTTGACCCGGGACACATGTCACCGATGCTTTATTCCACATTGGCGCTGGCAGGCAAGTTCACGCTGGATGAGCTGAAAGAGTTCCGTCAATGGGGCAGCCCCACTCCGGGACATCCCGAACGCGACATCATGCGCGGCATTGAAAACACCTCCGGCCCGTTGGGACAAGGACACACCTTTGCCGTCGGAGCAGCCATCGCCGCCAAGTTCATGAAGGCTCGTTTTGAAGAAGTAATGAACCAGACTATTTACGCATATATCTCCGACGGTGGTATTCAGGAAGAAATTTCACAGGGCGCAGGCCGTATTGCCGGTGCGCTGGGTCTGGACAACCTCATCATGTTCTATGACGCCAACGACATCCAGCTTTCCACCGAAACGAAAGATGTAACCATCGAAGATACCGCCAAGAAATACGAGGCATGGGGCTGGAAAGTCATCAAAATCGACGGTAACGACGCAGATGCCATCCGCGGCGCACTCAACGAGGCTAAAGCCGAGGCAGAGCGTCCTACACTGATTATCGGCCATACCGTTATGGGTAAAGGCGCGCGCAAGGCGGACGGCAGCAGCTATGAAGCCAACTGCGCTACCCATGGCGCTCCTTTGGGCGGTGACGCTTACGTAAATACAATCAAGAATCTGGGTGGTAACCCGGAAAATCCGTTCACAGTCTTCCCGGAAGTGGCCGAACTTTACGCTAAACGCGCTGCCGAATTGAAGAGCATCATGGCAGAGAAATATGCAGTCAAAGCCGCATGGGCAAAAGCCAATCCTGAAAAGGCGGCCAAACTGGAACTGTTCTTCTCCGGCAAGGCTCCCGAAGTGAACTGGGCTGCTATTGAGCAAAAAGCCAACGTGGCTACACGTGCCGCATCGGCCACCGTGCTCGGCGCTCTTGCCACTCAGGTAGAGAACATGGTTGTCGCTTCCGCCGACTTGTCCAACTCCGACAAGACCGACGGTTTCTTGAAAAAGACTCACGCCTTTAAGAAAGGCGATTTCAGCGGCGCATTCTTCCAGGCAGGCGTATCGGAACTGACAATGGCATGCTGCTGTATCGGTATGGCGCTGCACGGCGGTATCATCCCCGCTTGCGGAACATTCTTCGTATTCTCCGACTATATGAAGCCTGCCGTACGTATGGCTGCCCTGATGGAAATTCCCGTAAAATTCATCTGGACACACGACGCATTCCGCGTAGGAGAAGACGGTCCTACTCACGAACCGGTAGAACAGGAAGCCCAAATCCGCCTGATGGAAAAATTGAAGAACCACAAGGGACATAACTCTATGCTGGTACTTCGTCCCGCCGATGCGGAAGAAACAACCGTAGCATGGAAACTCGCAATGGATAATATGTCTACTCCGACAGCTTTGATATTCTCCCGCCAGAACATCGTCAACCTGCCCGCAGGCAACGATTACAGTCAGGCGGCCAAAGGCGCTTACATCGTAGCAGGCTCGGACGAAAATCCGGACATCACCCTCGTCGCTTCAGGTTCCGAAGTGGCTACGCTGGTGGCAGGTGCGGAACTGCTGCGTAAAGACGGTATCAAACTGCGTATCGTATCCGCTCCGTCCGAAGGACTGTTCCGCAGTCAGGCTCCGGGCTATCAGGAAAGCATTATTCCGGCAGACGCAAAAGTATTCGGTCTGACCGCCGGCCTGCCCGTTACGCTGGAAGGCTTGGTAGGTGCCCACGGTAAGGTTTGGGGACTGGAATCGTTCGGTTTCTCCGCTCCTTACAAAGTATTGGACGAAAAGCTGGGCTTTACGGCAGAGAACGTATACAAGCAGGTAAAAGCAATGATTTAATAAACAGGCGATAAAACGGTAAGGTGATAAAACGATGGAACTGTCACCTGCCGTTTTATCACTTATCACTCTATCACTTTATTTTTATATGAAAACTATTGGACTTTGTTCCGACCACGCCGGATTCGAACTGAAAGAGTACGTTCGCGGTTGGCTGGAAGTAAAAGGCTGGCCTTACAAAGATTACGGAACCTACTCCGCCGAGAGTTGCGATTATCCCGACTTCGCCCACCAATTGGCACAAGCTGTCGAGGCAGGCGAATGTTATCCGGGAATTGCCATCTGCGGTAGCGGAAACGGCATCAACATGACACTCAACAAACATCAAGGCGTTCGTGCCGCCCTTTGTTGGACTGCGGAAATCGCTCATCTGGCACGCCAGCATAATGATGCCAATGTCCTTGTCATGCCGGGTCGTTTCATCGGCACGGAAGAGGCGGATATGATTATGACCGAATTCTTCAACACCGCGTTTGAGGGCGGACGTCACCAACGGAGAATAGACAAGATACCGGTACAAGGATAATCCCTGGTTAAGGGAAGCCCTTAATCTGTTATTTTCATCTCGCGAGACGGAATTATTCATCCCGTGAAATGAAAAAAATCATCCTGTGAGACGATTTATTTCCTCTCACAGGATGATTTTTTTCATCTTAGGGGACGGATTTTTTATCCCAAGCCGACGTTAATCCGTATAATGGAAGTCTATTACTTTAACTGTTCCCGCTTTGGATTTTGACAGATAAACGGCTTTAATCTTACGCATGCCGTCAAACTCCGCTTTCAGCTTGTTTTTTCCCATATTTATCTGTCCGAGCTTTACATCCTCTTCCTCACCCTCATTATCATAGATGATATGGAGTTCAACACGGGAATCGGTGGGTTCTATCTCAAGAACGATGTAAGTATAGGCCGATAAATCAGCTTTAAATCCTTTGTTCTTCCATCCGAATTTACCATAACCTTTGTCATAAGTAATCGTTTGAGTCTCCGCATTGCCTTTGGTATAATATCCATAACTGCGGGGGAAGATTTTCACCGGTTCCTGTTTCGCTTGCACGGCAAACGCCATACACATACAAATCAATAGAAAGATAACTTTTTTCATATACATACAATTGTTATTTAGTTAGACATTTATATTTCTTTTCACGGCTTTTTTATCAGTAAAGTCACCACGCTATATGCGTCCACATCTACTCCACCGGCCAGTTTCACTTTTGATTGAGCCATTTTCTTTACTGTTTCGGCAGGCGTTGTTCCGGATGTCGTAACCACTTTGACTGCTTTCGCAGCTTTAAACGGCAGCGCTATTTTCAGACCTTGCATTACGTTGGCCGACGAGTTTACCAATATGACGGATATATCTCCTTCGGCGTTTTTATAAGCGGTCGCAGAGATTCCGGAAGGAGCACCTTCCGGTAAAGTTGCCTTTACCCGTATCCGTCCGGTAGCATATTTGGCAAAATGCGACAGGAAGTATCCCCGTGTAGTCACTTCACTACGAACCGAACCACCGTCACCATCGCCCAACATGCTATAAAAACGTCGCAAATACCACCAGATATAGACGTTGAAGCCCAAATTCATGCAGTTGTTCAGTTCTTCGGCGAAGGCCATGTTCTCCGTACGCAACGCTTCAGGGCCCGTCAGCACTTTGTCTTTCCAGGCCTTGTTCAGATAATGTTCCGTCATCCAGTATTCCTTGCCTTTCTGAGCAACCAAATCATAGCTCACCAATCCTCCACCGTAAATATGTCCGCCGATGCAATCCACATTTGCGGCAACTTGCGCATCCTGCAAAAGCGGATCGGTGAAATCATGGTTGAACTTGGAATGTTCGGAAGCCATCAGCTTGACCCCGGTAGCACGCAGTTCGGCGCCGTACTTTTTCACAAAGTCATATATCTGAGCCGGAGACCATTGACAGCTCTCGTACTTGACATCGATATCCGGTTCGTTTTGAATGGAGAGTACATCGATATCCGCACCATTATTCTGCATATAACGGACAAAACTTTTCAAATACGCCGCATATCCGTCGGTATCGGCCAACTCGCCTTGCACAATACTATGATTGTTTTTCAAGCCGATAGGTGGTGTCCAAGGGGTAGCCAGAATGGTAGCCCCCAATGATTTAGCTTTTCTCACCGTACCGACAATCTGTTTCCAGTCTCTTTCACCATTCGGGGAGATACGCACTCGCAATACGTTATACCCGAGCTGTCCCTCTCCATTACCATAAAGAGTGGTTATTTCATTGTCGGATAAAGTGGAAGCCTGCCATTTGGTATTCATGCCGCCGAAACCGATTACTTTCTGATATTCGGTATCTGTATCAATGATAAGGGGGGTAGCGGAATCTGTGATGCCAGAAGTTCGTCCAATCTCTACTTTCTCGCTGCTCCCCCCACATGAGAGGAGCCACAAAAAGATAAACAGCCAATAGGTTATTTTCATATATATTACTTATTCTATAATAGGTTTAGTATAGGGAACAATACGGAAATTACCGAAATAAATACGGAAATCGCTCATGGCAGAACCGTAGCTCCACTTTTCATTGCAAGAAAATTGTCCAAATATGAAAGTAAACTGTCCTATACTTTCTATCTGAGCAGCGTCCGCTACCGTTTTTCCTGCTACACTATTTAATTCAGACAAAGGAATTGTAACTGTTTTCCACCCTTTAGAGAAATCAACATCAACATCTTTATATAAAGCTGTATAGTTTTTATGCCAAGGAGTAAAAGTAAATTCCTTTGCATCGGTAAATCCAAAGCGAATAGCTCCGCCAGCCCATGTACAAGACATATAACAATCTATTTGTACAGCCAAGTCAGCACACATAATGGTAGCTGATAGTGCACCATTAGTAAGTAAATGCTGCCAAGCATTTTTTGTTACAAATTTATAGTACCCGGAGCCATTCGAACTAGCGTCTGCAACGTAATCAGTAGGCCCTGTTGCTGGATAGGCACGATACACATCGGGATTTGTCGGGTAATCATCTGATTTTCCAATGTCAAGAGATAAGTTACTTGAAATATTCTTCCCTTCTTTGTGAGTATCCCAATTATCGCTATTAAATTTGGCAATAAATACATTGTCTTTACAGTTTATATAACTGTATGAGTATCCTACGCCATTAATACCCTCTACTTTAATAGCACCGGTAGTCTGATCACCGCCTGAAGGAATCAGAATAGATAAGGTTTTACAATCCTCACTCACTCGCATAGTTGCTAAATCAGCAACAACTTCACCAGGGAAAACGACTTTCTCAATATCTATAAAATTGTCTCCCAACAATTCAATACGTTCACCCGCTTTTGCCAGCGTATGTGAAACTCTATTAATTACCGGAACCGGCCCGTTTCCTCTGAATATCAAGTCAAATGTAGCTTCACCAAACTCTGACACAATCCTAATCTTATTTTTTACACTTTCATCTGTCACCATAGACCCAACCGGCAAATCAGTAGGAAGTGCAAGTAAAATAGATTCGGACGTAGCATCAAAGTCTGTCAATTCTTTACCATTGCAGTGTATGGAAGTCACTGTTTCTAAATGGGTGCCTATTAAACAAATTGTTTCACCCCCACGAGTAACAGTTATTATTTCTGTCCCGTCGGCCGAACGTACTTCTGCCAATGTCGGCGGATTCCCCTTAATCACAAACGAGTAAATAAATTTCTCTCCGAACTCTGTTTCTACGGTAATCGTATTTCGGTCTGCGTCTGCTTCCACATTAGTTCCCAACGGAGTATCATTCGGAATATGCAACGTTATGCCGCCCGCAGATTGCGAGATAAACTTCTCCTCAGTCTGCTTACCATTAAAATAAACGGCCGTTACAAAATCGAGTCCCGCACCTTGAATCTGAATCTTGCTTCCCAACTCTGCCTCTGAGACTGTAGTAGCGCCCGGCACAGTTGCCTCTTCGCTATTGTACAATGCAATACCGCTTATATTCAACGACTTGCTGATAATATTCAACGCCGACGTAAATTCATTTATATCCGTAACGACCCGAACGGTATTCTTCACGGCCTCATCCGCAACCTGATGACCGATAGGAGTTTCCTCCGGTACCGTAGCCTCAATATAAGTCTTACCGAAGTTAGTAAAATCATCGGCTACAACTTCATATCCGTTAAAATATACTGCCAATACATTCTCCAAATTATTTCCCTCTATCCGGACGGCGGTACCTATGCGCACTTGTACAATCGGAGTCCACTCTTCGTTTTCCATTACACGGACACTCTCTATTACAGCCTTTGCCGAATCCGCAGCGGTTTTGCCATATTTATCCTCATCCTCACACGACATCAGTCCTGCACCTATAACAAGCAGGAGAAAGAATAACCGGCTATATTTAAAATATTGTTTCGTTTTCATCATTTCTTGCAGTTAGTTATTGCTATAAGATTTCTTAGAATAAGGAACAATGCGGAAGTTACCCATAAATACCCGGCAATCGCTCATGATAGTTCCTGTATAGTATGTTCCGCCAACCTGGAACTTACCCAATTTATAGATAAATTTTCCGGTAGCGTCTTTTACGGCTTCCCGCACCTGTTTCACATTCTTGCCTTTCACGGCAGCCATCTCGGATAAAGGCATAGTCAGCGTTCTCCACCCCTTAAAGGTCACAGGAGCAAGCTCTCCATTCTCCACCCATGACACCGTTGTCTGTCGGTAATCACTTTTACCCTCGATCATTTCCCAGCGGAAACAGCCCGTAGACCATGGAGCAGTGGCATAATAGTCAAACTGAACAGCCAGTTTATCGCAAGAGGTGGATTCCTTTATCAATCCGTTGGAGTTAGCCAGCACAATATCCCACATCTTCTGAGAAAACAATCTGAAATTAGCGATTTCGGTATCATTCTGCGTCACCGGGTCAAAATCTGCCGGTCCGTCTTTAGGGAAGGCTCTGTAATATTCGGGACTTCCCGGCTCGCCATACGTATCGGCCGGCAATGGGTCGTGCATCGTAGCCGTTAAAAAATTACTGTAATTATATGCATCACTCTCTTTATTAAACTTATCGATGAAAATACAGTCCTTACAGTTCATATAATTATAGGAATATGCTCCTCCGCTGATACCTTCTACACATATCTCCCCCGGAAGCAAATCTCCCCCTTCGGGCACTGTGACTGTAATCATTGTATAATCGGAACTTTCCGTAAACATACCGGCTTCTACCACAATATCACCGGGAAAGGTTATCTTATCAATGCCGCGAAGATTGGTACCGTAAATATGAATCAGCTCTCCCGCCTTTGCAAGCGTATGGGAAACTCCGCTAACGGTCGGCGTACCGCCCAACACCGGGATGGAATAAACAAAATTATCGTATTCTGTCACAATCCGTATGGTATTCAGTTCCTCTTTATTCTTCACTTCCGAACCTATGGGTATTGATTTCGGAATCGTGAAGATGATTTGAGTATCGGTAATGAAATTGCTGTTAATCCCCGAAACGGACACGCCGTTACAGTAAATAGCCTTTGTCGTTGCAAACCCATTGCCTTCGATACGAATCATTTCTCCCAAACGAACCTGCGCCAATTCCGTTTCCGTATCACCTACTTTCTGCGTACAGATGCGGGTTACCGTTACCAAAGCCTCGTCCTGGCACGCCGAAAAGCCTGCCATCAGCAATACACCCAATATGCAATGTATCCCTATATATTTTAAAAGTTTCATCTGAATTCTATTTTAAAAGTTATTATTCCTCTGCAATATCAAAATGAACAGGCTCTTCCCGTAACAGCGGATTCATTGTCGCCTCATTCAGAGGATATGGAAGTAACAATCTTTCCTCGGTTGCCGGCTTTGCCTCACGACCGTCGGACTTGCCCCATTTGAAAGTTGTACCGTTATAAGTATATTTATATCCCCTGTTCTGATTATTCAAGAAATCAAGCACCCATTCCTTATCCCAGAATGCCCGGCGTACAATATCATACCAGAACTGTCCTTCCATGGCCAGCTCGCAACGGCGTTCCACCCATATATCATTCAAAGTCAACTTATCCAGGTCAGCCAAAGCTTCATTGGGCTCTTCCGCCTCTTTGTCACGGGCACGCTCACGGACCCGGTTAAAGTACTGCAAGGCTTTTCTGCCCTCTACCGTCGTTGCGTCAATCTCATTCCCGGTCCCCAATACGGCTTCCGCATAAAGCAGGTACACCTCCGCCAAACGAAGCATAGGAGTAGCCAGACCGGAGTTTTCGGCAACCGCACCGCCATCCGTATCTTTCGTACCGCCTACAATATGCTTTTTCACATTACACATACTGCGACCCGACACAACCCATTTGCCCGCATCCGTATCCGTGCCGATATAGTCATACACCGCACCGGTATAGAAGAAAGTGGCACGCTTACGTGACAATTCTCCCCGATTATGCATCAGCTCCACAAATTCGGCGGACAAATATCCGGAACCTCCGTAAGCTTTCAGTCCGCCCAGCATTTCGGTTGAATAGCACAAATTAAGCTGCAAGCGGTTTCCTACGCCATAAACGGTACTGCCCGGCACCCATTGAAGGGCAAAGAGCGATTCCGGATTATTATTGTTCTGCACACGGAACAATTGCTCATAGTCACTCATCAGTGAATACTGCGTTCCTTCCTCAAGCACCGTCAATGCCGCTTCGGCCGCCTTCTGATAATAGAAATCAGGATTTGTTTCATAACGTTCCGGAGTAAAGTTTCCGCCCCGTGCATAGCAAGCCGCCGTGATATACAGACGGGACAACATTCCCAACGCGCTATAACGTGTCAAACGTCCCGGTTCGTCACTCTTTGGCAGATTGGCCGCGGCGAACTCCAAATCTCTGATGGCATACTGCAATACATCTTCCCGATGGTTGGAATGTACCACGAAGTTACCGGACAACTGTACCGGATCTTCCACAATAGGAACATTACCCCAGATGCAGGCTAAATACCAATAAGCCACCCCCCGCATAAAACGCGCTTCACCTTTGCAGGCATTTACCACTTCGGCATCCACCCCATTGTCCGACGCACGATAGATATTATTCAGGATATGGTCTGCCTGACCGATTACGGAATACAGCGCGTCCCAACCGTTCTCCAAATCGTCCGTATTGGAAGTCTCCATAAAACGGTTGAATACGGAAGAAGCGTAAGTCGCCAAATCGATGTACATATTATTGGCACGCGCATCGCCTATCTCCCACATGAACTTACTGTTAAAATTGAACCAGACGGCATTGTAAAGAGCTGCCGTCGCAGAGCGGCAATCGCTTGCGGTCTTATAAAAAGTGTCGTAAGTCAGTTCCTGGTCGGAAGTAACTTCCAAGAAGTCACTGCACCCAACGCCGGCAAATGACAGCAAACCTATCATCAATATATTTTTAATCTTTTTCATATCGCTATTGTTCTTGTTTAAAATCCTACATTGATACCGAATGTATATGTACGCGGAGAGGGATACCGCCCTGTATCGAATCCGTTAAGAAGAGCGCTCTGACTATAATTGGAATATTGGTCGCGCGCCATACCCACCTCCGGATCATAACCGGAATACTTGGTCAATGTAAATAAGTTGGTAGCATTGGCATATACCTTAATCATGTTGAGTCCTATTCTTGCTACCCAGCGTTTTGGGAAAGTATAACTCAAAGAGACATTCTGCAAACGCAGGTAAGAGCCGTCTTCAATGATACGGGTTGAAATACGGTTGTTCTGATTAGGATCTGCCGGCAAGATACGGTACATGCGTTCCGCACCGCTCACCACATAGTTGTTATAAATATTATCGGCAGAACCATTCGGATCAATCAACGCAACTTTGGCATAATCCACCGCTGCGCGTTTCGTTATGTTATACATGCGCTCATTCGGATTGTCAATATTCATATTCAGCCAATTCATGATATCATTGCCATAGGAGAATGTGAAGTACAGATTCAAATCAAAACCTTTATAGGAGAATGTATTTCCAAAACCACCGGTAAACTTAGGCAAAGGATTACCTATAACAGTCTGGTCTTTTTCATTGATAACACCGTCATGGTTCAGGTCTTCAAAAATCAGGTCGCCCACCCATACGCCTGTTGCCTTGTTTACCGTCAGCCCTTCGGGAAGCGCAATCTTGACCTTTCCGTTCTCATCATATAAATCGTAGGCAGAATTTATGCGCCCGATACAGTTATAGCCATAGAACTGCCCTATCGGACTGCCTACCTGCGTGCGGGTAACGATGCGGTCTTTTCCGCCTGTCTGATAAGTCTTGTCTACAAAAGCGTTGGCAGTGTTCAGGCTAAGGACTTTATTTCTGTTGAGAGTAAATATCAGATTGCTTCTCCACTGGAAATTACGTTTGCTGATATTGACAGTATTCAGCGTCAGTTCAATACCCTTATTCTCCAACGAACCTACATTATCCCACGGAGCCTGAGTAGTGACATTCATTGTTCCGTTCGTTCCGGTGGTACCCGGCAGGGAAAGAATAAGAAGCAGGTCATCCGTTTTCTTATAATACCAGTCGGCGATGAACTCCACACGGTTATTGAACAATGCCAGGTCCAGTCCCACATTAAACGATTTCGTCGTTTCCCAGGTGATATCCTCGTTGGGAATGCGGGAGAGCATATTGCCGTTTCCCCAAATCGTAGGGATATTTTTCAGCACGGAAGTATAGGCAAACTGAGACACATTGGAATTTCCTACATGACCGTAGCCGGCACGCAGTTTCAAATTACTGATCCAGTCCGCATCTTTCAGAAACTTCTCTTTATTGATACGCCATGCCGCGGATACGGAAGGGAAACATCCCCAACGATGTCCGTCGCCAAAATTCGAAGAACCGTCATAACGGAGAGTGGCAGTCAATAAATAGCGGTCGCGTAACGAATAATTCAAACGGCCAAAGAAAGACAGAAACGCGCTCCGGCCCGTATACCCGCTGTTCTCTGCCGTCAAGGCATCCCCCGCACTAAGGTCGGGCAGACGGTCATTACCATTCAAGCGTTTTCCATACAGACGATTACTTTCACGTTCGGTCATCTCATGACCCAACATCAGGTTGATACTCTGGCGTTTTGTCGGTTTATATTTGAAATTCATCTGATTGCGCCATGCCCAATAATAAGTGTTCTGAATAGTTTCCTCACGGGATGCTTCAGAGTTCTGGCTCCAGGCATTGAACCAATATGTAGGAACAAAACTATGTGTCTCGTCGGAATTGACATTTGTAGAGAACTCGGTCTTGAAGTCAAACCATTTCACCGGAGTCAACGTAGCGTATACATTGGCACGAACAGACAGTTTCCGGTTATTCTTATCCGCCAGGCGAGATACGGCCAGCGGATTGGACAAGTCATTATCCTGTTCTTCCGGAGCTGCGTATGAACCATCCAGATTGGTGACGGGTATATTGGGTTTCTGGCGTACGGCACTGTTAATCAAGTTCCAGTCAGCAATGGTTACAGTTTGCGTCGTACGCGAAAGAGTTGCCCGTCCACCTATTTTCAGCCATTTGCGCACCTGGGAATCCAAACCGGCAGTCAGCGTGATACGGTCGAAATCGGAACCGCTTGCAATACCGTCCTGCGTCAGGTAATTGGCAGAAAGTTTATAAGTAGTTCCCTTTGAACCGCCCGACATATTAAAATTATAGTTCTGCATGGAAGCCGGACGGAAAATAGCCCTCTGCCAGTTTGTTCCTTTCCCTAAAGTAGACGGATCGGCAAACAGGCTGCTCTTTCCATAACCCAGCGCATCATAGATATCATTGCTGTGATAGGCAAATTCACGCAAATTAGCTACTTCCAACTCACGAGGCAAATACTGAATACCATATTGCGCCTCCACATTGATTTTCGCTTTTCCTTCCTTTCCGCTTTTTGTAGTGATGATAATAACGCCGTTAGCACCCTGTGCACCATAAATGGCGGTTGCCGAGGCGTCTTTCAATATTTCCATAGACTCAATGTCCGAGGGATTGATGGACGAGAGAGCATTATCGGTTTGCGTACCCGTATCACCGCTGATGGTAACGCCGTCAATTACGTAAATCGGCTCATTAGTACCGTTGATGGAGTTCAATCCGCGAATCTGGATAGAAGAACCGCCGCCGGGCATACCTGAATTCTGAGTCATTTGCACACCCGCGGCACGTCCCTGCAACACTTGGTCGATAGATGTAGGATTCATCTGCTCAATCGCATCCGCACTGACCGAAACCACAGAACCGGTCAGGTCCGAACGCTTCATCGTACCGTAACCTATGGCGACAACCTCATTCAGAGCTATCGCATCATCTTCCATCATTACATTAATAACGCTTTTGCCGGCTACCTTTACAGATACCTTCTTCATTCCCACAAAGGAGAATTCAAGGGTTTGCCCCGATTTTACCGCTACCGAGTACTTTCCGTCCAAATCGGTTATCGTGCCTTTGGATGTGCCCTTTACCATAACACTGGCACCGATTACCGGTTCGCCTTCAGAATCCGTTACCACACCCGTCACGCGAGAAACTTGTTGCAACGCTTCTACCACAGCCAACTTTCCCGCCGCCATTCCCTCTACGGAATACGCGGAAAAGGCCAGCATGCATACTCCCGTCAGAAAACAAAGCAAAAACTTAGTCGGATAGTAGAACTTTTGCTTTTCAATGTCATTTTTCATATTACAAATTAATTATTAAAGATTACAAAGGTCAGTCAAAGCTCCGGCACTTTTTCTGACTGATGCAAACTTACGCAAGCCGCCGTTAAAACACGTTTACATGCGTTTCATAAGGTAGAACGGTTGTTTCCACCATTATTCTATCCGTTTCATTATGGTTTCAAAAGGTAACGACACGCCTTATAACGGCATTACAGCATTGATTTTATCCGCCATTTTCTCCCTTTGCCGCATTTATGATATAGTCCGTAGGAGAAACCCCATAGAACTTTTTAAAGGCTGTCGAGAAGTGGGTATGATTGACAAAACCAACCGCATAAGCGGTTTGGGAGATATTCATTTTTTTATCTTTCAAAAGAATCGCGGCCTGCTTCAAACGAATGTTCCGGATAAATTCACTCGCCGGAATACCCGTGAGCTCTTTCAGCCTGCGGTGCAGTTGTACGCGGCTTAATCCTACCCGCTCCGCCAGCATCTCCACATTCAGTTCCGGATCATCCAGATGAGCGTTTATGATGTTCATCAGACGCTCCATCAAGAGCTCGTCATTAGATTTTACTTCAATGGATTTTACCTTGTCCTCCTGAGCCTGCGCACCGGAAAACTTACCTTTCAACAAGATACGATTAGTGATAAGATTGGATATCAAAGTCAACAGCTCATCTACAACAAAAGGTTTCGTCAGATAGGCATCCGCTCCTTTGTCCAATCCCCGGATTCTATCCGAGTGTTCTATTTTAGAAGTCAGCAATACAACCGGAATATGATTGGTGTTGCTGTTTCCTTTCAATTTCTTCACCAGTGTAAAGCCATCCATTTCGGGCATCACGACATCGGACACTATTATATCGGGCTGCTGTTTCAGTGCAGCCTGCAAACCCTCCATACCGTTTTTACAGGTTATCACCCGGTATGTAGCGCTCAGTTCCACCTGCAAAAACTCACGCACTTCTTCATCATCATCCACTACCAACACTTTATAATGCGTCTTACTCCTGCCCGCTTTGGTCTTTTCCATATTTTCCGCCAATTCGTAAGAAGGTATTTGCAGCGCCACATGGCTCCCGACGGACGGCTCTACCATCTCGTCTTTTTTCAGATGGCTGTTTCCCAACGGGATACGGATGACGAAACAACTCCCTTTACAATCCTTGCGGTTGAAAGCTACAATTGTGCCATGATGCAGGTTGACCAGCAAACGGCATAGGTTCAATCCTATTCCAAAACCTAACGGAGCCGACGACAAATCCGCCGAAGCCTGATAAAAGCGTTCGAATATCTTTTCCAACTTATTTTCATCTATCCCGTCACCGGTATCCGATACGGCTATTTCGGCATAATTCCTAAGCGCACCCGATGCTTTTTTATCGGTTCCGGATGTAAGGCGGACGGTTATCTCTCCTCCGTCAGGCGTATATTTAAATGCATTGGAAAGGACATTCAGCAATACTTTATCGAAGTTGTTCCGGTCAATCCATACGGGAAGCTCCGCCTGTTCGTGTTCAAAGGTAAAGCGGATGTTACGCTTCTCCGATTGATAATCGAAAGTCTGAAATAATTCTCTTATGAAACACACCATATCCGTCTCCGAGCAAGCAATGCGCATCTGCCCCTTGTCTATTTTACGTATATCCAGCAATTGATTGAGCAAACCGATAATGCGATTGGCATTCCTATACATGGAACGCAACGCTTTCGATGTAACCTCATCGTAGTCCCGCTTCAACAAAGATTCCAAAGGACTTATGATCAGCGTCATCGGCGAACGTATTTCGTGAGAAATATTGATAAAGAATTTCAGTTTCTCTTCGTTTATCTCTTCCCGTCTTTTCCTCTTTATATAAAAGTAGACTTGCATTCCCAACACAAGCAAAATGATGGAATAACACACATATGCAATGGTCGTCTGATACCAGGGAGAGGCAATATGAATACGGAGTTCCTTTACAGGAGTGTACGAACCGTTTTCGCAAGCCCGTACCTCTAATGTGTAGCTGCCGGGAGACAAATGACTATAAGTGATGCGGTTAATTCCGGGGAGAGTACTGCTCCACAACGTACTCAGCTCTTTCAGCCTATACTCATAATGGATATTCTCCGCCTCACGGAAGTCCATCGTAGAAAACTCGAAGGAAAACGTATTATCTTCGTGGGATAAATAAAAATCCCGGGAGTCTATCAAGGTTTTATCTATTACCGCTTTTCCGCCCGAAAGTGTTTGCACCGTTACAGGATGATTATCCAGATACATATTGGTAACCATCACTTCTTTATGGAATACGGCAGGATGAATCATCTCCGGCGCGAAATGAGTAATTCCATAATTTCCGCCAAAATAGATACGGCCTTCTTTGTCATGGAAATAAACGCCACGGGAAAACTCCTTATCAATCAGTCCGTTGCCGGTATAAAAACTGATAATCCGTCCTTCGCCGGTCTTTATTTGATTGATGCCCCTGAATGTACTGCACCAGATATTACCGTCTTTGTCTTCCGCCAACCCGCAAATCACATTATTGGACAGTCCGTCTTCGGTGGAAAAACGTCTGAAAGTTTCCTGCTCCCTGCTCCATGTGTACAGTCCGTTATTGGTTCCCATCCAGATGTCTCCGTTACGGTCTTCCAACAAGGAATAACATACGTGGCTATCCATAACCGAATCCCCTTGTATCTTAATATAGCGGTCGTTTCGGGCGTCATAACAGCTTATTCCTTTATAATTGCCAATCCAGATAAGGTCTTTTGAGTCGCACAGTAACACGTTAATCCACCGGTTCTTCATCAGCCCCCTTGTTTCAGGCGCTGCCGAGGCAAGTTCCCAAACCTTTCCGGTAGAGAGATTATACCCTTTCAAGCCGACACCAAAAACCGATATATATAAATTCTTCCGCGAATCTTCCACCATACTCTTTATACGCTGTCCGGCCAGCTGGGGTAGGAAACGGCATTGATTGGTACGGGTATCCAATGCAGCCAGTCCGTTATAATAGGTACCTACCCACAGCGTATGGTTGCTATCCTCGAACATGGAAACAACAGTTCGGGGAACGGTGATATGCTCCAGCACTTCTCCCTTTTCATTGAATTTAAAAAGCCCGTTGCCCTCGAGCCCTCCCCAGATATATCCTTTGGAGTCCCGAAAAACAGACGTAATAGTTCCACCCGATTCATACTCCTTCTCCGACATATCCCAAAAGTCAAATGCCATCGGGCGGTTCGGAATCATCAATATACCCTTCTGAAAACAGCCCAGCCACAGATTCTGGTTACGGTCTTCAATCATGGAAACGACTTTGGCCGTATTCACATTGAAGAACGGGCTGTATATATTCTCGACAGGAAGCAGCCGGCGTTCTTCCTTATCTATCAGGAAAATGCCATTGCCATACGTACTGACATATACTCTTCCGTCTTTGTCAAGGGTCATATTGCGTATATCAAGCCACTCGCCACCGTGGTTACGAATTGGCACAAAACTGCTGTCCGCCTCATTCAGTTGCATCACTTTTCCGGCAACAGCTACGAACAAAGCGCCGTCCTTGTCTTCAATAACGGTGGAAGCCGATACCCCCGGCAACTCCGGTGTTGTATATGATTTCACCTGCTTACGGGAAGAGTCAATACAAGTCAGTCCCTTTTTCCCCGTACTGACCCAAATACGGTTAAAACGATCTTCATAGAGATTATTTATATAATGAGTACCGCATTTCTTTGTCAGCTCGTTCAATGGCCGGATTCTCTCGTTCTCCATATCCACCTCAAAGATTCCGCGACCGGACGCCAATACCCAGATTTCACCCGTACGCAACTGATAAATCTGAGTGATGCTCGGAGATAGATTCCCGTCAAAGGGAATGGTGCGGAACGCATCCTTTTCGGGAACATAATATTGTAGGCCGTTACTGCATCCTATCCATAACCGGTGACTGCGGTCTACATATAAACTGCGGATTATATTGTTCAGTAAGGAAGTACTGTCGTTTTTCCGGCTCAGATATTGCGTGAAACGCACTCCATCGAATTTATTCAGTCCGTACTCTGTTCCTACCCAAATAAAGCCCCGGTTATCCTGACAGATTTTCGTAATCAGGTTACAAGACAATTGACCGGAGTCGTAGAAACGAATATTTTCAGAAGAGCTTTGCCCCCAAAAGAGGCAGAGAATAAACAATATACCCAAGTGTTTCTTCATAGCAACTTATATTATTTAATATATCAACGCTGCAAAATAGAAAAGTTTTCATGAATTAAACAAATGGAAAAGAAGCTTTTTTATACGTTTCACAGACCCCGCACGAGCGATGTAACAAATAGAAAACGATATGAAACATCAAGAACACCCGTTGTTACGTACAATCATGGAATAGAATCAAATAATTCACTGTTTATGCCGAGGATGGCTTACCTTTGCCATTAGAAAAACGAATCGTGATTAACCATTTTACTTGTAAACCATGAAAAATATTTTTTTATCATTCTGTCTCTCATTCATCAGCCTTATGGCTTTCTCGGCAGACCGATTTATAGTATTTAAACCGACCGGCGACTGTTTCCCGTTAGCAACCGATGGAAAGCCTTGTCCCATTATCATCGATGCTGATGAAGACCCGGGAGTAAAAATGGCCGTAGATAACCTGCAACAGGATATCTTCAGCGTATGCGGAACTAAACCCGAGATTAGTACACACGTAAATAGCCGATATGCCGTTTTAGTCGGAACATACCGGTCTCCGCTGATACAACGCCTTTTGTCTTCCGGCAAATTAGAGAAAAAAGAATTGGAAGGCAAGAGAGAAAAGTATCTCCTGCAGACCGTATCTTCTCCTTGCGACGGAGTGGAAAAAGCACTTGTCATTGCCGGCAGCGACAAACGCGGAGCTATCTACGGCATTTACGAACTATCCGGACAAATAGGCGTATCCCCCTGGTATTGGTGGGCGGACGTACCTATACACAAACACAAACATATCTATATAAAACCGGGTATATATACAGACGGTGAACCTAAAGTAGAGTACCGTGGCATTTTCATTAACGACGAGTGGCCGTGCATGGGAAACTGGGCAAAAGAAAAATTCGGCGACTTCAACAGCGCATTTTATAAGCATGTTTTCGAATTGGTATTACGTTTGAAGGGTAATTTTATGTGGCCTGCAATGTGGGGAAGCGCTTTTTATGACGATGACCCGCAGAACGGCGTATTGGCCCACACCATGGGAGTCGTGATGGGAACTTCTCATCACGAGCCTATGGCCTTGGCCCAACAAGATTGGAAACGGCGCGGCAAAGGAGCATGGGACTATACACAAAACAAGAAAGGTCTCAACGATTTCTGGACTTACGGCATAGAACGCGCCAAAAACTGGGAATCCGTAATCACCATAGGAATGCGCGGCGACGGCGATGAACCGATGAGCGAAGGCGCCAATATCTCATTATTGGAGAATATAGTGAAAGATCAGCGCGAAATCATTGAGAAAGTGACAGGCAAAAAGGCCGATAAAACGCCACAGGTATGGGCGCTTTATAAAGAAGTGCAAGACTATTATGACAAAGGAATGCGTGTTCCGGACGACGTTACCCTGCTGTTGTGCGATGACAACTGGGGCAATGTACGAAAACTGCCACGCCCGGATGAGAAACCGCGTACCGGCGGATACGGCATGTACTACCATTTCGACTATGTGGGCGCCCCCCGAAATTCCAAATGGATTAACATCAACCCCATTCCCCGTATCTGGGAACAAATGCATCTGACTTATGAATATGGCGTACGCAAGCTATGGATAGTCAACGTAGGTGATTTGAAGCCTATGGAATACCCCATCACCTTCTTCCTGGACATGGCATGGAACCCCGACAAATTCAATGCCCAAAACCTGCAACAGCATGCAGAAGAATTCTGCGCCCGGCAATTCGGCTGCACATATGCCAAAGAAGCGGCACGCATTCTTTCTCTTTATGCCAAATACAACCGCCGGGTCACTCCCGAAATGCTGAATGCCAAAACGTACAGCTTCAATTACGGCGAATGGGAACGTGTCGTCAATGAATACAATACGTTGGCGCTGGATGCGCACAACCTCGGTTTCTTGTTGCCATCAGAATACAGAGACGCTTACGACCAGCTTATTTCGTTCCCGGTTCAAGCATGTTCAAACCTATATAATATGTATTATGCCCAAGCCAAGAACCAAGCGTTGGCAGCCAAAAAAGATCCGGAAGCAAATTACTGGGCGGATAAAGTGGCATCCTGCTTTCAACGCGACTCCATCTTGACCGATTATTATCATAAGACAATATCTGACGGAAAGTGGAATCACCTTATGAGCCAGATTCATATCGGCTATACTTCCTGGAACAATCCGGAAAAACGAACCATGCCCAAAATAACCCGTGTACCCGAACGTTCCGTTCCTTATACGTTTAAAGAAACGAAAGGATATGTATCTATCGAAGCCGAGCACTTCACACGCGCCGTCAGTGAAGGTAAAACCACATGGAGCATCATTCCCGGATTCGGAAAGACACTATCGGGCATCACCACCCTTCCCGTCACCCTGACACCGGAGAAGATGTATCTGGAGTATGACATAGAAATGGAAAAGACCGGAAACGTACGGGTAGAACTCTTACTTGCTCCTACCCTGAACTTCAACGAGAACAAAGGATTGAGTTATGCAGTCAGTTTTGACGGCGGGAAAGAGCAAATCATCAATTTCAACGGTCATTATACCGGAGAGTTGGGCAAATGGCAGTCCAATCCGATTATCGAATCCCGCTCAATCCATCAGTTAGCTAAAAAAGGCATGCATACGTTGCGTATCCGTCCGTTGAATCCGGGTATCGTTATCGAAAAGATTCTGATTCACGCAGGCGGACTGAAACCGAGCTATCTGGGTGCACCGGAAACGCGAAAGCCCCTTTGAATACCTATATAAACCCAAAAGGACATTACAAAACATCTGATACTATGAAACACACAAAAAAAGGAATATTCAAACCGGGAATACTTTTTCGCACAGCCTTATTTTGCATCTGCATACTGACCGGGTGCAAGGATGACGAACTTCCTGACAAGGCACCGGACATAACCGGCAGGCAAGAAACTTTAAATGACATAAACAACAATATAAAAGCGTTACAACAACTCATAAAAGCCGAAGAAAACAACGTAGGAATAAAAACATGCACACCATCCGGAAACCGGACCGGCTATCAGATTGAACTGACAAACGGCACGCTTATTACCGTATGTACGCAAATCGCCGCACTGGACGGTGAAACCAATCAGACGGCCTATGCTCCCCTGATAGGAGCCCAAGAAAGAAACGGCGTCTATTACTGGACTATAGGTGGCGAATGGCTTTTTACCAACGGCGCCACCGGCAGCAAAACAAAAGTAACAGGTTCCGACAGCGTCTTGCCCGAAGTCGGTATAGCAGAAGAAGGTTATTGGAGTATCGATTATGGAAACCGGACATATACATTGGATGAAAAAGCGCAAAGCGGACGTATAGAGAGCGTCTTCCGCAATGTCGACCTTTCAAACAGCGGATACGTTACCTTTACATTTACCGGGAACACATCTTCCATAGTCTTGCCTATCAAGGAAAACGATGGGGACAATCCTGTTACGGGAGCGTTACGCCGCCCAATCTCGCCCAACCGTCCTATGTGGCTCATTCATATCGATTCCTGGACTTATCCCGATCCAGAAAAAATCATTGATATGATACCGGAAGATATACGTCCGTTCGTAGTCTTCAACATTTCATTATCTACTTCGCCTCATGATGCCGCCAATTTTGAACGTGTAGAATACGGCTACGAAACAGCCAAATCCTGGTTGAGAGTTTGTGCGGAAAAAAACGTATGGGCAATGGTGCAACCGGCAAGCGGGGCGAAATGCCATTTCCCGGACTTCACAGACTATGCGGAATTGGAAACCAGTATGTATGATGAGTTTTACAGAGACTATCCCAATTTTCTTGGTTTCAATTATAGCGAACAATTTTGGGGATTCGACAACAGCCTGTTTAATGTACGTTATGAAGACCGGCTCACTCATTGGAGTAATCTGATGAAGTTAAGCCACAAATACGGCGGATATCTGGTAGTCAGCTTCTGTAATGCTTATTGGGGAGTTTCCCACAATCCGATAGCCATGTTCAAGCGGAGCGGCAGTTTCAGAGAAGCTTGCAGCCTGTATCCGGAGCACTTCATTTTATGCGAGAAATATACCTCTCAAAACGGTTTCTTCGATGTGGAAAGTACTTGTCTCGGCGCCTACTTATCCGGATATGCCGGGCAGTATGGCATACGTTTTGACGAATGTGGCTGGAACGGACTATATGGCGATACCGATTTTCCTGTGGCTGCCGGAGCCATCCCTGCTTTGGAACATATAACGCTGACCGGACAAACCGTAATCGACGGTCCAGAGCTGATATGGCGTCAATGTTATAAAGAGGGGAGTATTACAGACAACGGCGGTTACAAACAGAGAAATTGGGAGATGTTCCCTCAATTCGAGAATATCAATCTCGATATCTTCCGTAAAATACTGGACGGAACCGTATATATACCCGGACGGGAAGAAGTAATAGAACGAACCAAAGCTGTCATTGTGCACGATGTAAATTCCGGTAGCAACATGCAGAAGTACAGTGCACCTGTCGGTTTGTACGAAGGGCTTTATCGAATGGATGACGACGGAAACAATCAAAGCGAACAAGATTATAACAAGAATTACTTCAAGAAAACCGGGCGTTACCCTACCATCCCCATTGTGTACGGCTTGAGAGATGCCATAGCCAATACATTCTCCGTACAAGTGAACATGTCCGAATATGCAAGCCGTTGGAGAGACAAGGATAAAAAGGTACAGGAGTTCAAGACCCTGTTTCCCGAAGAATATACGGGTAATCTCTATGCCGGCCGTAGCGATAACCGTTGGGTGACTTATAATCCTACCGGACAAACAGCCTCGGCCACCCTTCCTCTGAAGTACAATACATGCGACAAAATAGAGCTTACCTATGCAAAATATACAGCGGGAATAGTCAAGGAACATACCGACAATTTGACTTTCTACCTCACCAATTACAGCAATACCAACACTTCATTGAAAAGTGAGGTTATCAGGATTTTCGGCAGCACACAGAAACCGACCTACACTTACAATGATAGAGGCAGCCGTACCGTTGCTCCGCAAATCAGTGAAACATGGAATGACAACATACTGGCTTTAACGGTAAAACATAACGGTCCGCTGGACATTACGGTAAATTGTGCCGGTAATGCGATGCAGCGTGAAACCGGTTATCGTACGGCAACGATTTCCACACCTGCATCTCCGCAATCTTATTCGGGGCCCCGCCAGCATGAAGCCGAGAACTTCGATTACAAAAATATCAAAGCGCATGTAAAGAATGCAGCCGGCGGAAGTATACGGAACTATACGGCATTGGGTTACATAAACTTCGGTTCAAGCTCCGCTGCGGCCGTCAGAGATATGGTAAGTGTTTTAAACGAAGGTCCGTACACATTGAAGATTAGATATAGAGCGCCGTCAGCCACCGTTTCTACCGTAGAATTACACATCAACGGTAAAACGAGCGGTTTTCCCGAATTTACCCAAACCGGTAATGATGATTGGCGAGTGAGCATGCAGCAAGTGTATTTGAACAAAGGAACGAATACCATCGAACTACGCGCCAATGGCAATGCGGCAAGCGAACTTTATTTGGACAATATCATCATAGAGGGTGTATAACCATTTCAGTCAATTATTACACACTTTCAATCAAAAACTAACCTTTGTCATTTGGAGAGTTTTCCTACTTTTGTCAACGTAATCTAATTACCATTTAAGAACATAAAAGAAAAACGCATGAAGAAAGTAATCGGAATCATCTCCCTGCTTCTATCGGTAACTTTGGCAACTGCCAATCCGATAGATTTTGACAAAGCCTTCAAGGAAAGCGCTAACATCGAAAAACAAATCAAGAGAACGTCTTTCCCCGACCGCACCTATCTCATCACAGATTTTGGCGCAAAGCCCGATACGCCGGATGAACCTTGTCATGAGGCTATCAACCAGGCCATCGTAACATGCAGCCTGAACGGTGGCGGAACAGTTGTAGTACCCAAAGGGACTTTCCATACCGGCCCTGTCACCTTAAAGAGCAATGTGAATTTTCATGTGGAAGAAGGTGCCGTATTGAAATTCTCTACCGACCAAAGCCTTTACTTTCCCGCCGTCATTACCCGCTGGGAAGGTTTGGACTGCTATAATGCCCGTCCGCTAATATATGCGTACGGCGAAACCAACATCGCCATCACCGGTAAAGGTACAATTGACGGACAAGGTTCCAATGAAACCTGGTGGTCTATGTGCGGCGCTCCACGCTACGGCTGGAAGGAAGGAATGGTTGCCCAACGCAACGGTGGACGCGAACGTCTGTTGATGTATGGCGAAACCTCTACTCCCATCTACAAACGCATCATGAAGCCCGAAGACGGTATGCGCCCGCAACTCATCAACCTCTATTCCTGCAATACGGTATTAATAGAAGATGTAACCCTGCTGAACTCTCCGTTCTGGGTTATCCACCCGTTGTTTTGCGAAAGCCTCATCGTACGTGGTGTACACGTTTTCAACCGTGGTCCCAACGGAGACGGCTGCGACCCGGAATCTTGCAAAAACGTGCTGATAGAGAACTGTACTTTCGATACGGGTGACGACTGTATAGCCATTAAATCCGGACGTAACCAAGACGGCCGCAAATGGAACATCCCCAGCGAGAATATCATAGTACGCGGCTGTTTCATGAAAAACGGTCATGGCGGTGTAGTCATCGGCAGCGAAATATCCGGTGGTTACCGTAACCTGTTCGTAGAGAACTGCCGCATGGACAGCCCGGATTTGGATCGCGTAATCCGCATCAAGACCAGTACTTGCCGAGGCGGACTGATAGAGAATGTATTTGTGCGTAACGTCACTGTCGGCCAGTGTCGCGAAGCCGTACTCCGCATCAATCTGCAATACGAGAACCGTGAAAAGTGTAACCGTGGCTATGCTCCTACCGTACGCAACGTACACCTCAAAAATGTAACCTGCGAAAAGAGTAAGCTCGGTGTCCTCATCATCGGACTCGACGATGATAAGCACGTTTATAACGTAAGTGTGGAAGACTCCCGCTTTAACAATGTGGAAAAAGGCGGTAATCAAATAAAAGGAGCAAAAGACATTATGTTCAAGAATTTATATATAAACGGAGAACTTGTAAAGTAAGACAACCACATTTTCATATAGTTCAGCCCGGAACCTTTACATTGTGACAAAAAGCAATAAAGATTCCGGGCTATTTATTCCCCTTGTTTTCTTATTTTTAGCAAATAAGTTGCATATTGTCTTTAAATAAAAACTATCTTTGTACTTCAATAATCCGGAACTCAGAATGATATGGAGCAATTAAATACCATAAAAGAGCTTATCAATCAGGGAAATGTAGAGCAGGCTATCCTCCAGCTTGACGAAATACTTCAAACCGATTTTCCCGAAAAAGACGAAGCCTATTACCTCCGGGGGAATGCTTACCGCAAGCAGAGCAACTGGCAGCAGGCGCTGAATAACTACCAATATGCCATTGACCTCAATCCGGACAGTCCCGCCCGGCAAGCCCGCAACATGGTGATGGACATTCTGAACTTCTTTCATAAGGATATGTACAATCAATAAATAAAAGAACGTAAATTATGGCAAAAATCAAAGGAGCAATCGTAGTAGACACCGAACGTTGCAAAGGCTGCAACCTGTGTGCCGTGGCTTGTCCGCTCAATGTAATAGCCCTCACCAAAGAGGTGAATGTAAAAGGGTATAACTATGCCCACCAGATATTGGAAGATACCTGTAACGGATGCAGTTCTTGCGCAACCATATGTCCGGACGGATGTATCTCGGTTTATAAAGTAAAAGTAGAATAAATAAGAAGAATATGGCAGAAGAAGTTGTATTAATGAAAGGAAACGAAGCCATCGCCCACGCAGCCATTCGCTGTGGTGCCGACGGATACTTCGGCTATCCTATTACTCCCCAATCGGAAGTATTGGAAACACTTGCCGAACTGAAACCCTGGGAAACCACCGGCATGGTAGTACTCCAGGCAGAAAGTGAAGTGGCAGCTATTAATATGGTATACGGTGGCGCCGGAAGCGGAAAAATGGTAATGACCTCTTCATCCAGCCCCGGTGTCAGCCTCAAGCAGGAAGGAATTTCCTACATTGCAGGAGCCGAATTGCCGTGCCTGATTGTAAACGTGATGCGCGGCGGTCCCGGCCTCGGAACCATTCAGCCGAGCCAGGCCGACTATTTCCAGACCGTAAAAGGCGGCGGTCACGGTGACTATCGTCTCATCGCCCTTGCCCCTGCTTCCGTGCAGGAAATGGCGGACTTCGTAAGTTTGGGTTTTGAACTTGCCTTCAAGTACCGCAACCCGGCTATCATCCTTGCCGACGGTGTAATCGGTCAGATGATGGAAAAAGTAGTGCTCCCCGTACAGAAGCCTCGCCGTACGGATGCCGAAGTTATCGAGCAATGCCCGTGGGCCACTACCGGCAGAACCAACGGCCGCAAGCCCAATGTCATTACCTCTCTGGAACTGAAACCGGAAGAAATGGAGAAAAACAATATCCGTTTCCAAGCCAAATACAAAGAAATCGAAGAAAACGAAGTACGTTTCGAAGAGATTCACTGCGACGATGCCGAATACCTGATTGTAGCGTTCGGCTCTATGGCACGTATCGGCCAGAAGGCCATGGAACTGGCTCGTGAAGAGGGTATCAAGGTCGGAATGCTTCGTCCTATCACCCTGTGGCCGTTCCCGACCAAAGCCATTGCCGCCTATGCCGACAAAGTAAAAGGCATGCTGGTCACCGAGTTGAATGCAGGACAGATGATTGAGGATGTCCGCCTGGCCGTAAACGGAAAAGTGAAAGTGGAACATTTCGGACGCCTCGGCGGTATCGTCCCCGATCCGGATGAGATTGTTACGGCACTTGCCAAATTAAAAAATGAGAATTGAGAAGTAAGAAATCTCAGTAACTCTATTTGTATTTTTTAATTTTTAATTCTCAATTTAAGAAATGAATCCTGATAAAATAAGAAACGTACTGAATATTCTCTTCATGGTACTTGCTCTGGCAGCCATCATCGTATATTTTGTGGCAAAAGACGACTTCAAGCTGTTTATATACGTTTGCGGCGCTGCCATATTCGTCAAGCTCATGGAGTTTTTCATACGGTTCACCAACAGATAAGGAGAAGTGATTATGACAAAAGAAGATATTATCAAACCTGAGAACCTGGTTGCCAAGAAACCGACTCTGATGAACGATAATCCCATGCATTACTGCCCGGGATGCAGCCACGGTGTGGTTCATAAACTGATTGCCGAAGTAATCGAAGAAATGGGACTGGAAGATAAAGCCGTAGGTATCTCCCCTGTGGGATGCGCCGTATTTATCTACAACTATATAGATATCGATTGGCAGGAAGCCGCTCACGGACGTGCTCCCGCACTTGCCACCGCTATCAAGCGCCTGTGGCCGGACCGTCTGGTATTTACCTACCAGGGCGACGGCGATTTGGCCTGTATCGGTACCGCCGAAACAATCCATGCGCTGAACCGCGGCGAGAATATAACCATTGTTTTCATCAACAACGCCATCTACGGTATGACCGGCGGACAAATGGCTCCTACTACCCTTGTGGGCATGAAGACCTCTACCAGCCCCTACGGACGCGACGTGCATTTGCACGGTTATCCTCTGAAGATAGCCGACATTGCCGCCCAACTGGAAGGTACGGCTTACGTCACCCGCCAAAGTGTGGAAACCGTTCCCGCCATCCGCAAGGCGAAGAAAGCTATCCGCAAGGCATTCGAGAACTCCATGGCAGGCAAAGGCTCCAACCTCGTAGAGATTGTTTCCACCTGTAACTCCGGCTGGAAGATGTCTCCGGAAAAATCAAACAAATGGATGCAGGAGAATATGTTCCCCTTCTATCCGTTAGGTGACTTGAAAGATAAATAATGATGCTAAAAACAGAAGAACAATGAAAGAAGAAATCATTATAGCAGGCTTCGGCGGACAAGGTGTATTGTCCATGGGAAAGATTTTGGCATACTCCGGACTGATGGAAGGCAAAGAGGTTACCTGGATGCCGGCTTACGGTCCGGAACAACGCGGCGGTACGGCAAACGTAACCGTGATTGTAAGTGACGAGAAAATCTCCTCACCCATTCTGAGCAAATACGACGCGGCTATCATCCTGAACCAACCCTCGCTGGAGAAGTTCGAGAGTAAGGTAAAGCCCGGCGGCGTACTTATCTACGACGGCTACGGCATTATCAACCCGCCCACACGTAAGGATATCCACATTTACCGCATCGACGCTATGGATGCCGCCAATGAGATGAACAACGCCAAAGCATTCAACATGATTGTACTGGGCGGTCTGTTGAAGATTGCTCCGATCGTGACTTTGGAAAACGTTATCAAGGGATTGAAAAAGACACTCCCCGAACGTCATCACCACCTGATACCGATGAATGAAGAGGCCATCAAGCGTGGTATGGAGCTGATTAAAGAGGTATAAAGTACCTAAACTATAAACGGATGATGCTTTCTTAAAGGAAACATCATCCGTTTTTTCTTACCCGCCTATTCGGGGAGTTTTATAATAATAGTCAAGTCTGATACGTTAATGGCCGACATCAGTTATAAGGACAAACTCCCGTATCACGCATCTTGCATCTGGAGTTTGTAATCTTACATATTCCTCTTCCGTTAATTACATCATCTGTCAGGTTATCGCAAGTCACTTTATACTTGTCCTTACCACCTGTATTGCCGGTAGCCGCAAGCACTACATAAAGAATAAGAAGCGCGATCGCCACAAATATCAATATCCAGGTAATGGTGAAAACGGCATACGTAGTCAATATCATATAACCCCACTGCCACATCAGTCGCTTCCTGTCCTCGGGTACCGCACTACGTATTTGATACAAAGCGTAACCAATCAATGCAAGGGCGGAAATCCCCACCAGCCAGCCAATCATATCCTGGCTGTCCGAACCGAGCCACTGCGAAAAGACCGCAACAACGCCCAGTACGGCACCTACCCAGTAATAACTCTTTGACTCCGGCACGACATCCACTCCCGACATTTCGTACAAACGGTTGGGAACAAAACTACTCCATTTGGTGAATGACAAGATTACCGCAACAAAAGACAAAACGACAAGTACCAATAATCCGCCGCACAGCGCAGCAAGATTTACCGCTATGTCATAAAAAAGACGCCAGGTTTCCGCTTTCTTATTTTCCGCCCGGCCACAACTCAGAATACGGCGTACAATGCGCCAAACGGGATAGACCAGGGTCAACGCCACACATATCCCCGCAACCCAATAAAGCTGCGTATCCGCAGGAGTCTCGTCCATAAAAAGCAATGCGCCGGAAAGCAAACCTGCCATCATCATTATAAAGCCCAGCACACCTGTTATAATCAATGTACGAAGAGAACGGAAGCTGAATGAAGAGACAATCTCCGTACCCGCTTTCTTATTGAACCAACTTTTTATCTTACCGAACCTCAAAAACAAGAGGCATGAAAAAACAAAGCCGCACAACCCTAATATTTGGGAAAGTAAAGCCAACAATACGATTAAAATTTCCATATTACTTCATTCTATTATTCGTAATAAGTAATGCTACGTTCCGCAATACCATAAGGCTGCCCGTTAAGGGTTATCACCATGCGTGTCCAGTTGCTCCGGTCGTCTGTTTCCGTATAGTCATAGGAAACTTCATTATCATCGGACGATACGCAGGTTTCCAACCAGCCTTTTTCATTATAGGTGTACTCTTTAACGGTCAGGTATTCATCCATCTCACTGTAAGCGGATTCTTTAAGTACGCGTCCCCGAGCGTCTTTCACTACATAATCACGTTCCGTATCTCCATGCTCTATGCGATTACCGTCCGCATACTCTATCTTTGAGGCATCCGCCGGATACTCATTGGTAGTCTTATCACCGTCTATATACATATCTTCGATTGTATTCGCCAAATTACCGCCTTGATAGATATACTTACGGTCGGTAACCATTTCACCGTTCCGGAAGAGTTTCTCGTTGCTGACATTTCCGTCTTGGTAATCATAGACTGTGATGTACTTAACGGCATCCACCACGCTTATTACAGAGTCGAGCTGTCCGGCTGCGCTATAAATCCGGGTATCTTCTTGCGGAAAAAAATCCGTCTCCCGATAAACATCCGGTTTGCCGTTCTTTACTATTTTATCGCCTTGCGCCTTCGCGTTATAAATCAAAGTCTGAACCTTATGTACCTTACCGTTCAGTCCTTCCCGGCCCGTACTATTTCCGTTTTGTGTAGATACGCCACCGCAAGCGGTCAGCGCAATGGCTGCCGCCGTCATTAAAAGTCTGTTCATATTTGCCTGCTTTTTTTATTAAGTAACCGTACGTTTAGAAGCCATAGGCTTGTTTACGTATCGCCATATAGTCTTTCTCCGCCAGAAACACAATCTTGGCAAACTCCGTAAAGTCGTAAGTATGGCAGTTAATGTAAACGGGAGCGCCTTCACTATGGCAGGGCACACCGGCTTGAATCATCTGTCCGGGAGCATACTCGGCCTTCAAGGAACTGTTATAAGAATTACTGTTGAAAGGGTTCAACTGTCCGAGTTCAATCAAATGGTCATTGGCTTTCATCAAGGCGAAATACAGACGGGTGTCTTTCAACGGATATTCGCCTTCGGCGCATTTACGTTTGGTTTCGCGTACTACAATATCCCGTTTGGGAGTTACCGTAACCCGTACAATTATACTGCCAGCCTCTCTGCCGGCATGATATTCCGCCACTTTAGCACCTGTTACCTGAAAGTCGGGATATACGTCTCCGGTACAAACGATTTCGCGTCCCACGAGTTTCTCACCCTCTTCCGCAGCCTTCTGATAACTCTTGGCCGCATATTCATCAAACTCTTTCAGTTTCTTTTGATAACGGTCTAAATCATCCTCTTTGCGCAAGCTTTCATCCAACGCTTTTTTCTTGGCTGCCACCTCTACGAATATGGCGGGTACACGCCCCAAAGGCGTATCACTACTTGCAGCCGAACCCGAAGCGGCACCACCGCACGCTGACAACACAACCAGTCCGCAGAACATTGCGGACAAAGTTATAACCGTAAACTTTTTCATCATATCAAACTATTTTAAATGAGTAATGTCGTCAGCATTTACGGATAGGGATAATCCCTTTGGAGATAGCCGTCATAATCAGGTCTGCCACATTCCGGGCATCCAGTTTATCCATCAGATGGCGCCGGTGTGTATCGACCGTATTGGTAGAGACACAAAGTTCCTGGGCTATCTCCTGCGTATTCTTACCCTCGGAGATGCGTTTCAGCACATCGAGTTCACGCAAGGTCAGCTCTTCACGCCGCCCTTCGTCCGAACGCTTCATCTGTGCGCGCACATGCTCGGCATAAGGGCAATAGTACGTTTCGCCATCCAGCACACGGCGAATGGCTTCGGCTATTTTTGTAGAATCAATGGATTTAAACAGAATACCGTCTACCGAGCACTGTATCAAGTTCTTGATAAACCAGATTTCCTCGTGCATGGTATTCACAATGATACGCGCTTGCGGGTCTTTCTCCCGTATTCGCACAATGATATCCATCCCTGATATGTCGGGCAACTCCATATCCAACACGAAAAGATTGAAACGTTGAGATGCGATAAGAAGCAAAGCCTCTTGTCCCGACGATGCAGTACATACGTTTTTTATTTCCGGTAACGAACATTCCACTATCCGCTTCAAACCTTGAAGCACCAAATCATGGTCATCCACCAACAAAATGCGTATATCTCTTTCTTTCATCAACCTATCTTTGTGTTCTAAATTATGTTGCAAAGAAATAGCATTTATTAATATGCGGCATCATCAAAAATAGTGATTTTACTCTCCGGCATAACGGTTTTCTATTAAATGGATAATGGTATTTCAAGCCTGAACTTTTGACTTCCGTCCTGAATATTTACAGTAAACAAACCACCGACGGTCTTCGCGCGTTCTTGGATGGTAGTAAGCCCGATACCCTTTGCCCGCACCTCACTACCACGATAGTTTTTACCGTTGTCCGAAACTTGCAGAGTCAGCAGTCTCCGTTTCAATGTGAGGGTCACATCTATCTCCGTAGCTCCGGAATGCTTCAGGATATTGGACAGTAATTCCTGCATGATACGGTACACCTCATAAGACACTTCTTCGGGTACTTGACTCCACTGCGTTTCTTCACTCTCTTTACTGAATGCGAGTTGTACGGATGCAGGCAGGACAAGCCGTTCCACATAAGCCTCTATCGTCTCGGCAAGAGTGGCAGACCGGAACTTAGGCGGCATCAATTCGTGGGAAATACAACGGACATCGCTACGTACCTGCTCCAGCAAAGCCAGGATTTCTTGTTTCGACTCGTCTGTGGGTTGCATGCATTGCATATTCATGCCAATGCCAAGCAGGTCGTTACATACGCCGTCGTGCAACTCCTTGGCAAGGCGCGTACGTTCGCGCTCCAATCCCTCTATATAACTTTGGGCAAGTTTCAATTCTTCCTCTTTCTTAATGCGCTTACGGCGGAAAACATAATAAAGCAGAAAGAGTATCAATATAAAGACCACGACAACGGTTGCCATAATCCACCGCATGGTCTGCGCTTTCTGTTCCAACTGAACTTGATTCAAACGGACTATTTCAAGCTCCTTTTCCCTGGTATCGTATTTCACGGTCAGGTCGGACAGCTCTTTGCTGATATGCTCCGAATGCAGACTGTCACACACCCGGTAAGCCATATCGTAGTAATACATGGAGTTTTCGGGTTCCTGCAGGTCGCGATAGTTGCGCGCCATCATCAAATACAGTTTGTCCATAGGCAGATGCAATCCGGATCCGCGATACTTCAACAATTTCTTCTGAATATTCAGGCTCTCGCGATACCTGCCTTGAGACATATAGATTAGGAACTGCTCTTCCAAAAATCCGAATACTTCCGTTGACTCTTCAGGTAATTGCGGTATGACAGCTTCCGCTTTTTCCATATATACGTCCAACGAATCACGATTACCCAACGCCTTAAACATCTCAAGCATCACCGTATAGGCTTTCAGCACATATCTGGGCTTCTTCTGCCGGATACCTTCCGTCACTACGGCACGCAACATGCCTATTCCCTCGTCATGACACCTTTGCAGAAAGTAAATGCTACCACAGGAATAGTTGGCATATAATATCATATCCAAATCCAGACTTTTTGCCGCCGCCTCAACAGCACGTTTACCATAAGCGATTCCCTCATCCAAACGACTTTGATTGGCATACAAAAGGGCAATACCGCACAAAACCTGCGCCTGCTCGGAATAGTATTCGCGCCCTTCAAGCAAGTCCAAAGCCTCGTTATAATAAATAAGCGCGGAGTCCAGTCTTTCTTTTTGGCGACAGACCACTCCAAGGTTGGCGCTGACCGTTGCCCAAAGAGCAGTATCCCTCTGGCGAGCCGCTTCATCGTGAGCCATCGAAAAATAATGAAACGCCTTATCCAGATTACCCGAAGAGAAATAAGCGTCGCCTAAATTACATAGCAACGACGCATACAAAGGGGAGTTCTTGGTCTGCAAAATTTCCAACCCTTTTTCTGCATAATAACGGCAACTATCCACCGAACGGTTCGAGTAATATTCACTCAACTCGCTGTATGCAGCGGCAATGCTGTCTTTGTTATTCAATTTCCCGGCACTGATAAGTTTTGCCTGATATTTTTCTAATTCCGCATCCTGGGCATACAAAAAAGGAGTAATGGCAAATACTCCCAAAAGAATAAACAGTGTTTTCATATAACGAATGGATTTTATCAAGCTGTTAACAATCAATTATAAAGCCAATACACATAATCAGATTGTACTATCTGTGCAAATATAAAAAACTCGGAACATACGGCACTTCTGTTTACAAGAAAAAGAAGCAAAAAAGACTGAATTCCGTAAGCGAATAATTTTTTATTGTATCTTTGCGCCTAATTATGAGACGAATCGTACTGACATATATATTTCTATCTATTATAGGTATCTTGGGCGCCGTGGCGCAGACGACTCCTTTCAACCGTATGGATCCTACAACGGGACGCGACCAGTTCGGCAATCAGGTAGATCCCAACACGCTGCCGGATAACTTGGAAGACAGCACCAATACGGAAATCCAAAGTATTCCGCCCAAACTTTATATGTGGCGTCTGAGTGAGACCCTGGGTGACCGTACCATTATTCCCGCCGATACCGCCAATCTGAATTTCCAAAACACCAACCTGGTGGAAGGCATGTACGGACATTACAATTATTTGGGTAACCTGGGCTCTCCCCGCCTTTCACGTATCTTCTTCGAACGCAGAGATAATGAGCCGACCATCTTCATGGAACCTTTTTCCAGCTTCTTTGTCCGTCCCGATGAAGTAAAATTCACCAATAGTAACGTACCTTTCACCAACCTTACTTATTATAAAGCGGGAAATAAAGTCAACGGTGAAGAACGTTTCAAATCTTATTTCTCGGTAAATGCCAACAAACGCCTGGCTTTCGGCTTCAACATCGACTACCTGTACGGACGGGGATACTACCAGAATCAGTCCACATCAAACTTCAATGCCGGAATATTTGCCAGCTATATCGGCAATAAATACCAGATGCAGGCGGTGTACAACAACTTCATTATGAAGATGAACGAAAACGGCGGTATTCAGGACGACCGTTACATCACACGTCCGGAAGACATGGCGGAAGGTAAGAAAGAATATGAGTCTACCACCATCCCCGTTAATTTGGAACAGACGGCAAATAAAAACAAAGATTTCTATGTATATCTGACACACCGTTACCGGCTTGGTTTTACACGTGAGACAACAACCGTAGAAGATGCCAAAACTCCCGGTATAGCGGCGGCCAACGATAGCGTACCTCTGCCCAAGGATACGATTATAACCGAAGAGTTCGTTCCCGTCACCAGCTTCATACATACCATAAAGGTAGAACGGGCGCGCCACAAATTCTCATCCGCCAAAGAAACGGAAGGACAATATCCCAATGCTTATTTCGATGAAGTGGCCAGCCGGGACTCAACTACGGCTTTTAGTGTAAAGAACGTATTCGGCCTCGCCTTGCTCGAAGGTTTCAACAAATATGCCAAAGCCGGACTGACAGCCTACATATCACATAAATTCAGCCGTTATGAATTAATGGATACATTGTCGCGCACCCGTTTTGACGAACAGGAGATATTCGTAGGCGGTGAACTTGCCAAACGTCAGGGCAAAACGTTGCACTACAACGTAAACGGTGAAATAGGCATTATGGACAAGGCGCTCGGACAATTCCGTGTCAATGCCGACCTCGATTTGAATTTCCGCCTTTGGAAAGATACCGTGAATTTCTATGCAAGAGGTTATGTAAGCAATACGTTGCCCTCTTTCTATATGCGTCATTACCATTCCAACCATTATTATTGGGACAATGAGAATATGAATAAGGAGTTCCGTACGCGTGTGGAAGGCGAATTGAACATAGACCGCTGGAAAACAAACCTGCGTGCCGGCGTAGAAAATATAAAGAACTACACTTATTTCAACCAAAGCGCGATGCCTGCACAAGAAAGCGGTAACATACAGGTACTCTCCGCCACTCTGAAACAAGATTTTCGTTTAGGCATCCTGCACCTGGATAATGAAGTGACCTGGCAGAAATCGAGCAATGAAACGGTACTGCCTCTGCCGCAACTCTCCTTATATCATAATCTGTATCTGCTTGCCAAAATAGCCAAGAAAGTACTAACCGTACAGCTTGGAGCGGACGTTCGGTATTTCACTAAATATAATGCGCCCGCCTATACTCCCGCCATCCAGCAGTTCCATCTTCAGGCGGCAGACGACCAGGTGGAGATTGGCGGTTATCCGATTGTAAACGTATACGCCAATCTGCATCTGAAACGGACTCGTATCTTTGCCATGATGTACCACGTCAATGCAGGAATGGGTAAAGGCAATTACTTCCTGGTACCGCACTACCCTATCAACCCTCGCTTGTTCAAGATTGGCGTTTCATGGAATTTCTATGACTAATACCATTCTTTTATATGAAAAAGACCAAACTATTGAAGTATATCATTTTGGGCGCAGTAGCTGCACTTGTCGCCACATTCCTGCTGCCCAAGAAAGAAATCCGTAAAGGACATCCGCGTGATTATGCCGAAATAGTAGCGGACGGTACTCTCCGCGCGGCTACGGAATATAATTCCATCAGTTTTTATGTGGACGGAGACACTCTGTCCGGATTTCATTATGAATTGATAGAGGCTTTTGCCCGTGACCACGGTTTGAAAGTAGCCATTACTCCCGAAATGAGTTTTAATGAACGTCTGGAAGGTTTGGCAGACGGTAAGTTTGATGTCATAGCCTATGGCATCTTGGTAACCAGCGAATTAAAGGACTCCTTGCTCCTAACCTCTCCGATAGTCCTGAACAGGCAGGTATTGGTGCAGCGAAAAACAGCCTCTCCCGATGACTCCCTATTTATCAAAAGCCAACTGGATTTAGCGGGAAAGACGCTGAACGTAGTAAAAGGTTCTCCTTCTATCCTGCGCATCCGCAACTTAGGAAACGAAATCGGCGACACCATCTATATAAAGGAAATAGAGAAATATGGTTCCGAACAACTTATCGCACTCGTTGCGCATGGTGACATTGATTACGCAGTATGCGACGAAAGCATCGCCCGTGCCGCCGCCGACAGCCTACCGCAAATAGATATAAACACTGCCATCAGCTTTACCCAGTTCTACTCGTGGGGCGTAAGCAAACAATCTCCGGCTCTTTTGGATAGCCTGAATACTTGGTTGGAGAAGTTTAAGAAAGGAAAAGAGTACGAGACAATCTACAAGAGATACTACTAAAGAGCGGCAAGCCGATTATTAAGCGTAACCGCTCTATATATACACTTTACGCGTCCTATCCATTATCACGGTTAACCGTTCAATGCTTCAATCTCCCTCAGCCACATCTCCGAAGATGCATCGCTCGGCATTCTCCAATCACCGCGCGGACTGATGGAAATACTTCCCACTTTAGGGCCGTCCGGCAGACAGGAACGTTTGAACTGCTGATTAAAGAAGCGGCGGCAGAAAGTCTGCAACCATTTTTTTATGGTTTCTTCATCATAAACGTCCTTAAACGTACGTGCGGCAAGGAAGAAAATCTTGGAAGGACGGAAACCGCAACGAAGGAAATAATAAAGGAAAAAATCATGCAGTTCATACGGACCTACCAAGTCTTCCGTTATCTGCCTGATATTGCCATTTTCGTCTGCCGGTATCAATTCCGGGCTGATAGGAGTATCTACAATATCCAGTAGTGTAGCCCTGGATGTCTCGTCCATATCATTCTCGGCCACCCACTTCACCAAGTGTTTTACCAATGTTTTGGGAATACTTCCGTTAACGCCGTACATAGACATGTGGTCGCCATTGTATGTAGCCCATCCCAAAGCGAGCTCCGAAAGGTCACCCGTACCGATCACCATTCCCCAAGTCTGGTTGGCTATATCCATCAATATCTGCGTACGTTCACGCGCCTGCGAATTTTCATACACCACATCATGTACGTTTATATCATGGTCTATATCTTTAAAATGCTGTATACAGGCATCCTTTATACTGACTTCGCGCATGGTGACACCCAACGATGTCATCAGGTCGACGGCATTGGTATGCGTACGGTCGGTCGTGCCGAATCCCGGCATAGTCACGCCGATAATCCCTTTACGGTCCCAGCCCAGCTTATCAAAAGTTTTCACGCAAACCAACAATGCCAGCGTAGAGTCCAAACCGCCGGATATACCTACCACTGCACTCTTGGCATTGGTATGCACCAACCGCTGCGCCAATCCTGACACTTGTATAGAGAATATCTCCTCACAACGTTCATTCAAAGCAGGGCCTTGAGGAACAAACGGATGAGGATCAAAAGTACGTGTCAGATTCAAATCTCCGGAATTAACATATTCCGTAGAGATACGCACCGGCACTTCCGGCGCGCAATTAGCGTGACAAGCTGTAAATGTAGTATTTACCCTGCGTTCCGTACGTATATGCTCCACATCAATCTCACTGATAACCACCTGCTCTCCAAAAGAGAAGCGTTCGCTGCTTGCCAGCAACGTACCGTTCTCATAAATCAATCCGTTGCCTGCAAAAACCACATCCGTAGTAGACTCTCCAAAACCGCACGAACTGAACACATATCCCGCAATACAACGAGCTGACTGCTGGCTGATAAGCGAACGGAGATAAGCGTGCTTACCTATTCCCTCATTATCCGCCGACAGATTGAAAAGGATTTCCGCCCCCTGTAATGACAGAGAAGAACTCGGCGGAATGGGAGCCCATAAGTCTTCACAAATCTCAATACCGAAAGTGGTATCCGCCGTCTCAAAAAGCAGATTTCGCCCCATGGGAACTACTTGTCCGCACAGACGGGCGGTGGTTTCCGATACCTCACGCGCGGAAGTAAACCAACGCTTCTCGTAAAATTCCTTATAATTAGGAAGATAGGTTTTAGGAACGATTCCCAAGATCTTGCCTTTCTGTATAACTACCGCAGTATTCAGCAGCACACCGTTCAAGGGTACAGGCATACCGAGAATGGATATTATATCCATCTGACGTGTATTGTTCAAGATTTGTATCAGCCCCATTTCGGCCTCTTCAAGCAGAAGTTGCTGAGCAAAAAGGTCAGCACATGTATATCCGGTAATGCACAACTCCGGAAAGGCTATTATCTGCACTCCTTTCCCATCGGCAATGATTATCTCTTTTTCAATTTGTCCGGCATTGAACTTACAGTCCGCTACCTTGACACGGGGTACAGCCGCCGCTACTTTGACATATCCGTAATTCATAAGAATCCAATTAATATTAGGGCACAAAAATACGGCAATTTATCAATAAACACAAAATAATCAGCTTTTTCGCTTTACACTGTTACAATTCTGTATAAAAAAATCTCTAATTTCTTTTGGATAAATCAAAGAAGTACCTATCTTTGCAAGAGAATTAAAAATGTAATTATTACAAGTTTGAATTACAGATGATATGGATGTAATAAAGCGATTGCAAAATCATAATATCAAACCGTCAGTACAGCGCATAGCCATTATGAACTATCTGATGGAGCATTGTACGCATCCCACGGTGGACGAGATTTATACGGCGCTTTCCCCTTCCATTCCTACATTGTCTAAAACAACTGTTTACAACACTTTAAAGTTACTCAGTGAACAAGGTGCTGCACAAACATTGACAATTGACGAACGAAATACCTGCTATGATGCGGATACCACTCCTCACGCCCATTTTTTGTGCAAGCATTGCGGAAAAATATATGATTTGGAATGCAACGCCAACATCAAACAGGTAGAGGACATGGATATGGGCGGGCACGAAGTGCAAGAAATCCATTATTATTATAAAGGTATTTGCAAAAGCTGTTTAGAAAACGAACAATTAACCAAAATAACGAATAACTAATTCAACTAATTAAAATCTGAAGTAAAATGAAAAAGTTTAGATGTACTGTCTGCGGTTACGTATATGAAGGAGACGCAGCTCCTGAGAAATGTCCTTTGTGTAAAGCTCCTGCAAGCAAATTCGTTGAAGTAGAAGAAGCGCAGGAAGGCGGTCCGTTGGTTTTTGCCGACGAGCACGTTATCGGCGTAGCCAAAGGATGTGACGATGAAATGATTAAGGATTTGAACAACCACTTCATGGGTGAATGTACTGAAGTAGGTATGTATCTTGCTATGAGCCGTCAGGCAGACCGTGAAGGTTATCCCGAAGTAGCTGAAGCTTTCAAGCGTTACGCATGGGAAGAAGCAGAACACGCTTCTAAGTTTGCTGAATTGCTGGGCGACTGCGTATGGGATACTAAAACCAACCTCGAAAAGAGAATGAACGCCGAATCAGGCGCTTGCGAAGACAAGAAACGCATCGCTACCCGCGCTAAAGCATTGAATCTGGATGCTATCCATGATACTGTTCATGAAATGGCTAAGGACGAAGCTCGTCACGGTAAAGGTTTCGAAGGCCTGTACAACCGCTATTTCAAGAAATAATCCGAAATACAGATATATAAAAAAGGACTTGCAGATTTTGCAAGTCCTTTTTTATGCACAGAAATCCCCGCTACAGAATCATAGCGGGGATTTCTTCATACCCTAAGGTATTGCAATGAAAGGTTATTTTGCTCTGAAAAACAATGTTTTTTTTAGAAACGCAAGCCCAGTGTCAACAATACTTGACTACGGGTGTTCTTTACTTTCGTTACAGCGGGAGTACCCTGAAGTACTCTATACTCCACTCCGTTTTCCACTTCGCGCTCCATTTCCACGAACGGATAGAAATTCTCTTTATAAGAAGAGAACTTATATGCCAAATCCGCATAGAACATAGAACCACGGTAACCTATACCCAAAGTATAGTTGCTCAACGCCTTTGTATTGGCAAAATCCGTATCGGTCTGAATGGAATTTAAGGGCAGGTCTTTATAAGCATCATTATTAAAAATGGCAGTGCTATAATTATATCCCGCACGCAAAGCAAATTGAGGAATCACCTTATACTCCGCGCCTAAACGAATCGTACTTACACCTTTCATCATGGGCGTGGTACTGTTTTCGTATTCGAAAAGATCGGAAAAACCGTCATCCGGATTCTTAAACTTCATTGACGAGTAGTCCTCGTATTCATATTCCGCACCCAGCGCCCAACTATTGCCTATCGTATATCCCAAACTGACATTGTATGTCCACGGAGTTTGAAGACGGAATTGGCGAATCATATCACCGTTAATCATATCAGGAGTATAAATATCATACTGCTCGATATTTCCACTTACCTCATTACGTACGTCCGCCTGTACCAAAGCGCTTGTCTTATAATCCAAGCTATAGAAAGTAGGAGTATGAACAGCCAAACCTATACGTAACGGAGAATATTCGAACGGGCGGACAATGGCTCCGAATTTAAAATCGAATCCCGAACCCTGTATTCTATTCCAGGAAGTCAGATTATATCCCTGACCGGCGTAATCTCCCGTATAATTCTCATCATAGAAAGTATATTTATTATAATCTATGGCATAAGCTCCGATAGTCAAACCCAGATATACACGGTCGTTTATATTAAAGGAAACATTAAAATCGTATTGTTCGATACCGCCACGTTCTTCCGAACGGAAAGTGGCATCGCCATTCTCATACATCCCATAATAAAAACCGGGCATCTCATAAAGCGACGTACCGTCACTGTTCTTTATCTGATTTCCATCTTCATCTTTATATGGCATACCCGTATTATCTGTTGTCAGATTAGAAATCAGCCAACTGTCATAGCCCAAAATGGACAGCCAACCTACATTATCGTCATTATAAGGATGACTTCCCCAGCTTTCGATACCTCTGGCTTGTTCTGCCATTTGGAAGGTTTGGGAGTATGCTCCCAAGTTACCGCCCATTGACATATTCTTATAAAAAGATTTAGCCTTATGGTAATTAAAACCGAAATTCACATAACGCAAGGCTGTGGCATTACCTATCTTTGAAGAGAGTACAAAGCCCGCATTATCAAAGGAAGCCCTTGTTTTATCTGAATTTATTTTACTTCCCATATAGTTACTTTCCGTACCATAAGAAGAAAAACTGAATGACATCATCGCATCATTACTACGGTAAATACCTATACCCGCAGGGTTTGTCCCGATAGTGGAAATATCACCGCCCAACGCTCCCATGGCACCACCCATACCTACAAAACGCGCCGTTCCATTCAAATCCTTATTCGCTATCTTAGCAGCATCGTACACAGTCTGCGCACTCACCGGAACTGCTGCAGCCAGCAGCCCCCAAGCAGCCAAAGTTATTATCTTCTTCATATCCTTTTAATCTTTTTCTATTAATACTATACCTATCTTCTTCTTGAAGAACCGCCACCTCCGCCACCGGACGAACGAGTGGAACCGCCACCGCTACTGCCGCTGGAATAACTGCGTGAACTGCTACTGCTACCCGAAGAAAAACTCCGGGTTGAAGAATTGTTTTGTACGGGCGTATAAGAACGACGGCTGCTGCTTCCCGTAGAATAGTTACGGGGCGCCGATGTGGAACTGCCACGATTATAAGTGGAAGAACTTCCGCTGCCTGAACGCCTTACTCCGGTAGAATTTACACTGCTGCCGCGAGATACGCCTGTAGAAGCAGAGGAACCCACACGTGTACTGCTTGGGCGGGTATATGCGCTACGTCTTGTAGAAGAGGCATCCGTACGTGTAGTTACTCCGCTACGTGTCCCGGATGAACGTGTACCTACCACACGCCTTGTTGTCGTTGCGCCGCTTTGCGCATTCCGTCTGTAAGACGAAGTACCCGAAGAACGGACAGTAGAGCTTGAACCGCCACGAGTCACGCTCGAACCCGACCTGCGAACCGCAGAAGAGGAAGAAGGATTTCTATAACTGCTTGTTCCCGAAGAACGACGGTAGGTATACGTATTGCGCGGGTAATACCCCCCACCCCAGTGTCCGCCACCGGGATAATATCCGGGATGATAATGGTGGTGATGTCCCCACCAACCGCCGCCATACCAGCCGCCCCATCCTACACTCCAGCCAAAGCCCCAACTTGGACCATACCAACTGTTCCAACCCCAGCCATAATAGGGATAACCACCCCAACCGTAAGAGTTATAGCGCCAATCCCACCACAGGCGGTTGGTAAACGTCGGGAATGCATACGCATACAATCCATCCGTATATACGTTCCAGTCCCATGAGTTCAGGCCATAGACCACATCCCAATAAAGCGGACTGCCGATACTGATGGCATAACGAGGATTGCGGAAACGGATAATACGCGTAGCATATTCATAATCATCTTCCGAACCGTCAAAACCGTTTACCCATTCTCCGTCCAGACCATCATCTTCCTTTTCGTCTACATAAAGCGTATCATTCTCTTGTGAAAAGTCATAGTCTTTAGAATCATAGCGGCGATTATACTCGTCTACATCACGAATATTCCCTTTACGGTCTTTCACTACAATTGTCGTGTTGCCCGGCGACGCATAAACCGTAGTCGGCGCATTCGTCTTTACTACAACCGCATCGGCAGCCGGAGTTTTTTTCTTCTCCGTCTTTTCTTCTTTTTTCTTGGAAGGAACGTAGTAAAGGTCGTCATCTATACTTTGAGCCGAAAGCACCCATGGAAGGCACAAAGCAAAAAGCGATAAAAAAACAATCTTTTTCATATTCATTTGGTTTACGGGTTTACAATTCCATACTTTTCCACGTCACAAAGATAACGCAGGGATTTACCCCATACAGAAGATTTTCCCCAAAGATTTATAGGGATTTCCCTAAATGCACCTATCTTTGTATCCAAAACAAATATACGCAGAAATAGGTTTCTCTCCTATGTCTGCCTTTTGCATTTAACAAACAATCATATTCCAATGAAATATTTAGAATTTGCTTTTCATACCACTCCTTGTACGGAAGTCGTCAACGATGTTTTATCGGCAGTGTTGGGTGAAGTAGGCTTTGAGAGTTTTGTAGAGCAAGCTGACGGCATCGCGGCCTACATTCAAAAGGATTTATACAGTGAGAATGCCCTCAAAGAAGCTCTTGCCAATTTTCCTCTACCCGATACACAGGTGGAATATACTTATCAGGAAGCGGAAGACAAAGACTGGAATGAGGAATGGGAGAAGAATTTCTTCCAACCCATTATCATTGGCGACCGCTGTGTCATTCACAGCACCTTTCACCACGACATTCCTCAAGCAGAATACGATATCGTCATTAACCCGCAAATGGCATTCGGTACAGGCCATCATGAAACGACCAGCCTCATTATCGGTGAATTGCTGGACAACAATCTGCAAGGCAAATCCTTGCTTGACATGGGATGCGGAACATCCATTCTCGCCATACTGGCACGTATGCGCGGCGCCGTACCCTGTACAGCTATCGACATAGACGAATGGTGCGTACGCAACTCACTCGAGAACATAGAATTAAACGGTGTAGACCGCATTTCCGTTTTTCAAGGAGACGCTTCCGCACTGAAGGGCAAAGGACCTTTTGATGTAATTATCGCCAACATCAACCGTAATATCCTGCTGAACGACATGAAGCAATATGTTAGCTGCATGCACCCGGGTTCGGAACTATACATGAGCGGTTTTTATGTGGACGACATCCCTGTAATACAAGCCGAAGCGGAACGTAACGGACTGCATTTCGTACATCATAAGGAGAAGAATCGTTGGGCTGCGGTAAAGTTTGTATCATAACAAACAGGTAAACGGGAGAAAGCGGGAAGTTAACTTCAGAAGCCTCATGATGTTAACTAAGCAGATGTAAGGAAGTTAACTTAGTAAACGATAACAAGTTAACTTCTTGCGTCCATGAAGTTAACTATCGCAAAGTCATGCCAAGCAATTCTTCTAATGTACCGTTAAATACATTCAAATCGACTTCTTCTTCAATACCGGGGACATCACCCACATCGGTGTGCTGCCAGAAATGCCATTTACCCTCGTATTTTACGGAATCGACGTAATAGTGGGCTATCCAGTAAGGATAAGAATTAAATATGGAATCGTTGAGGTAACGTTTCTTGAATTTGTAAGAAGTGTAAAGAATCGGCTTTACTCCATAATGCGCCTCTACCCTGTCGAGCCATGTTTTAACGGCAAGTCTCAGTTCTTGCGGTGACTTCTTTCCCGTAGTTTCCACATCAAGAACAGGCGGAAGATCCCCCTTTGACAATTGTACGGTGCTAATAAAGAAATCAGCCTGCTTATGCGCATCCGTCTTAGGCAGAAAATAGTGATAAGCCCCCCGGATAAAACCGTGTTTCCGTGCCTGACCAAAATTCTCGGTAAAGTTCTCATCGCCATAATCACCGCCTTCGGTGGCTTTCATAAAGATAAAGTGTATGGGAAATTTCGCTTCTTTATTATGGAAAAGCTTATCCCAGTCTATAATACCCTGATAGTGGGAAATATCAATGCCATGCACTTCGTAATTGCAAGGCATACATACTCCATAGCCTTTCAGCCCGTAACAGGGTTTCCAACGATAAGCGTAAGGACGGATAAAGAACCAATAAAATCCAGCGGAAAATATTGCAATAATACAAAAAGCCAACAAATTGCGTACCCATACAGGCATGGTACGAGATACCGCCTGTTTCTTTTTCCGGGAAGAAGCGATGCCGCGAGAAGCAGGCTTACGACGAGAGGCAGGTTTGTGGCGAGCCACAGTATCGGTTTTAGCAGGCATATGCGCGTTGTATAAAATTCAGGCACGGATTACACAGATATCACGGATTATATTTTATTCTTTCTCCGTGAAATCCGCGCAATCCGTGCCTAAAAAATCAATATCGGGTTCTTAAGGAACTTCAATTATTTACCTTGTTCCAGTTGCAAAGTCTTGGTAGGCTGGTCACAAACTTCCGTAGGACCGAAGTACTGGATAGGACCCGGATAAACATAGTCTGTTTCCACAGCCCAACGGTCACGCTGAGCAGCGAACGCCTTGAAAGGAGCGCCATCGAGTTTCACCAGAGCCTTTTGGATAACAGGCTTCATTTCACCATGACGACGTTCCATGTTCATCATCATTGTGATAGGTACACCGCCTGCAATCCAATCTTCGGCGGGAGCGGTCGTGTTGCGTACGGAAGACATATAACCGGTCTTGCCGTTAGCAATCAGTGCGGATGCCGCGTAACCCAAAGAGTAGCAGTAATCGGCATCGAAATTAGACGGAGCGGCGCAACGTCCTTCGTAACCGAAGAAGTGGTGCTGTGCAGCAAATTTACCTACATATTTACCTTCTTCTTTCCACTGAGCCAATTTAGCGGCTACCATTTCAGACAACAACTTCTCTGTTTCGATGAGCGATACCTGTACGTTTCCATGCGGGTCACGGTCTAATGACAACTGACGTGCAACGCCTTCAGGAAGGCTTGCATAGATAGCGGCATTTTCCGGAGACAGTTTGCGGATGATATAATCGCGTTGGTGTGATTTCTTAATTTGAGAGAATTCTTCAGCATTGGCAGCTAAGAAGTCATTCAGTTCGGCAATAAGACGTTTCATAGCCGGAATGAACTCAACCAGACCTTCGGGGATAAGAACCGTACCGAAGTTATTGCCCTGTGCGGCACGATTAGCCACTACCTGAGCGATGCCGGTTACGATATCATCCAAAGACATATCCTTAGCTTCCACTTCTTCGGAGATAATACAGATATTAGGCTGTACCTGCAATGCGCATTCCAAAGCGATATGAGAAGCGGAACGTCCCATCAGTTTGATGAAGTGCCAGTACTTGCGTGCAGAATTACAGTCACGTTGGATGTTACCGATTACTTCAGAATACGTCTTGCAAGCCGTATCGAATCCGAAAGAAGTTTCAATCATTTCGTTCTTCAAGTCACCGTCAATAGTTTTCGGACAACCGATAACCTGTACGCCGCAATTCTTGGCAGCATAATACTCAGCCAATACGCAGGCATTTGTATTAGAGTCGTCACCACCGATGATAACCAGCGCTTTAATGTTCAGTTCTTTCAAGATTTCCAAACCTTTTTCAAACTGTTCTTCTTTTTCCAACTTTGTACGACCTGAACCGATAATATCAAAACCACCGGTATTGCGATATTCATCAATGATATCAGCAGTCAGTTCCATATAATTATGGTCTACCAAACCACCGGGGCCGAGGATGAAACCATACAGTTTACTGTCTTTGTTCAACTTCTTGATACCGTCAAAAATACCGGAAATCACATTGTGACCACCGGGAGCCTGACCGCCGGAGAGGATAACACCCACATTCATAGCGGGGAAGTTAGCAGCCTCATCGGTAGTTTCGAACTTAATCAAAGGCATTCCGTAAGTGTTAGGGAACAATTTTTTGATATCTTCCTGATCGGCAACCGACTGAGTAGCCGCACCAGCCACTGCTTTTACAGTACCTTTCAGCCCTTTCGGAAGTTTGGGCTGATAGGCAGCCCTTGCAATTTGCAATGCACTTTTAGTCATTTCTCTTCAATATTTAAAGGTGTTAATAAAGTTTCGTTTAAAAGCGTCGCAAATTTCGCTCTTTTCCGCAAGAAATGCAAACCGAAAAGGGAAATAATTAAAAGTGAGCGCTAAAACAAAACAAGAGAGAATATCACTTATATCTCTTGAAGCGCTTTCATCAATTTTTCTTCTTCGCCGCTCCCCACGGTTGAAAGCCGCAAAATAGGAATCTCATATAATGCAAGAATATGATCTTTCTTTATATCTCGTTGATACTGCTGTGTTTTCTCATTATGATAGGAATAGCCATCCGTTTCCACTACCAATATTGGTTTCTTGCTGACATGGTTAATTATAAGAAAATCCACGTGAGTATTATAATTAGCAGCATATGTCCGTTCATCTTCATTTAAAAGGATAGTATCTTTGATGAGATGACGTAAAGGAATATGACATAATACTCCCAAATGATGAAACTCCCGATATTTTTTTAAAACCGTTTGTATAAAAGCAAAAGTAATATTTTCCGAATCATACTCAGATATTTTCGGATGTGCCTGAATAAAAGCCAAACGTTGACGGGTATATTGACTATACAGATAGTCAAAAATAGAATGTATCCTACTTTCACTGACTGTGAAGTTATTGTATTCAATATAAGACAACAATTCACTGATATTACCCTTCAAAAGCTGTTCGTTACCCGAGACAACCAGACAGAACCGCTCTTTGGCCCTTGATATGGCAACATTCAGCAGGTTCGGATCATCGCTGAATTCGGTTATCTGATCATCCACCACACTCATAATAATAGTATCCTTTTCCCGCCCTTGAAACTTATGAACAGTAGCAGATTCTATTTCAGGCAATTGCCGAGACAATTCATCGACTTGAACATTATAAGGAGCGATAATTCCAATATCCGTCTGTTCGGGTAAATGAGCTATCACTTCATCACGAATTACATCAATTTCTCGCTGATTGTAGTGTTTACGCGCATGATGTCCCGGCACTGTCTTGATTGCGCGCAATGTATCAGGTTTTCCATCATCCTCGGTCATAATGAGCAAACCACCGCCATAAAACTTACGATTACAAAAGTCAATAATGCGAGGATGGCAACGGTAATGTTCCCGAAGCAATGTTTGCGGGGCATCGGGCAAAAGAGTACATACCGACTGTAAAAAGCTGTTTCCGGCACAATCATAACCGGAAGGGATATCGAATTCCGCGACAATAGCATCAAGCTTTTCTTTATCCTCGCCTGTCACTACATTGGGTAGCTGCAAAGTATCTCCCACAATAACAACATTTTTTGCACATGTCAGCGCCAAAGCACCCGTTTCAATAGAAACTTGCGATGCCTCATCCATAATCAGATAGTCGAATTCCGCTTGATCGGACAAGCAAATACGTGAAGAGAATGTAGTACTCAGCACTACCGGATATTGCTCCAGTACACTCTGATAATCCACTCGCAAATCCCTAACAGAAGAAAATACCTTACGCTTTTCCTTGCCGTATTTCTTAAACAAGGATACTTTGAATAGCTGCATAGATACTTCTGTTAATCTATTCAGTTCAGTTTTGGCATCATAGGTTTTCAATTCGGCTTGCAAGTTCGTTATCCGTTCGTTTAATTCCTCAATCTTCCGATGGTAATACAAAGTTTGCAGTTCCGTGATAATAGCAGATAGATTATGCTTATCAAACTTAGAGTTCAGTTTTAATACATATCGTCCTATCAAATTCATCCACCACCATTGAAGAGCCGCCAAACACTTATTCCACCATTCTTTGGGAACAATGACATCCTTCTCTGCATATGCCTGAAACTGCAACCACAAATTTAAAAGACGCGTGGAAGATAGAGAGTTAGCACTATTGAAAGAAGTAAACTCAAATATTTGATCCCGTTTGAAATGATTATACTCTAACTCTACAGCCTGAAGCTCTTGTTTGGACAAAGCCAACCCCTCTTGTACTGTAAAAATCCTGTCAAGCTTCCTCAAAAGATTCTCCGCCTCTTCCTCTTTCCGGAGTTTTTCCTCTACATTGCACTCCCAGTCTTGAAGTTCATCGGGTACAGCAGGCTGATTACCTATAAACGCCTCTTTATTTCCTTTCCTGCCCAATGGCGCCACTATAAAGCCAAGTCCTGCCTTATCCAGCTTCTCAAGAACATTGGTCGTAGCTGAATTGTTGTTTGAAACGACTAAAACAGTCTTTCCTTTTCGTATAATATTAGCTATAATATTGAGGATAGTTTGTGTCTTCCCCGTTCCCGGCGGACCTTGAATGATACTTATCTGATGTTCAAAAGCACAAACTACAGCTCGTTTCTGACTGGCATTGCATCCAAAAGGGTATATAAGCCGACCGCTCTTATCCTTTTTCAATGCTTTCTTTGGATTTAAATATGGAGCGATAGCTCTGCTATCATCAATAAAATCAATCTTTTCATAAAGTTTGGAAAGCAATCCGGTATTATCTTTTTCTTCCTCTTTACCGAGAATATTAGTAGATGCCACCGCCTTCAAATATTCAAATACATTTTGCGATTTACCATCACTCAAACATGAAGTCTTGATTATCAATTCTTCATCCAAGAGATACTGTGAGTAATTGGAAGTGTAAACTACATACCAATAAGTACTATCCCTATATTCAAAAGAAAATACTTCTTTTAAATCGTACACTCTACGCTGACGAATGAATATTCGGTTATGATCGATGTCAATTTGTTTTGCGCACGTCAGCCATACAATTTTCTCACTGCCATATCTATATACCTTAGAAGAACCGCGATACTTCACATTAAAGCGACCCGCGTCATCCCGACCTATTTCTTCTATTTGTAAGGTCTTATTTTCTCCATTAATCAGAATAAGGTTTTGAGTAGCATCAATCATACTTCTTTTGTGTTTTAATCTAATATCAGTTCGAATAAATCCCGCGGTTAAAGTTACGGATATTTATAATATGACAGGTATTTTCTGAAAACGAAATCTTACATACCCGTTAAAAAACCAAGAGTACTCCCGCAACCAGCAAGAGCACTCTTGGTTTCTATTGTAAACAGCTTTACGGTTTATTCCTCTATCTGCCAGCCTCCGCCCAGTGCCTTATAAACATTTACTACTGCTATCAGTTCATCACGGATGGCATTGCTGACGCCGATTTGCGCATCAAAGTATCCACGTTGGGCATCGAGAACATCCATATAATTAATGACACCGTTAATATATTGCAACTGCGCTAAATCCACGTACGTTTTGGCTGAACGTTCCAACTTGAGACGCAACTGATACACTTCCTTTATTTTGTTGAAATCCACTATCGCGTTCTTAGCTTCCTTGAAAGCGTTCAGCACCGACTTCTCATAGCTATGTACTTCGGCTTCAAAGGAAGCCTTCTGCGCTTTTAACGCGGCCCGGTTCTTTCCCCAATTGAAAAGCGGCGTCAGTACCGCACCATTCAGCAATGAATAAGGAGATTGAAGGAAGTTGGACAGGACATCACTCTCCAAACCGAACTGACCGGTAAGCGAAATACGGGGAAACATATTGGTATAAGCTACCTTTACACGGGCATGTTCCGCTATAAGTTGCTGTTCTGCAGCACGAATGTCGGGACGGCGCTCCAATAAATCTGACGGCAAGCCTACGGGCAAAGATTCCGGTACATCCAGTTCCTGTAAGAAACGGCTACGTTCGATACGCGTAGGAAACTCCCCGGCAAGAAAGGCGATGTCATTCTCCTTTATGGAAATCTTGCGTTCCAAATCCGGAACAAGCGTAGCGGTACGCGCCAACTCCACCTGTGCCTGTTGATAGGAAGTCTCCGAAGTCAGTCCGCCCTCAAAACGGATTCTTGCGAGACGCACGCCTTCCTCACGGGCTTTCTGCGTCTGACGGACAATCTCCAATTCGGTATCAAGCGCCACCAGTTCATAATACGCCTGCGCCACTTCGGAAACAATCGTCATTCGCAGGGCACGCTGTGCCTCCACACTTTGCAGATAGTCGGCAACCGCAGCGACTTTCTTCCAACGCAGATTCCCCCAAAGGTCAAGTTCCCACGACAAAAGTGCCTTGGCCTCATAGCTGTTTCCTACATCACGGCTATGACCGCCATAGTTCTCAACTTCACGTTCCGCCCCTATCTTTCCATTCAACTGAGGCAGCAGATTGGCTACACTGATACGTTTCTGCGCCGCCATTTCCTTTACACGGGCCGCAGCTATGAGCATATCCTTGTTATACTCCAGCGCACGGGCTATCAAACTGCGTAAGGTATGATCGGTATAAACCGCCTGCCACTGCTCATCGGCAATGCTGATACTGTCCTGCTGTTGCGCCAGACTGTCGGGCAACGCCATTTCGGGGCGTACATAGCTCTTGCCTACCTTACACGATGCAAAAAGAACCGAGGTGAGCAACAGAAGTATATATATCTTTTTTCTCTTCATAAGTATGTAATCAGAATTCGTTTACAATATAATCATCAGTCTTTCTTGATTTTGTGCCGCACTTTCGCCTTTGCCTTATAAATCAGGACAAAGAAGAACGGTACAAGTACAATACCGAATACAATGGCAAAAATCATTCCGAAGAAAACTCCCGTACCGATTGCCTGACGGCTTGCAGACCCCGGTCCGCTTGCCAGTACCATGGGAAGCATACCCAGTACGAAAGCAAGGGAAGTCATCAAGATAGGACGGAAACGAAGTTGGGCGGCATGAATGGCCGACTGTACCAAGTCTCCCCCATTATCTACCTGCACCTTTGCAAACTCTACGATAAGGATGGCATTCTTCGCCGCAAGTCCCACGAGCATTACCAAACCAATTTGGAAGTAGATATCATTCTCCAACCCACAGACGGCAACACCCAAATAAGCTCCTAAAGCGGCTACCGGCAAAGAAAGCAATACTGCGATAGGTACTGTCCAGCTTTCGTACTGCGCAGCGAGGAAAAGGAACACAAAGAGGAACACCAGCGTCAGTACCAGTCCGGTTTGCCCGCCGGCTTGCTTCTCCTGATAGGAAAGTCCGCTCCACTCGATACCGATGTTATCCGGCAAATGCTCGCGCGCTATCTGTTCCATAATCTCCATCGCCTGGCCGGAACTGTAACCCTGCGCAGCCGAACCGCGAATAACGGCAGTGGTAAACATGTTAAAACGTTTGATACTACCCGGTCCTGTGGTATAGGATGCATTACCCAACGAGGTCAACGGAACCATTGCGCCGTTGGCGGCCTTTACAAAGAACAGGTTAATGTTCTCCTTATGCTCACGATACGGAGCTTCCGCCTGGATATACACCTTATATATACGGTTGAACATATTGAAGTCGTTTACATATACGGAACCTGTATAGGCTTTCATCGTGGAGAACACATCCGCCAACGGCACACCCAGCATCTTCACCTTGTCACGGTCCACATCAAAATAGAGTTGCGGAATCTCGGATTGCAGAGAAGAAGAAAGTCCCGTCAGTTCCTTATGCTTCTGCGCATAATACATCAATGTATCCGCTGCCTGTACCAGATTGTCAAAGGTAGCCTCACCGCGAGCTTCGAGTTGCATTTCAAAACCGCCGGATGTTCCCAATCCCGGAATCACAGGCGGAGTGGAAAGATAGACTTTACATTCGGGATATTCCGTCAGGTCCTTTTCCACCTTCTCCATTATTTCGTTAATGGTAGTATTCTTGCGGTCTTCCCAAGGTTTCAAGATAACGGTCAGTTCACTGCGTGCCTGATTGCTTCCTACACGCGGGCTGCTACCCGTTACGTTCTGCACATAAGCCACATACGGGTTCTTTTCCAGATACTTCACCGCACGATCGGTCACTATACGGGTACGCTCCAATGTAGCGCCTTCCGGCAGTTCCAGCTCCACCTTAAAGTATCCCTGGTCTTCGGCCGGCAGGAAGCTGGTCGGTATCAGACGGTGAATAATGAAGATAGCGATCAGCACCATGCCGAATGCGCTCATCAAACGTCTGGGATGTTTGATTACACGACTGATGACGCCTATATATTTATGATTGCTGATATTCAGCCATTCATTAATCTTACGGAACACGATATTCTTTTTCTTTCCGCTACCGGGTTTCAGGATAAGCGAGCACATCACAGGACTGAGCGTCAGCGCCACAACCGTAGAAAGCAATACGGACACCGCAATAGTGATGGTAAACTGGCGATATAACTGCCCGGTGATACCGCTTAGGAAACTCACCGGAACGAATACGGCGCAGAGCACCAATGAAGTGGCAATCAAAGCGCCCGTCAAACCGCTCATAGCCTTCTTAGTGGCCTCATAGGGCGAGAGTTTTTCCGTTTCCATTAAATGTTCCACATTCTCCACCACCACAATGGCATCATCCACCACGATACCGATAGCGAGAATCAATCCCAGCAAAGTCAGGATATTCAGCGAGAAGCCGAAAATCAGCATGAAGCCGAAAGTACCGATCAAGGATATGGGTACCGCGACAACGGGAATCAAAGTGGCACGCCAGCTCTGCAACGAGAGGAACACCACCAATACCACAAGAATCAACGCCTCGAATAATGTTTTATATACCTCGTGAATAGACTCCGAAATATAAGTAGTCATATCAAACGGTATCTCGTAGCTCATTCCTTCGGGGAAATTCGCGCTGATTTCTTCCATAGCCTTCTTCACGTTGTCCGCCACTTCCATGGCATTGGCTCCCGGAAGCATATAGATGCCGAGAACGGCTGCGTTTTCGCCATTGATACCGCTTTCCGTACTGTAAGAAGAGGCTTCGAGCGATACGCGCGCCACATCGCGGAGACGGATGATAGACCCGTTGGCATTGGCACGGACCACAATATCCTCAAATTGTTTAGCGGAACTCAGACGGCCTTGCGTCGTAATAGGAATGGTGATGTCGAGGCCTTGCACCGGCTGTTGTCCCAATACGCCGGCAGCCGACTCACGGTTCTGGTCCTTCAATGCGTTCTGCAAGTCCTGCACGGTCAGACCGAAGTTCGCCAACTTGTCCGGCATAGCCCAAATCTGCATGGCATAGTAACGGCTTCCGATATTGGACACACGGCCCACACCGGGAATACGACGCAAGAGGTCGAGCACGTTGATGGTAGCAAAATTACTCAGATAGATTTCATCGAACTTCGGGTCACTGGAAGTCAGGCAGATGGTCATTAACTGGCTGGGCGCCTGCTTCTCCACCGAGATACCGTTTTGGATAACCTCGGCAGGCAGACGGTTTTCCGCCAGCTTCACACGGTTCTGAATTTCTACGGCAGCCAAATCGGGGTCGGCAGACACATCAAAAGTCACCGTTGCCGAAAAGCCGCCGGAGTTTGAACTGTTGGATTCCATGTACAACATGCCCGGAGTACCGTTTATTTCCTGTTCGATAGGAGTCGCCACCGCTTGCGATACGGTCAGCGCGCTTGCTCCCGGATAGGATGCGCTGATTTTCACGACGGGCGGCGTTATCTGCGGATATTGATCCACCGGAAGCATCGTCAGACCGATGATACCGACAATTACAATTACAATCGATATCACCGCCGAGAATACCGGGCGGTCTATAAAGAAACTTACTTTCATACTGTCATTACTTTGAGAGGTTGTTATCCTTTGCTTTATTCTCGGAAACGGCTTTCTTGTTCAGGGAATCTGCCGGCTGTTCTTCTTCCTCTTTTGGAATCGCCGCCTGCGCACGCACTTTCATACCCGGAGTGAGTTTGTGGAAACCTTCCGTCACTACTTGCTCGCCCGCCACCAGTCCGCGTTCAACAACCATATTGTTACCAAACTCCGGTCCCAGTTCGATGAAACGTTTCTCAACCGTAGAATCGCGGCGCATCACATAGATATAGGCGCCGCCCTTTTCAATGGTAACCGCCTTTTGGGGAACCGCTACCGCACCTTCGCGCACATCCAGCAGCAGCTTTACTTTCGTAAACTGTCCCGGCAGCAAGACCCTGTTCGGATTGGGCATCTCGGCGCGAACGGAGAATGTACCCGTTTGCGGGTCGACTTGCGGTTCGGCAAAGTCTACATAACCTTTATAGGGATAGACAGTGTTATCAGCCAAAGTAATCGTAATATTGGGTTGCCAGGAACGGGTAGAATCCTGACGGCCTATCTCGATATTGCGTTCCTTGCTTTTAAGATAATCCAATGCGGTCATACTGAAGTCCACCAATACGGTATCGCTCTTCACCACGGTAGCGAGCAACGATTTGGCTCCCGGACCTACCAATGTTCCCAAGTCCACGTTTCTTTCACTGATATGTCCCGACAAGGGGGAACGCACGATTGTATACCCCAATTCCAGTTCCGCCTGATCCAAATCGGCCTGGCTCATGGAAACGGAAGCCTCGGCGGTTTCATAAGCGGCCTGCGCATTATCCAAATCCAATTGACTGGCGGCATTCTGCGCATACAAAGGGCGAATACGCTCCAGGTCACGTTTGGCCTTCAACGCCTGCGCCTCGTCTTTCTTCAACTGCGCGCGGGCCTTATCAGCCTTTGCACGGTACTGGTCCTGATTGATGACAAACAAGACTTGATTCTTCGTTACATACTTACCTTCGGCGAAAAGCATACTCTCCAGGTATCCCTCTACGCGCGCACGAACTTCTACAAACTGCTGCGCGCGAATACGGCCTACATATTCGCCAAAAATTTCCACATCACCAACTTCGGCAGGCTCCACAATCACAGTGGGCGCTTCCGGCTGAACTTTCTTCGGCCAGGTCAATATCAGATAACCGGCAAGCAGTACCGCCATACAGGCTATCATCATTATTACCCTTTTCTTTCTCAGCTTTAATTCTCTTTTCGTAAAAAATAGTCTCATGCTTGTTTGTTTATTAAAATTAACCCTGTTTCTCTTTTCAAAGCAAACGCGATGCCAAAACACAACAAAGGCTATATTTGTTATATAATAGTTTAGTTATCAGCTATAAGCATACGCATAAAGTATCCCCGTCACATTCATCTTCCACACTTGCATTGTAGAAAATCTCCACAAATGTAGAATTATTCTACGAACTACTTCTCATTAAAAACACATAAAATCCCATTTTTCCTCTCCAGTCATTGAGAAAAACACTATCTTTACCGAAAATAATTCAATTTATTCACATAAAAAGTAAAGATTATGGCAAGTAGAAAAGTATTGAAGAAGAACGTCAACTATATCGCCGGTGAGTTATTCACCGAATGTCTTGTGAACAGTCTGTATGTACCCGGAACAGACAAGAAGAAAGCCGACGAGCTAATGAGTGAGATTCTGAAAATGCAAGATGAATTCATCAGCCGCATCAGCCACACCGAACCGGGAAATGTAAAAGGTTACTACAAAAAATTCCGTTCTGATTTTAACGCAAAAGTAGACGAAATCATTGAAGCTATCGGCAAACTTAAATAATAAGAATGAAGAAAAGACTATATAGTTTTATCTATTATCGCCTGTTAGGCTGGAAAACAAATGTAACAGTGCCCAACTATGACAAATGCATCATCTGCGCGGCACCGCATACATCCAACTGGGATTTATTTATCGGCAAACTGTTTTACGGCGCCATCGGACGGAAGACCAGCTTCATGATGAAAAAAGAGTGGTTTTTCTTTCCTTTGGGATTGATATTCAAAGCCGTCGGCGGCATACCGGTAGACCGGAGCCGGAATACTTCCTTGGTAGACCAGATGGCCAACAAATTTGCCGAAAGCAAACAGTTCCATTTGGCCATCACCCCGGAAGGAACGCGTAAACCCAACCCTAACTGGAAAAAGGGATTTTACTTCATTGCATTGAAAGCGCAAGTTCCCATCATGCTCATCGGTATAGATTATCCTTCCAAGACCATAACTTCCACCAAGGCAATAATGCCGACGGGAGATTTTGAAAAGGATATGCATGAGATAAAACTCTATTTCAAGGACTTTCATGGAAAGATTCCCGAGAACTTCTCAATCGGAACGATTTAAAAAAACGGTTTCCGACAACCGTTCGTCACAATGAACCGACTACGTGTCAGTATCCTGCAAACGGATATTACTTGGGAAAATAAACAAGACAATCTCCGTCGTCTTCGCGAAAAGCTGGAAACACTTCGCGGAGCGGCGGAGATTGTTGTTTTGCCGGAGACTTTCTCTACCGGATTCAGCATGAATACCGATAAACTGGCGGAACCGGTAACGGGCGACACCATCACCACGCTGCGCCAATGGGCGTCTGAATACCGGATAGCCATCGCCGGAAGCTACATTTCCTGCGAAGAAAACTCCGTTTCATCCGAAGATAATCCATTATCCCGCGAACATCCCGCCTATTACAACCGCGCCTTTTTCCTCGCTCCCGAAGGAGAAGCCTATTTTTACGACAAGCGGCACTTGTTCCGCATGGGCAACGAAACGGAACATTTCACGGCGGGCAATCGCCGTACCGTAATCCCTTACCGGGGCTGGAACATACTGTTGCTTGTCTGCTACGACCTTCGTTTCCCGGTATGGAGCAGGAATGTAAACAACGGATACGACCTGTTGATTTACGTCGCCAACTGGCCTGTACCCCGGCGAAAAGTCTGGGACATTCTTTTGCAAGCGCGTGCGCTGGAGAACATAAGTTACGTCTGCGGCGTAAACCGTGTCGGTAAAGACGGTAATCAATTCCCTTACGACGGCGGCAGCGCAATCTACTCATACAAGGGCGAACTGATGGCTCAAGTACCCGACAATGAAGAAGGGACAGCCACCGTACCCCTCGAACTTTCCGCGCTGCAAGCATTCAGAAACAAGTTTCCCGCATGGAAAGATGCGGATTCTTTCACTATCGTTTCAGATAATAGTTCACGGTAGTCACTACGCGTATGCTCTTAATATAAGGTGTATTGGCATCTCTGTCCGAAATAGAGAATTGTCCCTGCGAAGCATTCCGTATCTTACCCAGACTGCTGTCCGAGTCTTTTGCAAACTTCTCGGCTGCGGCACGGGCATTCTTCGTAGCTTCTTCTATCATTTGCGGTTTCACGTCATTCAAGCCCGTAAACTCGTATACCACATTATAGCGGTAATCGCCCCCGCTGATGGCAATACCCTGTTTCAGCAGCTCGGCTTGTTCCGACATCAACTTCCGCACCTTGTCTACATTCTTTGAAGTGACCGTAATGACCGATGTGGCATTGTACCGATAAGCTATATCACGGTTCCCGTAACGTTCGGCCTGCATGTCTATCACTTCGGGCGGAGCAATGCTGATTTCTTCTTTAGCGATGCCGTTACTTTCCAAAAACTTCACAATAACTTTATTCTTCTGCTCCATATTGGCATAAAGCAAAGACGGGTCGTTCCCGATATCCTTATACATCAAAGGCCATATTACCTTATCGGCGGGGACTTCCATCTCAGCCAGTCCTTTTACGCTGACAATACGCTCCTTATCTATAAAATCGTTTATACCCCATTTTATTACCACTCCCAACAAAACCATACCGACAGCAATAATGGCGGCTTCTGCTTTCCATGTTTTCATAATCAATCGTTTTTATTATTAATGCGAATCAAGAGTTAATAATAGAGTAACCTAAGGCTGAAAGGCTTTTATCTCTCAGCCCGGGGTAACACCCCGGGAATAAATGTTCTCTGCACTCACGCCTTATAATGGCAAAATCTTTGAATATCAAATTTTGCCCTTACAGGGCGCAATGGTAATCATATTCGCATTCCCGGGGTGTTACCCCGGGCTGAGAGATAAAAGCCCTTCAGGCTTAGAATTTGTCTAATCAGTTAATTATCTAATCTGTTAATCATCTAATCAGTTTAATCAATTTAATTATCTAATCAATTTAATTATCTAATCAATTTAATCATCTAATCGGTTTAATTGCTCAATCATATTTAGCTATTTACTGTTTAAACTCCTGATTCGTCTTATTAAGGAGTGACAACTCCCTCTAACTCTCTTTAATTCCTATTTTCTTCAAAGTAACGAAATTAAAGTTTTCGCTGACCGTCATCCCGATTAAAAGATATTAAATAGGTATTTCTTTAAACATTACGCATCAAATTTTAGAGTATTTAATGAAAATACCTAAATGCATGGAGTGCATCTTACCCAAAAAGTAGTTATTTTTGTCCTTTGAAACGATGTCTGACGACTGAAACAATTAATTTATTAACACTAACCCCTAAATCCTATGTTGACTCAACTTATCAACGCACGCATCCTGACCCCGCAAGGTTGGCTCAAGGATGGTTCCGTACTCATCAGAGACGGGAAAATTTTAGAAGTAACCAATTGCGACCTTGCCGTTATCGGCGCACAACTGATTGATGTAAAAGGAATGTATGTACTGCCCGGCGGTGTAGAAATCCATGCACATGGCGGCGGCGGACGCGACTTTATGGAATGTACCGAAGACGCTTTTCGCGGTGCCGTAAAAACTCACATGAAATACGGAACCACCAGCATATTCCCCACCCTGTCCTCTTCTACCGTACCGATGATTGAACAGGCGGCAGAGACTTGTACGAAGATGATGGCGGAAAAAGACAGCCCGATACTGGGTCTGCACCTCGAAGGCCACTATCTGAACATGGCGATGGCCGGCGGACAGATGCCCGAGAACATCAAGAACCCCGACCCCAACGAATATATCCCCATCGTAGAAAACTGGCACTGCATCAAGCGTTGGGACGCCGCTCCCGAATTACCCGGAGCCATGCAGTTCGGTAAATACATCACCGGAAAAGGCATCTTGGCCTCGGTAGCCCATACCCAAGCCGAATTTGAAGATATACGCACCGCCTATGAAGCCGGATATACGCATGCCACGCACTTCTACAACGCGATGCCCGGATTCCATAAACGCCGTGAATATAAATACGAAGGTACCGTGGAGAGCATCTACCTCATGGACGACATGACCGTGGAAGTAGTGGCCGACGGTATCCACGTACCGCCCACAATCCTGCGCCTGGTCTACAAGATAAAAGGCGTGGAACGGATGTGCGCCATCACCGATGCTCTGGCATGTGCCGCCAGCGACAGCAAGGAAGCTTTCGACCCGCGTGTCATCATCGAGGACGGCGTATGCAAGCTGGCCGACCATTCCGCCCTTGCCGGCAGCGTGGCAACGATGGACCGCCTGATACGCACAATGGTACAGAAGGCCGACATACCATTGTCGGACGCCGTGCGTATGGTGTCCGAAACACCGGCTCGCATTATGGGCGTATACGACCGTAAGGGTTCGCTCCAGAAAGGAAAAGACGCCGACATTATCGTAATGGACGAAGATTTGAAAATCAGAGCGGTATGGGCAATGGGCAAATTAGTGCCTGAAACCGATACTTTATCATAAAATTTATTTCAACATAATGCGAATGAACTTTGTTTTTCGTATTTTTGTTAAGTTTTGAACAAGCGAACAGCTTTAATCATTTATTAATAACCAATTATTGTATGAAAACCAATCTTAGTTCTCAAATTACTCTGAACAGAGTATCCCCCAGGTACTATCGACCTGAGAACGCTTTCGAGCGATCGGTACTGACACGTCTCGAAAAAATTCCGACAGACATTTACGAGTCTCCTGAAGAAGGAGCCAACCAGATTGCTTTGGATATCGCACAAGTGATTCGTGACAAGCAGAAAGCCGGACGTTTCTGCGTATTGGCGCTGGCCGGCGGTAACTCGCCGCGCAATGTCTATTCAGCCCTCGTGCGTATGCATAAGGAAGAAGGACTGAGTTTCCGCAATGTAGTGGTATTCAACCTGTACGAATATTATCCGCTGGCTTCGGACGCAGTCAACAGCAACCTCAACGCATTGAAGGAAATGCTGCTCGACCACGTGGACATTGACATGCAGAACGTATTCAGCCCCAACGGTACTATCGCCAAAGACACCATTTTCGAATATTGCCGCTTGTACGAGCAACGCATCGAAAGCTTCGGCGGTATCGACGTAGCCGTATTGGGTATCGGACGTGTCGGCAACATCGGTTTCAACGAACCGGGTTCGCGCCTGAACTCCACCACCCGTTTGATTTTGCTGGACAGCGACTCACGCAACGAAGCGTCCAAGATGTTCGGAAGCATTGAAAGCACTCCGGTAAGTTCCATTACAATGGGTGTAGCCACAATTCTCTCGGCCAAGAAAGTATATCTGCTGGCATGGGGTGAAGAAAAGGCCAAAATGGTAAAAGAGTGTGTAGAAGGCAACGTAACAGATACAATCCCCGCATCTTACCTGCAAACGCACAACAATGCCCATATCGCCATCGACCTTTCGGCAGCCGCCAACCTGACACGTATCCAACGTCCCTGGCTGGTAACTTCCTGCGAATGGAACGACAAGCTGATTCGCAGCGCCATCGTCTGGTTGTGCCAACTGACCGGAAAACCGATTCTGAAGCTGACCAACAAAGACTACAACGAAAACGGTTTGAGCGAACTGCTTGCCCTTTACGGCTCTGCATACAACGTAAATATCAAGATTTTCAACGACCTGCAGCATACCATCACCGGTTGGCCGGGCGGCAAGCCGAACGCAGACGACACCTATCGTCCCGAACGCGCTAAACCGTATCCCAAACGTGTCGTTGTATTCTCTCCGCACCCGGATGATGACGTCATCTCTATGGGCGGTACTATCCGCCGTCTGGTAGAGCAGAAACATGACGTGCATGTGGCATACGAAACTTCCGGTAACATTGCCGTAGGCGATGAAGAAGTAATCCGCTTCCTGCACTTCATCAACGGCTTCAACCAGCTCTTCAACAACAGCGAAGACCAGGTCATCAACGAGAAATACACCGAAATCCGCAACTATCTGAAAGATAAGAAAGACGGCGATATGGATACCCGCGATATCCTGACCATCAAAGGGCTGATTCGTCGTGGCGAAGCGCGTACGGCATGTACTTATAACAATATCCCGTTGGATCACTGCCACTTCCTCGACCTGCCGTTCTATGAAACGGGTAAGATTCAGAAGAACCCTATCAGCGAAGCCGATGTGGAAATCGTACGCAACCTGTTGCGCGAAGTGAAACCCCACCAAATCTTTGTTGCCGGTGACCTTGCCGACCCGCACGGAACACACCGTGTTTGTACGGATGCCGTATTTGCCGCTATCGACCTTGAAAAGGAAGAAGGCGCCAAATGGCTGAAAGACTGCCGCATCTGGATGTATCGCGGCGCATGGGCAGAATGGGAAATTGAAAACATCGAAATGGCGGTGCCCATCAGCCCCGAAGAATTGCGCGCCAAACGTAACTCCATCCTGAAGCACCAAAGCCAGATGGAAAGCGCACCGTTCCTCGGTAACGACGAGCGCCTGTTCTGGCAGCGCAGTGAAGACCGCAACCGCGGTACAGCCGCACTGTACGACAGCTTGGGTCTGGCATCTTACGAAGCCATGGAAGCATTCGTAGAATACATTCCGCTGTAAATGTTTACTAAATAGCGATAAGAGAGTGGGAAGCGATGAACTTCCCACTCTTTTTTTGTGTATTTTTGTACGGTACTTAACTATTGAATATGAGAAAGCTATATTTATCCATACTGCTCCTGTCGGCAGGAGTTACTTCCCTCTTTTCACAAGAAATAGAACAGGCCGTCCGAGAGCGGTTGCAAACCTTCTTCCAAGCATATGCCCCTGCCGATGTCAATATCGGTACATGCCGGCTCGACAGCGTACGCGTAGACTTCCGCCGAAAAACCATCAGCATCTACGCCGATGATAAATTCTCCTACCAGCCCTTCCGGCCTGAAACGGTGGAAAAGACTTACCGGGACATCAAGAAGATACTCCCCGGCCCCGTTACCTATTTCGACATCACCGTCTTTACCGGCGGACGTTCCATCGGCGACCTTATCCCCAACGCATACAGAAACGGAAAGAAAGATAAAAACCGCCTGTTTACGGATATACATTACAAAGGCGCCCCCTGGGTGACCCGCGCATCCCGTCCCTTTGAAATAACCCGGGGACTGGAAGGACGGCACATCGCCCTGTGGCAAAGTCACGGAAGATACTACATCAACAGCAAGGACAAATGGGGCTGGCAGCGTCCCCACCTGTTCTGTACCTCCGAAGACCAATTCACGCAATCGTTCATCCTCCCCTACCTCATCCCGATGCTGGAAAATGCGGGAGCCAACGTATTCACCCCTCGCGAACGCGACACGCAGAAACGGGAAATCATCGTAGACAACGACGGCAACCGGAACGGTACAAATTCCCTCTATCTCGAAGTGAAAAGCAGGAAAGCACGTTGGGAAAAGACCTCTCTGCCGGGATTTGCACAGCGGAAGCGCATCTATGCGGAAGGAGAAAACCCTTTCCTTGACGGCACGGCACGCTTCACGCAGACCGAAAAGAAGAAAAACAAAGCCTTCGCCGAGTGGGTTCCCGATATTCCGGAAACCGGAGAGTACGCCGTATACGTTTCCTATCAAAGCCTGCCGAACAGCGTGAGCGATGCCAAATACCTCGTATTCCACAACGGCGGTGTCACAGAGTTTAAAGTTAACCAGCGCATTGGCGGCGGCACATGGGTATACCTCGGTACTTTTACTTTCGACAAAGGAAGCAATGACTACGGTATGGTGGTATTGAGCAATGAAAGCCGGGAGAAAGGAGTGGTATGCGCCGATGCCGTACGTTTCGGCGGCGGCATGGGCAACATTGCGCGCGGCGGCAAAACCAGCGGTCTGCCCCGCTATCTGGAAGGCGCCCGTTACTCCGCGCAATGGGCGGGTATGCCCTATCCCGTATATGCCGGATACAAAGGCAAGGACGACCTCTCCGACGACATCAATGTACGTTCGCGTACCATCAACTATCTGTCGGGCGGCTCCGTATTCAATCCCGGCGAACAGGGATTGGGAGTACCGTTTGAAATGAGCATGGCACTGCACAGCGATGCCGGCTTCAAGACCGACGACCGGATCGTAGGAACACTCGGCATTTATACCACCGATTTCAATAACGGCGAATTGGCGGCGGGAACAGACCGATACGCCTCGCGCGACCTTGCCGACCTGTTCCTCACCCGCTTGCGGCAAGACATCCGTTCCACTTTCAATACGGACTGGACACGCCGCAGCATGTGGAACCGCAATTACAGCGAAACCCGCCTACCCGCCGTTCCTTCCGCAATCGTGGAGATTCTCTCGCACCAGAACTTTGCGGACATGCGTTTGGGACATGACCCCAATTTCAAGTTCACGGCCAGCCGCGCCCTGTACAAATCCATCCTGCAATATATCTGCACGCAGCATAACAAAGAATACGTTGTGCAGCCCTTGCCCGTCAGCAATTTCGCCATCCGCTTCGGCAAGAAGAAAAATACGCTGGAGCTTTCCTGGAAAGGAGTGAATGACCCACTGGAGCCCACCGCCACACCCCGCGAATACATTGTCTACACACGTATCGGACGGGGCGGATTTGACAACGGCGTACGTGTAAACAATCCGTTCCATACCGTAAAGATAGAACCGGGCATCGTCTATTCTTTCAAAGTAACGGCAGTGAACCGGGGTGGAGAAAGCTTCCCGTCCGAAACCCTCGCGGCCTACAAGTCCGAACACGAAAAGGCGCGTGTACTTATCATCAACGGCTTCGACCGCATCAGTGGTCCCGCTGTGGTAAACACGCCCGACGAAGCGGGATTTGACGTGGCTCAAGACCCCGGCGTACCTTATCTATACGATATATCCCTCTGCGGCATCCAGCAGAACTTCAACCGTAAAGAAGCCGGAAAACGTTTGGGAGAAAGCGGCAATGAATATGAAGGCATGAAAATAGCCGGGAACACCTTCGACTACCCCTTTATGCATGGCAAAGCCATACAGGCGGCAGGCGGCTACAGCTTCACTTCATGTAGTGACGAAGCTGTGGAAAGCGGCAGTGTGGCATTGGAAGACTATCCGATAGCGGACTATATTCTGGGATTGGAAAAAGCGGACGGCAACCTGTCACGGACAACCTATTACAAAACTTTCTCCTCGCCCATGCAGCGCGCCTTGGCAGCCTACTGCCGGTCGGGCGGCAACCTGTTGGTCAGCGGCGCCTACATAGGCAGCGACATGAACGATTCGCAAGGCAACCGGGAATTTACCCAAAACGTCCTGAAATACCGCTTCGGTAACAGTTTACAGACATCCGGCGGGCAAATCGGCATACAAGGCTTGGGGCGCAGCCTCAGCATCCCCCGTCTGCCCAACGAGCAGGCCTATCCCGTAACGGCCCCCGACTGTATCCTGCCTATGGCAACCGCTTTTCCAGTCATGACCTATGCAGACGGGAACCAACCGGCCGCCATAGCCTATAAAGGTAACGACTACCGTACTTTCGTCATGTCATTTCCCTTTGAAAGCATTCGGGAAGAAGCAAACAGAACAGCGGTTATGGCATCCATACTGCACTTCTTTACGGCAGATAATACGGGTATGAACAGATAATAACGACAATCTTGATAAATAATCTGTGGAAATATGCATAATCTGTGGTGAAAAACTTATCTTTGCTTTTACAGAAAACATCGATTACTAAACATTAATCATTAAAACATTAACGCCATGTACACTATACAAGCCAATCCCAGCGGAACCCGCAACCTGGAAATATCGGAAGAGAATCTCGCCACCATCGAGAAATACGGCCTCTTCCGTCATCTCATCGACAGCAACGGCATCGTGGACGAAACCGTGCTCGACAAGCTCAAGCTGAATATCCGTTCCCTCATCGCCGCTCAGGAAGAAGACAGTAAAGACCTGCTCGACCTCTGCATCGACGTTATCTATCACAATAACATGAAAGCCTTCGGGCTGCAGCAGCTTATCAAGCTCTACCTGCAATGGCTTTCCCGGCAAGAAACCATAGAAGAGGAAGAAGATAAATGAAAACCATCGACACACGCGGACAGAAGCTTTACAGCCCTCTCATCCCCGCCGTAAAGGCCATGTGCGAAGCCGGGAAAGGCGAGAAACTGGAAATCATTATGGACGACGCAACCGCCTTTAATGACCTCAAGGAGTATCTCGCCGAACAGCAAATCGGCTTCCGTGAGATTTATGACGGAGAGGAAATGCTGGTGCAGTTCTGTAAGTAATTAAAACTTTCCGTATCTTTGCACCCATGAAAGAATACAGACTGACTGATTGGTTGCCTACAACCAAGAAAGAAGTGGAACTTCGCGGGTGGGATGAACTGGACGTTATTTTGTTCAGCGGTGACGCGTATGTAGACCATCCATCGTTCGGGGCAGCCGTCATAGGGCGCATACTCGAAGCGGAAGGATTGCGTGTGGCAATTATTCCCCAACCCAACTGGCGAGACGACTTACGGGATTTTAAGAAATTGGGGCGTCCCCGCCTTTTCTTCGGCGTCAGCGCAGGCTGTATGGACAGTATGGTCAATAAATACACCGCCAACAAACGTCTGCGCAGCGATGATGCCTATACTCCCGACGCACGTCCGGACATGCGTCCCGAATATCCCTCGATTGTCTATACCCAAATCCTTAAAAAACTATATCCCGATGTGCCCGTCATATTGGGCGGCATCGAAGCGAGCATGCGCCGGCTGACGCATTACGACTATTGGCAAGACCGCGTGCGTCCCAGCATTCTTGCGGACAGCGGCGCCGATGCGTTGACGTACGGTATGGGTGAGAAACCCATTGTGGAGCTTGTAAGAAGATTAAAGCGGCAACAACCTATTCTCGACATCCCCCAACTGGCTTATCTTACTAAAGAAGTGCAGCCGCAGGAAGGGGACATCATCCTTTTCTCGCACGAAGAATGCCTGAAGGACAAGAAGAAACAGGCCGCCAATTTCCGCCATATCGAAGAAGAGAGCAATAAATACGCCGCATCGCGCATCCTGCAGACCGTAGGCAGGCAAACCGTCGTTGTCAATCCGCCTTACCCGCCCCTGACGGAAGCGGAACTCGACCGTTCTTTCGACCTCCCCTATACCCGCCTTCCACATCCCAAATACAAGGGAAAGCGCATACCCGCATACGATATGATTAAGTTCTCCGTCAACATCCATCGCGGATGTTTCGGCGGGTGCGCTTTCTGTACCATCTCGGCGCATCAGGGCAAGTTTATCGTCAGCCGCAGCAAGGAAAGCATCTTGAAGGAAGTAAAGGCCGTAATGGAATTACCGGACTTCAAAGGGTATCTCAGTGATTTGGGCGGCCCCTCCGCCAATATGTACAAGATGCGGGGACGCGATGAAGCCGTATGCAAGAAATGCAAACGCCCGTCGTGCATCCACCCCAAAGTGTGCCCTAACCTGAACACAGACCACAGCCCGCTGCTCGATATTTATCATGCCGTAGACAGTCTGCCGGGCATCAAAAAGTCATTCATAGGCAGCGGTGTGCGCTACGACTTGCTGCTGCACCAAAGCAAAGACCCCAAAACCAACAAAAGCACGCAGGAATATACCCGCGAACTCATAGCCCGTCATGTAAGCGGCCGCCTTAAAGTCGCGCCGGAACACACCTCGGAACGCGTGCTCGACATCATGCGCAAACCGCCGTTCAGCCAGTTCGGAGAGTTCAAAAAGATATTCGACCGAATCAATCGTGAAGAAGGCCTGCGGCAGCAGCTCATCCCCTACTTCATCTCCAGCCACCCCGGCTGCAAGGAAGAGGACATGGCGGAACTTGCCGTCATCACCAAGCGTCTGGACTTTCATCTGGAGCAGGTACAGGACTTTACTCCTACTCCCATGACCGTCGCCACCGAAGCGTGGTACACAGGTTTCCACCCCTATACCCTGGAACCCGTGTTCAGTGCCAAGACACAACGCGAGAAACTGGCGCAGCGTCAGTTCTTCTTTTGGTACAAACCCGAAGAACGGAGAAATATCATCAATGAACTGCGGCGGATAGGACGGAAAGACTTGATTGACAAGCTGTACGGGAAATAGAGAAGAAGCTAATAATTGCCATATCTTAGTTAAATTAGATATTTCTCCAAAATACTTTATACTGCCGGTCATTTCTGAATTCCTGTACTGCTTTCCACAAATCCGGCTCCAATATTGTTTCCACTTTCTTTATCAAATTATAAGGGATTTGATATCTATAGAAAGATTCAGCTATTCCTCCTGCAATGCAGGCAAGTGTATCACTATCTCCTCCCAAAGAAATCGCTAATCTTATAGCATCCTCGAAACTGTTACTTTCCAAAAAAGCAATGATTGCTTCCGGTACTGTTCCCTGACAGCTTTCATTAAAACGATATGCGGGACGAATTTCATCACACGTACGATGCAAATCATAATCAAAAGTAGTTTCGATAAACTCTCTTATATACTCTTTAGATTTTTCATTACGTGATAAGAATATAGCTGCAGCTGTTGCTTGGGCACCTTTTATTCCTTCCGGATGATTATGAGTGATTATGGCTGTTTCCTGTGCCACAGCCAGTGTTTCCTCTAAAGAGTTAAAAAACCAGCCAACGGGGCTGACACGCATTGCCGAACCATTTCCCCAGCTATTATAGGGTTTAGGATAGTCTTCATTTAACCACCGGGCAAAAGAGCCGCCGTATCCTCCCATAGGACAAGGATATTTTTTTCCATAACATTGCATCACTTTTGCCAAATCACCTCCATGAAGCAACCAATCGGCAACAGCAATCGTCATAATAGAATCGTCAGTGTAAGATGACGACTGACTGAATAGCGGAAAGTCTTTCGTTTTTATGTTACTAAACTCGTAAACAGAACCTACAATATCCCCTAAAATAGCACCTATCATAACATTATTTATTTTTCTGATTTATCCGGAACTTCATAACCTATCATAAACAGAGCCGCTTCCAAAGCCCTCAATTGCCGTTGTTCAGGTATGTTTTTAAATGCAGATGGGTATGACAGCACCTCTTTCAACAACCAATTGGCTTTCAAATTATTCTCAATATGATTATCATAGTAACCTGCATTTCTTAACAAAGGGAATTTATAATCTCCAATACTTGGATTTCTATTAGTCCCTCCCTTGCTGTTTCCATAAGCGAATCTCAGTAATTCAGGAATCTTATCAAGTTTCTTTTCTTCACAATAACGCCTAACCAAGAAACCCAATGCAGCTCCTACCCGGCTATCATATATGATAAAATCATCCATATACAGAGAATAAATCTTCGTAAAACCGGAATTCATATATACTTCTTTATAAAAATCCCGGCTCTCTATCTTTCCGGTTGCCAGCTTTTTTTTGGCATCCTTTAGATATTGCACTAACGATTCGCTCCCTTTTATTTTCTCCCTATTACCACGTAGCACACCACCCCACCTCAAGATTTCCAAGCAGGCAGTGCTACACTTAGCTGTATCTTTATTTTCAATACCATTCTTCAAGTCAGAAGATAACTTATCCAGTGTTTCTGCATTCTTTTGAAAGCCCTTTCCACCCCACTGATACTTCTTATACGCATCATATATAGAAATACAATCCCAAACTTTTTGTGTTCTTCGATCTGTATAAGAATGTATAAAACCTGCATCCAGTTTAATCGATAACCACTGTATAAAATCATTAACACTACTATCTTTCACGAAACTTTCTCTGTTCATAGTGGTATTCTTTATATTACTCTTTTCTGTCATAAAGATACGAAATATTTTTCATAATCCATATTGTTACATTTATAATTAAAAAGTAAGAAATAAGGACGACATATCGGCACATACCAAGTGCCAAGACAAAAACCAAGACTTCAACAAAGACAAAGACCGGACAAACACTATTTCTTCAGAGGCTGTCCGCCTTATCGCTGCTTCGCATATTTGAGGTTAAGATAAAACTGCCTTCCTTATTTCTTTAAAAGTTGAATTAAAATCCATTGAGATTTAAGTTTCAACTACCTTTTTATACTATTCCTTTAATCGGGAGAGCTTATCATATGTGCCTTGTAAACTATTAGGTATGATAATCTTCAACTTCGCCAATCTTGTACGTTCCTCTATTTGCCACTTATTAAAGGCAGATATCTGAGCGGATATTTTTTGATGCGCCTCCTTGACTTCTGTATTGTATCTCTGATTATTTGCCAGATTCTCCTCTTCTAAACGTTTCTTTATATCAAACTTTATCTTATTCAATTGCTGTTCATTACTCCGATGCCACTTCTGAAGTTCAAAGAATATATCTTCCACCTTTTGTGGCTCTACCGACGGTACATGAGAATAAATAAGCATCTCGTGCCCGCTACCTTCCGTGCTGAAAGGTTTCACCATCTTATTCTGAAGTTCTTTTCTAGCACTCGATAAAGGCCCCTCATTATGAATACATTTACCTATTGTCGCTGCAATAGCTTCCAATTGATAGTACTCATTACGTTCTCTGACATTCATCTTTGCGATAATATCATTCTCGTATATCCTGCGTGGACGTATCGGTTCTTTAGCCAATTCAAAACCATTTTCTTCGCACCAGACATCAATGTCCATTTCATCAATAGCATTCAACTCCTTGTCTTTCGCCTTGACAGCCTCCCTCACCCATGCACAGAAAGCATTCATTTCGGCTATCTCTTCCAAGATACTCCTGATTTGCCCGAGAAAAGCCTCGTCATAACCGATATTCACCATTTTCTCCGAATGCGTAGGCGATCCCACTATATCAACTTTGGTTGTTACAAAATTCAGATTCTTCAATTTCTCCTCATGACTTACGATTGTCTCTTGGGCTATATTAGCCAAATGTGTGGCAGAAGTAGATGTCAATCCATGTTCTCCAAAGAAAATTTCATTTATCGGTTCCATACTATTATCCTTTATTTATATTCATTAAAAACTTATTATACACCATTAGAAAATCAACATTACAATATAAATTTTTCTTGTACAAGATAGTCAAATATATACTCATGGATTATTCTCAGTCTATCTACCGGAAATAACAATTTCTCATCAGACAAATAATCAAGCACATATCTGAAAGCATCATTTTCATAAAACGAATCATAAGTTGATAAAGAGTTATAGAACTCTGCGTAGCCATTGTTTATCCCTATCCATATATTATACGGTAATGTAAAATTTATCTTAGCATATATATATTCAGCAAGTTCATCCGGCTGAACATCTTGCTTCCGAGACATCTCCAATATCTTCTGATTCTTACTTTTCATTTCCTATCTTTTTGTTTTTCGATACAAAGTTCCGTTATCTATGCACAAAAAAGATGTGCAGTCTTTCTTTTTTTCTATATTTGCAGGATAATAAAAGGAAAAACAATGATAACAGACAAAGCATTATGGCTTGCCGACTTCTTATATCGCAAGAAAAAGGCGACACGTGCCCAAGTAGAACAAGCATGGCAGAAAAGTAATATCAGTTATGGTAAAGAACTGAACAGACGTACTTTTCAAGAAACCAAAAACAAGGTAGAACATTTATTTGACACAACAATAGCCTATAATGCGCAAACACATGAATATTATTTTGAAAATCCTGATATATTTAAGGAAGACAGCGTAAGGAGTTGGCTACTAAAAACACTATCTGTATCTTCCATCTTACAGACATATAAAAAGATGCAAAGTCGAATACTGTTAGAAGAACCCGCTACCGGCTATTTCCATCTGTCCGAATTACTTAATGCCATGGAAACATCTGTAAAAGCCAAACTTACCTATCACCCTTTCAATAAAGATTCTTATACTACCTTGCTATCAGCCTATTGTCTGAAAGTATTCAAACAGCGTTGGTATGCATTAGGCTTTTCATCCTACCACCAAGAAGTCCGGACTTTCGCTTTAGACAGAATTGAATCAATTGAACTAACAGGCACCCCTTTTTCCATACCTGCCGAATTTAATAACAAACTTTATTTTCAACACTGCTATGGCATTACTTATGCTCCCCATTTAGAACTTCACAAAATTACTTTCAAAGTAAATTCCAAGCACATACCTTATCTACGTACCAATCCGATTCACCATTCACAAAAAGAAACCACAGAAGGCATATTCCATATTACAGCTTACTTTTCCATAGAGCTGATGCAGGAGTTATTATCACACGGCAGTAATATTGAGGTAATTGCACCTTCTTCTATTCGGAACAAAATAAGAGAAGAAGCCATGAAAATTATTGAAAACTATCAGAAAAGTTTATAAGATTTCACTTATCCAAGCAATGAACACTATTGATACAAATCTTTTATCGGGTCTTGTCTTGTGTCAAAAATTGACTCCACTAAAATATAATCTGAATGAACACTATAATAAATTCTAAAATATTCGCATACAAAAACACGGGTATCAGGAGCTGATGCCGCCCTATACATATAAGGATAAGAAGATACCAACCGTAATGTGCCTGTTATCATTTGAAGTAATTTACGCACATAAGCCGAATTTCCCGCTTGGGAACAATAAAACGAAGATATTTGATGAAAACATTGCACCGCTTCCTCAGACCAAATAATTTTCAGCCCAGCCATTCTTCTACCAGCTTTTCCAGTTCTTCATGCGTGATATATTCTCCGCGAGCATATTGCTCTTTTGCCCGCATGACAGATGCCAACTCATGTTCCGGAATTTGGTAAACATTAGTATCTTGTTTCTGATAAGCCGCTACGGGCTCACATACTTGCAAGGGTTTATTTTCTTGTTGTTTATACTTCTTCACAGCCTTTTATGTTTCATCATCCATACTGACACAAAGATAGAGAAGATACTTCAATAAAAAAAAGTTTTTCCTTCCCAATTTTCTCAAAGACCGCTATCCAACAGCTAACCGTCAGCTATCCATAAAGAAACATCCACACTCCCCGTATCAAGCACTCACTTCTTAGGAGAAAGGCTTGCTCATATAGGAAATAAGCCGTATCTTTACGCTCAAGATGAACATCTTTAGGTTAAAGACCGCCATCTCCAGCCTAAAGATACATATCTTTAAACTGAAGATACAGTTTAAAGCATAGGTTAAGTCTCCTTGGTAAGCAAGTCCGCCTACTTTCGTCCCTACCCCATGCCACTTCTTCCTTAGCCCCATGCAGGACGGACATCCATCACCGAATTATCAACCCGTAAACAACAAAAAACATCATGGCAGAATATCAAATGCAGACCTCTAATCTTCCCAACGAAGACGGTGAAAAAATACTCTTCCCCCGTATCAAGATTTGGGGACAGGTAGATTTGGACTGCCTTGCCCAACGCATCAACTACGCCAGTACCTTTACTCCCGGCGACATCATCGGACTGGTAAAATCACTCACCCAGGCCATAGCCCGTGAAATGGGCGAAGGACACTCGGTGAAAGTGGACGGACTGGGTGTATTCACTCCCTCGTTAGGGTTGCGCGAAGGTTTTGAACGGGAAAGCGCCGAACAGGGCGGACAAAAACGCAACGTAAGAAGTATCTGTGTAGATAACATCAACTTCCGTGCAGACAAGGATTTCATCTACGAAACAGGACGAAGTTGCATACTGGACCGCTCTAAATGGAAGTTCCGGCACTCCTCCTCACGCTACACCGCCGGACAACGGCTGAAACTGGCACAAGACTATTTAGAGTCGCATCCATTGCTGAAAGTAGGTGACTACTGCGAACTGACAGGACTACTGCGCAACGCCGCTGCACAAGAGCTGAAACAGTGGAGCGAAATGCCCGAAAGCGGAATCGGCCATACGGGCAGAGGGTCACACAAAATATATATCAAAGCAACAACAGACTGACCTATTCTTCCACCTGCATCGCCACAATCTCCTGTAACGCCGCCACAGCCTCTTCCACGGTAGTGACGTCTTTCACCACCATACTCCGCTTGTTATTCTGCTCCCGCAGGTCGCAACGGCGGGTATATTTCATCATGTAGGCAATGACTTTGCCGAAAGCCTGACTCTGATAGTAAGGACTGTCCGGATTGGAAACAAAGAACAGCGTCATGCGGCCGCCTTTGAGGAACACCTTTTCCGTTCCCAGACGTGCCGCAAGACGGCGCAGGGGAACGATACGGAGCAATTCTTCCGTCTCGGGGGGGATAGGTCCGAAACGGTCTTCGAGACGGGCGCGGAAAGCATCCACGTCCTTGTCCAGCGTCAGGCCGTCCAGTTCGCGATAGAGCAACATACGCTCGCTGCTGCCGGTGACGTAGGTGGCGGGCAGCAACAGCTCAAGGTCGCTCTCCACCTGGCATTCGTCTACAAATTGCTCACCGCTGATAGTACCGTCGCCTTTCAGCTCGTCGGCATAGAGGTCGGCAAACTCGTCGGTCTTCAGCTCGTGCACGGCTTCGGACAATATCTTCTGATAGGTTTCGTAACCCAGGTCGGCAATGAAGCCGCTTTGCTCTGCGCCGAGCATATTACCCGCGCCGCGAATGTCGAGGTCCTGCATGGCGATGTGGATGCCGCTGCCTAAGTCGGAGAAGTTCTCGATGGCCTGCAAGCGGCGTTTGGCTTCCGGCGTAAGCGAGGACAAGGGGGGAGCCAGCAAATAGCAGAAAGCCTTTTTATTGCTGCGCCCCACACGGCCGCGCATCTGGTGCAGGTCGCTCAAGCCGAAATTCTGCGCCTGGTTGATGATGATGGTATTGGCGTTCGGTATGTCGATACCGCTCTCTATAATGGTAGTGGCGAGCAATACGTCATAATCATAGTTGACAAAGTCGAGAATAATCTTTTCCAGTTCGGCGGGTTCCATTTGCCCGTGACCGATGCAGACACGGCAATCGGGAATGTTGCGCTCTATCATCGCTTTCAGTTCGGAGAGATTGGAGATGCGGTTGTTTACAAAGAACACTTGCCCGTTGCGGCTCATTTCGAAATTGATGGCATCGGTGATGATATCATCGCTGAAAGTATGCACTTCCGTCTGAATGGGATAACGGTTGGGCGGCGGTGTCTGGATGACGCTCAAGTCGCGCGCGCCCATCAGGGAGAACTGCAAGGTACGGGGAATGGGCGTGGCGGTCATGGTCAGGGTATCCACGTTCACTTTCAGTTGGCGGAGCTTCTCCTTGACGGAGACACCGAATTTCTGTTCTTCGTCGATAATCAGCAAGCCGAGGTCTTTGAACTTAACGTCTTTACCCAGAATGCGGTGGGTACCGATAAGGATATTCACCTCACCGTCCGCAAGACCCTTGACAACGGCCTTGGCCTGTGCCGCCGTCCGGGCGCGGCTCAGATATTCCACACGGCAGGGCAGGCCTTTCAGGCGCTCCTTGAAAGTCTGGAAATGCTGATAGGCAAGAACGGTGGTGGGAACGAGGACGGCCACCTGCTTGTTGTCCGCCACCGCCTTGAAAGCGGCACGCACGGCAACCTCGGTCTTGCCGAAGCCTACGTCGCCGCATACCAGCCGGTCCATGGGGCGGGCGCTTTCCATATCCGCCTTTACGTCGGCGGTCGCCTTGCTTTGGTCGGGGGTATCCTCGTAAATGAAAGACGCTTCCAGCTCCCGTTGCAGGAAACTGTCGGAGCTGTATTGAAAACCTTTCTCCTCGCGCCGTTGCGAATAGAGCTTTATCAGGTCGCGGGCTATATCCTTAATCTTGGTCTTGGTACGGTCTTTCAGTTTCTCCCATGCGCCGGTACCCAGCTTGTTGAGGCGGGGAGCTTCGCCTTCTTTGCCTTTGTACTTGGAAACCTTATGCAAAGAATGGATGGAGACAAAGACCACATCGTCATTCTGATAGACCAGACGCATCACTTCCTGCGTCGTATCTCCGTTGGGAATACGCACCAATCCCGTAAAACGTCCCACGCCGTGGTCGGTATGCACCACGTAATCTCCGGGAGTAAACTGGTTCAACTCTTTCAGGCTCAAAGCCACCTTGCCGCTGCGGGCTTTATCGCTTTTCAGGTTGTATTTGTGAAAACGGTCGAACAACTGGTGGTCGGTAAAGATACAGAGACGCAGAGTATCGTCGGCAAAGCCCTCGTGCAAAGTACGCTCAACGGGGGTAAAGGAGATGTTATCTCCCCGGTCTTCAAAGATAGCGCGGATACGGTCGGTTTGTTTCAGGCTGTCACTGCATATATAGAGGGTATAGTTGCGCGCCAGGTAGTCCTGGAAGCTTTCCGCCACCAGGTCGAAATTCTTATGGAAGATAGGTTGCGCTGCGGTACTGAATGATACTGTCGCGTCCGGTGTTCCGGTAGGCTTCGTTCCGAATTCCATGCGGCGGAAATCGAGGGCGCGCAAGGTAAACTCTCCCCCGTCAATCAACTTTCCTTCCAGAGATATCGCACCGTTTTCCTCGGCTTCGCGGGCGGCAATGGCCGCGGCGGTCAGCGATTCGTCGTGAACGGCCTGAATACGCTCGCGCAGCCAGAGGAAATCACGCATCGCCAGCAAGGTGTCCGGCCGGAGAAAGTCCAGGAAAGATACCATGCCGCCATTGCCGCCCTGCTCCAGGCTACGGCTCAAATCGGGGACAATGACGATATCCTCTTTCTTCTCTTTGGAAAGCTGGCTCTCCACCTCAAACGTACGGATGCTCTCCACCTCATCTCCGAAGAAATCGATACGGAAAGGACATTCGGAAGAAAAGGAAAAGACATCGATGATACTGCCGCGCACGGCATATTGCCCCGGCTCGTACACATAATCCACGTACTCGAAGCCGTAGCTGCGCAGCACTTCCGTCACGAAGTCCATATCCACCTTTTCGCCCGTATGGAGTTTCAAGGTTTTATCTCCCAGTTCCTTACGGGAAACGACTTTTTCCGCCAGCGCATCCGGGCAGGTAACCACGCAAAGCCCTTCCTCGCCTTTCTGCAAGCGGCTCAGCACTTCCGTGCGGAGAATCTCGTTGGCGGCATCTTTCTGTCCGTACTTTATGGCGCGGCGGAAGGAAGAGGGGAAGAACAACACCCGTTCGGCTCCCAAAATCTGTGTCAGGTCGTGATAGAAATACCCGGCTTCTTCCAAATCGCCGAGGATAAAAACAAACGGGCATTCAGCCCGCTGTACCAGCACGGACGAAAACAGCGAAGCGGCAGAAGCGCACAGGCCGCTGCAGTAGAGGTGACGGACGGAATTGTCCTTTAGCAGCCTGCACATGCCTTCTACATTGGGATGGGCGGCGTATAATTGTTGCAGTTCGGTAATAATCATTGTTACGGTGAATTTCCGTTGCAAAAATACATAAATAATCCTTAGTTTTATCTGTAAGTAATAGAAAAGCACTACATTTGCTCCCATTAATAAGCCCCATATATTTTCAATGAATATGCAGACATCAGACAGTATTGTCATCATCCCCACCTACAACGAACGGGAAAACATCGAGAATATCATCCGTGCCGTTTTTGCCCTGGAGCACGGATTCCACATACTTATTATTGAAGACGGTTCGCCCGACGGTACTGCCGCTATCGTAAAAGACTTGCAACGGGAGTTTTCCGACCGCCTGTTTATGGTGGAGCGTAAGGGAAAGCTGGGACTGGGTACGGCTTACATAGCCGGATTCAAATGGGCGTTGCAACGCGACTATGAATATATATTCGAAATGGATGCCGACTTCAGCCATAACCCCAAAGACCTGCCCCGCCTCTACCAAGCCTGCGCCGAAGAAGGGGCGGATGTGGCTATCGGCTCGCGCTACGTCAGCGGCGTGAATGTGGTGAACTGGCCTATGGGACGTGTGCTCATGTCTTATTTCGCTTCCAAATATGTACGTATCATTACGGGGCTACCCATTCACGATACTACCGCCGGCTTTGTGTGCTACCGCCGCAGGGTATTGCAGACCATCAATCTGGACGGCATCCGCTTTAAAGGCTATGCTTTCCAAATAGAGATGAAGTTCACCGCCTACAAGTGCGGAGCGGATGTGAAGGAAGTACCGGTTATCTTCATCAACCGGGAACTGGGAACGTCCAAGATGAACAGCAGCATTTTCGGAGAAGCCGTGTTCGGAGTAATCCGGCTGAAATGGGACAGTTGGTTTCATAAATATCCAAACTTAAAAAACTAAAGATATGAAAAGGACGCTGATACACAACGCTACGATTGTCAACGAAGGACAGTCTATCCAAGGTTCGGTAGTGATAGAAAACGGACGCATCGCCGAAGTTCTCACCAACTGGAAACCGCTCTCCGCCCCTTGTGAAGAAGTAATCGATGCAACAGGCTGCTACCTGCTGCCCGGCATCATCGACGACCACGTGCATTTTCGCGACCCGGGCCTTACCCACAAAGCGGATATCCTGACGGAAAGCCGTGCGGCTGCCGCCGGCGGGGTGACTTCCATTATGGACATGCCCAACACCAATCCGCTGACCGTAACGCTGGATGCCCTGAATGCCAAGTTCGACCTGCTGAATGAGAAATGTATCGTCAACCACTCCTGCTATTTCGGCGCAACCAACGATAACTATACGGAATTTGACAAGCTGGACAAGCATCGCGTTTGCGGCATCAAGCTGTTTATGGGTTCCAGTACCGGTAATATGCTGGTGGACAAAATGAACAGCCTGCTGAAAATATTCAATGGTACGGATATGCTGATTGCCGCTCATTGCGAAGACCAGGAAACGATAAAAGCCAATATCGAGAAATACAGGCAAAAATACAAAGGAGCGGATGACATTCCTGTCAACGCCCATCCCGGTATCCGTTCCGTTCCGGCCTGTTACGCATCTTCCGAGCTGGCCGTCCGTCTGGCGAGAATTGCCGGAGCGCGCCTGCATATTCTGCACGTATCCACGGCCAAAGAGCTGCAACTGTTCAGTGACGAGCCTCTGGAAGACAAAAATATCACATCCGAAGCATGCGTGGCGCATTTGCTCTTTACACTGGCGCACTATAACAGTCTGGGCGCACGCGTAAAATGTAATCCCGCCGTCAAACGGAAAACAGACCGGGAAGCTCTGCGGGCTGCCGTCAACTCTGGGCTGATTGACGTTATCGCCACCGACCACGCTCCTCATCTGTTGAGCGAGAAAGAAGGCGGAGCACTGAAAGCGATGTCAGGTATGCCTATGATACAATTCTCTCTTGTCAGCATGTTAGGGCTGGTGGATGAAGGCGTTTTCTCACTGGAAACGGTTGTGCAGAAAATGTGTCATGCGCCTGCCCGAATATACGGTATTTGCCAACGCGGATATATCCGTGAAGGCTATCAGGCGGACTTAGTGCTGGTACGCCCCGACTCTCCCTGGGAAGTTACCGCCGACAAGATTCTGAGCAAATGCGGCTGGAGCCCTTTAGAGGGACATACGTTCAACTGGAAAGTAGAAAAAACGTTTGCCAACGGACACCTTATTTATAACGGCGATACGGTAGACGATTCTTATCGCGGTGAAGAGATGAGATTCGATTATCCGTCGGCGGGAGCGTAATACATAACCGATTCAGAGAATAAATAAATGTTGAAATATTGAAATTTAATTTATATCAGTAGCAATGAATGTATATCAATAACGATGAGTGTATATATAGGTAACAATAATGTAACATAACCTAAGGCTGAAAGCCTTTTTATCTTATAGCCCGGGGTAACACCCCGGGAATAAATGTTCTCGACATTCTGCGCCCTGAAAGGGCAAAAGATTAATCTGCAAATATATTGCCCTTACAGGGCGCAATGTTATTCATATTCACGCTCCCGGGGTGTTACCCCGGGCTATAAGATAAAAAGGCTTTCAGCCTTAGGTTATGTTACATTATTGTTACCTATATATACACTCATCGTTATTGATATACACTCATTGTTACCGATACAAATTAGATCTAAACATTTACTTATTTACTTAACTTATTATATATACATTATCCATTGTCAACTATCAATTATAAAATACATGAAGTAAGTCCCTACATCAACTGGATTTATTTCTTCCATGCCTGGGGCTTTCAACCCAAGTTTGCGGCAATAGCCGATATTCACGGTTGCGATTCCTGCCGTGCCATGTGGCTTGCGGCTTTTCCTCAAGAAGAGCGTGCCAAAGCCGCCGAAGCCATGCAACTGTTTAAGGAAGCCAACAGAGTACTCAACCGATTGGATGAGGTAATTACGGTGCAATGCATTTACAGGTTGTGCAGCGCCAATGCAGAAGGGGACAATCTCCTTGTCGAGGATACGGTGTTCCCTCTGCTCCGTCAGCAGACCCCTCATCCGGACAGAAGTCCGTTTCTCTGCCTGAGCGATTTCATACGGCCTCTCTCGTCCGGGGTGGCAGACACGATAGGCCTTTTCGCATCTTCCGTCAGTGCGGAAAGTGAAAACTACTACGAAGACGACCCTTACAAACATCTCCTCGTACAGACCCTGACAGACCGGCTTGCCGAAGCCGCGACAGAAAAGATGCACGAACATGTGCGCAAAGCGGTCTGGGGATATGCTCCCGACGAATCGCTTTCCATTCCAGACTTGCTGGCTGAGAAATATCAGGGTATCCGTCCGGCGGTAGGCTATCCTTCCCTACCCGACCAATCCGTAAACTTCATATTGGATGAACTGCTGGACATGAAACAGATAGGTATCACGCTCACCGAAAACGGAGCTATGTATCCGCATGCTTCTGTATGCGGTCTTATGTTTTCACATCCCCGGTCACACTATTTCGCCGTAGGCAAGATTGGTGAAGACCAACTGGAAGATTATGCCCGCCGACGCGGTAAGCCGATTGATGAAATGCGAAAGTTTCTTGCAGCCAACCTGAAGAGTTAAGAACCGGGAGTGTGATTTTCCGGTTTCCGTTACGACAAACAAATTAAAAGCGATTCGAGAAACAATACAATGGAAAATATAGAACAAGAGTTTATGTCCGTCATACGGGAATATGAGCGCGTCATCTATAAGGTGTGTTACCTGTACACCACTCCGAACGCGACTCTTAGCGACCTGTACCAGGAAGTAGTACTCAACATCTGGAAAGCTTTTCCTAAATTCAGAAGGGAATGTAAAGTCTCGACGTGGATTTACCGTATCGCCTTGAATACCTGTATCAGCTTCATACGGAAAGAAAAGAACATTCCGGAGATTGTAACCCTCACACAGGAAGCCGACCGCAGCGAAGAGGACGACGAGACACAAGCCATGTTACGGCAACTCTACCGGATGATAAACCGGCTGGGGCAACTGGAAAAGTCTATCATCCTGCTTTATCTGGAAGAGAAGAGTTATGAGGAGATTTCCGAAATCACCGGACTGACCGTAACCAATGTGGCTACCAAACTCAACCGTATTAAAGATAAACTGAAAAAGATGAACAAGGAGGAATAATATATGGAACTGGACGAACTGAAAAAATCATGGAATGCATTGGATGCACAGTTGCAAAAGGAACCTATCGCCGATGAAAAACAAATAAAGGAACTGCTTGCGAGCTATAAAACAAATACCCGGCGCAGCCTGAGGCGGCTCGTTGTCCTGCAACGCTTCTCGCTTGGAGTAGGTGCGGTGGGGCTGGCCGTCATCCTGCTGATATGGCTTTTGCTACCTACTTTCGGCTTCAATGAGCACTTGCAAAACAAGACTGCCATATTTCTGGCTTTCATCACCGTCACCATCCTCGGCGGTATGTGGTGGGACCGTAAGACTTACCTTTGGAACAGGAATACCCGGGTGGATGAGATGTCCGTAGCCGAAGTAAGCCGGCGCATGGCCACGTTCCGTTACTGGACCCGCTACGAAGTGTGGGCAGTGGCTGTCTGGGCCGTTATCTTCACCGCACTGTTCTACTGGGTAATGGATTACTACACGATGCCTCTCATAGCGCAAGCCGCCATGCTGGGATTCTGTATCATCTGGGATGTAATTCTTATTTATTTCATCTATAAAAAGGTTGTTTATAAGCACCTCGACAGTATTAAAAAGAATATAGAAGAACTCGAAGATATATGCACCGAATAACTCTTATACTCATTTTATTCCTGCTTCTGCCGGATATGTACATCTACCTGGTGTACATCGTAAAGAAAACGCGTAACATAGTCTGGCGCAGTACGTATTGGCTTCCCACCGCTATGTTGGTGGCCATATACATGTATTATATCTATATGACAGGGGATAATGCCCTTTCACATCATCCGCAAGGCATCGGCAGGCTGGCAGTGGCCGTGATGCTGTTTGCCGTTCCGAAAACGGTGTTCATGCTTTGCTCGCTGCTGGGTATATTGATGCGGGGAATCAGCCGGCTTCTGTCGCTCGTCATTTTCCGTACGCCGTTCAGAAGCCCCCGCTCTCCTTTCGTCGCACACCGGCTTCCTTACACACTGCTCGGATTGATATTGGGGGTAATCAGTTTTGCCAATATTCTTTACGGAGCCATTGCGGGTATCACACGCTTTGAGGTAAAGGATGTCGAGTATCGATCGGCCAACATACCCAAAGGCTTTGACGGTTATCGCATCCTTCAGCTGTCGGATATACATATAGGCAGCTGGCTGGGGAATCCGGAAGCTGTCCGGCATTTGGTGAAGCTGGTGAATGAGCAGAAAGCAGACCTTATTGTCTTTACCGGTGATTTGGTTAATCAGCAAAGCCACGAGCTGGACGGTTTCAAGGAGATACTTTCCCGGCTCCATGCTCCCGACGGAGTATATTCTATTCTCGGCAATCATGATTACGGGACTTACTACCGTTGGCGTAGCCGAAAAGAGGAAGCGGCCAATTTGGAGTATTTAATAGAACAGCAAAAAGAGATGGGCTGGAAAATGCTGAATAACGAGCATGACATTCTACATCATAAGGGCGACAGCATAGCATTGATAGGTGTCGAGAACGACGGGGAGCCGCCTTTCTCACAATTCGCCGATTTGCCCAAAGCCATGCAGGGCACGGAAGGTATGTTCCGTATCCTGCTCAGCCACAACCCTACGCACTGGCGACGCGAAGTCCTGCCGGGCTCGGATATAGAGTTAACCCTTTCCGGACATACGCACGCCATGCAAATGGAAATGTTCGGACATTCGTTAGCTTCTCTCATCTACCCGGAATGGGCAGGCATGTACTACGAAGGCAAACGAGCCCTGTATGTCAATGTCGGCATAGGATATGTGGGACTGCCTTTCCGCTTCGGTGCATGGCCCGAAATCACCGTTATAAAATTAGTTAGCGAGAATGAGTGACAAAATCTAAAAAAGGTCTATCTTTGTGGCAATAAAATCCAAAACCTATGAAGATACTCTATAATATTTATCAGATTTGCTTTGCACTGCCTATATTATTGGTGCTGACTATTCTTACCGCACTGGTCACAATTGTCGGTTCCTTATTGGGTGGCGCTCATTTCTGGGGATATTATCCGGGTAAAATATGGTCACAACTGATTTGCTATCTCCTGCTTATTCCGGTAAAAATAAACGGACGGGAGAAGCTCCATAAACGTACTTCTTATGTATTTGTCCCCAATCATCAGGGTTCTTTCGATATTTTCCTGATTTATGGCTTTCTGGGAAGAAACTTTAAATGGATGATGAAGAAGAGCCTGCGTAAGATTCCATTCGTGGGCAAGGCTTGCGAAAGCGCCGGACACATTTTCGTAGACCGTTCCAGCCCCCGGAAAGTGCTGGCTACCATGCGTCAGGCAGAGGCTTCCTTAAAGGACGGAGTATCATTAGTGGTATTCCCCGAAGGTGCACGCACATTCACCGGACATATGGGGTATTTCAAGAGAGGGGCTTTCCAATTGGCAGACGAACTGCAATTGGCGGTAGTGCCTGTCACGATTGACGGTTCGTTCGAGATACTTCCCCGTACCGGCAAGTGGATACACCGTCACCGCATGATACTGACGATTCATGAACCGATTGCTCCCAAAGGACAAGGGACAGAGAATATCAAAGCGACTATGGCGGAAGCTTATACAGCGGTAGAAAGCGCATTGCCAGAACAGTATAGGGGGATGGTGAAGAATGAAGACCAGGACAGATAACTCCTATCGTAGTTCTTTAACTTAAAACAACAGGATAGTAGATGAAAATCACTATCTTAGCACATAGCTTTCTCAAAAAAGCATATTGACAAAAACCAAACTGGGACTATTTGTCACTCCATTATGACTATTCATACATACCAGTATTCTCATAAGAACTAATTTTGCGCACGTAAATCTTTAGAGATAGGGACTTAAGAGATCTTTTTAAGTTTAGTACAACTTATAATCGTATAGCAGTATAAGTCAATAATATAGTATTACAGAAGGATAATTGAACAACCTAAAAATAAATTTCTAAAATAAAAAGAATTGGGATGTTTATTTTAGGTAGCATACCAATTGTAAAGTGTTAAAGATTAAGTACAAATTATTAATTTATAAAAAGTATGAAGAAGAAAAAAAAGTATGAAAAGCCAGTACTTAAGATCATAGAAGTAGAATTAAGTTGTTGTATTGCCGCTTCTCCTTTTGTCACGGGGGGTAGCAATTCTGCTGATCCATTTAATGGCAACGACTACACAGACAAAGTAATAGAAAAAGGTGATGTAGTACATGACGGAAGTTGGGGTGGCAGAAGTAACTAATTATAATAAAGAACATTGTAATATGAAACATTTAAAAAAAATATTATCCATTGCCATTATTGCAAGTGGAATAATGTCGGGATGCTCCTCTGAAGATATTTTGGATGATATATCCAAAGGAGAAAATAATATAGATTTATCAAATCTTAATTGGATAGAAGGAAGTATTTCAACTCAAGTACAGCAAGGAAGTGAAGCCAATGGCAGTATAAATACTAGATCTGAAAAAGAAGTTGACGAATATGGGAATCCTCCCAGTAAACTCCCTGATAATATCGATATTTATATAGCGCGTTACATTGGTAAAGACAATAGCTTAGATGAGAAAAAAGTAATTCCTATTACAAAAATTGGTTCTGAATACAAATATAAATACGCAATAGAAGAAGATACAAACGGTATATTGTGGGCTATTGTTAGTAATAATGAAGAAAAGGATACATTAAAAATTCTTGTAAGGGAGGATCCAAATATTGATTCTAAAAATCCTAAAGACTGTTTCTTTTTTACGACTTATAATCCTACATATAATCCCGAAGATGATCCCGAAAAGAATGCAGGTTCTAATTTCTATCTTCCAAAAGTAAAAAAAGAAGATGACCGTTATTTTGAAGGAAACGCTTATATAGAATATGGTGACAGCCTATTCTCCTCAGATGGACATTTTTTTATCAAGAATCCATCGGGAACAACAATATCTGAAAAAGCAAAACTCTATTATGCAGTTCAAGGTTCAGTCACAGGTAAACCAGTCACCGATGAATCAAGCATAACAATGAAGCGTATGACCACAGTTATGACATTATGTACAATGGTTGTAGAGAAATATGAAAATCATTATCCTTCTTCAATAAGCACAATTAATCAAAACTCGACACCAGAGGAAATGATTAAAGAAACAGATAAATTATTTCATGCAGCCTTAAAAACAAGACAAGCTAAATTAAACGAAGAAGGAAAAGATATTCAACTGGATTATGAAATTAGTGTTGGTGATTTCTTCACACGAAAAAAAGTATTGAATTTTTTTCCTGTCCATTATAATTTTATAACAGGACCTGAAACGAACAGTACAGATAGAGGAACATTTTATCTATGCAATTTAAATTATCCGGCATGGATGGATGAAGCTAGAAATTACACATTTGGTGACGCTGAAGGCCGATCCACCGTATACGGTATTTCAAGTAGTTGTGATAATCACCCTTTCATACCTATTATTAGAGCTACAACCATCCAAGATGCAACATTAAGACTTTATATGGGAATTAGAAAGCTTAACACCCCTGAAAATGCGCCACAAAATTTATTAACAGTAGATGTTCAGACTGATCGCACTGGAATCAGTTTAGAACCCAATAAAAATCATCAGTACTACTTGATGTTTACTATTGAAGATCTGGTAGATTTAGCTGTAGTAGATGCTGAAATGAAGGCTGAAATGAAAGAACAAGGAATTATAACACGTAGTTCATCAGACAAGGCAGATCTTGTACTGTCATCAAATCGACTAATTCTTAGATAAAATTTTATAATTACTCAAAAAAGGCTACAGACGTTTATAAAACCGCCTGTGGTCTTTTTTTAATATTAACCCCATACCAATGAAAATCACTTTAAAAACAGATTTTACCATTCACAATATTGCAGGAGAAAAAGTTCTCATTAATGTAGAGCAACGGGTTGATTTCTCAAAAATGCTAATGCTCAATGATACTGCTGCATGGGTTATCGCAGAACTCCAAAAACAACCCGCCACACCGGAAAAACTCACCCAGAGATTAACAGAAATATACGATGTCAGCCTAAAGGAAGCCCAAGCCGACATAAAAAAACTACTCTGGCATCTAGAAGAACAAGGAATAGTAATCATTGAAGAATAAAGTAAGAACAAAATCACTGAAACAGCATTCTTCCAAAAGTCTACTTTGCTGGACTAAAGTAGATTTTACAAGCATAAACCTCTCCTTTACAAATAAAAGCATACAATAATTTGCTACAAAAAAGGAGAGAAGACTTTCCTGATAGACCAACTGTCGAACAGAGAAAAATACGACATCACTTATCAGGAAAACGGAACAATGCTTCCTAAAAAATAATCAAACAATTATAGACTTCCAAAAATTTAAAGAGCGAATAACTTTGCTGAATGAAGTTTATAACATAAAAGATAAAGCTCCCCATATAAGATATGTACTGTACAAGGAAACCTATTGACTAGTTAAAGAGTAATAAAGAAATACAACTTGCAGAAAACGAATATTTTCTGCATCTAAGAGCTAGAAACGATTGGAGTTATATTCTTACTACCCCATCGCACTTCTCTGCCACCGCCGGGTGATGCGTAATAAAGACAAACGTCTTCCCCCCACAATCCCGGCGTAAATTCCCTAACAGCAATCGCTCCGTTTCCGAATCGAGTGCAGAAGTCGCTTCATCCAATAGCAGAATATGCCCCGGACGAAGCAGTGCACGGGCAATGGCAATACGCTGTGCCTGTCCCTCACTGAGTCCGCCGCCTTGTTCGGTCAGCAGAGTATCTATCCCATCCGGAAGTGAGAACACAAAATCGGCTACTGCCGTACGTAAAGCATGGTTCATGTCTTCTTCCGTAGCTTCAGGATTGCCCATCAAGAGGTTTTCACGGATAGTACCGCTAAACAGAGTATTCCCCTGGGGCACATAAGTAAAATTACAGCGCGTGGACGGAGAAACAAGGCAAGCCTCTTCCTGCAACGACTGCGGCTGCGCATACGAACACGATTGCAACTGCGAATGCGAGCGAAGCACAATGCTCCCCTCTTCCGGCAGTGCAAGAGCAAGCAACATACGCACCAAGGTTGTTTTCCCTCTGCCGGTTTCCCCCATTACAGCCGTACAGCTACCCGCCGGAAACTTACAGGAAAAATGGCTGAATACAGGTGCCTCGCCTTCCACATAGCGAAACGTAATATTATCGATTTCCACATCGGGAGTTTCAGCAAAGCGCATACTTTCCTCACCGCTTTCTTCCGGCAACCGTTCCAGCTCTTCCAATCGGTCTATGGCCGTAAATACCTGTGCAAAGGAAGGTATCAGCCGGGAAAGGTCCAGCACAGGACGCTGTACTTTCCCCACCAGCTGAAGAAAAGCGGCCATTGTACCGAAAGTTATAGCCCCCGTACTGAGACTGACACTACCCCACAGAAAAGCGGTAAGATAGCCACCGGAAAAAGCCAACGATACAAAAGAACGTGCGGCAAGCGAAAAGCGTGTACGCCCCAGAACCTGATTGCGTAGCGTATCTTGCCACTCGTCCAGCTTACTGACGCGGTTACCACTCTGCTCCAATGTCTTGATAACCGTCCTATGTTGCAAACTCTCCTGAATAACAGCCTGTATCAGGCTGTCACTTCTGCGAATTTTATGCGTATAGCGATGAATACGTTTCATATAATAACGGCTGCCCAGCAGAAACAGCGGAAAGACGGCTACCACAATCCACGGCAGAAACGGGTCTAAATAACAAAAGAATAAAAAGGCCGCCAGCAACTGCACTCCGGTCACCACCAGTGACGGAAAAGACCCGGTAAGCAACCCCACTACCGATGAAACATCCTGCTCCACACGATTCACAATATCTCCGGTATGGAACCGTTCCAATTCATTCCAGCGGCTATGCAGCAGGCGGGTAAAAAGACGGTGTCTCAGCGTATTTCCCAACTCAATCTGCATACGTATGCCCACCCAACTGTCAACAATATTACAAAGCAACTGCAATACAAGCAAAGCGACCAGCAACAGAGCCCCCCCCGGCAAACTACCCGTAACCGTCTCCGTAGCAATATCTATCACATATTTAGATACCCCGATAAAGGCCAGGGAAAACAATACGGACAATACTCCCAGCGCGCAGCTCACCAAAACCGCCCAACGCTGTCCGGCAGAAACTCTCCACAAATAGCAGATTTTATCTTTCAGATTCTTCCCTGTAAGAGCAGGTATCAAGTCGTCTTTCATCACTCAATATTTATAATCGTCTATACAATGCCAGCAAATACCGGCGACAAGGCGCCAGCCTCACCCAACAATAAGAATACGTGCGCCACAACACACCGTCGGCAGCATACCTCTTGCCTTTCCGCATCACGGCAATCACCTTCCCTGCAACTTGTGCAGGAGTTGTTTCCTCGGTTTGTCGCAGATTGCCGTCGCCTTGCAATATAAGTCTATCATCCCTGCGGGCTATAATACGATGCAACACAAACCGCCCTTCCGCATCCTTTGCCAATACGGTAATCCCGGTTTGCAGCTCCTCAGGAACGAAACCACCCAAAGTAACACAGTCACGACCATCCGCCAAAAAAGGATTCATACTGTTTCCCCGCACAGGAATAGTCACCGAATGTCCTTGCTCAATCAGCCGTGCCACCTCCGGCAATATCACTTCATTATCAAAAACCTTTTTCATCCTCTGTACACGTTCAGTTCTAAAAAAAGAGTATCCGTTGAAAAAAGAAGGCCGCCTCATTAAATCCTGAGGCGGCCCGCAAACAAACAAAACAAACAAGAAAGTCTTTTATGACTTTCCGTTCAGGCATTCCCGCTTCGCTAAGCAGGAATGCGAACTCGTCTCACGACGACATAGGACGTTATGTCTATTTATTTGTCAACCACATAGTGTATTTTAACTTTCACACAGCGATTCAATTTTGCATTCAGTCCCTGTGTACTCTTATCATTCACGGTGGCAATAGGATCGGTCAGTGTGTTGAGAGAGAAATTGCTTCCCACCACTTTCTTGAACCGTTCATTTTCCTTCAGCCATTTGATAACCGAATAAGCGCGGTTGTGAGCCAATGTCTTATTACGTTCCAAACCAACATTGGCAGCATCCTTACCCGTGTAGTTGTCCTGGCTGGTAGCCAATCCCTCAGCCTGTACGTGCAGTATTCTTCCCTCTTCAAAGATTCTCTTCAGAGCGCTCACGGCAGCGGAGTCGGCAAACTGTCCGGTATAACCTTCGTTACCCTCGATAGCTGCATATATATCGGCAAAGCTGAACAACTCGGCATCAGTATCCGGTTTCATGTTTTCTTTCACCAATCCGAGGCCGGCATGCGCATTCAAGCCGTAAGAAGTGCTCTCTTTATAATTGTCTCCGCTCATCAGGCTTTGATTCTTGGTAGCATTATCCACACGATAGTACCAAGCCTTGTTCCCGCTGTATACAGGAGCATAGTAATATCCGTTTTTCTCTTTAAAGGCATTCATGCTTTCGGCATCCATATCCAGTGAAATAGGTGAGGAAGATATTTCATAACCGCGTGAAACACCTGCCATACCGGACGACTCACCGGCTTCATCCGTAGCCACATCCGTAGTACGCAATGTCGACAGCGAAGCGCCTGATGCCAAACGTGCAGCTACCGCATCATTATCCTCGAACTTCTTCTGAGTGAAAATACCCGATGCCAAGTAATCGATGGAGTTCACCGCAGCATCAAACACTACCGGAGCATCATCCCGCCCTGAATAGTTGTTCGGGAAGAACACATAAAATACCATTGACTTATATTCAGGACAATCGCTGATAATCTGATTGATGACGGGACGGGTAATATACACCGGTTTCGCACAAGGCGCACATCTCTCCCAACCGCGTTGCTTGAAGTAGTAAGTCATACCGATACGGATACCCGTATTACTGTCGAACCATTTGCTACCTTCGGCAACAGCCTTATTGGTCACACCATCAAAATTAGTCTGAAACAGGGTAGTATACAATTTCAGGTCTAAAGACAGATTTTTCTTTTTGGAAAAGAAACGGCTGTATTGCATTTCGAGGTGTCCGCTCCACTCATTACGCTGCTGAGGAATATCTCTGTGATGCAAAGCGCCGATACCCGCAGAAAAGATAAACTGGTTCATCAACTTGTCGGAATCGATACCTTCGTATCCGCAGAAAAGACGGGACAGGTTGAACATTACATTGGCATTCAAATCCCACCATTTGTTCTTCGTCTTCCAATAAGGAACACCGTCACTATTTATTAGAATCTGTCCGTATGCAAAGGGAGTCGGTTCCTTGCTATATCCGCGGGAGTTACCCATACCGAACTGAAGTTTCACACCGATGCCCGGAGTGAACCACTTACCCACACCCACATTAAAGTCGGGAGAAAGTTTTCCTGCAAAATCTTCTACCTTACCATAGTCACCAAAGAAGGCATGATAGCCCACACTTCCCAGTACAAACCAGTTATCCCAGAAACGGTTGGTCACCACACGATACTCATCATCGGTAGGCTGCGGATTTTCAATCATGTCGATGGAATCCTGCTCCACCGTTTGTGCGCCGATACTACCGCTCCAAAGCAGGGAGAAGAGCACCATGCAAAATGCTAATTTTTTCATTTTCTCTTAGTATTGAATATATTAATTATTGTTATTTGTCTTTTCCGTCTAATAAGCGTTTTTCTCACCATGAACAATGTTGGCAACCGTTTTATAAATGATATATACATCCAGCCCGAAACTCCAATGCTCGATGTACCATATATCATTCTTGATGCGGTTTTCCATATCACTCAACTGTTTCGTCTCGCCACGAAAACCGGACACCTGGCTCCATCCCGTAATGCCGGGCTTCACAAAATGCCGTACCATGTATTTATTTATCAGTTGCGAATACTCTTCCGTATGCTTCAACATATGAGGGCGGGGCCCCACAATACTCATATCCCCCAGCAACACATTGACAAATTGCGGCGTCTCGTCAAGGTTCGTTTTGCGCAGTATGCTTCCCCAACGCGTCACGCGGGCATCCCCTTTGGTGGCCTGCATCCGGTCGGCATCACTGTTCACTTTCATACTCCTGAACTTATAGCAATAAAACTCCTTGTCATTCAGTCCGTTCCTTTTCTGTTTAAAGAATACTGGACCCGGCATGGTACACCACGTCACAATGGCCACCACTACATAAATAATAGGAAACAAAGTACATAGGAACACAAGCGAGAACACAATGTCAAACCCTCTTTTAAGCGCCTTATTGCCTAATTGGTTCAGCGGTTCCTGCCGCAGGCTCAGATAAGGCACAGTGCCCACCATATTAAGATACATTTGATTCTGCAAATAATTATGTACATCGGGTACACTGTAAAAATGTACCAGATTATTCTCGCAATAATTAATCATCGGCACAATGACATCCTTATGCTCCGAAGACAAGCAGCAGAAAAGACTGCGTATATAAGTACGCTTCTTCAGAAATCCGATGACTTCCTGCGGCTTGCCCAAATATATACACTCCTCAGGAAAAGCCGGATTGGGCTGATAATCGAAATACCCCACAACTTTATATCCCGACCAAGGCTGTGCCGTCAATTCATAATACAATTGCAGATTATTCTCCGTACTTCCCACCAATACCACCGAATGCAGGTTATTACCTTTCAGACGGGAGTTCTTGATGAAAAAACGCAAAAGCAATCTGAAAGACACGATACAGACAAACAGTACGATGATATAGCCCAAAAAGAAATAAGACCACACATCCATATACTGCCCTATGGCAAGAATCGCCCCGGACAAAACGGCAAAGTAAAACACGTTAAGGAATACAAGCGTTACAATCTGATAAGCATACACCTTTCTTTTATACAAAATAACCGACCTCTTCATGCTGCACAGCACGTAACACAGCAACAAGGTCAGTATAATCTGAGCTTTCGGGGCGCTCAGTATTTTCTCCCAATGCGTACCTGCCAGAAAGAAGCAGAACAATTCAAAGATAACGCCACATAATAAAGTATCTCCAATAATTACCGTAGCCTTTATCAGTTTACTATATGATTGTATTCTTACCATTCTTCGTTATCTGCTTGTTTCTTTTTATCAAGCTGCAAAAAAAGAGAAAAAACGGGTAAGCAAATAGACATTCGGTCACCAGTGTGTGATAAATTGTCTATAAGGCGGCATTCACAGACTTCACGGAACTGCCTTTCAGCCTTCTCCACACCATATAGAGAGGGAAACAGCAAGCTTCGTCGGGCATCAGGCCAAACAGTAAGGAACAGCGTTTCAGCCAAAAGAATCCGTTCCCCATCACCCTGCCGGCAACTGTTCGTTTGTTCTCACTGCACTGCTCCCGCTCCATTTTCAACAGATAGCCGTCTCGCCAGATGATATTTCGCAATAACTGCATATTCCTGTCATGCAAAGGTCGTAGCGGAAACTCCCTGACGCCCTTGATATAGACATCGATAAACCCGAAAAGTACCCTGCTGAACCTTATCATATTCAGTTCACGCAGTATCCCCACCAGTTTTTTCCTATCGAGCGAGGCATTGCGCAGCATCACCGCCACATCACACACCTGCTTCAACCCAATCCCGTAGGTCAGCACATGGCGGCGTAAATGGAGAATCAGACAGGCAAGATACAGCTCATACCCCTCTTTATCCTCATGCAACAACTGCGTCAGCCTGTTATGCACCACCGGATTATACAGATATTCCCGCTGCCGATGGAATTCAACGAACACTCCCCTGTTCCGGAGCACAACATCTTCGTGCTCCACCCGATAAGGCAATTTCCACTTTTGCAGCACCTCTTCCAACCTCTCCCAGCCCGCATGCACTACAATATCCAAATCGCCATAACTGCGATACATCGGCCTATTGTACCAATGCGCCACCGACGGCCCTTTAAAGACCTCCGCCTCTATGCCTGCCTCTTCCAGACTTTCCAGCCAGAAGGTGCCCTCATTGGCTATGCGGCCGTTCATCCGTTCCATATATATCAACTGTGCAATCCACTGCCCCCACAACTCTCCGTCCGGACGCACGCCACAATGCGAGATGCCGTCCGTCACAATGCCCGACACTGCCTGCCGATGCCCCATATCGTATATCCGGCACCAATCATCCCGTGTCAGTCCGGTTATGTCATATCCGGGTTCATCCGGCTCCTCTCCCCACAATCCCAGTCTCAAAAAATGGAAGAAAAGTTCCTCATCACGCACCATATTTTCCATATCCCTGGTATTTACCTTCCCGCACCAATCCGTTTAATCCTTGCTCCGATAAACTGCGGCACTTTCCAGCTCATCTTCATCAGCTTTGCAGGTACTCCCGGAAAACCGTGCGCCCTGTATATGCCCACATCTTCCTTCCACATCTGCTTCCGTCTGGCGCTGTCGGTAGACAAACCGCCCATACGCATCCTCACAATGTACTTGTTCAGATACTCCACACGCAAATCCGCCTCATACAGATACCTCACCAGCAGGTCCGTGTCCGCCGCTATCTTATAGTTCTCGTTATACAATCCCCACCTGCCCATCACCTCGCGCCGGATGTACACCGTAGGATGCAGCGGCAGCCAGCCGCACTTCACTTTCCATTTCCGATAGTTCCCGCTAATCCAGTCGCGCACGGGCCTGTCCGTGTACTCAAAATCCACGAACAATCCGTTGCCATATACCAGTTCGGCCCCTGTTTCACTGAATTTTCGCACAATATCCGAAATGACATGCCTGTCGAACAGAAAATCATCTGAGTGCAACAGCCCTATGATATCTCCGGTTGCGGCCTGCACTCCTTTATTGATGCCCTCGTACATACCTTTATCGGGCTCTGAAATAATTTTGGCAATCCGGTCCTTATATCGGTTTATCACCTGCAAAGAGCCGTCTTTGCTTGCTCCGTCCACAACGATATACTCTATATCCGGATAGTCTTGCGACAACACGCTTTCTATGGCCTGCCCTATGGTCGCCTCTCTGTTAAAGCAGGAAGTTATAATGGATACTTTCATCTGATAATAAAACAACGCGCTCCTTTACACATTATTGAAGTAATCATTTTCCAATCTATCGAACACATTCCGTATTAAATGCCATCGTTCCTCTTTGTCCGCGGCATGCACGTAGATACGTAGAATACGGTAATACTGGTTTATATCTACGCTAACCCCTTTTTTACCTTATAGTAAGTGCGGGTACTCATAGAGGCCATTTTGCATACCTCATTTATAGTCAAAAACTTACCATCCACCATATAGCTATAGCGAAATAGTTCCAAAAGGTCTCCCAATTCCAGGTTAGGCCCGAAATCCGCAGCTTGCTTGCTTTTCTTCATTTAGTTTAAATTTATTAAGAATGTTAAATCACGTACGGTTCATGACCGCCATGACGGTCATGAAATTTTGTTGCAACAAAAAAATATTGTGAACTTCGACACTTTTTAGAACCTGCCCCAAAGGATGCAGGCTCTCATTTATCAACGAAATAATTTTATATGAAAGAACTTCAACTCAGCCTTTTCAAAGGCTATCCGGATACCGTACCGGACACCATCACCCTACAAGGTATAATCAATCTGATTCAGAACGACCCGTCCGTACGCGACCATACAGAGAAATACCGTTACTACCATGAGCAAGGAAGCCTGTCTGCAGCTGCCCGCGAAAAGTCCTCATGCCCCTGCTTTGCCGTTGCCGTCACTTTTGCGGGCGGCAAGCAGCAAGCCCATATCCAAAGCTGGACTTCTTTGGGCATTGTAGACATAGACAACGTACCCACGGAGAAACTGCCGGAAATAAGAGAACAGATTACCGGCAGTCCTCACACCCTTCTTTGCTATACTACCATAAGCGGCAGGGGCATCCGCATCATTTTTCCGATAGACGGCTTGACCGACGATACCGAACAAAACATAAAACTTTACAAGAAGGCTTTTGAACAAGGGAACCGTTATTATGCCGACCTCACGGGATGTACATGCGACTTGAAATGCAAAAATGCCACCCGCCTGAGCGGACTCGCCCATGATACCGGTGTCTATTTTAATCCCGACGCAACACCGTTCCACATCGCTATCCCTCAAAAACGCACGCCCGGCAATGCAAAACCTGCCGGAAAACGATTATTGAAGAAAGCCCTGACAGCCGCCGGACGTATTATGAAAAAAGAGGGCATCGCCTACGAAGCCCATCACCGTAACGAGTACATCATGCGAATGGGATATCTGCTCAACACCTACGGCATCCCCCTGCAGGAAACCGAGGAATGGGCCGCCCGGCAGTTTGCCGACTACGACGGCGATGCGGCAGGCATCATCCGCTCATGCTACCGCCACACCGACGAGCACAACACACGCCCGCTGACAGGAAACGGCTCCGCCTCATCCGAAGAAGAGGGATACGCCAATGTAGCAGAAATAGAAAAGTTTCTGGCTTCACAGGCCCTTTTCCGGCAGAATATCATCACACGGCAATGCGAAGTGGCCTTCAAAACCCTTGACGACCTTTCCGGCAGACCTGCATATACCTCGCTCACCGACCGAGACGTCAACACGCTGTGGAGCCGCATGAACAAAGAAATCAGCCGTGTCCGTCTGAACGATATTTATAATGTGCTGCACTCCGAATACGTGCTTCAGTTCAATCCGTTCCGGGAATTTCTGTTCAACCTGAAGCCATGGGACGGCATAACCGACTATATTGGAGAACTGGCCGACACCGTCCGTGTCAAAGGAGATCAGCAGCGCTTCAAGCACTATTTTCGGAAATGGTTTGTCAATATTCTCCCGACCTTGTTCGAGGAGCATTCTGTCAATCATGAAATACTGGTGCTCATCGGTCCGCAAGGCAGCTACAAAACCACTTGGTTCAACCATCTGCTGCCGCCCGAACTGCAACGTTATTTCTATACCAAGATGAACAGCGGCCGCATCACCAAAGACGACCAGTTCACACTGACCGAATTCGTGTTAATCTGCCTGGAAGAAATCGACGAGATGCGCCCTGCCGAGCTTAGTCAGCTCAAGGCATTGGTCACCATGAAAGGCATCAATGAACGCGCCGCTTACGGACGCAACAAAGAACACCGCACGCACATCGCCAGTTTTTGCGGTACAGGCAATAACATTCAGTTTCTGAACGACCCCACCGGCAATCGTCGTTGGCTGCCCTTTGAGGTAGAGGAGATTAAAGACCCCAATCTCTATCCTTTCAACTATGAAGGGATATACAGCCAGGCATTCGCCCTTTGGAAAAGCGGCTTCCGGTATTGGTTCAATCGGGAAGAAATAGACGTACTAAATGAGCATAACCGGAATTTTGAGACTCCCAATCTGGAGAAAGAGCTGATATTAACCCATTTCCGCCGGCCGCTGCCCGGGAAAACGGTATTTTCATCACTACAGCCCATATTCTGAACCGCATCAACGCTCTTATCAAGCATCCGCTCAGCTCCACTAAAATCGGCATCATCATGAAGCAACTGGGGTTTGAGAACATCCGTTGCGGCGGTCAGCGAGGATACAGAGCTGTGGAATACAATGCCGAAGAAATCTATCGCAATCAATGTGCCGCCGCCCGCTACGGCAGCGACTCTTCAACCGCAGCCGAGCAACCGTAACAAATGACACCTTGACACCTTTGACACTTACTTTTTAAAGTCGTATGCAGAATTTATATATATAAAATCCGTTTTCACCATCATGCATTTATTAACAAACCATTATATCTAAAACTTCCATATATAAGTGTCAAAGGTGTCAAGGTGACAAAATCGAGACTACTTTCACTGCCTGTCGAGACTACCCTCGGAGCCCTGTGAGAGTAGTCTCATCCGTTCACGAGACTACTAATGCCGGTCCCCGCTTCAAGGCCTGCCCAAATGTGCAAAAATCAGCTCTACCTGCCATGAAGTAAATACATGCTGACGGGAGTAATATCCCGCATTTTGTAAAGCCTCGCTGAGTGCCTTGTTCAGTTTAATCCAGCGTGCCAAGCGGTTCAGCGCCGATGTCGGCGCTATATCGGGAGCATAGGCCTGCGCCAGTTCCTGCTTGGAATAAGGTTTGATTTCCCAACATTTCTCTAAAGCCGTTCTCTCTGTATCCATAGTTGTTTTCATGTCCATAACTTTTTGATTTTTAGAGTATAAAGTTACAAAAACATTCTTACACAACCATCACTTTCCGTCCTTGTTTTTCATCTTATTTCCTATCCGCTCACGCTCTTTCCGCCACATTCATTTTCGCCCTTACCGCAGGTTGTATCTTTGCTTCGTAACCAATTAATAATTTATTTTATGGCATTAAATTACAGTATTTCCATGCTTTCCAACCCCATGAAACCGGGTGAAGCTAAAAAAGCCTATGCAAAGGCACAAATCAGTCAGGAACTGACGCTGAAAGAGCTGAGCCGCCTCGTGGCCGGTCAAACCACCGTGAGCCGCGCCGATGTATCTGCCGTGCTGATTGCTACCGTGGACAACATGATAGACAGTCTGCGCGCAGGAGAACAGGTGGATTTCGGAGAACTGGGAAAGTTCCGTCTTCAAATCACCAGCCGCGGAGCTGAAACAGCCGAGAAATTCACCGCAGCCAACATCACCGGGGTCAACATTCAGTTTGTGCCCGGTGAAGATTTAAGAAACATCTTTGCAGGTATGGGCTTCACCCCTGTGCCGACACGCGCGGCAACCCGTGCCGTGCTCAAAGCCCAAAAGGCCGGGGAGACAATGGTAGATATTTCGGGAAAAGACACTTCCGGCGGCGGTTCCACAGGCGGTGGCGGCAATAGTGGCGGCTCCGGTGAAGAGGAAGATAATCCGTTAGGATAAAACCGTCATACGGACCTATTTCCCTTTTATCATCACATTTAAAATTTCAAATCAACAATTATCATGAAGAAAGAATCAAAATCAATCTGGGGAGTTATCCTCAAAGTAGTTATCGCCATCAGCACTACGTTGGCAGGTATATTCGGTTTAAGCGCCTGTACCAAATAGACGTATGAAATCAGGCAGTTTCTATCAAAACTATCGGGAGGTTCGCCTCCTGATAGTTCATTGCAGCGCCACACGCTGTAATCGTGACTTTCCGCTCGATGCCTTGCACCGCAGCCATCTGTCACGCGGTTTTGCCAGTATAGGCTATCATTTCTACATTACCCGCGAAGGCAAGGTGCATATCTGTCGCCCCGCACATCAAATCGGGGCACATGTCACCGGCTGGAACGACAAAAGCATCGGCATTTGCTATGAGGGCGGGCTCTCGGAAAAAGGCGTGCCCGCCGATACACGTACGTATGCACAAAAGTGCTCGTTGCTAGACCTGCTACGGCAATTGAAGGCAGATTATCCGCAGGCAAAGATACTGGGGCATTATCAGGTCAGTCCGAATATCAAGAAAGCGTGTCCTTGCTTTGATGCAAAGGAAGAGTACAAATTCATCTGAAAACCACTACCATTTTATCCCATGATAATCTTTCAAAAACAATCCGGACTTCAAAAACTCCTTTTTACCGGAATAAAAATAAGAGAGAAAAGGATCGCACACTCTTGCCGCTCCGTCAGCTACAGTAAGAGGGGGCGTAAAACCACTTTCCAAATTTCTCTTTGCTATCGGATAAGGGTTTTCATCCGTAATCCACCCGGTATCAACACTATTCACATAAATTCCCAAACGCAGATAGTCCTCTGCAACAGTTCTGGTAAGCATATTCAAAGCAGCTTTGGCCATATTGGTATGAGGATGAAACGGATTTTTATTTTTTTTGGAAAAACAACCTTCCATTGCAGAAACATTTACTATGAATTTTTCTTTAACAGGGGCTTTCTTCAATAATTCCACCAACCGCGAACAGAGCAAGAAAGGTGCTGTCACATTGACTAACTGTACTTCCAAAAACTCTCTAAGCGACACATCCCAAGCTTTTGATATCCAACTGTTATGCGTTCTCAAATCTTCCAAAAAACCATCTTCATCGACTTTATCCGGCATAAAAGTTCTCTCAATATTCCCACAGTTTTGCTTCTGTTCCAAATAATACCGCAACAATTTACCCTGAACGGGAGACAATCTATGGTTTTCATGCTTTTCCAAATCTCTCAAGTGCCGGTAATATTCTTCCGGACGTGCAATAGTTTGAGCAGCATTATTAATAATAATATTCAAATAAGGAAGCTTTGCATTCATCCAAGCAATCATTTCTTCCACTTTCCTAATGTCCCGAAAGTCTATCCCATAAATCAACAGACGATCGGACCATTCCGCAAAGTCATTTTCCTTACTATACTTTTCCGCTGCATTTGCAGGAAAACGAGTGGTTATAAGTACCGTTGCCCCTTTACGCAACAAGGACAATCCGACTTGATACCCAATCTTTATGCGCGCTCCCGTAACCAGCACCATCATTCCTGCCATAGTAGTGTCCCTACACTGAAGTTGTTGTAACTTACGTTGATTGGCAGCATAACATTCGGAGCACATTGAAAAAGGAATTTCTTCCTTTTTTAATGGACGATGACAGATATAGCAATGGTCAAAATGACGACCTTTTGCTATCACGGACAATTTTCTTCGTACCATTTTCTATATATATTTAAAGCTCTCTGCGTATTTTGTGACAAGTTTTCCGGCAAGTCATCCCAAGCAAACCAACCGATTTTTTCATGCTTATCCGGTTCCCGGTTCACTACCCATTCTGTATTACAGCTATGCATAGCGAAAAACAAAGAACACCAATGAGCATTTTCCGAAGGCAGGATATAGTCAGTGTACCCTATAAACCTGGCTGTACAATCCGCAAGTCCCGTTTCTTCACCAAATTCACGAATTATCGCTTCCTCTACTGTCTCACCATATTCCACCGCCCCACCCGGAATCGACCAGCAGCCGACTTCCGGCGCTTTCTTCCTTTTCAACAAAAAAAGCCTGCCTTTGTTGTCTTGCAATACCCCGCCTACACCTACTCTTACACTATTCATATTTGCTTCCATTATGTTTACGGAACTGTTGTTCAAACCCTTGTCTACGAATATTGTTCAACCATTCATAAACTTCCTTCGGTGCATATCGCTTTTTTCCTTCCAAATCTCTTTCTTTTTCAAGAGCCAATGCCAAGAGGGCATATTCATCTTCGATGGAAGTATCAAAAATACCCCGGTCGTCCGTATTGACAGAAACCGATACTTGCGGACACAGTTCTTCTTCACCTATTGAGGGTAATCCCAAGCGGTACAATTGTGTAATGGGGTGTTGCGCATAATGTTTAAAACTCCCAATCAGATGATTGGAAGTGATATTGGCTTCAACACTTATATACCTTGAAGCAATCTCCTTGCGCATGGCATGCTGCACTTTCTTTATCAAGCCTATGATTTCCGATGACAAACATATTTCGCATCTTTCCTCTCCTCTTCGCCGAACACCGCTGTCATAATGATAATAATGATATAACCATACAGCAATCTTGTCCTTTCTCACATGAGCCATATCAGCAGTCAATGTATTCAAGGCTGTAATTTCCCACCAAGTGTGATATTGATATTCAGTAAGTTGACTTATCGGGTTTAGGTAATATGCAGGATCATCTCCACGCAACAGCCATGAATAGTAATAAGTAGTAAGGTTTCTGCCAGGATCCAACAATTCATCTTCAACAAATATATTTTCTCCTTCCCGCTCCTTTTTTCCTAAATAAATTTCATCATAAAAGTTCTCAAAAATATTTTCCAGTTCTAAAGCGACATTAACAGAAAGCTGTATCCCCAATTCACGTGCCTTGTGATGGAGCCAAGCCGCATTGTCCAGCATATTCTGCTTAGACATGACCACCCGATGATTACGATGTTTATAATATAAATCCACATCAATTCCCAAAGCCAAAGCATGTCCGATACGATCTCCGGCCTTCAAATTCAAAAATAACACCGCCTCGTCTATAGCTCGCAATCCATCCGTAATATCCCAAAAGTCCTCACCGACATGATAAGTAAAATTCAAGGAACGGAGTCCTTTATAATGGTCATATCCCAACTCATGAAAATCCGGACTATAATTACAGAAACATTTCATATAACGATAAACCTGTCCGAACACTTCCGGACGACAATACAATTCAGAGTTAGCAGCATCCACTCCTACAATCAATTCTGCCATACGCGGTCTCTCTCTCACCGTTTCCAGTATGGCCTCTCCCTGTTTTTTTATTTTCCGACGAAATCCATAATGCCTATAATCTACCATCACACACGGGTACTCGATCAAAGAATTCAACCTATTGTCCGATTCGGCATCACGTTGTTTAATAAAATGCAGTATGTAATAATGCTTCCTACCTTTCTTTTGCTTTTCTCTATTCTCTTCACTTGTTCTCTCTCCTGGCAACCGTCTGTTAATCTGCCGTTCAAGTAGCTCAATAGAATGAATCAGCTGGGAACTGGTATCCTTAGGGGTAATCCGACATTCCAAATACTTAAGATACTCTTTGGAAAAAGCCATATCTACCGCCAGTTTCGGTATGAGTTCCTGATATCCCCAACGTCCTTCTATAAATATCTCCTTACGTCGTTCATAATCGGAAAAGTTACTAAATCCCGCCTTTTCATTCAGTTGTATCAGTTCTCTCCTAATTTGTCCTTTCTGTAATAAATAAGCGTAAAATAACCATTTATCTTCGGCGGAAGCATTTCCTGAAAAGATGAGATAGAACATATTATACAAAAGACAACGTTCTCCCGATAAGATTTTCTCTGCAAGATTCCAACGTTCCACAGTTCCGAAACTGTCCAAAATCGCATAATCCGGATAAAAAGATTTATCGCCGATTTCCAACTTGCTTCCTTCCGTAAATTTATAACTATCTATCAGGCCATTTACTTCCATAATAGCCCCTACTGTTTGGATAGCCATCTCATCCTCGCATTGTAAAATCACTAACAGTACCGGAAAAAAAGCTTCCGCCTTTTTCTTATTTGTAATTCTCATAAACAAATAATAGCGGATGGCATACGCTTTTATAGTAGTCAAATGAGCTGTTTCCCACTTTTCATTATCTGTCGTAATTGTTTTATGCGAAAGACATTTCTTTAATTTTTCAAACTCTGCCTGCCGACCAGACATATCATTCATCAAAGAGAGCCAATTCAATTCATAATTCAAGGAAGAACCCCGCAGATGAAAATGCAGGTCACACACACCTTTCCGCAAAATGTGAGCAATGGAAGGATTATCTTGCATCAATACCACAGGCCAGAAAAAAGAATCCCGTTTTATATTGGCATTGAAATTATTAAAAGCCAAATAGGAAGTCGTAAACAAATCCTCTCCCAACTTATAAGTAAGCATACGCCATCTCAATAACTCCTGAAATCTGCAACATGGTTGAAAATCCTTTTCAATCAGTACCTTTTGGCTGAAATGCAATAGCACATAAAAAAAGTCGGGCTGTCTATACTCCAAGCACTCTGTAGGAAAGGATATCCAATCCGACCTCAGCAAATAATATAATTCCCTTACCTGGTCTATCGTATAGCATTTGTTCTCTATCATAAACTTACTGCAAAACATATCCTCCGTCACTCCTAAAGTGGCATCCCAGTCTTTTTTGTGATGTAGGATCTCCGCACTGTTTATTTGAGAGAACAAAGTATCGATAACCGCACGAATATTATCCATGACTTATTAAATAAAATCTATATTATTGCTTTTATTGATTCTCAAGAAGGGATATTGTCCTTAAGAGTCTGCATATATTTTATCAAAAATCGCCTTATACTCTTCATTTCCAGGGCTTAATAACTCTGCCATAAAATCACGAATAACACCGAAGAATTCATATTTTATATTAGCTTGTGTCCCATACTCATTCCTATAAGTTGAGATTTCAATCTCAGCAAGGTTATCAAACATTTTTTTAAATAGTTTTACACTATCACTACTACCATCAGGTCTTTTACGCTGAAGCCGATAAGAAATCTGCTCCAACAGGTCAATGTTTCTTAAGCTTACTTTATAAACAAGCTTCTTTTTCGCCCACTCATAATCACGTTTTTCGTTAACAGATGTTTGCAAAAACTCCTTGTCTATAATATAGTCTAACATTGCTGAAAATAACGGATACTGGGTTCTTTTTAATAATATCTCAGCCTCAAATTTCTGTTTCGTGTCCTTTTCAGGTTCTTCATCTTCTTCATCTTTGTTGGGATTTTCATCTACCTGTTCTACCCCACCGGAGTTCTGAGCATCAACCGGTTGCTGCCCCTCATTTAAATTCTGTTCTTGTTCTCCACTCTGTTGCTGTTTTTGTTCCTGCTCCTCTACCTGTTCTTCCTCTTGTCTTTGCTCTTGTTCCTTTATTTGCCCCTGTTCTACATCTTGTTCTTTATTTAGCTCTTTTTCCTCATTTGCTTTTACCTCACGGCTATTTTCCAAAACTAATTTATCAAAACGGCCATAGCTTTGAGCTACATTCACCAAATTATAAAATATGGAAAGCACATCAAAACAAATATATTTACGGGATTGAGTTATGTTCTTTTCATAGTACACTTCATTACGTTTCCTATATTGAGAAAAAGAACTGTTGCCTTCTTTTTCCTTAGACTCCACCACAAAAGAGGTTGTAAGTAAAAAGAACTCTACAATCTTTCTTAGAAGTTCTTCTTTAAAATTCTCTTTAACAATTTTACTACAAATATCCGTTTTGGTTTTCTTACCAGAAATGTACTTAATCAAATCACTTATTGCCTCATTATCTATAACTCTTCTACATCTTGAAACACTTCCCTTTTCTTTATCCTTATCCTTATCTTTATCCTTATCTATCTTCTCATAAGGAGCTACATTCAAATACTCAGAATTCAAAAAATTACCATTAACAATATCTCCATAGACAATCTCATTGTTAGTCAATATCTCCTTATTTATAACTTCCTTTTGAGTCAATTTTTTCTTTTCTTCTGCTATCTCCTCTTTTTTCCGGAAAGTCTCATATAAAGAAAAAGTATAAAATGTTTTCATAGCAAAGAAAAGTTTCTGATCATCTTCTTGGTATGAAACTTTACCCAGCCAATCCAAACATGCCAATACATCTCCCAATGATATATTATACATCATATTCTCTTCATCAAGAATATTCTGCAACTCTTTCATACTGCTATCACTCAATCTACTTTCTTTGGTCTCTTTTTTATCTTTTGCAGCATCTTTAGGGTCATTACTGATTTCTATATTCCTTAAGACTTCAAACCTCCGTTTCAAATGCTTTATTACCGTCTGATTGATAAGCCCATAATCCTGTATATCCCGCAGCTTTTGTATAATTGAGAGTCCGCCTTTATCCAAATTATTCGTACACCATACTCCATAGAAATATTCCTTAAAAGGAATAAGATTGGGTAATGCTCCCTCATGACTTTCCACGTCATCCAGATTATACAGCAAATGCAGCAAGTTACAAAACTCACGTAAATTATAGGGAATGATATAATTGACTTGCGATTTTGTATTATAAAATAACAAACGGGTCTTTTTGTAGATTTCCTCCAATATACCGTTTTTCATCGGAGAGAGTATGTTGACTTTCCTTACTTTCCCTCCTTGCTTACGGCAAACCTGAATATCTTTGTCAAATAAATCCTTTACAGAAGGCATTATAATACGTTGGTTTAGAGGAAGCAGTTTGGTAATATACCGTTCTACTATATGATTCACCACCTCATTATAATTATCATCCCCTTTAACAGTCTTATTTTCAATATATTTTTCCTCTCTCTCAAGCAATGGACGAAAATCTTTTGTATATTTAATCCGAATCACATTCCCCAACTGCTCCAGCTTAACCGCCATCAAAATAATCAACTCCGGCATATTGAGATAACGACGAATGCACTCCACTAATCCATAACCATCTTTCATATCCAAATCTATATCGTCAATGCACAACACCAATTTGCCATTCGTATCTTTATAAACATATTCCAGATAGTCCCGTACCAGCTCTCTAAGAACTTCTTTCAATTCAAGGGATGCACTCAGATCTTTCAATTGCTCAAGGTCGCCAAATTCAGAAAATTCAAGTTTTTTTCCCAATAATGGAAATATCCGTCTAATCTCTGCAAAACGGGACAAAAGCAACTTCCTGTCATGTCTATATTGTGGTTCCTTTTCTTCCTTTTTCATCAAATCACGGAACAAAGTCCCAATAAACAATTCCAAGATATTATGGTTACTGTCAAAGAAGAGCGGATCAATCACCTCACATCTATAAAAAGAAGTTTCTTTCAAAATATCTTTATAAATATCTATCTCCTTTTCCTTTATTTTTGCTTTATCTTGGTTTTTCTTTACACTATCTTCAATTTCAAACAAATCATCAAGCACAACCTTATGATCCCGTTTCTGCATACACAGTAGTTCCCTCGCTGTCAACATACACGAAGTTTTACCCGAACCTCTTTCTCCTGCAAAAACAAATATATTATTGGGAAATTCCCAAGAAGAATAAATGGCATCCTGCTTCTCTCCTTCCTTACAAAGCAAGAGATGCTCAGCAATAGCAGACAAGATCTGACGATATTGTTTGTAAAAGATAGAATTCTTTACTGTTATGTCGCTATCTTCTTGAGTAAAAATTTCTATTTTAGGCCGAGTCTCTTCTCCTAAAATAAAGCTATGATCATACGTTTTTTTTTCATTCTGTTCTTCCATAGTATTCTTATCTTAATTTAAAATATTTATATGCTATCACAACTTCCTTTATTTGTACTTCCGCATAGCGGGTTCCTTCGTGGCAACAAAAGCAACAAGCAAAACCTGAAGCTAAAAAAAGCAGGATACAAACAAGACCGAACCCACTTTGATACAATATGAATCCTACTATCAATCCTATCAAGGAAGATGCTATCAGCCCTTCATAAACCGCCTGCATTACCCAATATTTATTGATAAATGCCATCGTAGCAGCGGCATTTTCACATTCCCGTAAGTAGGTCCACATTTCCGTATAATACATTTTACAATCATCTTCGTCAGTATAATCTGCCAAAATTTTCTCTTTTTTATTAGCATACCTTACCGCTTCTTTAAAGCAGGTCATGAATCTTGTTTCTTCCACTTTCACCAATAACACATAATGCTTCCGCCTATACATTATGACTGTCGCTCTAATAGTCTTACCTATAGTAAACGAAAGTAAACCACATAAATAAGTAAAAATAATAGCAGCAATCACATTCAACGAAGTGCTACCAAGGCTACCTAATAAATCATTCTGCCATAACCCATAACAAATAATGGAGAACGAAGCTATGCCCGAAACGATATAAGAGAAATCAAAGACTGTGAATATTTCACCTATCTTATCAATGATTTTAGTTACACTTGATATCATATTTCACCTAACAAATTATTTACAAAGTCATTCAATTCCTACTACCTACTAAAAGCATATAGAATCGTGGTAACCATCTTTTCAGTAATACAGCTATCGGTATTGCTATCAAGATGAACAACCAAGGTGATAATAAATATGCAACCGCAAAACCAAAAGAAGAATTTCCCAATATAACAACCAGCAATTTTCTAACAATATTCAGAGCAGGTTCATGGAACAGATAAATGAAAAAAGTAAAACTGCATACCATTTTCAGTAAAGAATGTTCCTTCAACTTGAAATTCACTCCTACCAAACAATCATATAAATTCCATAAGCCTATAACTCCTAACGCCGTAATCGGTATATTCAACCATCGCCAAGCCACACTATCATAACTTAATTCCGCTATAGAAAAACCAAGGAATAAGAATAAGATAATTGTTGATTTATACTTTTTCAAATCAATTAGTAAAGCATCTCCTGCCATAAACCAAAATGCTGCAAAAGCAGGAACATATTGTCTGATTTCTGTTAAGGTCAGTAAAAATAAGCACCCAACAATCAATCCCTTATGTATATGCTTACGCAGATAATACAAAATAGGAGAAATACAAACCAACAGAATCAAATCCCGCAAAAACCAAAGGTGAAAAGCATAAGGAGAACCGCCGTCTTTTACTTTATAAAAAAGAGAACATAGAATATCTGCTATCGGTTGTTGTAGTTGTTCTGAGAAAGAAGCACTATTGACAAACTGTTTGGTTCCAAAAACAACTTCTAAAAGCAGATAAAATAATGGGAAGAACAAGCATGCTACCACATAAGGAATTAAAAGAGTATGCACCCTTTTTCGCATCTTATGATAAACATCATTGATACTCCCCACATTCAAAAAGAACAAATAACCAGATATCATATAAAACATAGGCACTGCGCACCGTCCTATTTCCCCCGATATAATATCTTGCAGCAAGAAATTGAATTGCATTCCTGCTATTTCATGGGGATAATCATGGAAACCGGAATGAATATATAAGACCAAGATTATAGAAAAGAAAGATACTACTTTTATCTTTTCACTGAAATATTGATTCATAAATGGGATATTTAATCTTTGAAATATATAGTGTATTTTAAACTGTAATACCAATTCTTCTTTTCCTAACTAAAACTGCCGGATTACCTTGATAAATTCCATCTACCTCAGTATTTTTTGTTATCACACTTCCTACTGTAGCTATTGAATTGATATGCATTGTAACACCGGGGCAAACCACAACTTCAGCTCCTACCCACACACCTTCTTCTATCACAATTGGCGCATTGCGATAAGGCATAGAGGGCACAGAATAATCATGATTTCCTGTCAGTAGTAATGCTCCTTGCGAGATACAGACGTTACTACCTATGGTTACATAATCCAAGTTATCAATCCAAGAGTTTTCACCCAACCAGACATTATCACCTATAGTCAGTTTCCAAGGAAACTTTATTATCACATTATTTTTTATAATTAATCCTTTTCCGATTTTGGCACCAAAAGTACGAAGTAATGCAACCTTTATCCCCATAAAAGGATTCCATGAGGCTCTTACCAATAAGGCATTCACGAAATACCATGCCGTGATTTTCAACTTACCGGCCCCTTTGTCAAAATCTCCTGCAGTAAAAGCTTGCAAATTTATCCGGTTCATTTGCTTGTCATTTTATGAAAAATATTACAAGTGCTTTTCAATAAAATGACGCAACCAACTATATGATTTTCTTCATTACAAGTAGAAATAAAGGTTACGGTAGAAGTATTATGCACATCTCCCTCCTCTCCACTCTAAATTTCCAATGGAGCGAGAAACAGAGATTCTATATACTTGTTTTACCCCCCCCCGTTAATATTAGTTAACATTTCATTAGCTAGTATATCATATTTTTCTTCTAAATATTTCATAATCAACTCTTTATCATAATAACACATTTGCTTTATCTCATATACTTTTGCATCAGCCAAAGTTCTGTACCACCATCCTTGTAAAAAATGCCATAAAAAGCCCTCTTTTCCATCAAGAAAACCCAATCTAATGAAATATCGTAAAAAGAAAAAGGCAAAAGCTCGCCAAAATAATGGCATTTTAATATACTTCAACTTCTTCTTACGAATAGCACTTGAATGCTCCCCGGAATTAACGACAGTATTCTCATACACTCCATATTCTGTCAATAATAAATCAATAGCTTCCCTCGTTGCGTATCCATTATGTTTTGTTGTCCACCAAGTCAATCCATTAAGATTATCATCGTAAAAAGGATGATTGAGTTTTTCTACTATTCCATCTGAAATTTGAATATGTTCATCCATAAAGCGATTTTCACACATTGCATATTTCACTCTGAATAAACGTAAAAGGATAAGTGGAATAATACCATGCTTTATATGTTTACCCATGAATATACGCAAACATGGTACTGTAAAACCATTTACATCAGAAGATATCTGAGGTAAACGCTGATGTAATTCATTAATCAACTTATCTGAAAGATATTCATCAGCATCCATACGCCAAACCCATTCTGTAGTTATTGGCAGATTTTCCAATCCCCAATTAAATTGCTTGGAATAATTTATCCATGGATTCTGATAAACTTTGGCTCCCAGTTTTTTCGCAATTTCCACCGTTTTATCCGTAGAAAATGAATCTACTATAAAAATCTCTTTTGCAAACTTCTTCGCATTATTCAAACAACGTTCAACATGAATTTCTTCGTTGTAAGTCAAAATTATAACAGAAATATCAAGCATATCTTTACTCTTTTATAATCCGCTTTTTTATAAACTTTGCAGGATTGCCTCCTACTACAGTCCATGGTTCTACATTCTTGAATACACAAGCACGTGCACCAACTACTGCCCCCTCACCCACCTTAACGCCAGGTCCCAAAAAGGCTTCCGCCGCTACCCACGCCCTATCTTCTATGATAATAGGTTTTTCTATTTGTTCATGCCGAGATGAAGATATATTATGTGAAGCTGTACAGAGATAAGCCCTCTGTGAAACAGTAGCATTTATACCAATAGTGATAGGAGCCGCATTATAACAGTCTACCCCCGATGCTATACAAGCATAATCTTTCATTTCCAAATTCCAAGGCATAAAGATTTTTGCAGAAGCATACACATTTACCGTACTTGCAATTTTCGCCCCAAACATACGAAGCAAAAAACGCTTCCAAGGCATTAGTGTACTTTTAGGAAAAGGACGAGCCAATAGAGTCCAACATACCTCCCATAGCATCCGTTTAATACGATTGGTTGTGGTATATGGAGATACAAAATGCATGTAATCTATATTTTCTTTTTGCATTTTAGTTATATATTGTTTATTACTTTTTTATATAGAGCAACCATGTCTTCTGCCACTTTTTTTGAAGAATACTTACGTTCAACTAACCGACGTCCATTACGTCCCATTTTGCCTAAATCATTAACAGTCAATTGTAGGAATGCCCTTAATGCATTTATGGTAGGTTCTGTACCAACTTCTGTCCACCAACCACAATTTTCTGTTCTTAGCTCATGCCAAGGCGTACCTTTCGTCGTTACTACAGGAGTGCCACATGCCAATGCCTCTGCCACTACTATACCAAAATTTTCACTATGGGTAGGAAGCACAAACAAATCTGCATTACGGAATAATTCCCATTTTTTATCACCATATATACCACCAATGAACCGAATATTATCAGTCACTCCCAACCGAGAAGCCAACTGCCTCAATTCACCAATATAATCCTCCTCCCCCTCGCCGGCAATATTAATTTTATACCCTTTCAACTCATCCTTCATTACGGCAACAGCTTCAATCAGAAAGTTTATCCCTTTCTTGACATGTATCCGCGAAAGAAAAAGAATATCCTTCTTTCGTTCCCATGAAGTTTTCATTACAACACTATCAACATCTATACCATTTGCTATCACCTCAATCTTTCGATTATATCCCAACTTTAATAAGTTTTCTTTCTCACTTGCAGCAGTAGCATGGAGATAATCCGCCTTTACTACAGCATTCTTTTGATACAACAAAAGCGCAGGCACTTTTTTAGTCCAATAATGCCGTTTTATAATCCACGGTTCCAACATCCCATGAGGAGTCAATACAACTTTATACCCTAACTGTTGTGCCCATTTTTGAGCAAAAGCACATTGAGGCATCCAACAACAGTTTACATGAATAACATCCGGTTGAATTTTATTCAACAGCGCCTGCCACTCTTTCTTCATTCCATTCAAGACAGAAGAAGATATGTAGTGTATTTGGCTATTTTCAATACCTACTGGATTAAGACTAACATGCGAAACAATATGTAGTTCCACTAACTTGCCAAGTTCATTGGCTAATAACTGCATATACGCAGTAGTGCCACCCGAAGTGCGGTCAATACTGGGAATATAATGTATTATCTTCATTTTTGCCTATAAAAATAGCAACTATATCACAGAACAAGCTTTCTCAACCATATTTTCAGGTAAAAGTGTTTTTGCCAATTGTCTTGCATTGTTCCCCATACATACTAATTCTTCATGAGAAATATCAGTAAGTATTTCTATGCATTGCTTCATATCTTCAAACAGCATCCCATTCTCTCCACTCACTATATAGCTATACTCTACACATTGTAGTGTATGTTCAGAACGTTTAAAAGTGAAAATAGGCAAACCATATCCCATGGCTTCCACTATTGAGAGTCCAACCCAACCAGGTTGAAAATAGATATCTGCAATTGCAAAAAGATCCCTCTTTACATCCACATCATACACAGCCCCAAAATCGTGTACATTCCTATATTTTGAAAAGTCCGGTTTATTAATTCCATCACCTATTATAATAAAACCAAAACGTTTAGCATCTAACTTCTGAATGGTTTCCAACAATAAATCTACTCTACGGTGAGGCGAAGTAAAACGGGCACAAAAAATGAGTACACGTTCTTCTCTGATATTGTACTTATTCTTCAAAAGACAGATATCACAATCAGGACGATACTTCAAAATATCCTTCATTCCAGTAACTGTGTTGTTCAATGCAACAATTTTCTTTTTAGGAAAAATAGCTTTCCACTGTCTTTCCTCTTTCGGCATATATACCCATATTCCATCAGCTAATGCAATCATCCATTTTAATTTCCAATCCGGATATTTTTCTTCATGGATATAACGTTTCACCGAAATTCCCTGCCCATAAAGTATAATCTTCTTTCGATGAATAAATTTCGTGAACAACAATAACCAAGTAGTAAGATGAGCAAAATGCAACATCAGAACCAATGTGTCATACTTTTTTCTCAATATTATTTGAGGATTATAGTACAAGAAACCATGAAATTTTATATTGGATATAGATATCAAATTCTTTACATGTATGTCAAATCCATTTTTCTTTGCATCATCCATCGAATTATAGATATAAATATCCATGCACTCACATTGTTTACGTAATAAAGAAAAAAAATCATCACGATAATGAGGTACTTCTGGTTGAAGTAATGCTATTTTTTTCATCTCTTTACAATATAAATTTGCCGCGTTCCTTCATGTATAGAATCAAATGCGACCATTTTACCATAGGCATCCCAACGCGGATGAAGATCGCAATGCAATCCACTACGCGTAAAACTCATTTGTTCTATAGAAACAAACGACAAAACACTTTCATCTATTCCTGCAAGAAACTGTTCTGCTAATGTCATGTCAACCTGTTCCTTACCCATATAGTACTCACCTATTTCATTCTTTGCATTCTTTGTAAAATCATAAAAAAACAAAGTCCTTGTGTTAGTTTCTTTATGAGGATAAGTATCACAAATCATTATATTCCGATTTGTTGGGCAACACATTGGATGACCATCTTCTAAAAGAATATCTTCAGCAAAAGGAATAATGCTTTTATCATCAGTATCACCTACCATAAGAAAATGTTTACTAATGCTTTTGGAATGCCCTAGTACTATGCGCACCAACGATTTTACACCTCTCAATAAGGGTCTTACAAGAGGATTTGAAAACAATGGATTAGTACGCATAACATCAATGCTACTACCAGCACGCCCCCAAATGAAGATATTATTCTCATCGCGCCAATCATAATGGCTAAGAAATCCGTAAGCAAGGCAACGCAAATCACTGCCATCTGTTCCTACCGTCATCAACCTTGTACGAATACCGCCATCTGCCAAGAAAAAACGGTGAAGAAAAGCTATACGTTTATTATTAGGGCTTAATAGCAAATGTGTTACATAATGATGTGAGCCATTATTTGCACTAGTCTCGGCATCACACTGAGCAACATCTCCTATTGATACTAACAAATCAGAATGATTTGTTGCTATTTCTGTTTTGTATATACCATCTTTTAAGGGTATTGCTTCAGAAATGAATTTATCAGGAAGACCATTATATCCATATCCACCTAAACGAAATAATCGCGCATAATTTATTCCATAAGCCCATTTCCCATCCTTAGTAACACAATGTGCAGTATTATCAATTGAACCAATTTTCTTTCCAACAGTAACGTCATAAATATCAGCTCCCCAGTGATTACCAATACGATTATTCACAATAAATTCAGTATCACTTAACCACTGCTGCCGCGCACCTTGCGGATAATTTAAAGCCACTGTTTTCCCTAATTCTATAAAACGTTGCTCTTCCCACAGAGCATACCCAACTCCAAATTCCTCATTAGCTAAGGGAGGACGGTTAATCACATCCGTTTCTACAGATAATATTTTATCTCCTGATTTATTAAAAGCAACGATATCATGAAAACCAAAAAGATGATGTTTAGGTCCTGATGTAGCTTTAATTATTTCATATTTCATAATTCAAAATTTTCTTTTATAACTTTTTTTCTATAACAAATAATCCTTCTTATTTTTAACACTTCTTTTATATTCAAAAAAAGTAAATTGTAAATTATCATTTTCAGCATTCGTTTTATATAGGCATCATTTTTAGCCTTGTAGTCTAATTCATATTTCTTACATATATAACAAAAAGAATCAGACCCTTTTTGAGCTGCAAATTCGTTTTGTTTAGTACGATGTCCTGCCTTATGTAAAAAATGATATTTATCTAGAAAAACAGTCTTATATCCTTTAAGCAATAGACGTTCAGACAAATCAAACTCTTCAAAATACATGAATAAATTAGGATCAAACATTCCTATTTCTACAAATAGATCACTTCTAAAAAGCATGAATGCTCCACTAATAAAGTGTGTTTCTTGATTGAATTCATCCACTTTCGCCCCTTCAGGAGCAGTCATTTTGAGAAAAAATGAAGGTGCACCTCCTTTCTGGTGAATACCAATACAACCAATAGAAGTATCCTTATCAAACTCTTTCAGCAGAGATGTAAAAAGAGGTTCTATAAATTCTACATCATTATTGATAAAAAGAACGTAATCACTTTCATATCTTGCAAATCCAATATTATTAGAAGCACCAAAACCTGGATTAGAAGGATTAGAAATAAAATCTATATCATGATATTTTTGTATAAACGTTCTCCATTCCCAAGAGTTTTGTGGAGAATTGTCAACAATAATCAATTTAGCTTTATCACCTAAATCATTATATCTATGATAAGAATTCAAAAAGAGAGTTAGTTCTTTCTTGTCAGGCTTATATGTGACCGTAACTATTAATAACTTGTATTTTTTCATTTGAATAAATCGATAATAATTTAAAATCAATTCATAGAAAAGGGCTTGCGCGACTGCAAATAATTTAAATAAAATAGTGCTAACATAACAGCAAATGCAATACTTCCATTATTTTTTAAAACAGCGGGAGGACCAAATAAAAGAAGCTGAAATGAAGATATTATAGTCCATAAAAGATAAACATTATATGGTGATTCTCTACTAGACAAACCTTTCAATCCTAACTTATAGACTTTGATAAAAATCCATAAAAAAACAACAAAGGCAATTATACCATTTGAAACTCCCTTTCCCATCACAACGGAATGACATGGAATCAATTTTAAAGTTTCTGTTTTTACTTTACTTTTATCATCCAACATTCTTAATTGCAATAAATGATATTTTCCGGTGTAGTCAATCGCCCAACTACCATGCCCCCACAAAGGTTTGTCTAAGAAAGCAATAGTAGAAACAAAAAAATCCGTTCTTGCAGATAATAATATCATAAAAATATTAGAATTCCAATTTATTTTTTCAAATTGAGTCCGGTTTTGAGTTGTTCCCCATTCTCCACGTTTAACCTTAGGCATATAAACTAAAGATAAAAATAGTTGTACTATAATAACTATCACTATCATCCCTGGCAGAATCCTTTTAAATTTTATCGTTTTATATTTATCATATAGCAGCAATGCAAAGGTTGTAAAAAACATAGAGAAACCTAAAGATCTAGCTCCACCAATAATAATAAAGATAGAAGTACTAAATAATAATAAAAACAAATAACGTTGTATCCATTTCCATTTTGTTAATACAATTACATAAACAGATGAAACGGTGATCGGTGCAATATAGAACTTAAAATAAGTATCATCTCCCTGCTCGGAAAATCCAAATTGATCTCCAAAGATTATTAACCCTAAAATACTACATATAGGTATCCATATTATTAATGATATATTTCTTACCAGTTTCTCTAAAAAGAAAAGCATCAAAAAAAAAGCCATAAAAGTAACAGATACACCTTTTAGTGCATTTATGATAGTATTCTGCACCATAAATTCCGCAAAAATCTGAACCCCTATAAGCAAATAAAATCCTATTGATATGTCATGCAAGTTCGGAATTCTTTTTCCTTGAACGTTAAGCCATCTAAGTAAATGTGGTATTTGAGTTAATACAAATAATTCAGTCAAAGATATAGATCCTATTAAATCTATACGTACATTCATAAACAATAATGCGGCTATGAATAGTATTGTTTCCTTTTTACTAATAAGATACATGCTCTGCAAAAGTTTTGTGGAATTCTTGCCATATAATTTTCCAATCAAACTGCTTAAGATATTCATCTATTGCCTCATTATCAAGAATTATATTATCACAGTTATTTATTAATGAAACTAACTCACTCTCCTTTTGAGGATCAAAAAAAGATACAACCTTTGATGAAAATTCACTTAAAGACCCCGCATTCGATGAAAACACTTTGCAATGATATGATAATGCTTCCAAAATAGGAAGTCCAAATCCTTCATATTTGGAAGGAAAAATGAAAGCTGAACAATTGCGGTACAAATAATCCAAATATTTGTCTTCTATGTAACCTGTATAAATAATACGATCCGAATTAATAAGATGATGCCCTTTACCACAAATCACCAGCTTTTTTTCCGTATTTGTAGCAAGAAAAGCTCTCACCATAAAATCTATATTTTTATGTGCAGCTCCTAAACCTACATACAAGAAAAAAGAATCCTTTTTTAAGTCAGCATATTCCTCTTCAATATTCTTAAACTCCAATTTATTAATACCTTCACGTAGTATAACCGATTCAGTATTGTATATATTCTTCAAATCATCATGCGTTGTCTTAGATACGGATATAATTAAATTGGCATCTCTAATTACATATTTAAAAAACAACCTTATACGTAATTTACGCAACATTACTTTAATAAAATTCATCTGAAAAAATCCAGTGACCATCAAGAACATTAAATCATGACATGTAATTATATGCATAGATTTTTTTTTATGCCAAAATGGACCTATCAAATCTCCTGAATGATAAATCTCATAGCTTTGTTTAGAAAGCCAAATTGAAAATTTCACATTGTCCACAAAAGTATGCCTCTCATAGGGACAAACAAATTGCTGGAAAGGTAAATCTTTAATATAATAATTCACTATTACTACTAAACTATTTTCACCATATTGCTGTACATATCCTTTTGTAAGTTCCATAATATACCTACTAATACCACTTAATTGCCGAGTCATACTACGACCATCTATTATTATTTTTGTAGATATTTCTTTCTTCATTATCGAGTAAATTTTTTAAATTAAAATTCTTTTCTCCTCATGATTCAATCCCCAAAAAGTTATACATAATATGGTAAATAGAAAAGAGAGAAAACAAGAAAAAATAAAATAACCTTCTTTGAATGGACATAAATAACTTAAAACGCTAACTATAACTATTCTAATTAAATATCATTTATAAGATTAGTCTCTCCTAAAAATATCTCTCGTATAAACCTTCTCCTTTACATCTTCCAAACAAGTGTCACACCGATTTGCAATAATCACATCACTTTGTTCTTTCAACTTTTCCAAATCATTTACTACACGACTCCCAAAGAATGTACTTCCATTTTCCAATGTAGGTTCATAAATAATCACCTCTGCCCCTTTTGCCTTAATGCGCTTCATAACGCCTTGAATACTACTCTGACGAAAATTATCTGAATTCTTTTTCATAGTCAAACGATACACACCTACTACACAATGTCGTTCTTCATTAGAGTTAAAATCCCCCCGATTATAATAATCGTAATAGCCTGCCTGCCGAAGCACACGATCTGCAACAAAATCCTTGCGAGTACGATTACTTTCTACGATAGCTTGAATCAAATTTTCAGGCACATCTGAATAATTAGCCAAAAGCTGTTTAGTATCTTTTGGCAAACAATAGCCTCCATATCCAAAAGAGGGATTATTATAATGCGCACCAATACGCGGATCCAAACATACCCCATTAATAATAGCAGAGGAATCAAGCCCCTTCACTTCAGCATACGTATCAAGCTCATTGAAATAACTAACACGTAAAGCCAAATATGTATTAGCAAATAATTTTACAGCTTCAGCTTCTGTAAGCCCCATAAATAAAGTATCTACATCTTTTTTAATAGCACCCTCTTGCAATAATTCAGCAAATGTATGTGCAGCCTCTACCAAATGAGAATTATTCATATCAACCCCTACAATGATACGACTAGGATAAAGATTATCATATAAAGCCTTACTTTCACGCAAAAATTCCGGTGAAAAAAGTAAATTCATTTTCTTTATACCTTTAACTGCATATTTTGCATAAAGCGATTGACAATAGCCTACAGGAATAGTACTTTTTATTATCATCACTGCATTTGGATTTACCTTCAGTACCAAATCAATTACTTCTTCTACATGACTCGTATTAAAATAATTTTTAACCGGATCATAATTAGTTGGTGCTGCTATTATAATGAAACTTGCATCTTTATATGCGCTTGCGCCATCCAGCGTAGCATACAAATTCAATTTTTTCTCAATCAAGTATTTCTCTATATATTCATCCTGTATAGGAGACTTATGATTATTTATCAGCTCTACTTTTTCAGCAATTACATCTACTGCGGTTACTTGATGATGTTGACTTAACAAAACCGCCATACTTAATCCTACATAACCTGTTCCGGCTACTGCTATTTTTACTACCTCTGCCATATAATTACATCTCTATTTAATAATGTTCCGTCTACTTCATATCACACTCTACCATAATATGTGCTAATCTCTCAAAATTTATCTTAGTAGGATTCTATCCAAACAATGTTTTAGCCTTTGTTGAGTTAGCCTACAGCTACTCTACCGCGAATGGACAGAAATATTTAAGATTGACTTCCACCAATGCTTTGTTAGTTTTCACATCAATACTCTTTTCTTCAACACCCTTTCCTTCCCAATGAAGTTCCATATCTACCTCACAGAAAACCAATATGGAAAATTTGCAAACAGTATACATTTAGCCTGTAGCTATCAAAATTTTCCTCTTAACTTATTATCTAATAATATAATAAAACCGGAGAACATAATCTAGACTATAACATATCCATTATAAACCCTATTAAAAACACAACACCTCCCATTATAAATAATAGAATCACATCACTAGTATCCTTACACAATAAGATGTGTAACAATAATTAAAATCATCGAAAAGATTCGCAATAATTCAATTTCGCTACATCTTTCTTTCATCTTGCATTTTTATTGTCGTTACTTCTTCAATTGTCATACCTTCAGGAAGAATATATTTCTCATCTTTATGTTTAGCAAACCACTGGAATAAAAATCCTTCCAGTTCATGATTAAAAACTCGAAAAGCGACTTTAGAAGCTATCAATCTTGCTGGGATTCCACCTATTATGGAACCCGGATCTGCTTTAAAGCCTTCATTTCCAAGACTACTATTCACTAAACTATTTGATGCTACAATACATAAATCCGGAATGGTTACCCCCCCTGTAATAGTTGTACTATTACAAATCCAACAACCTTTACCTATTTTAATAGGATGTGTTGCTGGAGATATTGTAAAATCTTTCACTTTCAGCATAAAATGATGATTTGACTCCAATATTTGACAACGATGTGCTATTCGAGATTGCTCTCCGATGGATATAGATTGATGACATCCTATATTAACATTATCTGCAATAATAACTTTTTCTCCTATTTCCAAAGTAGCATTTTTCTGTACCAATATACGATTACCACATCCTATAGAACATGGACCATGAAAGATTATAGAACCGACATTAGATAATTCACTGTCAAAATTCTGAAAACCAGGCATTAATTTTTTTGTTTTATTAAAAGATATCATACCTATTGATACACTGCCAATTATATCCATATCACCCACTAAAGTGTATATTTTAGGACTACCATAAATAAAAATCGGTAATTTGACTGCCTTCCTAAAAGGAAAACTTAGTAAATTAACATAAATAGTAGCTAAGGGATTAAACCAATGAGAGTTCATCACCCTAACAAAAGCCTGCACTCCATATCTATCATCAACCTTCTTTAATAGTTTTAATATCGAATACCTCTTATATAAATCACTTAATCTATTCATAAACAGTTTACTTTAAATACTATTCTTTTTATATATTGTTTTACAAGTTCTTGTTCACTAATCCTCAGACCGACAAAATAGATTATTGGAAATGAAGATAATACTGTAAATACAGTAGTCCCCACCAACCTAATAAATGACTGTTCAAATAATACGGTTATAATTATCGGAACTATTACTGCTAAAAAGAGACATAACACTATGGGGAACAAAACTTCTGTTAGATATTGTTGAATTTTCATTCCTACTATTGAATTTATACGTTTGATTCTCACTCCCACCATTACTGTCTTAAACAGTAGAAGCATAATGAGAATAACTTCAGGAGATACGCTATAGAACTTTATCAAGCAATAAGAAAGCGGTAAATATGTAAGATAAATACTAGACAAAATTATTTGATATGTTTTAACCTTACCCGATGCGTATATTAATAGATGAAGAGGATTCGATAGACCATCAATAACTACCATCAATATAGTTATCTTCGCAAAGGAAATAGTATATTCTGGAATATTACCAAGCCATACTTTAAGCAAATATTCTATTTCAAAGTACAAAGGGATTCCCATAAGCATAATAATGTAGAAACAAAACCTGCTAACCCTTAATACTAAATATAGTGATTCATCAATCTGTCCCCCTGCATATTTTTTTGTGATTTGTGGATTAATAGCAGTCTGAAAATTCCCCACAAATTGCCGCATGATACTTTCTATTTGAACAGCAATACCTCTTGCAACATTAACTATAGGACCGAAAAATATATTTAATAATATATTCAACCCTTGTGTATTACACATAAAAGCTAAATCACACGAAATATTCCATGACGTAAAACCAATTATATCTTTCCAAATAGCATTATTCCAAATCGGTTTATACTTAACCTCTTCAAAAGTTCGATACGAATATTGCCAATATGCCACTTGTATTATTATACTAACAATTACCATCAACAATGAAAAAAGAATTAGTCTATCACACATAAAAAAAGGCAAAACTAATACTATTAACAATTTAGCAATAACCTGCATTATTGAGATATAAGCAAATGCTCCCATACGTTCGTGAGCTATTATTGTAGAATTATATGGGACGTTTAAGATTCCAATACAAGCACTTAGAATAGAGGCTTGATATAACCACATTGCTGCCGGCATTCTGTCAGCCGGAATAATAAGTTTCTCACTAACTATCCACAATCCTATTGTTTCTCCAACTATCAGCGTCAGTATTGATAATATCATATGAAAATTCATAGACATACAGAATATTCCATGTAAATAATCCTGGTCGCCTTTGCCCAAAGCAGTAGTTATGAATCTTGCTGTTGTTGTGCTCATTGTTTGATTTAAAAAACCAAGAAAAACGATAACGCCTCCAACAACATTATATATACCAAAGTCTGTTACTCCTAGTATTTCCAAAATAGCTCTCGTTGTATATAACGATACAGCCATTGAGAATAACATCCTAATTGATAAAAAGATTGTGTTTTTTGCTATCTGTTTATTATTTGAAATACTATTTTCTGCAACCATTGAAATTCTCAAAATCCATAAACACTAACTTAACATCAGTATATGTTAAAAAAACAAGAACAAGCATATATGATACAAAATTTCATAATGCCAAAATAGAACTATATTCTGTCGTCTTAAAAGACAATTCTATTGTGATCAAAAATTCCTTATATTAATATACCATTAACCAACCATATAGTTCAAACTTCAGAAAAGATTCCGCTCTGTCCACCGCATATCATGTTCCACCATTATATGTATCAATTCTTCAAAACTTGTTTTTATTGGATTCCAGCCCAACAATGTTTTAGCCTTTGTCGGATCTCCCAACAACTGTTCTACCTCGCAAGGACGGAAATACCTAGGATCAACTTCTACTAATACTTTACCAGTATTTACATCAACACCTTTTTCCTCAATACCCTCTCCTTCCCAACGAAGCTCCATACCCGCTTCACGAAAAGCTAATGTTGCAAATTCACGAACTGTATGCATCTCGCCTGTAGCTATCACAAAGTCTTCCGGAGAATCGTGCTGAAGAATCATCCACATACACTCCACATAGTCGCGGGCATAACCCCAATCACGACGGGCATCCAAATTACCGAGGTATAGTTTATCCTGCTGACCATGTGCTATACGCGCAGCTGCAAGGGTAATTTTTCTTGTGACAAAAGTTTCGCCACGACGTTCACTTTCATGATTAAAAAGTATGCCATTGACAGCAAACATACCGTAGCTCTCACGATAGTTTTTTGTTATCCAAAAGCCGTACTGTTTTGCCACACCGTATGGGCTACGAGGATAAAAAGGAGTAGTCTCCTTTTGGGGAACTTCCTGCACTTTACCATACAGTTCGGATGTGGAAGCTTGGTAAATTTTAGTCTTATGGGTTAATCCGAGAATACGAACAGCTTCCAGCATACGGAGCGTACCTACCGCATCGGCTTCCGCCGTATATTCAGGGACGTCAAATGACACTTTTACATGGCTTTGTGCGGCAAGATTGTATATTTCGTCCGGTTGTATCTGCTGGATAATACGAATCAGTGAACTACTGTCCGTCATATCTCCATAATGCAGGTTTACCAAACGGTCTTTTTTCATATCGCGTACCCATTCATCCAAATAAAGATGCTCGATACGCCCTGTATTGAAAGAAGAAGAACGACGGAGAACACCGTGAACTTCGTATCCTTTATCAATCAAAAACTCGGCAAGAAATGAACCGTCTTGCCCCGTAATACCTGTAATTAATGCGACTTTCTTCATTTTTTACTTTTTATTATTTATTATCCTTTCCATAACCGTAGCCATAGCCGTAACCATACTTCTTACCATAACCGTATTTTCCATACTTGCCATACTTGCCGTAGCCATAATAGTAGCCATTCTTGCGCTTATCCATGTTGATACCATTGATCAGTGTACACAGATTAGGCAGTTTTTCATCATGCTTCAGTTCGTTAATCAGTTCGTAATCGCTCTTATGCGTATAGTCGGCACGGCAGACATAAACACTTAAATCTGCCACACGAGCTATCAATCGGGTATCGGTAACCATACCAATAGGCGCCGTATCGAGAATGATATAATCGAAATGTTCTTTCAATATCTCAATAGCTTGATCGAGGGATTGGCGCGCCACCAGTTCTGTAGGATTAGGCGGTATCGCTCCACCCGGCAGGATATAAAGATTGGGAGAAATGGAAGATTGCTGGCAAAGTGACAGCAAATCCGTATCTTTGGGAGATGCCAAATATTGAGTAATTCCTCTTTCTTTATGAGATAGGGCAAACATGCGGTTTAGTCCCGGTTTACGGATATCCATACCGACAATAACTGTTTTACGGTCCATAAAAGCAAAACTGACAGCAAGATTTGCCGCATTGAAGCTTTTACCTTCTCCGGGAGTAGTAGAGGTGAAAAGAATTACCTTTTGGCCTTCTTGCAGCATATACTGAATATTGGTACGTACGCTACGGAACACTTCTTCCATCAGCCCGTTCTTATTCTCATTCACTACAATGGGCTGCCCTTCCGGATATTTGATTTGGGGCACATCGCCTACTATTGTGACATTGGTGATACGCTCCACATCCGCACGCCCCTCTATTTTGAATCGGAGCAGGCGAGAAAGATAGACACATCCTATGGGAAACGCCAAACCCAAAACCAGTGCCATCATATAAATCTTCCGGCCATTGGGAGCAACCGGTCCTTTAGCCCGCGGCTCCTCGACAACACGTCCGTTATTGGCTACGGCAGCTAAAGTAATAGCATTTTCTTCGCGCTTCTGCAAAAGCATCAGGTAAAGATTTGCCTTGATTTCCTGCTGACGAGTGATACTGATAAGTTCACGCTCCTGCTGCGGGGCATTGCTGATACGGGCCTGATACTTACGTGCTTCCAAATCCAGATTATTGCGGGTAATCTGCAGTCCTTTCTCTACACTTTCCACAGTAGTGAGCACAGTGTTGCGGGTAGCGGAGATGGAAGTGTCCAGATTGATGAGCATCGGATTATTCTCATTGGAACTGCGCAACAAGCGTTTACGCTCAATAAGCATTTCATTGTATTGGGCTATCACATTAGTCAGTCCGGCATCTGTCAAACCGACATTGGCGGGGATTACTTCATACTTATTGTCCGGATTGTCAATATAGCTTCGCAAGAAATTTATCAGACGTAGCTGATTGGTGTTCTCGGCACGCTTCTGGTCATATTCCGAACTTCCCTGCAGAGCAAGCTGCGCATCGGCGCTCAGATTGGTGAGACCGGCACGCTGCTTATAATCCGCCAGTTCGCTTTCCGTAGTGCCCAGCTCCGTATTGATGATATGGATACGCTCGTCAATGAACTGCGCGGTACGGCTTGCCACCTGATTCTTATCATCGTTGGCATCACTATTATAGAGCGCTACCAGCATATCGAGATAATCCATACCACGACGGATACTGCTGTCATGGAAAGTGAGACGTACGATAGAAGTATACTCACCCGTAGGTTCCGCACTCAAGCGTCCTTTATATCCATCAGCCGCTACCGACGGGGGGATAATTGTAGCAGTTAGTGTGCGAGGAGTAGATATATGAGCCACAACACTGTCCGAAGTAGCAGAGAAATTCAACGTTCCTACAGGAGTAATGAATACGGCTGGTAGTTTATCGAATGACTTGCCTATACTTCGTTCTTCTCCTCTTACAGAATAAGTAAGCGTAGCTCCCACCTTGCCATCGGGCGTACAATCCAACTTTACCTGCAGAGCGGAAGGAAGTTTTTCCGCTTCATCGGGAGCCATCCATACCTGTACAGGCGAAGTCTTATAAAGAATATGGTCATAACCGAAATTGCCATCTTCCTTATAGCTGATGTAGAGATTCAAGGCATCCACCACCTTTCGTGCCAGTGTATATGATTGGAGTATTTCCAACTCATTATCAAAATTATTGGCCATAGAAAGCATACCCAAATCTTGCATGGAAGCCAAGGATGAGGATGCGCTGTACTTCGTTTTATCTCCCTGCTTTATCAAAACCGTGGAACTGACGCTATAAACCGGTGCTTGGTAGCGGAGATATACATAGGCTCCCGCTAAAGTGACTACAAGAAAAGCAAGGATAACAGGCCAATAAAGCAGATATTCAAAAACAATGGTTTTATAATCGACTTTTTTATCTTCGTCCTGAAGGAATTCATTAAATTGTTCTTCTTTCATCTTAATAGAATACTTATTTGACAATAACTACAATTAGAGAAGCAAGAGTAGTAGCCAAACTCAACAGACTAATCCAAATGGATGAGTTATTGCTGAATGTATTAGAACGTACTTTTGCTTTAGTGGGCTTTACATAAACCACATCATTTTGCTGAAGATAATAATAAGGAGAGAGAGAGATGTCGGCAGCAGTAAGGTCTAAGTGAATGACACGGCGTCTGCCCACAGAATCTTCACGCAGGAGTTGCACATCATCACGGACAGAAAAAAGAGTCATATCTCCCGCCTGTGCCAATGCCTGGAAAATTGTAACTTTTTCATCACTGATAGTATAAGTACCCGGTTTGCCAACTTCACCCAATACACTGATTTGATAGTTGGAAGTACGTACCGTAACGTTAGGGTCTTCATTGAGATAATGGCGAAGTTTCTGACGCAGCAAAGCCTCGCATTCGCGATTGGTAAGTCCTACGACCTTAATCATGCCTAATACCGGAAAATCGATATAACCGTCATTGTCTACCAAGTAAGCTAACAGCTTCGCATTATCCAAGCCTTGATTCTGTATAGGCTGGTCTTTCGTCTGCCCTATCTTCCGATAGAACGGTGCGGAAGCTTCGGGAGTGGAAGTACTGACCAAGATAGTCAGTTCATCCTTAGGCATAATGCGATACTCGTAAAGCATACCCTTTTGAGGCACCATCTCCAAGACTTCGTCGTCTCGAAGATACAAAGATTTTTTATAAGACGTACAAGCTGAAAATAACAGCGGGAGCAACAGTAACAGAAGAATTCTTCTAATATTCATATATTGTTTTGTTTAATGTTTCGTTTGATTCGGCCTACTTCCCCCAAGAGTCGTTTTATTAAACTTTTGGGTTTGGGATGCTCTGCCGAACGGCAGGCTTCCCGATATATATCTTCATAGTTCAGTTTTTCGTGTATCATACGGTAGATAAGCCCCCAATCGGGCAATCCGCCCACATTACGGTCGTCAATAAAGAGGTCGGCTTTCAGCTTACGGGAGAAGTTCTCATGGTTCTTGTTCTCTTCCGGATAGTTACTGTTGACGGCATAGAACTTCAGCCCCCGGTCGCTACAAAAACGCACAGCCTCTTCCAGCAATTTGCCCTCGCGAACGCTCCACAGAATGAGCCGGTGGCGCTCCTCGGAAAGGCGCTTCAACGTTTCAATGGCAAAAGGTATTTCGTTACCTATAGCCGGATAGCGATGCTCGACGATAGTTCCGTCAAAATCGACAGCTATAATCATATATTCCTATTTATCTTTAAAGATATTATAGCTCAGCAAGGCAGCCTCTTGTTCGGGCTTATTGTATAGAGTAAATGTCGGGATACTTCCTGCAATCCGTGCCAGCGTACCGCTGATAACGGCAAAGCTCAAACTATCCCGCCCGATAAGGGAAGTGGAGCTCAGCAGCATACGGAAAGCTTCTATCCCGTCCATGCGAACCGCACGGTTTTCATCTGCCTGCTCCATACGGAAAATAGTTTCCAGTCTGACACCTTCATTGATATAGCAGGAAGTCTTTCCACTCCAGGGAGAGCCGAACAGCATTACTTCTCCCCCCGGCATCAGGCGCAGTATAGGTTGGTCGTCGTTCAACAAACGCGCGCCGGGTATATGTTTCAGCCATAACTGCGAGTGGGTACTTTTGCCAATGCCCGATGGTCCCACAAAAGCCACTCCCTTATCATCGATGGCTATGCAAGACGCGTGTATCAATGCTCCCCCATGAAACGCTGCGCTATAAATAAAAGAAATCATGATAAAATCATTCAGGAGCGCATAATCCTCGGAAGTTTCCGGAAGCAAATCGGTTTGTACATTTCTCCACCGACGGTCGGTACGCAACCAATAGGTATGAGGGCTCCCGTAAGGAGTTAACGCAATGTAGCAATAATCGGCGGTAAGCCATATACGTATTGTCCGTCCGTCCGGGTGGTGCACTGCATCCGGACCGGTTTCTTTAATGGGAAACTTGCAACCCAACTCCAACCGGCATATATGGGAACGGGAACATACGGGCATATCCGGCAGGAGAAACGGCTTCAGGTTCTGTAATCTGTCTGCGACTTCATTGCCACACGATACCTCCATCAGCCAATCTGCTATTTGTAATATCATATAAACTTAGTATATAAAAATCAACATCAAGATACTCCGTGAAGAGACTCTTTATATTCTGCCGGAGTCATTCCATACTTCTGCTGGAAAAGCCGGTAAAACGTACGTGAACTATTGAAACCGGAATCTATGGCAACAGCCTTGATAGGTATGTCCGGTTGAGTCTGTATCAGCTTCGAAGCATATTCCAAACGCAGGCTGTTGATATAGCCGTTGAGATTGGTATTGGCGTATTGCTGAAGTAGCTGCGCCACTTTATTCTTATTGATGAGTCCGAGCCTGATAAACTTCTCCCTTGAGAATTCCGGGTCGAGAAATAATTGTTCTTCAATAATAGTGCGGTTTATCCGTTCAAAGAGTTTTTTGTCCTTTGTAGAATCCATTACTTTAGTTTCACCATCGGCTTTCGGTTCTGCACTCTTATTCTCCGGTTCCGTCTCTTGGATAACAGGTAGAGGAGTATCCAAAGTTTCTTTTAGATTCGGTTTATCCGGTGAAGAACTCCGGAGTTGCTTCTTCAAGCGATCCATCTTACGTATGATACGAATATTGTATACCGCCAAATAAATAATAATAGCCGCTTCTAACAAAGTAATGAATGTCATGGTTTCATTTCTTTAAAACAACAGTCATCAGCCAATGACTTCTATAAGATCAGGTTTCACTTCCGCAACAACAACAGCAAGAATACCTTGTATGAGTATGACAACACGTTTGCTCCTGCAGCCTCTTACCTTTACAAACACTCCTTCTACACCGTCAAACGGACCGCCCAACACACGAACCCGCGTACCTTTGGCCAAATTAATTTCTTCCGGAGTTAGATAAATTAAACGTTCATTATGCAGTCGGGATACGGAAATAAACTGCTGCATTTGTATATCCGGCACAATTATAGGAGTATTTTTACCGGCATCCGGCATCGTGATGTATTGCAGAAACGGAACTGTTCTTTTGGTTTCCCTGATAATCCGCCGGGTGGTACGAACGAATATCAAATTGTGAACGGCGGGCACCAGTTCTTTCCTTTTCTTGTTATTCTTCTCAAATACTTTATAGCACATGGGAACAAAGTTTTCTATAGCCTGTTTATCCAACAGCCGCTTTGCCTCCAGCTCCTTGCAAAAAGGAGCGCGCATAGCAAACCACACTATATTTTCTTCATCATTATTCATGTAAAGTATTTATCAAAACAAGAAAAGCGGATATACTCTTGGCTCCTCAATATCAAACTAACACTTTATATATCAGTTGATTATGAGATACTTTTATTCAATACATCCGTTATACCATTTCTATACAAGAAATAGCACATGTCAATAAATTACTAATAATCAATCTTATACAAAACGTGTAGATGTATTTTGTACTATTAATAAATGATAATTCCGCATGCTTTGTACACAGAAGTCAAAGAATAAGACATAGATTGGCTAAGCAGTTATAACCCTCTTCCCGAAAATCATAAAACAGGAGTGTTTTACTTAACGCTTTCAGCTCGCCTCTGCCAGCTAAATCTCTATTAATCAATAATAATCAGCCCTATAAATTTTGTCCAAAAATCACTTACAACAAATTATCAAGCAATCTTGTTTGTTAATGTATCAAAAAATACCTTTCAATTACTCTCATCTTTATCAGAAAAGGTTTACTTTTGCCGATAAATCTGTAACGTCTCTTGTATAGAAACGATATAGATTTATACATTATATCGAACAATACAATGTATGGCCGCAAGCCTATACCAAAGCTGATAATATGCTTTGATTAGCCTGATCGATAACGGAACTTTCCAAACTGGCTAAATAAATTTGTGTTGTTTTCTCCGTAGTATGTCCCATTCCTGCACTAATAACCGAAATCGGCACATTATGATTGCGTGCCGCCGTAGCCCATGAATGGCGCGCGGTGTAGGAAGACAGCGATATATCGAGATCAAGAATCTTGGAAATCCTCTTTAACAGCTTATTGTAATACCCCAGCGCCGTCTGATACTGGGAAAACGCTATCACCGGATCTTCCGAGGAAATGATGGGAAGAAGGTATTGCGAACGCTTCGTTTGTCCGGCATACCGGCTGATGATTTTCTGGATAAGAGGCTCGACACGGATGACAAGTTGCTGCCCGGTCTTTTTACGGGTATAGCAGATATAGCCGTTGTGTATATTCTTTTTACACAGGAACGCCATATCGACAAAAGCCATTCCCCGTGTACAATAACTGAAAAGAAAAAGGTCACGGGCCAAGGCCAATGGAGATAATGCCGGTAAACTCAACTTACACAAGTCCAGTATGTGCTGTTCGTCTATCGCCCGTTTACGGGTTTTATCCACTCCCGTATATACATTTTGAAAAGGGAAAGTCTGCTTGACCAGCCGCTTTGTAACCGCCTTATTATATACGGAACGCAAAACCCTCATATAAAATGAAGAGCTATTACGTAAAACACCTCTCGACCGGAGCCAGCTTTCATACCGGATAACCAGCGGCTCATCGAGCAGCCTGAAAGGAATATCCCTGCCTTCCAGAAACAGGGAAAAGCTACTGAGGGTGCGACGGTAATTCCTTGCCGTACCCAATTTATTGCTCGATTCGAGCAGTGTAATCTGTTCTTTAAAAAACGAAAGAACATTCGTACTTTTTATTCTTGCCATACTTCTACATAATTTGTTAGTTACATAAATGTAACAAATCTCTCGAATATCGGCAAGATGAGTGAAAGTACTAATGTTGCATGGCCGTGGTTTCCGAACTCTGCTGCAAGCGCTTATGTTCTTCCAGCAGCTGCATGTTTTGTTTGGCTTTGGAAAGGAAATCTTTTACAAAAGCGTTTTCCTTAAAAATCAGGGGAGCGGTTCTCATTATATCTTCAATCTGGGGTGTCATTATAGGATACGGCAGTGTACTGCACATCATCATAAACACTCCCGGACCAAGCACATTCTCATAATTTTCAATGATGAAGTCTTTCACATAATCATTCATCTCTTTGGCTAATGTTTCTTCCTCCTTAGCCAATTGTTCGTGTACATCTTCCAAGTTGGCGCCATCCAACACCATACGCGCTTCTTTTCGCTCCAGTTCTCCCATTTCAACTTCCATTGCATTACGCTTCTCTATAAACTCATACAACGCGTTGTTCAACAAGGTTCCCTTAGCCGACAGCTGTGAATTGGAAATGATTATCTCAATCCTGCCATCTTCCAGAATCAAAGGCATAATACCCTCGTCATCCATATACAGCGTCACCATCATTACCGAATCTACGGGGCCTTTCATCGAAAATAGTCCATGAACCACCTCGGACGAGTCAATTGTTACCCACTGCCCGTTTTGCAGTGTTTTAAGAAATAACATTTTACCATCGAGACTGGTTACCGAAGAATTTCCTTCAATCTTATATTTGCGACTACAAGAAGAGAAAGACACAAGTAACAACAAAAAAGGCAAGATATAGTTTACATTCATTCTAATCATGCAGGAAACGATTTATGAATTACACGCGGCAAAGGTATTAATATTCCTTATAAACCGGATAGAAAGAAAGGAATTTTCATTTGGTTTACGTATTTTTGCACAATCATAAATCATAAAACCGGAGAAATATACATGTCAACCTATGCTCCTTTCGCCAAACCTCTTTATGTAATGCTCAAACCCGTAGGGGCTGTATGCAACCTGGCATGCGATTATTGCTATTATCTGGAGAAGTCCAAACTGTATGTAAACAATCCCAAACATGTGATGAGCGATGAACTGCTGGAAAAGTTCATTGAAGAATATATCAATTCGCAAACGATGCCGCAAGTATTATTCACCTGGCATGGCGGAGAAACCCTGATGCGCCCGTTGGCCTTCTACAAAAAGGCTATGGAACTGCAAAAAAAGTACGCCAACGGCCGGACGATTGATAACTGCATACAGACAAACGGTACGTTGCTTACCGACGAATGGTGCGAGTTCTTCAAAGAGAACAATTGGCTGGTAGGCGTGTCCATCGACGGTCCGCAGGAGTTTCACGACGAGTACCGCAAAAACAGGCTTGGAAAGCCTTCTTTCGTCAAAGTGATGCAAGGCATCAACCTGCTGAAAAAACATGGGGTGGAATGGAATGCGATGGCGGTAGTGAACGACTTCAACGCCGACTATCCCCTTGAGTTTTATAATTTCTTTAAAGAGATAGGTTCCCGCTATATCCAGTTCGCTCCTATCGTAGAACGGATTACACCGCATCAAGACGGACGTCATCTGGCTTCACTGGCCGACAAGGAGAAGGCTGCCGAACTGGCTGATTTCTCCGTCAGTCCGGAACAATGGGGAAACTTCCTCTGCGCCCTGTTCGATGAATGGGTGAAACAAGATGTGGGGACTTATTATATCCAACTCTTCGACTCCACCCTTGCCAACTGGGTGGGTGAGCAACCGGGCGTATGCTCTATGGCAAAGACCTGCGGTCATGCCGGCGTAATGGAGTTCAACGGTGATGTATATGCCTGCGACCACTTTGTATTTCCGGAATATAAATTAGGAAACATCTATCAGAAAACACTGGTTGAAATGATGTACAGCGAGCAACAGCAGGCTTTCGGACTGATGAAACAAAAATCACTCCCTACCCAGTGCCGGGAGTGCGAATGGCTGTTCGCCTGCAACGGCGAATGTCCTAAAAACCGCTTTGCACATACCGCAAACGGTGAGCCCGGACTGAACTACCTTTGTGCCGGTTACCGGAAATTCTTCAAGCATGTAGCTCCTTACATGGACTTTATGAAACAGGAATTGCTGAATCAGCGTCCGCCTGCCAATATCATGGACGCCATCCGGGAAGGAAAATTCAAATAACATATAGTAAATTAATTAATAACAATAACAAGGATGAAATTAACGAAGTATTTGATTGCGGCTATTGCCGTGCTGACAGTCTGCTCCGTACGCGCAGACGAAGGAATGTGGTTACTGCAACTCATGAAGCAGCAGAACTCCACCGACATGATGAAGAAACAGGGATTAAAACTCGAAGCCGATGATTTATATAACCCGAACGGTGTATCACTGAAAGATGCCGTCGGTATCTTTGGCGGCGGTTGTACCGGTGAAATCATCTCACCGGAAGGATTAATCCTTACCAATCACCACTGCGGTTACGGAGCAATCCAGCAACACAGCTCGGTAGAACACGATTACCTGACAGACGGTTTCTGGGCTAAAAACCGCAGTGAAGAGTTGCCTACTCCGGGATTAAAATTCCGTTTCGTACATCGTATCGTAGACATCACCGACCTCGTAAACGAGAAAGTCAAAGCCGGAGAAGTGACGGAAGTCAATGCGCTGACAGCTCCGTTTCTCAACAAACTCGCCAAAGAAGAGTTGGAAAAGAGCGATTTGAACGGCAAACCGGGTATCGAGGTAAAAGCATTACCCTTCTATGCAGGAAATAAATTCTACCTGTTCTATTATAAGGTATATAGCGATGTACGGATGGTAGCCGCTCCCCCCTCCTCAGTAGGAAAGTTCGGCGGTGAAACAGACAACTGGATGTGGCCTCGCCATACGGGCGATTTCTCCATGTTCCGTATCTATGCCGACAAGAACGGAGAACCTACCGAATATTCCAAGGACAACGTACCTTTGCAAACTCCTAAATATCTGCCGATTTCCATCAAAGGCCTGCAAGAGAATGACTATGCCATGATTATGGGCTTCCCCGGCAGAACCAGCCGTTACCTCACCCAATCGGAAGTGAAAGAACGCATGGAAGCAGACAACCAGGCCATGATTGACATGCGCGGCGTCCGCCTCGATGTGTTGCGCAAATATATGGATGCCAGCGATAAAACCCGTATCCAGTATGCCAATAAGTTTGCCGGAAGCAGTAACTATTGGAAGAACTCCATCGGCATGAACAAGGCAATCATCGACAACGACGTATTGGGTACCAAAGCGGAACAGGAAAAGAAATTCGCCGAATTTGCCAAAGGCAAACCTGAATACGAAGGCGTGGTAGACAAGATGGACGGTATCATCGCCAAAAGAATGCCCGTTACCCGCCAGCTCAATTACCTGTACGAAGCATTGAGCGGCGCCATTGAATTTGGCAGTCCGTACATGATTATGGACAAGATTAAAACCGCGCTGGAAGAGAAAAACGATTCACTGCTCACCGCAAGCACGGCGCAACTGGAAGAAGTATTCAACGACATCCACAACAAAGACTACGACCATGAAGTAGACCGCGCCGTAGCCAAAGCCATTTTGCCGGCTCTCGCCCAAAAGCTGAAACCGGAAGAGCTTCCCGCTTTCTATCTGACCGTTCAGAACAAATACAAAGGCGACTACAACGCTTTTATAGATGATATATACGACAACTCCATCCTCTCCAACCGTGCCAACTTTGACAAGTTCATGAAAAAGCCAACCATAAAGGCTATCGAGAAAGACCCCGCCACAGCTTATTCCCGTTCGAAAGTAGAAAAGTTAAGAGCTGTCGCCATGGAAGAAAAAGCGCTGAGTGAAGGCCTTGACCTGCTGCACAAAGCATATATCCGCGGTTTAGGTGAAATGAAGCTGCCCGTACCGTCTTATCCGGACGCTAACTTCACCATCCGTCTGACTTACGGTAACGTGAAATCATACAGCCCGCGTGATGCAGTGCACTACAATTACTACACCACCACAGACGGTATTCTTGAAAAAGAGAACCCCGAAGACCGTGAGTTCGTAGTACCTGCCAAGCTGAAAGAGCTTATCCTTAATAAAGATTTCGGACGGTATGCCATGGCGGACGGCACAATGCCCGTTTGCTTCCTGACGACCAACGATATTACCGGCGGTAACTCCGGCAGCCCGGTCATCAATGGTGAAGGCCAACTTATAGGCTGCGCGTTCGACGGCAACTGGGAATCCCTGAGCGGTGACATCAATTTCGATAACAACCTGCAACGTTGCATCGCACTGGATATCCGCTACGTACTCTTTATTCTGGAAAAACTGGGAGACTGCGGACACCTGATAAAAGAAATGAACATAGTCGAGTAACCGTTATTTTCCCGGCCACACACAATACGACTGAGGTACCCTAAGTATACGACTGAGATACCCTCAGTCGTATACTTAGGGTACCTCAGTCGTACACAGAGACTCCCCCCTCTCATAATACCTTCTAACGCACATTTATTATGAAACATTTAAGACTATCAATACTATCATTATTCCTTACATCGGGAGTTCTTTCCACCTATGCCGATGAAGGGATGTGGATGCTGACCGACCTCAAACAACAAAATGAAGTCGCCATGACGGAGCTCGGTCTGCTGATTCCTGCCGAGCAGATATACAATCCCGGCGGTATAGCGCTGAAAGATGCGGTAGTACACTTCGGTGGCGGCTGCACAGGCGAGGTTATCTCGGCAGAAGGACTGGTACTGACCAATCATCACTGCGGTTACGGAGCTATTCAGCAACACAGCAGTGTGGAGCACGACTATCTGACCGATGGTTTTTGGGCAATGTCACGCAACGAGGAACTTCCCTGCAAAGGACTTACCGTAACCTACATCGATGAAATAATGGACGTAACGGATTACGTCAACGACCAATTGCAGATAGATTCCGATCCGAACGGCACGAATTATCTGTCGCCCAAATACCTCACCATGATAGCCGACCGCTTTCTTTCCGAACAAGGCATCACACTGACATCCGGCCGTAAAGCGGAACTGAAAGCGTTCTATGGCGGAAATAAATACTACCTGTTTCTCAAGACTACTTACAGTGACATCCGTATGGTGGGCGCTCCCCCTTCTTCCATCGGCAAATTCGGCGCCGATACGGACAATTGGATGTGGCCCCGCCACACAGGAGATTTCTCTTTGTTCCGCATCTACGCCGACAAAGACGGACAACCGGCAGCTTACAACCCGGACAATGTGCCCCTGCGGGTAAAAAAGCACCTTACTATCAGCCTTGCCGGCTATCGTGAAGGCGACTTTACATTCGTCATGGGATTCCCCGGACGCAACTGGCGCTACATGATTTCCCACGAAGTGGAAGAACGTATGCAGACCACCAACTTTATGCGCCACCACGTGCGCGATGTCCGTCAGAAAGCCCTTATGGAACAAATGCTGAAGGATGATGCCGTACGCATTCACTACGCAAGCAAGTATGCCTCATCCGCCAATTACTGGAAGAATGCCATCGGCATGAACGAAGGACTTGTACGCCTGAAAGTACTGGATACGAAACGCGCGCAACAGGAACAACTCCTCGCACGCGGTCGCGCCTTAAACGACAGTTCCTATCAGAAAGCTTTCGACCAAATACGCAGTATCGTGAAGCATCGCCGTAATGCTCTCTATCACCAGCAAGCCATTCAGGAAGCATTGATTACGGGTCTTGACTTTATGAAGATTCCGAATACCACCGCATTGGTCACAGCCTTACAGAGCAAGGACAAAGCCAGGATAAAAGCCGCTTCCGACAGCCTGCAAATTGCAGCCGATAAATATTTCGCATCCGTCCCCTTCCCCGAAGTAGAGCGGATTGTAGGAAAGAAGATGTTGCAAACCTACATGAAATATATTCCCGCCGAACAACGCATAGGTATCTTCAAGGTTATCGACAAGCGTTTCAAGGGTGATAGTGATGCCTTTATCGATGCCTGCTTCAAATATTCCATCTTCGGCAGCAAGGAAAACTTTGCCAAGTTTATCCGTAAACCTAGTTTGTATAAGCTCGGTAACGACTGGATGACATTGTTCAAGTACTCCGTTACCGACGGTCTGCTACAAACCACCATCGCCATGATGGATGCCAACCGTAACTATAACGCCGCCCATAAAGTATGGGTCAAAGGAATGATGGATATGAAACAGGAAGCCGGCACCCCCATCTACCCGGATGCCAACTCCACCCTGCGCCTGACCTACGGACGCGTATTGCCTTATAAGCCCGCCGACGGTGTGGAGTACGGCTGTTACACCACTCTGAAAGGAGCGATGGAAAAGGAAGATCCCGACAATTGGGAGTTTGTAGTTCCGGCTAAATTAAAACAATTATATCAGGCCAAGGACTTCGGACGATATGCGATGCCCGATGGAGAAATGCCCGTCTGCTTCATCGTAAATACAGACAATACGGGTGGTAATTCCGGCAGTCCGGTGTTCAATGCCAAGGGTGAATTGATAGGTACGGCTTTTGACCGTAACTATGAAGGGCTGACAGGTGACATCGCTTTCCGTCCCTCTTCACAGCGTGCAGCTTGTGTAGACATTCGTTATACCTTGTTCATCATAGACAAATATGCCAGCGCTTCGCACATTATCAAAGAGCTGACGATTAGTGATTAGTACATAGCAATGAGTAATTAGTTATTACTAATTTACAATCGAGCGTGAACAAATCTCCCGTTTATCTGTTATATACTCATAAACTATTATAAAAACAAAGATTATGGAAAAGTTTGAAGAATTAATACAATCAGAAAAACCTGTTTTGGTGGATTTCTTTGCTACCTGGTGCGGACCTTGTAAAGCCATGCATCCTGTATTGGAAGCATTGAAAAGTGAGATTGGCGACAGAGCGCGTATCGCAAAAATCGATGTAGACCAACATGAAGCATTAGCTGCAAGCTATCGTATACAGATGGTTCCGACTTTCATCCTGTTCAGAAAAGGTGAAGCCGTATGGCGTCATTCGGGTGTAATCAGCGGTAAGGAGCTTAAAGCCATTATCGAACAAAACTCATAATTAAGAAAATGAAGAAAATTATAGCTATGACCGCTCTCATCTTTTCAAGCATACTGACTTATGCCTGTACCGATGGAGCCAAACAAAAACAAGCGGAAACGCAAGAAACTACTCAAGACGGCAGCGTAATCGTAATGAACAAAGATATGTTTATCAAGGACGTATTCGATTACGAGAAATCCAAAGAGTGGAAATATAAAGGTGACAAACCTGCCATCATCGACTTGTACGCCGACTGGTGCGGACCCTGCCGAATGACGGCTCCTATCATGAAGGAACTGGCGAAAGAATATGCCGGGAAAATCGTGATATATAAAGTCAATGTGGATAAGGAGAAAGAACTGGCCGCTTTGTTCAATGCCACCAGTATTCCTTTATTTGTCTTTATTCCGATGCAGGGCGAACCTCAGCTGTTCCGCGGAGCTGCCGATAAGGCAACTTACAAGAAAGCGATTGATGAGTTTTTATTGAAGAAATAATTAGCGCCAACAAGAAGTTAACTGTATTATAAGCAATAAATTAATATAATTGCTTCCTATAAGTTAACATTATCAAAAGAGCAAGTTAACATTATCACAATAATAATGTTAACTTGCTCTTTTGATAAAGATACTATAAGATTATCGGCATCTCTTGCCATGCGCCGTCATACATTTCCATTACGGTGTTATAACCGGCTTTCTTCAATGCCTGTAATGCTTCCGGACGACCGCTATTAATCCGTTCCGGATAGTGAGAGTCACTATTTACTTGAACACGGATCCCCAAACTGTGCAATAACGGGAAATAGCGTTCGTTGGGATAGAAAGTACCCAGTTCATGATAAGACTTGGTATTGATTTCCACCTGATAACCACGCGCGGCAATGTCCTCAAAATACTCTTTTACAAGCATATCATACCAAGGCTCATCCAGCAAACCGGGGCGATAACAAGACGCGTTATAATGCATCTTATCCGCATGCCCTACTATATCGAAACCTCCTAACTCCAACATACGCCTCAACCGTCCGTAGTACAAACGCACTACATGTTCCAAGTCACCACCAAACTGTTCATCCACTATTTGTTTGAAAATATCAGCCGGAACATCCACATCTACAACCTCCGATTTCTCATTGTACAACATATGCACGGAACCGATACGATAATCCAATGGCAACTCCCGGAAGCGGAGAATAGACGGATTACTCTCTTCATTCAGGTAATCTATTTCCAAACCGAGATAAAGTTCTATCCTCCGAGCATATTTCTGTTTCATCCGATGAAATTCTGCCAGATAGTCGTTCATACGGTCCCACTCCATGGTCCATGCCGTAGAAAAAGGCAGTGGGGCATGGGATGAAAAGCCATACGAAGTAAATCCCTCGCTCAAGGCAAACCGTACAAAGTCTTCCATACCGGCACGTCCGTCACAATACAGACTGTGACTATGATAATTCGTCAGATTTTTACTCCTGCTCATCTGCTTATTCTTTAATTAAATTATTAAATAGGTGTTGAAAATTAGATTGTATCGGTAAAGCAGAGTTTATGTCAGTAATAATCAGTTTATATCAGTAACGATGAAATAGCGTAACCTAAGGCTGAAAGTTTTTTTATCTTTAAGCCTGAAAGGCTCTTATCTTATAGCCCGGGGTAACACCCCGGGAATAAATGTTCCCGGCATTCTGCGCCCTGTAAGGGCAAAATATTTGCAGATTCATCTTTTGCCCTTACAGGACGCAATGTTATTCATATTCGCATTCCCGGGGTGTTACCCCGGGCTATAAGATAAAAAGGCTTTCAGCCTTAGGTTACGCTATTTCATCGTTACTGATATAAACTGATTGTTACTGATATAAACTAAATTTCAATATTTACTTATGCATGTTTACTGATACATGTTTATTATACACGTTTACTTATTACACGTTTACTTATACATACTTACTTATTCCCTAACTTCAGTTAGACTCTATTTCGCTTAATTCCAGCCAGCGCATTGTCTTTTCATCAATCAAATCCGCCAATTCCGGCAAGCGTTTCGACTTCTCCGTCAATTCATCTACGGACAGCGCGCCGCTACACAGAGCTTCTTCAATGGATTGCTTCTCTGCTTCCAATGCCGCTATATCTTGTTCTAGTTGTTCAAATTCACGCTTCTCCTTGAAAGACATACGGCGTTTTTCATTCAAACGCACTTTCGCCGTCTTCTCTTCCTGAACTTTTGCCGCTTCTTTTTCCTTCTCTCGCTCCTGAGCGGCTTTCGCATCCTTCCAGTCGCGATACCGGGTGTAATTGCCGGGGAAATCGCGAATGTCTCCCTGACCGTTGAATACCAATAAATGGTCTACTACCTTATCCATAAAGTAGCGGTCGTGACTCACCACAATGACGCATCCCTTGAAATTCCGCAAATATTCTTCCAATACATTCAATGTAACGATGTCAAGGTCATTGGTGGGCTCATCCAACACCAGAAAATTAGGATTACGCATCAATACCGTACACAGATAAAGACGGCGACGTTCGCCACCGCTCAACTTATAGACATAGCTGTGCTGCGTTTCGGGTGTAAAGAGAAAATGTTGTAAGAATTGTGATGCCGTCAGACGCTTGCCGTTACCCAACTCTATCACTTCCGCAATGTCCTGCACTACATCTATGACCTTCATCTGTTCGTCAAACTGCAACCCGTCTTGAGAATAATAACCGAAACGAACGGTTTCGCCGATGTCCAACGTACCGCTATCCGCCTGTTCATGTCTCATCAGTATCTTGATGAAAGTAGATTTTCCCGTACCGTTATTTCCCACAATACCCATCTTCTCATAACGGGCAAAGATATAAGAGAAATCATCCAGTATCTTCAAATCACCGAATGACTTATAAAGATGGTCTGCCTCAAATATTTTACTGCCGATATAAGATGCTTTTACATCCAGCTTTACATTATCATTGTTGAAGCGTTGCTTGGCTACCTTCTCCAACTCATAAAAAGCGTCTTCCCGATAGCGCGCCTTATGACCTCTGGCTTGCGGCATACGTCGCATCCATTCGAGTTCCGTACGATACAGATTATTGGCGCGTTCTATCTCTACGGTTTTGGCTTCGATACGCTCTTCACGCTTTTCCAGGTAATAACTATAATTGCCCTTGTACTGATATATCCGACGGTTGTCTATTTCAACAATCTCCGAACAGACACGGTCGAGAAAGTACCGGTCGTGTGTCACCATCAACAGGGTAAGGTTGATACGACGCAGATAGTCTTCCAGCCATTCGGTCATGTCAAGATCCAAGTGATTGGTGGGTTCATCCAATATCAAAAGATCGGGTTCGGTGATAAGTGTATTGGCAAGCGCTACGCGTTTCAATTGTCCGCCGGAAAGTGATTTCACCTGTTGATTGAAATCACGGATTTTGAGTTGGGAAAGGATCTGTTTGGCTTTTTGTTCATATTCCCAGGCTTTCTCATGATCCATACGCGCCAGAATCCCGTCCAAACCGGGATGTCCGTCCGTCTCCATGCAACGTTCATATTCCTTAATCAATTCCACGGTACTGTTGCCATGATGAAAACAAGCTTCCAATACGGTCAGTTCTTCCGGATATTGAGGGTCTTGTTCCAGATAACCAACTCTTATATCGCGTCTGAAAGAGATTGTACCGCTGTCATAACCTTCTTTTCCGGAAAGGATATTAAGCAATGTAGACTTGCCGCTTCCATTCTTGGCAATAAGCCCTACACGCTGCCCTTCGGATAGACCAAAAGATATATTCTCGAATAGTACCAAATCGCCAAATGATTTGGTTAAATTTTCTACTTGGAGAATTGAATTTACTGCTGCCAAAACTTATTAAATTAAGAATTGAGAATTAAAAATTGAGAATTGCCATACGGGACGGCAAGGGGTATCAAAATAAGGGCTGTTATGAAAGCTGGTTCTTATAAACCTCTGCAAGATTGCAGGTTTCTCCGGCTTTCACTTTGCTCCATACTAATTTCATCGGGTCTATCATAGTATTGCTTGCGATATTCATTAGAACAGGCGCTTCGCGATTACCGTCAATCAGCGTGTACCATTCCAAGCCGTCTACTTCATTGGCTAAAATAACGCAAAGTGTAATGCCGAGTGCAAGCCATGCCTCTTTCTTTTTGGCGCTGATACTGCCATTATCCATTATCTGCTGCATATTGGCTATATCTTCTTCCTGTCCTTGAAAGTCTTTCTTCAGCAATTCCTTCACTGTGGTACTTACCCACTCGTATGCCTCGTTTATCTGATAAATTTCAGAAAGGCGTACCGGGATTATTTCTGCCGGATACTTCTGATTGGCTCTGCGGACTTCCAATGAAGCTATGATATCTTCGGCCTCTACCACTGATTCGCCTTTGCGCACTGTAAACGAGCATTCAAAAGCGACATCGTCTATTCCTGCAATCCAAAGATGGGAAGTATAATATGTACCCTCTTCTTCGAACATTTCCTTACTGTATGCGCAGTTTAAATGCCCTACCATTACAGATACAGCCGAAGTATTCTCTTTTAATTCCTGCTTAACGGCTTCTTGACCATACGTTGTGTCGCCCTTATAAGCAGATATACGGAAATTACCCGTCCACTCATTAGGATTATAAAACAGGAAAGAACCTTCCCCGTCTTCAAATTCGTTCCAGTCTGCCGGATAAACCATAGAGAACCATGCTCCCGGAGAAATAAATTTCTTACCTTGTTCCATATTTCATTGACTAAATGAGTTCTTTCTTGCAAAAGTAACATTACCGCTGTTGATATGCAAACAATCCAAACAAAAAACAGCCGATTCTCACGAACCGACTGTTCCAATCATCATCTATGAATGAAGACTGTTTAGGTCTCCAATATTTTAATATATCTTATAAATCTATTTTCGAGTGCAAAGATAATCAATGAAATAATATGCACATCAAGATTTTAAGATATTTAATTTAACATTCTATAAACTAACGAATTTATCGCTTACTTAATGTAACCATAATATTCATTATCTGTTGCGCAATCCCACCAAACCGGACACGACCAAATCGGGTCTGTCATAGCTTGCTTGTTGGATGCTTTCAACTGAGTTAAGTTATAGTTACTTTCGTGAGTACTCTGGCTGAAGCGACGGAACCAATAAGTAGGATCATCCTTAGAAGTACCTATAATCTTACTAACAGCGGAAAAATCATTTGGACGGTCATAATCTACATAGTCATAATCCAAACGGCGCATATCATTCCAGTTTTCAATATTGATACCCAATGCTATAATTTTTTGACGCATGATTTCGAATAAAGTCAGATTGGCTGCATTTTGGCATACGGCATTACTTGCCATATAAGAACTTTTGGCATTATCAGCCATAGGTTTCTGATCCTCGTTCTGCGTACCTTCAGCCTCCCATGATTTCAGTTTTTCCTGCATACGGTCAAAGTTTGCCTCTATACCTTTCTTATAAGCACTCAACGCTCCATCAGTATCTCCTTTACGGAAAAGGACTTCCGCTTTAATAAAGCACATTTCCGAATAAGTAAGGATATCCGTATCCGAATTAGGACGTGCATAGAATGTACCCGTACCACCTACATAATCATACTTCGCATCTGTATAGTAATACATATCCGTAGTATTCCGCCCGCTATTGGCCATACCATTGGAACGTAAGTTCACATAAATAGTATCACCCGCACGTTTATAGTCTGTAGTATTACAGTAAGCAGAGCCTTTCTGATATAGAATAGTCACTTTATCCCCATCAACCGTAGTTTGATGTATGGCTTGGGCATTGGTAATAAATTCCGTCTTTACTGTATTATCCGCCTTGGACAAATCATAAGTTATCACAAAACCACCTTTATCCTTATTATAGCCGGTCTCTCCACCCGTTACAAATAAAGCGGCTACCGGTCCACCTTCTGCACGAGTAGTGGAATGTATTACATCTACTCCGGCATCATAAACCCAATCATAGTCTCGGATTTTACCATCGCTATTCAATTTTACATTTGTCATCATGGCAGGAACCAGCTTTGACAAACGGGGATCTTCTATTCCCGAACCACCTGTAAATTCATTGGTCAGCAGATTAACATACCAACGCGTCAGGCGTTGCGTTCCTCCATATCCGGTACAGTCCCAAACAACGGAAGCCTGATAAGGATCGCTTACTGTGAAATTGACTTCATCTCCCTCTACGTTATAATGTTTCATAATAGTATTATCATCATTCGATTGAGGCGCGGAATTCAATGCTGTCAAAATAGCCTCCGGATCATACAAATCCGCCTTCTTTGACAATTTCAATAAATAGCGGGCTTTCAAACCATAACATAATTTCAACCATTTGGAAACTTCTCCCCCATTCCACAAATCACCGGCGCTCAGTGCCGGAGCAATGGGATTCTGTTGTTTGCCAAAGTTCTCAATAGCTTTATCCAAATAGCCCATACAAAGTTCATACATGGCCTTACCATCGTCATAAGCCGGGTCTGTCTTACCGATGAATGCCTCTTGAACAGGTAATTCGCCATGTAAATCGAGCATCATCATGAATCCCATTGCCTTAATGCAATATGCCGCACCTTCATAATGATAAGCTCCCTCTGCTTCCGCCTTATCAATCAATGCCTCAATATTCACACCCGCACCCAGATAGAAATTCTGGTAGATGGTAGTACATGAGCTTTGGGCCGGATTCCATGATGACAGCAGACTGTTGGCAGCCGTACCACCCGTCTGTGTCATAATACCGGCAATCGTATTGGTACGCATGCTGGCCGTACCCCACGCATAAGCGTAATAGTTTTGTATCCACGGCAAACGAAGCTGCGGTGATACGGTTTCGGACACCGGATTATCCGGATCTGTATTCACATCCAAGTAGTCCTCACAAGAAGACATTCCGAACACAAGCGCCAAGCCAAGTGCAATATGTATTAGTTTCTTCATACTCTTATCTTTTTAAATCCGTTATTAGAATGTAAGATTAATGCCAAACGACATGCCGGCTGTAGCCGGAACACCGCAATAGTCAATACCTGCAGAGCCGGAACCACCTGTACCGGAACCGGAAACGCATGTTTCGGGGTCCATACCTTTATAGTTTGTCCAGACAAACAGGTTGGTTCCTGTAATCGTGGCAGTCAGTCCCTTGATTATATTTTGTTTCTTCAACAGATCCTTGAAATCGTAGGACAAAGAAATAGAACGCAAACGCAACCAATTGGTATCGGTAATAAAGTTGTAAGCATTCTTTGCGTAGTTCTTATAATATTCCTGAATCATATACTTACCGGAACGGGTAGAATTACCAACCTGATAAGTTTCATTGGCATTATAAGTAATAGTTTTGGTTTCATAAGCAGGTTTCGCCGTAGTACCAGTATTGACAACGCCTGTAAACGATACGGACTCTCTGTTTATTGTCTTCGTACTCAGTCCTTTCGTTACGAGATAGTATTCGGTACCGTTATAGATATCGCCACCCAAACGTATATCAAACAAGAAGGAAAGATTGAAATTCTTATAACTGAAACTGTTGTTAAAACCACCTATCAGCTTCGGCTCACGGTTACCCACAATATTGGTTTCAACTTGCGTATCTTTATATAAGCCGGTAGAGGCATCGATTACATTATACATCTTACCGTCAGGTCCTTGAGCCGTTTCGTACTTATTACCCGTCAATCCTAAGAAATAACCGCCATTCGGTATTGAACCGGCTTTAGCCGCACCAATCTGCGCATCTGTCACATAGAAAATATCTACGCCGTCGATAAAGTCACCCAAACGTCCGCGATTACCGGAAAGATTTAATGTTGTTTCCCATTGGAAATCTCTTGTTACAATAGGCTTACCCGTAATCGAGAGTTCCATACCCTTGTTCTCTACCGATCCGCCATTCAGTGTAAGGAAGATATATCCGGTAGACTGCGCTAAACGCGGTGCACAGATTTGGTCTTTCGTCTTGCTTTGATAGTAGGTATAATCAAATCCTAAACGTCCGTTAAAGAAACGCATTTCCAAACCTAATTCATAAGAATCCTGTATCTCGGGCTTCAAACCGACACTACCGCCCGTCCAACTATTACCCATACCGTACTTGCCGCCATTCAGTGTAGCCACAGGCCACATATAATAACCTAAAGAATACGCGTCGGCGTCCTTACCGACCCGTGCCCAGGATGCGCGAATCTTACCGAATGAAAGTACATTATTCTTCGGCAACAACTCGGTAAATACGAATGAGCCGCTTACAGACGGATAAAAATAAGAACGATTATTTACCGGCAATGTAGAAGACCAATCATTACGTCCGGTCACCGTCAAATAAACAAGGTTCTTGTAAGAGGCACGGAATTCTCCATAAAGACCTACCATACGTTTACGTACCGTACTCTCCTTGAAATACTGATTGGCTTTAATGATATTATTGAAGCTGTAAAGTCCTTCCGTTACAAAGTTATATCCCCAACGAGTATTATTCGTGGTCTTTGTAGCTTCCGTGGTGGTACCTACCAAAAGATTCAAGTCGAAATCCCCGAAAGTCTTATGGAAGTTAGACATTACGTTCGTTGTTATATATTGATAGTTCACATCACCCTTAGACATATAACCGTTCTGATATATCTGCTTAACCGCACCGCCTGCGCGACGAAGCGTATTGGAACTGGTAGTATATTTATCAATACCTGCGCGTGCCGACACATCCCACCAGTCTGTCAGTTTCAAACTTGCATTAAGAGCACCTGTAAAACGGGATGTTTCGTCTGTCAAAGTATTCTTATTCAGAATCCAATACGGGTTTTCTATATCATCTTCCAAATCTTGCAAGCCTTCCAATATACGGTATTTGCTACCATCATCATTCAGATAACGGCTCATTTGGTCATCGATAGGCCATCCATAAACAGCGGTCATCGCGCCGTTACCTCCTTGTCCGTACAAGCCCGCGCTGGTCAACGTTTTATCGGTACTTGCCTGTGAATAAGAAACGTTGGCTCCTACTGTCAAAATACCGTATTTTTGTTCGCCATTAAAACGGAAAGTCGTCTTGTCATAACCTGTTGTAGGAATAATACCGGACTGATGATAATTGGAACCGGACAAATAGAAAGAACCGTTTTTGCTACCGCCGGATACACTGACACTGTTATCCCAAACACTGCTTCCCTGGAAGAAGTCACCTATATTATCATAAGCGGTTCCATCGATTCTGTCTCCCCAGGAATCCATTGTCTTATCAATAAAGGAACCGGAAGTATTATATTCTCCACGGCCATACAGATTCTGAACTTCCGGTAATTTATTAGCCCATGAATAGGTATATTTACTGCTTACATTTACTCTTACAGCACCTTCTTCTCCTTTTTTGGTAGTGATGATAATAACACCGTTAGCGGCACGGGAACCGTACAATGCGGCAGCCGCAGCACCTTTCAATACAGACATGCTTTCGATATCTTCAGGGTTAATATCCATTACACGGTTACTGAAAGTCGTCGCCGTTTTCGTCATACCATCGGTACCGGAATTACCGGTATTAACCGTAGAGTTATCATAGATAATACCGTCTACAACAAACAAAGGTTGATTGTCGCGAGATTCACTGGCAGAATTACCACCACGAATTACGATATTGGAACCGGCACCGGCGGCACCACCGGCCTGCGTAATATTTACACCGGGAATTTTACCGGCCAAAGAGTTTACCACATTCGTTTGTTTATTCTTCATCAACTCTTTGGAGTTAATATCTGAAACCGAATAACCTAAGGCTTTTTTCTCTTTTTTAATACCCATCGCCGTTACAACAACTTCACTCAATGACTGGGTGTCATCTTTCAGGGTAACGGTATAGTCACTTGCCGCTCCTACTTTCACTTCTTCCGTAGCATATCCGACAAATGAGACTACCAATGTGCTACCCACTGGAGCTTCTACCGAGAATTTTCCATTGATGTCAGTAACAGTACCCGTACCGGAACCTTTCACCAATACACTGGCTCCAATAATCGGTTCACCTGCAACATCCACTACTTTACCTGTGATTGTTTTAGCTTGCTGAGTACTCTGGGAACTT
>UMHO01004067.1_pt1 | contig 211163 bp, 148 predicted proteins | sample 1965561 | NCBI WGS metagenome assembly UMHO01 (sample SAMEA4836102, study PRJEB28245) | human gut metagenome | biome: gut microbiome; material: fecal sample | place: Denmark | collected 2008 | reverse complement strand
CCGAGTTCCTCGTGAACTTGGAAAAGAAGAGAAAAAAGAGAGATAATATAAAAGTTATGAACCTTTAAATTGAAAAACGCCTATGAGACAATGAAAGCCCTTAGATGAGAATAGTCTATCCTATTCCTCATTAAATTTTACCTCTTACCCATTTTTAAGAAAACTATTTTTAATTAACAAAATCATCAATCATTTATGAATGAAGATCGCAAAAAACGAGGATTAGCAAACAGCAAGTTCCTCACAGCAGTAGCAATCAGTGCACTGTTTTTAGGCAGTGGTAATGCGATGGCTACTCAAACTAATACCAACAGTTCTTTAGGAGTGACAGAGCAATTGCAAGCCCAAACTGTCAGCGGTTTAGTTGTAGATGCAAGCGGCGAACCTGTTATCGGAGCCAGCGTAGTAGAAAAAGGAACAACTAATGGTAGCATTACCGATACAGATGGAAAATTTACATTAACCGTAAAGCCGGGAGCGACCTTAAAAATCTCTTATGTAGGTTATCAAACTCAGGAAGTAAAAGCAAGCAGAACAATGAAAGTAGTCTTAAAAGAAGACAGTGAATTACTTTCTGAAGTCGTAGTCGTAGGTTATGGTTCACAAAAGAAGGAAAATCTGACAGGTGCCGTTTCTTCCGTTAATGTCAACCAGACATTGGAAGGTCGCCCTATCGCAGACATTGGCCGTGGTTTACAGGGTACTACTCCGGGATTGTCTATTCAAGTTCCGAGTGGTGAAGTCGGTTCCGACCCAATTATTAAAATCCGTGGACAAGTAGGCTCTATCGAAGGACAAGCAACTCCATTAATTTTGTTAGACAACGTAGAAATACCTTCTATCCAGCTGGTTAATCCTGATGACATCGAATCAATATCTGTATTGAAAGATGCCGCTTCTGCATCTATCTATGGTGCAAAAGGCGCATTTGGTGTTGTATTGATCACAACCAAAAAAGGCGCTAAAGCCGATAAGATTAATGTTTCCTATCAAGGCAATGTTTCTTTCCAGAACATGGCCAAAGATATGGAAATGGGACAGCTGAGTGCCTTAGAGTACAGTGTAGAAGCCATGAAGCGTGCAGGTCAAGTCCTTACAGGTGGTATTTCTTTTTATATCACAGAGTCCGGTTTGGAACGTGCCCGCGAATGGCAAAAAAAATATGGCGGTAAGTTGGGTCCTAACGATCCATATGTATATGGACGAGATTGGTATGTGGACGAAAATGGACGTAACATCGGTTTAAGAACTTTCGATCCATATGATTATATGGCACGCGAATGGGCACCAACCAATTCTCACAATATTTCAATAAACGGAAAAAGTGGAAAAACCACTTATAATATCGGTTTAGGATATTTGCACCAGAATGGTATGATGAAACCCGCCAAACAGGATGATTTCACTCGATATAACGCTTCCATACGTTTAAGTACTGAGATCAACAAATATTTAACTCTCCGTGCGGGTTCTATCTTCTCCTCACGAGACAAGAGATATCCTTATGCAACTTCATCAACTACAGCCGACCCATGGCTATATTTATATCGTTGGGGCCCTACTATGCCATTGGGAGTTGACGAAGACGGTTATGACATCCGTAGCCCATGGTCAGAAACGAAAGCCGCCAATACAGCATCGCAAGTAGACAACTACCTAAATATAAATTTCGGTACCACAGTAAATGTCACTAAAGACTGGAAATTTGATTTTGATTATACATATGCCAGCGAAACAGGTGTCATTAAAAAACCGGGAACCCGCTATACAGCTGCCGATTCTTGGTTTGGACGTACATTAAAAACCGATGCCAACGGTAACCAGATATATGTGAACAATGAAGGTCAGCAAGTAGATGCCTCGGCAAGCGGGGCAATGCCTGCCTATAAGTTTGCAAATACCGAATATACTTCACATGGCGCTAATCCCGACCATATCTACAGAAAGTCATCCGGAGCGCGGCGGCATACATTCAATGCTACTACTGATTACAACTGGCAATTGAATGACGATAACAACTTTAAATTCTTAGTCGGTATGAACTTAGTAACTTATGATTATGAAGACAACTGGTCACAAATTACCGACTTGACAGATATCTCTAATCCGCAATTTGATTTAGCTATCGGTACTCAAACGACAAGTGGCAATCAGAAGTGGGAAGGACAGATGGGCTATTTTGGCCGTATTAACTATAACTACAAAGAAAAGTACTTGCTGGAAGCAAATTTGCGTTATGACGGGACTTCCAAATTCCCCTCAGGCATGCAATGGCGTTGGTTTCCTTCTTTCTCTGCCGGATGGCGCATAAGTGAAGAGGTATTTATGGAATGGGCAAAACCGGCTTTAAGCTTGTTCAAGTTCCGTGGTTCTTGGGGTATCATTGGTGACCAAACAGTAGACAACGGTTTGTATGTTTCTACTTTAGGTACAGGACAAGTGAGTTGGTTAGGAGCTAACGGACAAAAATTATTCTATCGTGGCACTCCCACAGCCGTAGCCGCTTCTATCACTTGGCAGGACATTGCCACCTTGGACTTAGGTTTCGATGCCCGCTTCTTCAATAACGATCTCGGCATAACTTTTGACTGGTTCCAACGCGATACGAAAAATATGATTGTTCCGGGAGCAAACGTAGCCTATACTTTCGGTGCCGGTGCTCCGAAAGGTAATTACGGTTCTTTAAGAACACGAGGTTGGGAAGTCGCCATTGATTACAATCACCGTTTCAATAACGGATTGGGTGTCAACGCCATGTTCACACTATCCGACGCACTCACTGAAATTACCAAATACAGTGATACCCGTTTGATTAGCGATTACTACGTAGGTAAGAACCCTGGTGAAATCTGGGGTTACAGGACCGAACGCCTGTATCAAAAAGATGACTTTGTATATGATACTAATGGAGAATTAGTAACCGTATGGGCTTTGAACGGAAAAGAAGTTGCAGCAGGAACAGCCGGCGCAAAAGAAATGAATAAATTGAAAGACCCGAACGGGGTATATCAGGACTACTTACAGTCCGGAAGTTTCAAATTTGGTCCGGGCGACGTGAAATATACAGATTTGGATGGTGACGGAAAAATCAGCAACGGTGACGGTACGGTAGAAAATCCGGGAGATAAGGAAATTATCGGTAACGATAAGCCACGTTTTGAATACGGAATCCGCTTAGGAGCAGACTATAAAGGATTCGATTTCTCAATCTTTATGCAAGGCGTAGGTAAACGTCAAATTTGGGGTGACGGTTTCTTGGCTATCCCCGGCTACAACGCTGCTGACGGAGCTATGCCTGAAGCATTTAGCGATTATTGGACTGAAGAAAACCCGGGAGCATTCTACGCACGTCCATGGAACCAAGCCGGTTCAAACGATGCTTATAACTATCATAAGCAATCACGTTACATATTGGATATGTCCTATTTCCGTATCAAGAATATCACCCTTGGATATTCGCTTCCGGAAAACCTCATCAAGAAAGTACACATGCAAAAAGCGCGTGTTTACCTTGCTTTGGAAAATTTCTTCACATTCGACAACCTAAACGGACTGCCTATCGACCCGGAAGCAATTTCCGGATATTCTATGTTTAATACGGAAAATTACAATAGCGGACGTACTGGTGTGGGAACACCGACTTTCAAAAGTGTATCCGTTGGTATACAGTTGAACTTCTAATACATTGAATGATTATGAAAAAAATAATATTTACTTTACTCTCCGCCGCAACCCTGATTTTTGCCGGGTGCGACTCTATTTTGGAACGTCCGGTATTAACAAAACCGGTGGATGAAACGTATGGGAAAACCGACAATGAATATCGGTTATATGTCAATGAAGCTTATCCCGTTTACTTCGTAGGTTACAACAATGGTTGGGGTACCGCTTATGCTCCGCTGAGAGGTTACAACTTCTCGGATGACAATGCCTCATCGGGTAAACAAACTTCTTTTGAGAACTCTGTACCTACCGCACGTGGCAGCTATGACGTGAAAGATCTTTCAAACGCATGGATATCGCAATATGCTGCCGGAAACTGGAATTTCGCATACGTGCGTAAGTGGAATATCATGATTGACAAGCTGGAAAAATTCAAACCGGTTTTAGAAGAAGAAGTCTACAACCACTGGATGGGGGTAGCTCGTTTCTTCCGTGGATTCGAGTATTGCCGTTTGGTAGAAACTTTCGGAGATGTACCTTATTATGAAAAGACATTTACCGATATAGATACAGAGATTATGTATAAGGACCGTACTCCGCGCAATGAGGTAATGGAACATGTGTATAATGATTTTGATTTTGCATTGAAAAACATTCGTGAAAATGACGGCGACCAATACTTGAATCGATATATAGCCGCTGGTTTCATCAGTCGTCTGATGTTATTTGAAGGAACTTGGCAAAAATATCACAACAATGATACAGAACTTTCAAAGAAGTATTTGACCCAAGTAAAAGAAGCCGGAGATTTAGTCTTGAATTCCGGCAAATGGGAAATTGCAAGTGATTTCAGAAGCCTCTTCGGATCCATGGATTTAAAAGGCAACAAGGAAGTATTGATGTACAGACACTACGATGCCGCTCTCGGTGTAAAACACTGTATAGCCTCCTACTCAAATGGAACAGAAGCTCAGGGTGGAGCCACATTAGCTTTAGCTAAAGCTTTCATCTGTAACGATGGGAAACCCTATCAGACTTCCTCTGTAGGAAGTGGAAATGCAAATACCATGGATGCCAAGCAAATGTCAACAACACGCGATCCGCGTTTTGAAGCCACATTCTGGGATGCAGCTCGTAAAGAAGCCGGTACCTTATTTTACAGTTGGAAGTTTATCGACCGGAAAGGACCGACTTATGCAGGTGGTACCTATCCTGCAGAGTATAAAAGCGTAGATAATCCCAATGACTATCCGGTTATGCGTCTGGCAGAAGTCATGCTGAATTGGCTGGAAGCTAAAGCCGAATTAGCAACCATGGGTGGCGAACCTGTGACACAAACTGACATCAATAACACCATCAATGAAATCCGTGACCGTCCACTTGATGCGGTAGCGGAAAGCAAAGGTGTACGAAAGACCGCCCCGATGCAACTTAGTGAGATTACAGCCGGTTTCGATCCTGCCAGAGACGCCGATGTAGATCCATTGATATGGGAGATTCGCCGGGAACGCCGCATGGAATTCGTTTATGAACATTCACGCCTACTCGACTTGAAACGTTGGAAAAAGTTAGAGTACATGGATAATAAAAAATATCCGGATTCTATGTTAGGCCTGTGGGTTAATCTGCAAACTGAAATGCCCGGTTATCTAATAGAAGACAATATTGGCAAGACAGCTGTGGCTGTTCCCAATAGCAATGGTGGATATGACAAAATTGTTTATGATGGAACTAACGCCAATCGAATGGTAGGCTTCTATGTTCCCATAGCCGCTGTAGAAAGAGATGATTTTAGTGATCGCTCTTACTTAGCACCTGTTGGCGAAGCGCAGATTAAGGAGTATAAAGACAAAGGGTTTACACTGACACAAACCAAAGGCTGGTAACAACCTATTGACTTTATAAAACAGAGGAGATATGTCGAAGCTCCCCTTGTATCGAAATCACCCCCGCTACGACTATCTGTAGCGAGGGTGATTTTTTATTTATGAGGGTTTCAACACACCCTACTTACAAAATACGTAAACCCAAATTATGCATGACTTTAAACAGACTTTATTATCACAAATTATATTCCTGATTAATTCTTCTCGCCGCTTCCAGCTTTCCGTCTTTCAATAAAGCCCGGGCATTAAAGAAATTAACCCCATCGGCTCCTGCCTCAATGGATAATTTAGCCGCCTGATACAACTCTTCCGCTGTAATATCGGGTACAAACAAACCGGAAACATATTTATTTTTATGGAAAGTCTCGCGTAAGCCGTTCTCAACACTAAACGGTATCCAGTCAAGACTTTCCGAATAGAAAGACTGATAGTTCATCGGGCATACGATATCCAGCTTCCATGTAGGCCAGTCCTGATATACCGTCATACGCGCACGGGTGGGATACGGAAATACCGCAGCCGAAAGTAACTTGCCTTTAGCGTGGGTTTCGCCGGCAATTTCGTTGACCAGAGAGGAAACTTCATTCAAACGGAATTGCAACCATTCCGGACTCATCCAGGGAGCCTGCAAATCCAACGGAGAATAACCGAACTGTTTTTTGAACTTTTCAATCGCTGCCGGATGATAGCCGAAATCATATTCCGCACGATAGGTATCCTGCTGAATCTTAAATTTATACTGTTGCAACCGCCTTCCCAATACGGCATCATTATAACGGATAAAATCCAGATGCACAGAAGTCAACCCTTCTAAAGCCGCATACGAAGCCGCCTTATCTTTCATATACCGGCGAGCTTCCGGAACAGACGGGCTCAACCACTTATAATGTTTTACATAAGGATCGTACTCATGGCTATTATAGCCTACACGATTGACATCAAACCATTCCGGATGCGCCAATGCCACAGAATCCCGGGGAGCATTCACCGTAAACATCCAAGCATGTACCTTCGCCCCCGGATAGGACTTGGCAGCCTCGATATAACGTGCCACTTCCTCAGGAGAACCGCACATGTAATAGTTTTTAATTCCCGCCTCATCAAAAGGCTTCATCCAGCGGATAATCGAATCTACCGAAGCCGTTTTATCCACATCGTCCCATACGCCTAAAGCAATTTTCTGTTCTGTTACGGGTGTTTTCTTCTTGCTTTTTGCAGAAACCGGCAATACACTGTAACAAAAAAAACAAACAAGTGCTGCAAATAAATAAGTAGTTTTCATGATGATGATTTTAAGAGTTATACAACATAAATTAAATTCGCATGGTGGCAAAGATAGTATTTTCTTGAATATCAGCTAATGCCTGCGTCAATTAATTGCAAATTAATAATTATAATACTAAATATTCGCAAATAATTGTTTTTGATATTAAAATAAAAAGTATCTTTGTTCCATACAAATTCCCCTTAATAATACTATTATGAAGAAGCTGCTACTATTGACCATTCTGCTATGTAGTTCATTATTGTGTCAAGCGCAAAAAGAGCGCATTATCTTAGGTGATGAACAAACTTCAGAGTATTTTCCAATCCTGAAAGGAAAACGAATTGCGATTTTCTCCAATCACACCGGAATGGTGGGAGACAAGCACTTACTGGATGTTCTGCTGGAAAACAAATTCAACGTAGTAGCAATCTTTTCACCCGAGCACGGTTTCCGCGGAGATGCGGATGCGGGAGAGCATGTTTCCAATTCCGTTGATAAAAAAACAGGGGTTCCCATCCTTTCCCTTTATGACGGAAAAGACAAAAAGCCGAGTGAAGCATCCATGAGAAAATTTGATATACTGGTTATCGATATACAAGACGTCGGCTTGCGATTCTATACCTATTATATCACAATGTGCCGATTGATGGACGCCTGTGCGGAATACAACCGCAAGGTTTTATTGTTGGACCGTCCCAATCCGAACGGGCATTATGTAGACGGCCCGATACTGGATATGAAATATAAATCCGGAGTAGGCTGGTTGCCTATCCCCATCGTACACGGAATGACGCTGGGCGAGCTGGCGTTAATGGTAAACGGCGAACGCTGGTTACCGGCTTCACGCGTATGCGACCTTACCGTTATACCTTGTAAGAACTATACACATCAGACCAAATACGTCTTGCCGATTCCACCTTCTCCCAACTTGCCCGACATGAAGTCCATTTATCTATATCCGGCTACCTGCTATTTTGAGGCTACGCCCGTCAGTCTGGGCAGAGGGACCTCACTCCCCTTTCAGGTATACGGCCATCCCAACATGACAGGCTATAATTACAGCTTTACACCTAAAAGCATTCCCGGAGCCAAAAATCCTCCGCAACTGAACAAACTGTGCCATGGTGTAAACCTCAGTAATATGAGCGACGAGGAAATCTGGGAGCGCGGAGTAGACCTGAGCTACATAATCGATGCGTATAAGAATCTGAATATGGGTGATCATTTTTTCCGCCCTTTCTTCGAACTGTTAGTTGGAACCGACTATGTTCGTAAAATGATAGAAGACGGAAAAAGCGCCGGAGAAATAAAAAGCCGTTGGAAAGGCGATGTGGAAAAGTTCAAGGAACAACGGAAACCTTATTTGTTGTACCAAGAATAATCATTCATAAAAAACAATTACTAATCAACCTGTAAATACTAATACCCGATCACAACAATGAGTCCACTATCCGTTATCATCACTATCGCCGTCTATTTTATAATACTATTTACAGTATCTTACATTGCCGGCAGAAAAGCAGACAATGCAGGTTTCTTTGTAGGTAACCGCAAATCATCCTGGTATGTGGTAGCCTTTGCAATGATTGGCTCCAGCATATCCGGAGTAACGTATGTCTCCGTACCCGGCATGGTCGCCGCAAGTAACTTCGGCTATCTGCAAATGGTATTGGGATTTATTGCCGGACAGTTAATTATTGCTTTTGTCCTGACGCCCCTATTCTATCGGATGAACCTGGTTTCTATTTACGAATACCTGGAGAACCGTTTCGGCATGTCCTCATACCGGACCGGAGCCTGGTTTTTCTTTATCTCCAAAATGCTCGGGGCTGCAGTACGCTTATTCCTTGTCTGCCTGACATTGCAGTTGTTGGTATTTGAACCTTTCGGATTACCGTTTATTCTGAATGTGGCTATCACCGTAGCATTGGTATGGTTGTATACGTTCCGCGGCGGAGTAAAGTCGCTCATTTGGACAGACTCTTTGAAAACTTTCTGCCTCGTGGTATCGGTCGTATTATGTATCTGTTACATCGCTTCCGACCTTAATCTGTCTTTTACCGGCATGATAAGTACAATTGCCGACAGTGATATGTCCCGTATATTCTTCTTCGACGATGTCAACGGCAAACAATATTTCTTCAAGCAATTCTTTGCCGGAGCGTTTACCATGATAGCCATGACCGGATTAGACCAGGATATGATGCAGCGTAATCTCAGTTGTAAGAATTTTAAAGATTCACAAAAGAATATGATTACCAGTGTCATTTCACAGTTCTTCGTGATTCTGCTGTTCCTGATGCTGGGCGTATTGCTTTACATATTCGCCAACAGCCAGGGAATACAGGTAGACAAAAGCGACGAGCTTTTCCCCGTAATCGCTACCGGAAACTACTTCCCTGCCATTGTAGGTATCCTGTTTATTATCGGCTTGATTTCTTCCGCTTATTCGGCGGCCGGTTCCGCCTTGACGGCTCTTACAACATCTTTCACCGTAGATATTCTCGGCACCAAAGGAAAAACGGAAGAAGAGATTGTTAAGATACGGAAACGGGTACACGTAGGAATGGCCGTAATAATGGGTATCACTATTTTTATATTTAACCTGCTGAACAATACCAGTGTAATTGATGCCGTATATATTCTGGCAAGCTACACGTACGGTCCTATCTTAGGCTTATTTGCCTTCGGTATCTTTATGAAGCAACAGGTACGGGATAAATACATACCGCTGGTAGCGATCGTCTCCCCGTTCCTCAGCTTTATCCTGCAAAAGAATTCGGAAGCATGGTTCAACGGTTATCAGTTCAGCTACGAACTGCTTATATTCAATGCACTGTTCACATTCATCGGACTCTGCATATTGATAAAGAAAGACAAAAAGAACATTTAACTTAATACATCATCATGAGTGTAAGACTTCACTTTTTATTCAGCATGCTCGCCGCCGCCCTCATCCCCCAGTTGGGCGGCGCGCAAGAGCTTCCGGCAGAAACCCGCCGGGAAATAGGAAAATTTCTGGATACCACTGCACGGAAAGAAATATCCATAGGACGCATCACGATTGATTCCGTTGCCATAGAGAGCAACACCCTGCAGCTCTTCGCGAATATGAACTGCTCCTATATTCCTTTTCGGGAAGCTAATGTGGCGGAAATTTATCAAGGAATCAGCGCTTTGTTACCGAGCGAATTTACAAAATACAAGCTACAGTTACGTACCAATAAACACAGTATTGAAGAATTGATACCGCAAGCATTGCGCTCAAAGAAAGATAAAAAATCCCTGACATTCAGTCAAAATGTAGAAAAGCCTTTAGTAAGCAAAGTCTCCAGGCCTTATACTCCTGCCAGCGGACTGCAAAACCGGCATATAGCTTTATGGCAGAGTCACGGTTTCTACTACGAACCGAAGCTCAACCGCTGGGAATGGCAGCGTGCCCGTTGTTTGCAAACAGTGGAAGACCTGTACACCCAAAGTTTCGTATTACCCTATCTCATCCCGATGCTGGAAAATGCCGGAGCCAATGTGCTGATTCCGCGCGAACGTGACTGCCAGACGGCCGAAATCATTATAGACAATGACGGTTGCCTTAATACACGCTCCGCATATGTGGAAAATACCGCAGACAAGGCATGGATGCAAGGCAACGGAAAAGGCTTTGCGCATCTTCGTTCGCAATACACAGACTTTGAAAATCCTTTCAAAGAGGGGACTTTCCGTACCATAGAAACTATCAAGAAAGGAAAAGAAAGTATTGCCGAATGGATTCCTGAGATACCTCAAAACGGACAATACGCAGTTTACGTGTCTTATCAAACCGTCCCGAACAGCAGCGATGACGCCCTTTATACCGTTTATCATAAAGGCGGGATATCTCAATTCAAAGTGAACCAAAAGATGGGAGGAGGTACCTGGATTTATTTAGGAACCTTCGGTTTCGACGCGGGAAAAAACAATACCTGTAAAGTAACCCTGAGCAACCGTTCCGCCAAAGCCGGACAAATCGTGACAGCCGATGCCGTAAAGATTGGCGGCGGTATGGGAAACATTGCCCGTCGCATCTCGGAAGAAGGAGCGACTGATAATTTGAAGAGTTCCGACAAAACCGTCAATTCATCCAACGCAACAGGAAATACAACGGCGACACATCAATCGGCTTATGTCACCGAATACCAAAAGAGCGGTTACCCCCGTTTCTGCGAAGCCGCCCGCTATTGGATGCAATGGGCAGGAATTCCGGACAGTGTGTATTCCGAAAGTCATGGTAAGAACGACTACACGGATGATTATAAAAGCCGCGGCATATGGGTGAACTACCTTGCCGGCGGTTCTGCCGCCAATCCCACAGAGAAAGGGCTGAACATTCCGATAGATATGGCATTCGCTTTTCACTCGGACGCCGGAACCACACTCAACGACTCTGTCATCGGAACACTCGGCATCTATCAGACAGACGCTTACAACGGCGTATTCGCCAATGGCGCCTCACGTTATCTGTCTCATGACCTGACAGACCTTATCCAATCCTATATCGTGCGTGATATTCGGACACTGTACGAGCCTCGATGGACCCGTCGCGGCAAATGGAACCAATCGTACTATGAGGCTCGTGTGCCACGAGTACCGACAATGTTGCTCGAATTGCTCTCTCATCAGAACTTTGCCGATATGCGTTACGGTATCGACCCCCGTTTCCGATTTACCGTCAGCCGCGCCATTTACAAAGGCATGTTACAATTTCTCTGTTCGCAATACCACATGGATTATGTAGTACAACCGCTACCGGTTGACCACATGGCTTTGCGTATGATTGGCGAGAATGAAATTGAGCTGACCTGGCAAGCGGTGACCGACTCTTTGGAACCGACCGCCACTGCCGAAAAATATATTGTCTATACCCGAATCGGCAACGGAGATTTTGATAATGGCATAGTAGTAGATAAGAACAGTTACCGTACCGCCCTCCCTGCCGGCGTTGTATGCAGCTATAAAGTAACCGCCCTCAACAAAGGCGGTGAGAGTTTCCCCTCTGAGATTCTTTCAGCCGGAAAAGCTTTCAACAGCAAGGGTACCGTATTAGTGATTAACGGATTCGACCGCATCAGCGCTCCGGCAGATTTTGTAGCCCCGGCTCCGGCGGATACATTGCTGGCCGGTTTTCTGGACGAATCAGACCACGGAGTACCTTACATCAAAGATATCAGCTATATAGGAAAAATGAAAGAATACCGCCGTTCCGTTCCCTGGATGGATGATGACGCATCCGGTTTTGGCGACAGTTACAGCAACTATGAAACACAGGTTATCGCCGGAAACACATTTGACTATCCTGCCCTGCATGGAGCTGCCATATTAAAGTCCGGTTACTCTTTCGTTTCCAGCAGCGACGAAGCCGTTGAAAACGGAAAAGTCACCTTGAACGATTATAAATACGCCGACCTTATCCTCGGTAAAGAATGTCAGACCAAGATAGGCAGGGGCGGAGTGAAACCGCTGGAGTTCAAAACATTCAGTAAGCCGATGCAAGACTGTATTACATCTTATTGTAACCAAGGCGGCAATATCTTTATATCAGGCGCCTATGTAGGAACCGACTTATGGGATAATCGCCTGATTCCCGCCAATGAAGAAGACAAAAAATTTGCCACGGAAGTTCTGAAATATAAGTGGCGTACAGGACAAGCCGCAACGATGGGCAAAGTAAAGTGCGTAGCTTCTCCGTTCCCGTCTCTTTCTGGAAACTATACTTATTATAATGAGTTGAATACGGATTCTTACGTTGTGGAATCTCCTGATGCCATCGAGCCCGCTACGAAAGAAGCATATACCGTAATGCGCTATTCGGAGAATAATCTGAGTGCCGGAGTGGCTTATCAAGGAAGCTATAAGACTTGTGTTTTAGGATTTCCCTTCGAGTCACTGCGCACAGCGGAAGAAAGAGATTGCCTGATGAACGCCATTCTGACGTTCTTCAGCAGTAATAGTAAGAAGTAAAAACAAATTTATAAAACCAATCATCATCTATGAATCGAAGACTACTCATCAGCGTCCTGTTTGTTTGCCTGCTGTCGTTTACGGTCCGGGCACAACAGGGAACGTTCCGTTTCGCACAGTTGACGGATATTCACTTAAGCCCGAACAATCCCAATCCGACAGAGGATTTGTTACGGTCTATCGCCCAAATCAACGCAATCGACAGCCTTGATTTCGTATTGGTAACAGGCGACCTTACCGAAGAAGGTGACCGTGCGACCATGGAGAAAGTAAAATCATGCCTTGACCTGCTGAAAGTAAAATACTATGTAGCGTTGGGTAATCACGAAACCAAATGGAGCGATTCCGGCTGTACCGCTTTCGGAGAAATATTCGGCGGCGAGCGATTTGATTTCGAACACAAAGGATTCCTGTTTTTAGGCTTTAATTCCGGTCCGCTGATGCGTATGGCATACGGACACGTCGTTCCTCAGGATATACGCTGGATGACGGAAAGAATGAGCCGGTACAATACCGGTAATCCCCGACAGAACAACCCGGTAATCCTTGTTACACACTATCCGATGACAGAAGGAGATGTGGACAACTGGTATGAGGTAACAGATGCCGTACGCCCGTATAATATACGTTTATTTATCGGCGGCCATTATCACCGCAACCGTGACTTACGCTATGACGGCATTCCGGGCATTCTGATGCGCAGCAATCTGCGTGACAAGGATGAGAAACCCGGTTATGGTATTTATGAAATAACGAAAGATTCCATTCTGGTCTATACCCAACGTATTGGAGAGCCCAAAAAGAAATGGGCTGCTTTCTCTCTGACAGAATCATACTACGACCGTAACGGGAAAGCCGATAAATATCCGGACTTCTCCGTAAACAAGGAGTATGCACAGGTGAAAGAGCAATGGTTGGTACAAACCGGAGCAGGCATTTATTGTTCGCCGGCTGTGGAAAAGGATAAAGTATTCGTTGGTGACGACATGGGATATCTGACTGCCTACGCCCTTAAAAACGGTAAGAAGTTATGGAGCTTCCAATCCGGAAAAAGAATAGTCGGAACACCTGCCGTAAGTGAGGGGATTGTCGTTTTCGGTTCTGCAGATTGTAAGATATATGGTTTGAACGCTCAAAACGGAAACTTATTATGGACGGTAAAAGCCGCCGCTCCCGTATTAGGCGCAGTAACCATAGACAACGGCATTGCCTATATCGGTGCCAGCGACCATACATTCCGTGCCGTAAACATCCACACGGGAGACGTAAAGTGGAATTTTACAGGCGTAAAAGGCTATATTGAAACCAAACCTCTGGTAACAGACAATAAAGTGATTTTCGGCGCATGGGACAACACCCTATATGCATTGGATAAGGCAGACGGCAAGGAACTATGGAAATGGACGGGCGGACTGACCCGTATGCATTTTTCTCCGGCGGCCGTATGGCCGGTAGCCTCGGACGGAAAGGTGTTTATTACCGATCCGCAACGTGCCATGACTGCCATTGACCTGAAAACAGGTAATACCGTGTGGCGCACTTTCCAGTCTATGGTACGGGAAACGATAGGATTGTCCGAAGACGGAGAACGTATTTACAGCAAAACAATGAACGACAGTATCGTCTGTTATTCCGCCAAAGGTGACCAACCGCACGAATTATGGGCATCCAACGTCGGTTTCGGCTACGAACATGCCCCTTCCATGCAGGTAGAGAAAGAAGGCATCGTATTTGGAAGTACCAAAGAAGGGCTTATCTTCGCATTGGAAGCCAAAACAGGCAAAGTATTGTGGAAACACAAAATCGGTAACTCGCTTATAAGTACCGTGGTTCCGCTTGGTAACAACCGGGTATTGTTTACCGCCACCGATGGAGAAACCGGACTGCTGAAATTTAAAAAATAAAAAATAAAAATTGAAAATTAAAAAATAACACCTTATAGATATGAAGAAGATTGATTGCTTTATTCCCTACGCAGGAAAAGAACAAGCTGAAAAGACAGTACAAGGATTGCAGGCTACAGGTCTCGTTGGAAACATCCGTTTAGTAACGACCGACTCCACCCTTGAGCCACTGCCCGGTTGTGAACTTTTATCTGTAGATATGCCCTACTGCAGTACTACCATGAGAGCCATAGCCCAAAAAGCAGATGCGGAATATACATTGCTTTACACCAAAGAGACTACTCTTGAACTGGGCATGTTCGCATTGGAACGCATGATGCACATCGCAGAAGATTCGGATGCAGGAATGGTCTATGCCGACCATTACCAGATAGCTGACGGTAAACAAACGAATGCCCCCGTCATAGACTATCAATTCGGTTCGTTGAGAGATGATTTCAACTTCGGTTCGGTGCTCCTTTTCAATACCTCTAAACTGAAAGAAGCCGCCGGCCGTCTCATATCCGATTACGACTTTGCAGGCCTCTACGACTTACGTTTGAAATTAAGCCAAAAAGCCGACCTTGTACATATCAACGAGTATCTGTACAGCGAAGTAGAAAACGATACCCGTAAAAGCGGTGAAAAGATTTTTGATTATGTCGATCCGAAGAACCGTAACCGTCAGATTGAAATGGAAAAAGCATGTACGGAGCATCTGAAAGAAATCGGCGGTTATCTGAAACCGGAATTCAAACAGATTGAATTTTCCGCCGGTAATTTTGAATACGAGGCATCTGTTATCATCCCCGTACGTAACCGTATACGCACCATTCGCGATGCCATCCAATCCGTTTTAAGCCAAAAGACAGATTTCAAGTTCAACCTTATCATCATCGATAATCATTCCACAGACGGTACGACAGAGGCCATTGATGAATTTAAGAACGACGAGCGTCTCATCCATATTATCCCTGAACGTAACGACCTTGGCATCGGCGGTTGTTGGAATATGGGCGTACACCACCCCAAATGCGGCAAATTTGCCGTGCAACTGGACAGTGACGATGTATATGCCAATGAAAACACGCTGACTACAATGGTACGCGCTTTCTATGAACAGAATTGCGCCATGGTGGTGGGTACTTACATGATGACGGATTTCAACATGAATATGATTGCTCCGGGTATCATCGACCATAAAGAATGGACACCGGAGAACGGACGGAACAATGCTCTCCGCATCAATGGTTTGGGCGCACCGCGCGCATTCTATACTCCGGTACTGCGCGAGGTAAAAGTACCTAACACAAGCTATGGTGAAGACTATGCCCTGGGATTGAACTTCTCACGTCAGTACCAGATAGGCCGTGTTTATGATGTTGTCTATAACTGCCGCCGCTGGGACGACAATTCAGACGCCTCATTGGACATCGTTAAGATGAACGGACACAACTTATATAAAGACCGGATCCGCACTTGGGAATTGCAGGCACGCGTGGCAATGAACAAGAAAAACAAGAAATAATATATGAACCAGACAATACACAATCTTCTGACCGAGCAACTTGCTTCTTGGGAAATGGCGCGTAACAACTACGCCGCCCTTTTCGGAGTGCAAGTAAAAGAGCTGAATGTAAACGGCATTCCTTATAAGGTGCAGTTCAATCCGGCACGTATTGTGTCTTCCGGAGCCAAAGTAGATGCCAAATCCATAAAGGAACGCAAATGTTTTCTCTGCCCTGCCAACCTGCCGGCAGAACAAAGAGGCGTTCCATTTGAAGGGCATTATAATATATTGGTCAATCCGTTTCCTATATTTCCCCGTCACCTGACCATACCGGAAACCGCCCACGTCGACCAACGCATAGCTCTCCGTTTCGGAGATATGCTGGACCTGGCACAGCAACTGACCGATTATACAATCTTTTATAACGGGCCTAAATGCGGAGCTTCCGCTCCCGACCATGCACATTTCCAAGCTGGCAACAAAGGCTTCATGCCTATCGAGCAAGACTGGCGCGAACAAGTGGCGGGCAAAGTCGCGGATTACGGTCAGGCCACCCTCTGGTATCTGAACGACTCCCCGCGTACCACCCTTGTCATTGAGTCTGCCGACCGGAAAACAGCGCTCAAACTGTTCGATATCGTCTATCACTCTCTGGATATACAACCCGGTGAAGATGAGCCGATGATGAACGTTCTCGCCATGTACGAAGCCTGTAAATGGATTGTTTTCATCTTTCCCCGCGCCAAGCACCGTCCGGCCTGTTACACAGCCGAGGGCGATGCCAATCTGCTGAGCAGTCCCGCATCCGTTGACTTAGGCGGTGTATTCATTACGCCTGTCGAGAAAGATTTTATCAAAATAACGGCAGAGGATATTGCGCAAATATTAAGCGAAGTATGCCTTTCACCGGCAGATTTCCAAAAAATACGTCAACGTATCAAAGAACAAATATAATATCCGTTATTCCTTAAACAAATGAGTATGAAAGAGCCCAAAGTAGAAGTTGGTATATTATTCGAACCACAGATAGAGTTTGTCCTGTTAGCTCCTTACCGCATATCCGGCAAGGAAGTCAGCGGCAAGCAAGTTGTCACCTATGACGAAGGCAAAATCCTTTGGAACGGCCGTCAATATGACGAGTTGCTATTTGAACCCCTGCAGGAATCTGCCGCAGCATTCGAATTGCTGGATGTAACTATCGGCATAAATTTCCATTGGGAACGGAAAGAAGACCAACGCTTTCAGGGCTCCTTAAAGATTATTGTGGAAAACGGCAAACTGACGGGTATCAATGTCATCCATGTCGAAGACTATCTGACCAGTGTCATTTCCAGTGAAATGAGCGCAACGGCTTCTTTGGAGCTACTGAAAGCCCATGCAGTCATTTCGCGTAGCTGGCTGTTGGCACAGATACGGAAAAACAAAGAAATCGCAGAAGCGCAAACCGATTATTCCGCTTTCACCCAAACAGACGAAGAACTCATCCGCTGGTACGACCGTGAAGACCATACTCATTTCGACGTATGCGCAGACGACCATTGCCAGCGCTATCAGGGAATAACCCGCGCCTCTACCGATATAGTCAAACAGGCGATAGCCGCCACCCGGGGACAGGTACTTACCTCGGAAGGAAAAATCTGCGATGCCCGTTTCTCCAAATGTTGCGGCGGCGCTTTCGAAGAGTTTCAATATTGCTGGGAAGATATTAAATACCCTTATCTTGCCAAGCAACGCGACTATAAAGTTGATAGTGAAAAGTTACCCGACTTGACGCAGGAAACCGAGGCCGACCGATGGATACGTACTTCTCCCGAAGCGTTTTGCAACACCACGGATAAGAAAATCCTGTCGCAGGTACTCAACAATTACGACCAAGAGACTACGGATTTCTATCGTTGGAAAGTAGAATACACCCAAGACGAGCTCTCCGCCCTCATCCTGAAACGTTCCGGCATAGACTACGGGCAGATTATTGACCTTGTTCCTATTGCCCGCGGCACTTCCGGACGCTTGTGGAAACTGAAGATTGTCGGTACAAAGAAAACACTGACCATCGGAAAAGAATTGGAAATCCGCCGGACGCTCTCTCCTTCGCACCTTTACAGTTCCGCATTTGTCGTAGACCGCACAGAGTTGTCGGAAGCAGGTATACCCGGACGCTTTATCCTCACCGGAGCAGGCTGGGGACACGGCGTAGGACTCTGCCAGATAGGCGCTGCCGTAATGGGCGAACAAGGATATGGATATGACGCTATACTGTTGCACTACTATATCGACGCGAACATCGACAAACTATATGACTAATCTAATAACAGAAAAACAATTAATAGAATGAACAATATCAAGAAAATATCACCTTGGGCATGGGTTCCTACTTTGTATTTCGCACAAGGTATTCCCTACTTTATCGTGAACAACATCTCCGTACTGATGTTTGCCAAAATGGGCGTTCCCAATGGAGATATGGCGTTATTTACCAGTCTGCTGTATTTACCTTGGACCATCAAACCTTTCTGGAGCCCGTTTGTCGATATCATCAAAACCAAAAGATGGTGGGTTGTCTCCATGCAGATTCTGATGTCGATAGCTTTTATCTTGCTGACGTTGACCATACCGCGGCCGGATGAAGCGACCATGGCAGCCGGAACCACTCCTATCAGTATGTTTACCCTCACGCTGATATTATTTATCATCACGGCATTTGCCTCCGCTACACACGACATTGCAGCGGACGGTTTCTATATGCTGGCGCTAAAATCGGGCGAGCAGGCAGAGTTTGTCGGCATCCGAAGCACTTTCTACCGCCTTGCATCCATTTTCGGACAAGGAGTACTCGTAGCTATCGCCGGAGCCATCGAACTGAAATACGACAACATTCCGTTATCATGGACGATCACGATGCTGGTTACAGCCGTCATGTTCAGTGCGGTAAGTCTCTACCATCTCTTTGCGATACCCAAACCCGCTTCCGACAAGTCTGTCCTGGCACCGGGAACAGCCAGTGCAAAAGCCATTTTCAAGGAGTTCGGGCGTACATTCGCTACCTATTTCACTAAACCCGGCGTATTGCTTGCCATTATATTCATGCTTCTCTACCGTCTGCCCGAGGCATTCCTCATCAAAATGTGCATGCCGTTTCTCGTTGCCGGCAAAGAAGCGGGCGGCTTAGAGCTATCCACAGCAGAAGTAGGTATCGTATATGGTACTATCGGAGTGATATTCCTCACGTTGGGGGGTATTCTCGGCGGACTATTCGCATCACGTATAGGATTAAAGAAATCCATTTGGTGGATGGCGGCTTGTATGACGCTGCCTTGTCTGACCTTCGTTTATCTGGCTATCTGCCAACCCGAAAACCTGTTTGCCATATCCACGGCCATTGCCATCGAACAATTCGGTTACGGATTCGGTTTCACAGCCTATATGCTCTATATGATGTACTTTTCCGAAGGAGAGTTCAAAACATCCCACTATGCCATCTGTACCGCATTCATGGCATTGAGTATGATGATTCCGGGTATGTTTGCGGGCTACATCCAAGAAGCTATCGGCTATACCAACTTCTTCTGGATGGTAATCATTTGTTGTATCGCCACTGTGATAGTTACCGTTTTCGCCGACAGAAGAATAGACCCGGAATATGGAAAAAAGTAAGTAGTGATTAATGATTAGTAAATGATTATGAAGAAGATAATGACAATCTGCCTGATTTGTATCCTCTGCGGAAGCATGGTACAGGCACAGAAAATCAGAATAAAAACCGGCATTGAAGTATTGAAAGAACAAAACTTCAAATGCCTGGAAGGTAAGCGTGTAGGATTAATCACCAATCCCACCGGAGTAGACAACCATATGAAATCCACGATTGATATTCTGCACGAGGCACCGAACGTAAATCTTGTGGCTCTCTATGGCCCGGAGCATGGCGTACGCGGCGACGTGCATGCCGGCGACCATGTAACAGACATGAAAGACGCTTCTACCGGACTGCCCGTTTATTCCCTGTACGGAAGTACACGCAAAGCAACACCGGAAATGCTGAAAGACATCGATGTACTGGTATACGACATCCAGGACATCGGTTGCCGCTCGTTCACATATATCAGTACCATGGGACTGGCCATGGAAGCCGCTGCCGAGAATGGGAAAGAACTTATCGTATTGGACCGTCCCAATCCCGTAGGCGGACTGAAGATTGAAGGTAATCTGACGGAAGATGACTGTGTTTCTTTTGTCAGCCAATTTAAAATTCCGTATCTTTACGGTCTCACTTGCGGTGAGCTGGCTTTAATGTTGAATGGAGAAAAGATGTTGAAAGAGGGTAAGCAATGTAAACTGCAGGTTGTAAAAATGAAAGGTTGGAAGCGCAAAATGGACTATACACAGACCGGATTGCAATGGGTGCCTTCTTCCCCGCACATTCCGCATCCGCATTCCGCGTTTTTCTATCCCGTCAGCGGTATTCTAGGCGAACTGGGCTACATGTCCATCGGAGTAGGTTACACGATTCCGTTCCAAATGTTCGCCGCTCCATGGGTAGAGGCTGAAAAACTCGCCGGGAACCTGAATAATCTGAACGTACCGGGTGTTATTTTCCGACCGATGTACCTGAAACCCTTCTACTCCGTAGGCAAAGGAGAATTACTGCAAGGCGTGCAAGTACATATCATGGATTTCGGCAAAGCTCCGCTCAGTGAAATACAGTTCCTCGTTATGCAGGAAGTAGCCGCACTCTATCCCGACCGCGCCGTATTCGACCATGCAGACAAAGGTCGTTTCTCCATGTTCGATAAAGTAAGCGGTTCAAAGCAGATACGTGAACGTTTCAGTAAACGGAACCGTTGGGAAGATGTCCGGGACTATTGGTATAAGGATGTCGAAAATTTCCGCAAACTATCGAAACAATATTATTTGTATAAGTGATATGAAAAAGAGTAACTATATGGCTTTCCTGCAGGAAGCGAAACAATTCATCCCGCAGGAAAGGATTTATACCGACGAACTCCGCCGGCTGGCCTGGGGAACAGACGCAGGATTTTACCGCCTCATCCCGCAAATCGTAATCCGTTCGGAAAGAGAAGAGGAAATCTCCCGATTGCTGAAACTGGCTGATTTATACAATCTGCCCGTGACTTTCCGGGCGGCAGGAACCAGCCTGTCCGGACAAGCCATTAGTGACTCCATACTCATTGTAGCCGGCAAGCATTGGGAAAAATACAGTATATCTCCCGACCACAAGGAAATTACCCTGCAACCCGGTATTATCGGACAACGGGTAAATGAGCTGTTAGCGCCCTTCGGACGAAAATTCGCTCCGGACCCGGCTTCCGTTAAAAGCGCCATGGTAGGCGGTATCGTCATGAACAATGCTTCCGGCATGAACTGCGGTACCCACGCCAATAGCGACAAGGTACTTCTCTCCGCCCGTATCATTCTGCCGGACGGAACGCTGCTCGATACCGGAGACAGTGTCAGCCGTGCCGCATTCGAAGTGACACACCGCGATTTCATACGCCGGATTTGTACCCTTCGCGATGAAGTACGTGCCGACGAGAAGCTGGCGGAACGCATTCGCTACAAATATTCCATTAAGAATGTAACAGGTCTTAATTTGCTTCCCTTCGTCCGTTTTGACGATCCGTTCGATATTATAACCCACCTTATGGTTGGTTCGGAAGGGACATTGGCATTCCTTTCCCAAGTAACCATGCAAACAGAGTACGACTATCCTTTCAAAGCAAGCGCCATGCTCTACTTCAAGACCATCAAAGACGCTTGCCGTGCCGTAGTAGCCATGAAAAAGCTCACCGACAGCAACGGCGAGTGGATTGTAAAAGGGGCGGAACTACTGGATTGGAAGTCTTTGGCATCAGTCAGCGATCCTATATTTCTGAAATATAAGGGAGAAGTATGTTCGTCTCCCCTACCCGGTGTAGAACCGGGAGATGAAACCGGACTGACCGCCGTGCTGACCGAAACCAAAGCCCGCAGCGCGGAAGAACTGAAACGGAATATCAGCGGCATAGAATGTTGTCTTTCTGATTTCCAAACTTATACACCCGTCCGTTTCACCGACAAGCCGGAAGAATACTCACAATATTGGGCGATTCGTTCCGGCATTTTCCCTTCCGTAGGAGGAACTCGAAAACCAGGCACAACGTGCCTCATCGAAGACGTGGCTTTCCACATCGAGGATTTGCCCGAGGCAACCGCCGAATTACAGCAACTCATAGCCCGCCACGGTTACGAAGATGCCTGCATATACGGGCACGCACTGGAGGGAAACTACCATTTCATCCTCAATCAGTCCTTTAGCAGCGATGCCGAGGTGAAACGTTACGAAGACTTGATGAATGATGTCAAGACACTGGTTGTAGACAGATATGACGGTTCTTTAAAGGCAGAGCACGGTACAGGTCGTAATATGGCTCCTTTTGTCCGTTATGAATGGGGAGACGCTGCTTACGAGGTAATGAAAGCCGTTAAAAAGCTGTTCGATCCGAAAGGTCTATTAAATCCCGGCGTTATCTTCAATGACGATCCGAAATGCCACATCAAAAACTTCAAACCGCTGCCACTGATACCTTTGGATACGGAAAGCACGGCTGCCAAAGTAAACCGTTGCATTGAATGCGGATTCTGCGAAGTAAACTGCCTTTCCTGCGGTTTCACCCTTTCCTCACGCCAACGCATTGTACTGCAAAGAGAAATCGCCCGCCTTCGGCAGAATGGTGAAGACCCCGAACGTCTCTCACTGCTGGAAAAGCAATACCGTTACCCCGGCAACCAAACCTGTGCCGGTGACGGGCTGTGCTCCATGTCCTGCCCTATGGGAATCAATACAGGCGACCTGACACATGTTATTCGCCAAGAGGAAATACCTCAAGGCAGTTTTGGATATAAAGTCGGCAATTTCGCCGCCAATCATTTTGCCGGTATTAAGAGTACCCTGCGCCCTGTATTGGGCTTGGCTGATTTCGGTCACTCCGTATTAGGCACCAAAGCCATGAGCAGTATCACCAAAGGAATGCACAACGCTTTCGGTATCCCCTTATGGACTCCGGCAATGCCCAAAGCTTTTAAAATCAACTCTCAACTCTCAACTTCCGCCTTCCGGCAAAACAAGGTTGTTTACTTTCCGAGTTGCATCAACCAAACTATGGGATTACCAAAAAAATCTCCCGTAGAGCAGGCATTGGTAAGTAAAATGATTGCTTTGCTGCAAAAAGGCGGTTACGAAGTCATTTTTCCTAAAAACATGGAAAAACTTTGTTGCGGTACAATCTGGGAAAGCAAAGGCATGCTCGACATTGCCGACCGCAAAACAACCGAGTTGGAAGCAGCGCTTTGGGAAGCCAGCGAGCAAGGCAGATACCCTGTTCTATGCGATCAAAGCCCATGCCTGCATCGCATGCGTGAAACCATTCGTAGAATGAAGCTTTATGAACCGGCTGAGTTTATCTATACTTTCTTGCGTGACAAGCTGGTATTCACTCCCATTGACCGCCCCGTAGCAGTTCACATCACCTGCTCCATGCGCAAAATGGGACTAGCAGATACGATTATAGCACTGGCGCGCCTCTGTTCCACGAAGGTCATTGTACCGGAGGAAGTCGGTTGTTGCGGTTTTGCCGGCGACCGGGGTTTTACCTATCCCGAACTGAATGCATACGCCCTGCGCAAGCTTCGCCCCCAAATAGAAGCTGCCGGTGTCAGTATTGGCTATTCAAACAGCCGTACTTGCGAAATCGGACTGACAACCAACTCCGGTATTCCATATGTGTCCATCGCCTACCTTGTAGACCAATGTACCGAACCTGCAACCGTTAACCCGGAACTAACTTAACACACATACAATCATGAGTAATCCAGTAAAAACAAACAAACGCATTCTTGCCCTTGACATCCTTCGCGGCGTCACGATTGCAGGAATGATTATGGTCAACAATCCCGGTACATGGGCACACATCTATGCTCCCTTACGTCATGCGGAATGGAACGGTCTTACCCCCACCGACCTTGTATTTCCGTTTTTCATGTTCATAATGGGAATTTCCACGTACATATCTTTGAAAAAATATAATTTCGAGTTTAGCCGTGCCGTCGGCATGAAGATTCTAAAGCGTACCATACTCATCTTCCTCATAGGTATGGCCATCGGCTGGTTCTCGAAATTCTGTTATTACTGGACTTCTCCCACCGAGGGCATCAGCTTCGGCGCGCAACTATGGGAATCCGTATGGACATTCGACCGCATCCGTATTTTGGGTGTCATGCAACGTCTGGCGCTCTGTTATGGCGCCACCGCTATCATTGCGCTGACCGTGAAACACCGCAACATCCCCTATCTCATCGCTACCCTCCTGACAGGCTATTTCATCCTGTTGGTTTGCGGCAACGGATTTGCCTATAACGATACAAATATCCTTTCCGTTATAGACCGTACCATCCTTACCCCCGCGCATATGTACAAGGATAACGGCATTGACCCGGAAGGTTTACTGAGCACTATCCCTTCCATAGCTCACGTACTGTTGGGCTTCTGTGTAGGCCGTATGATGCTCGAAAGCGGTAAAGCAAATGAAGACCGTGAAAGTATGCTCAACTCGCATCTCATCAAACTGTTTTTAGCAGGAACCATCCTTACCTTCTCAGGTTTCCTGCTAAGCTACGGATGTCCTATCAACAAAAAAATATGGTCACCCACCTTTGTACTCACCACCTGCGGACTGGCTTCCAGCTTCCTGGCACTCCTCATTTGGATTATCGATGTGAAAGGATATAAAAAATGGAGCCTGTTCTTTGAGTCATTCGGTGTCAACCCCTTATTCATGTATGTATTGGGCGGTGTACTTAGTATCCTCTTCGGCAGCATCAGCTTTCCGTGGGGCGCAAGCAGTATAAGCATACACGGATTCTTATATAAGATACTATTGATGCCGGTGTTCGGTGAAACCGGCGGCTCATTAGCCTATGCGCTGTTATTCGTCGGTATCAACTGGTGCATCGGCTACCAACTTTACAAACGAAAGATTTATATCAAGCTATAATCGAAAAACCCTAAAAACTAACAATATGATTCTAATAGCAGACAGTGGCTCTACAAAGACCGATTGGTGCGTTGTAGAGGATGGACAGCTCATCCAGCAGATATTTACGAAAGGGACCAACCCTTTCTTTCAGTCGGAAGAGGAAATCAGTAATGAGATTGCAACGGCACTGTTGCCCCAGTTAAAAACGAATGCATTGGATGCTGTATATTTCTACGGTGCGGGATGCGGATTTCCCGACAAAATAGCCATGGTTCACCGTGCCATTACCAAGCATCTCCAAGTAAAAGGAGAAGTGGAAGTAAATACAGATATGCTTGCTGCAGCCCGCGGACTTTGCCAACATCAAGCAGGTATCGCCTGCATCATGGGCACAGGTTCCAATTCGTGCTATTATGACGGAAAGCAGATTGTAACCAATGTATCCCCGTTAGGTTTCATTCTCGGAGACGAAGGTAGCGGCGCCGTATTGGGAAAGTTATTGGTGGGCGATATTCTGAAAAATCAGATGACTCCCGAATTAAAGGAGAAGTTCCTTGCACAGTTCAACCTGACTCCTGCCGACATCATCGACCGCGTTTACCGCAAGCCATTCCCTAATCGTTTTTTGGCGAGCCTTTCCCCGTTCCTTGCACAGAATTTGGATGAGCCTTGCATACGCGCATTGGTGTTAGGAAGCTTCAAGGCATTTCTCAAACGTAATGTCATGCAATATGAAAATTACCACAAAAGCAAAGTACATTTTATAGGTTCCGTAGCTTTCTACTATAAAACAATATTGGCAGAAGCCGCCCAAGAAATGGATATCCAACTGGGTACTATCATCAAAAGTCCGATGGAAGGACTTATAGAATATCATAAATAAAGTGGTATGGTGAGAATAGTAAATTGTAAATCACAAAATAATAAAATAGCTTTATGTTTGTAAAAATCTCAGAGCAACCCTCGCTCTATAACGACTTGGAGAAGAAGTCTGTCCGTGAAATACTGGAAGACATCAACAGAGAAGACCAGAAAGTGGCTCTTGCCATACAAAAGGCAATACCTCAAATAGAAAAACTGGTGACACAGATTGTTCCCCGCATGAAGCAGGGAGGACGTATCTTCTATATGGGTGCCGGCACAAGCGGACGTCTTGGCGTACTTGACGCTTCTGAAATACCGCCGACATTCGGCATGCCTCCAACATTGGTTATCGGTTTGATAGCCGGTGGTGATACCGCTCTGCGCAATCCGGTAGAAAATGCTGAGGACGATGCACAACGTGGCTGGGAAGAATTGGTAGAACGAAACATTACGGATAAAGACACTGTTATCGGTATAGCGGCATCCGGTACGACTCCCTATGTAATCGGCGCGTTGCATGAAGCACGCGAACATGGTATTCTGACAGCTTGTATCACCAGCAACCCCGACTCTCCCATGGCAGCAGAGTCCGATGTGCCTATCGAGATGATTGTAGGTCCGGAATATGTTACGGGAAGTTCCCGGATGAAATCGGGTACAGGGCAAAAAATGGTTCTGAATATGATTACCACTTCCGTAATGATACAATTAGGCCGTGTAAAAGGCAACAAAATGGTAAATATGCAGCTCAGCAACAAGAAGCTGGTAGACCGCGGAACACGTATGCTCGTCGAAGAATTAGGGCTTGACTATGGAAAGGCTAAAGCCCTCCTGCTAATGCACGGCTCTGTAAAGAAAGCAGCGGATGCGTATCGGAATAAAGAATAATCGCGAAACGAAGTTTCTATTTTCCAAATTAACTTTCAATCCCTCCATATGAAGACACTTACCAGTATCATTTTATTGCTGTTCAGCCTGCAGGCCATTACTATGGCGCAGTCTTTACAGCGTGTGGCTCCCGAACAAGTAGGAATGGATTCCCGTAAACTGATGTATGCCGACGAAGCTATCGAAGAAGCCATTGCCAATAAAGAAATTCCCGGTGCCGTACTTGCGGTAGTGCGTAACGGTAAGATGGCCTATCTGAAGGCCTATGGCAACAAACGGATCTATCCGAATACGGAACCGATGACTGCAAATACCATCTTCGACATGGCGTCTTGCAGCAAATCCATGTCTACTGCCATATGTACCATGATTTTAGCAGAACGCGGAAAGATACGCCTTCTTGATCCCGTCAGCCGATATATACCCGGCTTCAAAGACTGGGAAAGTGAGGACGGAAAAGACAAAAAAGTCATTCGTATAACCGACCTGCTGACACATAGCTCCGGTCTGCCGCCTTACGCTCCGGCAGCCGAACTGGAAAAAAAATACGGCTCTCCCAACCCTACGGGACTAATGGAATACATCGCCGGCTGTAAACGCGACTTTAAACCCCAAACGGACTTCCAATACAGTTGTCTTAATTTCATCACCCTGCAACACATTATCGAAGCCGTCAGCGGCCAATCCTTGCGTGACTTTGCCCGTGAAAACATCTTCAATGTATTGGGTATGAACCATACCGATTATCTCCCTTGCCAACGTGATAAGAACGGTCAATGGGTCAACACCGCCAACTCCCGGCTTTCAACCCTCGACTTTCAACTAACCCGGGTGGCCCCTACGGAAAAACAACCCAACGGCCAGGTGCTTTGCGGTCAGGTACACGACCCCCTCGCACGTATTCTCAATGGCGGCATCAGCGGTAATGCAGGCGTATTCTCCTGTGCCGAAGATATTGCCATACTGTGCGCTGCTTTACAAAATGGCGGTGAATGGAACGGGCGGCGTATCCTCAGTCCGCAAGGAGTGAAAACTATGCGTACAGTTCCTCGTTCAACAGCTGCTTTGGGGCGTTCTTTAGGCTGGGATGTCTTCACTGCCTATGCATCTAATTCCGGAGACTTTTTCAGTCCGAATACTTACGGACATACGGGTTATACCGGCACATCCATAGTGATTGACCCCGACAATGACACTTCAGTAATCCTGCTGATTAATGCCGTACATCCCGAAGACGGACACAGTGTAGTACGCTTACGTTCATTGGTAGCCAATGTAGTAGCATCTTCTCTGTACTCCTCCCCACGTATTTATACAGACCATTACTACAAACGTTTCCTCCAGTTCATGGATGAACCCGCCATCGGTAACAAGGACATTGTAATGCTGGGTAACAGTCTGACGGAGAATGGTGGCGACTGGGCTGCCCGCCTTGGCAATAAAAACGTACGTAATCGCGGCATTATCGGTGATGAAGTAATGGGTGTATACGACCGTCTCCATCAAATATTGCCGGGACATCCTGCCAAATTATTCCTTCTTATCGGCGTGAACGATGTTTCACACGACCTAACGACCGACACCATCGTCGGTATGATTCGTGTAACAGTAGAGCGCATCCGAAAAGAATCTCCCGATACCAAGCTCTACCTGCAAAGTCTGCTTCCCATAAACGAAAGTTTCGGTCGCTATAAAAGGCTGGCAGGCAAGACGAACATGATACCGGAAATCAACAAACAGTTAGAAGAGCTCGCCAAAGAAAAGGGTCTGACATACATAAACCTCTTTCCCCTATTCACTGAAAAAGGAAGCAATGTATTACGTGCGGAGCTGACGACAGACGGATTACACCTCAAAGAAGAGGGTTATAAAATCTGGGTCAAAGCTATTAGAAAAAAGATTTAGCAAGAGAGTTTATAAAACAATCTTTATAAAAAAGGAAAAGGTGATAAAGTCTGCTCTTTACCACCTTTTCCTTTTATATCAATTTTAGTTATTCTACAAATCCTTCCAAATACACATCAAATGTCAATGATGTATAACCCGGAATAGTACCGGATGAATTACCGCTTGAACCATATGCACTTTGCCAAGGAATATACAACATCCAACGTTCACCGACCCGCATATACTGCAAAGCCCATGTCCATCCCGGAATTACTTCCGATACAGTGAACTCAGAAGAAGAATTAAACTCGGTAGGCCATTTGGAGTCACTCGATAAAGGTAATGGTATGTCACGGTCAGTAGCCCCGTAACCATCAAAGTTTCCGTCAAACTCATCACCTGTAATAAGAGTTCCGTAATAGAAAGCCTTAACAATAGAGTTATACCCGTCAAAATTAGGACGCTCTCCCGTTTCTTTCTTCACAAGTTTCTTGCAATATGCGTACTGAGGTATCATATTGGTACTGGTTGTCGGCACCTGTATTGCAAATAATTCACCCTCTTCCATTTCATCAGCATCCTTTGCGGTAAGTACAAGTCTATCACCGGCTTTCCCCTTGATTGAGTCAACAAAAGCTTCGTTACGCGGTCGCCAATTATCATATTTTCCAGCTTCTTCCACTTCTTCGCAAGCTACAAACGTACCTGCCACGAAAAGCAAGAAAGGTAAAAACAAAAGAAACAGTCTCTTCATCTAATTATAAATTACGGAATTACTATTATTTACATTTGCCACCTGTCATTCAGGACGTAGCGAAAAATCTCCTTTGCGCTTCATAATAAAGAGAGTATATTCGCTACGCTCTGAATGGCAGATAAACAAAATATTTCTTATTGCAACGTTTTCAGCAAAGATGTAATGCTTACGCGATCTGCAATGATATTGTTCAGTTCGGAGATAGCCACACGTTCCTGCTGCATTGTATCACGATTACGCAGCGTCACACAGTTGTCTTCCAGCGTCTGATGGTCTACGGTCACACAGTACGGAGTACCGATAGCGTCCTGACGGCGATAACGCTTGCCGATACTGTCTTTCTCATCATACTGGCAGTGGAAGTGGAATTTTAAGTTATCGATAATCTCACGAGCCTTTTCAGGCAGTCCGTCTTTCTTTACCAGCGGCATAACGGCCAGTTTCACCGGAGCCAATGCTGCAGGCAGTTTCAAGACAACTCGGGTTTCACCGTTCTCCAACTGCTCTTCACAATAAGAAGCCGACATGATACTAAGGAACATACGGTCTACGCCGATAGAGGTTTCGATAACGTACGGAGTGTAGCTTTCATTGGTTTCCGGATCAAAATACTTGATGTTCTTGCCGGAGAATTTCTCATGCTGAGACAAGTCGAAATTCGTACGGCTGTGGATACCTTCCACTTCTTTGAAACCGAAAGGCATCAAGAATTCAATGTCGGTAGCTGCATTGGCATAGTGTGCCAACTTGTCATGGTCGTGATAACGATAATGGTCATCGCCGAATCCCAGCGCCTTATGCCATTTCAGTCGGGTTGCTTTCCAAGTCTTGAACCAGTCGAGTTCAGTACCCGGTTTTACGAAGAACTGCATTTCCATCTGCTCGAACTCACGCATACGGAAAATGAACTGACGCGCAACGATCTCGTTACGGAAAGCCTTACCGATTTGTGCGATACCGAAAGGAATCTTCATGCGGCCGGTCTTCTGTACATTCAGATAGTTCACAAAGATACCCTGGGCGGTTTCCGGACGAAGATAAATCTTCATTGCACCTTCCGAGGTCGAACCCATTTCGGTAGTAAACATCAGGTTGAACTGACGAACTTCCGTCCAGTTTTTTGTACCGCTGATAGGGCAAACAATTTCTTCATCCAAAATAATCTGGCGAAGTTCATCAAGGTTATTGTCGTTCAATGCTTTTGCAAAACGTTCGTGCAAAGCGTCACGCTTAGCCTGATGCTCCAGTACACGAGTATTCGTGCTACGGAACTGGGCTTCGTCAAAAGCCTCACCGAAACGTTTGGCAGCTTTGGCTACTTCTTTGTTTATCTTGTCGTCATATTTGGCGAGTTGGTCTTCAATCAATACATCGGCACGATAACGTTTTTTTGAATCACGGTTATCAATCAAAGGGTCGTTGAACGCATCCACGTGTCCGCTTGCCTTCCAGATTGTGGGGTGCATAAAGATAGCCGAGTCAATGCCTACTATGTTTTCATGCAGCAGCACCATGCTCTGCCACCAGTATTGTTTGATGTTGTTTTTCAGTTCCACACCCATCTGACCGTAATCGTATACGGCTCCCAAACCGTCGTAGATGTCGCTTGAAGGGAACACGAATCCGTATTCCTTACAGTGTGATACGAGTTTCTTAAAAACGTCTTCTTGTGCCATTTTTTGTTGTATCTTAATTAATTTGAAATCTTTATTTAACTAAAAACGCCACAAAGATAGGGATTTATCTTATATGTAAGGCAACGGGGGTATTAATTTATCTTATTCTTCCTCTGTCTTTCGGTTCTCGTTTGCCCGTTGCATCGCAAGGGCCGTATGAACTGAAAGAATAACAGACAGAAGAAACCAAAGGAAATCCAACCATAACAGGAAACCTGCGAAATGGATAAAAGATATAATACCTCTATATTCTGAACGGCAATCAGACGTAATCAGCCAACTTTTACTTTTTTAGAATAACTTCGAAATAAAAGTCCAAATAATTGAGATAATTCTGAAACTGAAAACCAAGAATCTTCCGTAATTTTGTTTTAAAAGAAATATCTATTTTTAAGCATATAAATATGAAGACAACATTTCTAGTGACCGGATTATGCCTGTTCTTGTTGACAAGTTGTTTTTCTTCTAATAGTCAAGCAAATAAAGATCTGCAAGTTAGTAAATTATTTATGGAACTTCCATATAATTGCCCTACTCCCGATGGTATGGCAATAGCTCCCGACGGAAGTTTGATATTAGCCTGTCCCAATTTTGCCAACCCGGCCATGCCTGCTTGCTTAATGAAAATCACTTCCGAGAAACAGATTTCCAAATGGATAGATGTACCGGTACTGCCCGAAACAGGTATCGCTTGCCCCATGGGAATTGCATTTAACGAAAAAGGAGATTTATATATCTGTGACAATCAAGGCTGGTCGGGAAGTGAGCGAGGATACAGGAAAGGTCGTTTGTTAAAATTAATATTTGATAAGCAAGGAATACTGCAAGAAACGATAACAGTGGCATATAATATGGAACATCCCAATGGGATACGCATACATAATGGAAAAGTATATGTCACTCAAAGTTCCCTATCCGCCATTCCATCAGAAAAATTGGTAAGCGGTGTATATTGCTTCAAGGAAGACGATTGCAATATAGAAATAACCAATACGCTGGAAGATAAAAATCTATTAACGACGGTAATTACCCGAAATCCACAAGTGCAATATGGTTTAGATGGTATCGTGTTCGATAAGAAAGGTAATTTATATGTGGGTAACTTTGGCGATGGCTCCATTCACAAAATCACTCTGGATAAAAATGGAAAAGTATTATCCAATACTATATGGGCACAAGACAGTACGCAGTTAGTTACGACAGACGGTATTTGCATGGACGAGAAAGATAATATGTATGTAGCGGACTTTTCCGCTAACGCTATTGCGCGCATCACTCCTGATAGAAAGATTGTTCGAATAGCGCAGAGCCCTGATTGTGACGGTAGTAATGGTGGACTTGACCAACCGGGAGAGCCAATCGTATGGAATGGGAAACTGATAATTTCATGTTTCGACATAGTTACAGGACCCGACAAAATAAATACCAAGCATGACAAACCTTACACACTGGCGCAATTGGACTTGGAGAATAACTAAAAATTATTCTTGACAATACTGATTATAAAAAGTTTAAGATATTAGAATATGAAAAAGATTTGGATTTTATTTTTATGTTTCAGCAGTTTAACCATTCAGGCAAAAGACTACTACGTAACACCTGCTGACATTAGTAAGTTAAAAGAGATTTTAGGCAATAACACTTTGCGACCCGGCGATGAAGTAATTTTACGTGACGGGATATATACCGGATTGGGAGAAGTAGACTTTTCCGCCCGAGGAACAAATACCGACTCTATCAAATTAAGAGCTGAACATGCAGGAAAAGCCGTTATTTCAGGTGCTCTGAAGATGAGAGTATACGGGCAATATCTGCAAATGGAAGGATTGTTTTTCCATAAAGCATGGGCAAAAGATTTATGTATGATTGAATTCCAAAAAGAAGATGGTGTGTATGCTTCCCATTGCCGATTTACTAATTGTGTAATGGACGATTGTAACGATCCGGATAAAAGTGAAAAACCGGTAAAAGGGGTAGACCCTATTACAGTCAGTGAATATTGGTTAGGGTTGCATGGAAAGAATATCCGTATAGACCACTGCTATTTTGCGAATAAACGCATTGGCGGATTGATACTTCAGATATGGTTAAATGAATATGACCATCTAAATAATCATCAAATTGATCATAATATATTTGGAGCACGCCAGCCTTACGGCGGAAACGGCGCTGAAATTATCCGTATAGGCAACTCTTGGTCGTCACAGTTAGAATCCCACACATTGGTGGAAGACAATGTTTTTCTGCATTGCGATGGAGAGAATGAAATCATATCGGTTAAATCCTGTCATAATATTCTGCGCCGTAATCTATTCTTTGAATCACGTGGCGGTTTAGTTTGCCGGCATGGCCATGATAATATATTAGAATCTAATACTTTTGTCGGTAATAATATTGAGGGAACCTGTGGCATCCGTCTTATCAATCAAGGACACACCGTATACGATAATTTGCTTTGCCGCTTAGGTGGTTTTGGATTACTGGTACGCATGGGCATATACGAACGTCCGAATGCCAGTACCGATATTCAAAAGGAACCATTAACCTCTTATCATAGGGCTGAAAACATTGATATATCCCATAATGCTTTTATAGACTGTAAAACGATCGATTTAGGTTCCGGAAGCGGTGATAAAGAGCCTCGGAATGTACGTTTAGCTTACAATTATTTTAGCAACAAAACCAATAACATTCGAATATCCTATCCGGAAAAAACATTATCAGGTTTCTATTTTATGGAAAATCGATACATTTGGGCAGATGGGCTCATTATTAAATCTCCCGGATTCAAACGCTTATTACAAGCAGAGAATCATGATGCAAAAGAGCAAACAAGAGTTCGGGAATGCTTGGAAAAAGCAGGAACGGTTTGGTATCCAAGTACGGCAAAAGACATACGTTACATTTTAAGTAAATATTAAAATACAATAATCCTGCTTTTTATTTTAGGGAACTATAGCTTGCCTTAAAGTAGGCTATGGCAACTATGGTGAGATTTTACGCTTAAAACTTTATACTGTTACAAATCATTGGTTTCCAGAAATACAAATAAAAACATTTTCATTTATTGATTAAAGTTCGTATTTTTGCCTGCAACTGTCAAAGCAACAGTTATTCATGAATAGACAATTCCCGAACAAATATGAGCGAAGACTTTGAAGGAGCAAAAGACGATTTGGATAAAGAACTCCCGGCAGGGAGCGAAGGACATTCAGATTATAAACCTGCGGATACCAATGATGTAAGCATCAAGCATCAGCTGAGCGGCATGTATCAGAACTGGTTCTTGGATTACGCCTCGTACGTAATCCTGGAACGTGCCGTACCTCACATCATGGACGGATTGAAACCTGTTCAACGGCGTATTCTGCACTCCATGCGGCGTATGGAGGACGGGCGCTACAACAAGGTGGCCAATATCGTGGGACATACCATGCAGTTTCACCCGCACGGTGACGCCAGCATCGGTGATGCACTGGTACAACTCGGCCAGAAAGATTTGCTTATCGACTGTCAGGGAAACTGGGGTAATATTCTTACGGGAGACAGCGCAGCCGCCCCCCGTTACATCGAAGCGCGCCTTTCCAAATTCGCGCTCGATGTAGTATTCAATCCTAAGACAACAGAGTGGAAACTGTCATACGACGGACGTAACAAGGAACCGGTGACCTTACCCGTCAAATTCCCTTTGCTGCTGGCACAAGGCGTGGAAGGTATTGCCGTAGGTCTTTCTTCCAAGATATTACCACATAACTTCAACGAACTTTGCGATGCATCCGTAAAATACCTGCATAAGGAAGAATTCAAACTCTATCCCGATTTTCAGACAGGCGGCAATATCGATGTATCGAAATACAATGACGGCGAACGTGGCGGAGCCGTACGGGTACGAGCCAAAATAGAAAAGGTGGATAACAAAACACTCGTTATCCGAGAGATACCTTACGGAAAAACGGTAGCCAGTGTCTGCGATTCTATCGTCAAAGCAAGCGAAAAGGGGAAAATCAAGATAAAGAAAGTAGAAGACCTTACTTCCGGAAGCGTAGAAATATTGGTTCATCTTGCTCCCGGCGTATCATCAGACAAAACGATTGACGCGCTTTACGCCTTTACGGATTGTGAAGTCAGCATCTCACCCAACTGCTGCGTCATCGACGAGCAGAAACCTCACTTCCTCACCGTCAGCGACGTATTGAAAAAATCGGTGGACAATACATTGGCTTTATTACGCCAGGAACTGGAAATACGTAAAAACGAAATACTGGAAAGCTTACACTTCTCTTCATTGGAGAAGATATTCATCGAAGAGCGTATCTATAAAGATAAGGAATTTGAGCAGGCCAAAAACATGGATGCAGCCTGCGAGCACATCGACGAACGTTTGACACCTTATTATCCCACATTTATCCGTGAGGTGACCAAAGAGGATATCCTCAAACTGATGGAGATAAAAATGGCTCGTATCCTCAAGTTCAACTCCGACAAAGCAGAGGAACTGATTGCCCGCATGAAGGCGGACATCGAGGAGATAGACCGCCATTTGGCCAATATCGTGGAATATACGGTAGACTGGTTCCGCATGCTGAAAGAGAAGTACGGAAAAGGCTTCCCGCGCCGTACCGAATTACGTAATTTCGATACCATCGACTCTACCAAAGTGGTAGAAGCCAATGAAAAATTATACATCAACCGCGAAGAGGGTTTCATCGGTACCGGCCTGAAAAAAGACGAATTCATAGCCAACTGCTCCGACCTCGACGATGTTATCATCTTCTTCCGCGACGGACGTTACATCATCACTCCGGTGGCAGACAAGAAATTCGTAGGCAAGAACATACTCTATGCCAACGTATTCAAGAAGAACGACAAACGCACTATCTACAATGTCGTCTACCGTGACGGAAAAGAAGGTACGCATTATATCAAGCGTTTCGCCGTGACTTCCGTAGTACGCGACCGCGAATATGACGTGACACAAGGCACGCCCGACTCACGTATCGTATATTTCACGGCCAACCCCAACGGTGAGGCCGAAATCATCAAAGTAACGCTCAAGCCCAATCCGCGTATACGCCGCATCATCTTCGAAGAAGATTTCAGCCAGATAAATATCAAAGGCCGTCAGGCCATGGGCAATATACTCACCCGTAACCCGGTTCACAAGATAGCTCTGAAGCAACGCGGCGGTTCCACATTGGGCGGGCGCAAAGTATGGTTCGACCAAGATGTCCTGCGCCTCAACTATGACGGTCGCGGAGAATACCTCGGCGAATTCCAAAGTGACGAGCAAATCCTGGTGGTATTGAACAACGGCGAGTTCTACACCAGCAATTTCGATGTGAACAATCACTACGAAGACAACATACGGGTGTTGGAGAAATATGATTCGAACAAAGTATGGACAGCCGTTCTGTATGATGCCGACCAACAAGGTTATCCGTACATCAAACGTTTCTGTTTCGAGGCAAGTAACCGCAAGCAGAACTATCTGGGTGAGAACAAGGACAATCGTCTCATCCTGTTGACTGACGAATATTATCCGCGACTGGAAGTTATATTCGGCGGTCATGACAACTTCCGTGAGCCGTTGGTAATCGATGCAGACGAGTTTATCGCAGTAAAAGGTTTCAAAGCCAAAGGCAAACGATTGACTACCTACACGCTGGAAACTATCAACGAATTAGAGCCTACCCGTCAGCCGGAAGTCCCGCAAACCCCTGAGAGCAACGACGAGGAAGAAGTTGAAATACTGGACCCGGATCACGGGAAAAGCGAAAGCGACATATTGGACGAACTGACAGGACAAATGAAATTGTTCTCTGATAATGATGACAGCAAGGAACATGAAACTACCTAAAGCGGTAATGCCGGTTCTCTGTACGGTTCTGCTGCTATGCTGCAACGCCATACGGGCGCAGCTTCCTGTAAAGGCGGAAGGATTGGAACAAAGCCGTCTCGTAACCCGTGCTACCATGTATGGCATAGGTGTCACGAATGTATTCGACACCTATTTGTCCCCCCAGGAATATACCGGAATAGATTTCCGCGTTTCCCGCGAAAGCATGCGCATGACCAGATGGATGGACGGTAAGCTGTCTTTGCAGAGTTTCTTTCAGGCCGATTTAGGTTATACCCATAACAAAGTGGATAATAACAACACATTCTCCGCATTAGCGAATTGGAATTATGGTCTGCACTATAACTTCCCTGTCACGAGTAACTTCAAGTTGCTCGCCGGCGGCCTTGCCGACCTGAACGGCGGTTTTGTCTACAATCTGCGTAATACCAACAATCCGGCATCGGCACGCGCTTACATCAATCTGGACGCATCGGGTATGGCCATTTGGGACTTACGCATCAAAAACTATCCGCTTACATTACGTTATCAGGTCAACCTGCCCTTAATGGGAGTGATGTTCTCGCCGCATTACGGCCAGTCCTATTATGAAATCTTCTCATTAGGAAACAGTAGCGGAGTGGTCAAATTTACTTCACTGCACAACCAGCCTTCATTACGGCAGATGCTTACGGCAGACTTCCCGATAGGACGCGCCAAAATGCGCTTTGCCTATATATGGGACGCTCAGCAATCCAAAGTAAACGATATAAAAACACATACCTACTCACACGTATTCATGGTAGGCTTTATAAAGGAGCTGTATTTATTGAAGAATAAGAAGAAGAGGTGATAGAGTAACAAGGCGGTAAAGTGATAGAGTGATAAGGTGATAAACGGTGAATGATAAGATGACGGGATTTCTTAAAAAGATAATGGTTCTGATGGTTGTACTTCCTTTGCTGAGCGGTTGCATCCGCGAAGAAGAAGTCACCAATTCTCCACAGGGGAACTTCGAAGCCTTATGGAAGATTATCGACGAACAGTATTGTTTCTTGGAATACAAGCAAATCGACTGGGATGCCATCCATGCCAAATACAGCAAGCTTATTACCAACACTATGAGCAGTGAAGGGTTATTTGAAGTACTGGGAAACATGCTGAATGAGCTGCAAGACGGACACGTAAACTTAGCTTCCGCCCACAATGTATCGTATTATGACGCATGGTATCAGAACTATCCGCGTAACTTCCGCGAAGATATTGTAGAAGACACCTATCTGGGTAAAGCCAGTACCGACTACCGTACCGCCGCAGGCGTCAAGTATAAAATATTCGAAGACAACATCGGCTATATGCGTTACGAAAGCTTCTCCTCGGGAATAGGCAATGGAAATCTGGATGAGATACTCTCCTATCTCGCCGTATGCAACGGACTTATCATTGACGTACGCAGTAATGGCGGTGGCAACGTAACCAACTCCACACGCATTGCCGCCCGTTTCACCAACGAAAAAGTACTGACCGGATACATCCGCCATAAAACCGGCAAGGGACACAATGATTTCTCCGAACCCTACCCCATAGAATTAGAACCCAGTAACAGCATACGCTGGCAAAAGAAAGTAGTAGTCCTCACCAACCGCCGCTCATACAGTGCAACCAACGATTTTGTCAACCAGATGAGCTGCCTGCCCAATGTCACCATCATAGGTGACAAAACCGGTGGCGGTTCCGGTATGCCCTTTACTTCCGAACTTCCTAACGGGTGGACAGTGCGTTTTTCCGCCAGTCCGCATTTCAGTGTCGACATGGAACAGATAGAATGGGGAATAGACCCCGACATTAAAATCGATATGGATGAAACGGATGAAGCAAAGCATATAGACACTATCATCGAAAAAGCCCGGGCTTTCCTCAAAGGCGAATGGACTCCGGAATGAAATGAATAACTTTCTTTACGCTTTTGCTTGTAAAACCGATAAAACTTCTTATCTTTGCACCGCTTAACGGGAAATCCCTTGCGGGTGTGGCGTAATTGGCAGCCGCGCCAGACTTAGGATCTGGTGCCGTGAGGCGTGTAGGTTCGAGTCCTATCACCCGCACAGTTTATTTTATTAAAAGACAAACAACAGAGAAAGAAGATGTATTACCGTACATCTTCTTTTTTCTTTCTCCTTTCCTCACGGATTGTGTTAAAAACCGGAGATATATAAAGGTCTGAAATCTTTTTTGCATCCCGATTGTTTCAGAGGAAACAATCAAGTTAGTTATCCACTAAAAATTTATGCAATGAAGAAAAAACCTAAACTTCCTATGAAGAGAGCCTTTTGGCTGAAAAATCTATTTCTGATAGCATGTCTGCTCCTCGCAGCAACTCCCGGTTTCTCTCAGAACAAGACAGTGACCGGTACGGTGACCGATGCTACAGGAGAACCGCTCATCGGAGCGTCCGTACTGCAACAAGGTACTTCCAACGGTGTCATTACGGACATTGACGGAAAGTATTCCATTCAGGTGCCACCCGAAGCCACTTTGGAATTTTCCTATGTAGGCATGGTGAAGCAGGCCGTCAAAGTGGGCAACCGGAGTATTGTCGACGTGCAGATGCACGATGATTCGCAGATGCTTGCCGAGACAGTCGTCATCGGGTACGGTAGCGCCAAGAAACGCGACCTTACCGGTTCCATCACCAATATCAAAGGGGACGAAATCGCCAACAAGCCCGTGGTCAACCCGGTAGCCGCCCTGCAAGGAAAGATAGCCGGCGTACAAGTCATCAACTCCGGTAAAGCCGGTGCAGACCCGGAAATACGTGTGCGCGGCACAAACTCTATCAACGGCTACAAACCGCTGTATGTAGTAGACGGCCTGTTCAACGACAACATCAACTTCCTCAATCCGCAGGACATCGAGTCCATGGAAATCCTGAAAGACCCGTCATCCCTCGCCATCTTCGGTGTACGAGGCGCCAACGGTGTCATCATCATTACCACCAAGAAGGCCAAAGAAGGGCAGACACGTGTCAACATCAACGGCTCGTTCGGTTTCAAGACCGTAACGAACAAGATTGCGATGGTCGATGCGGCCGGTTTCAAGGAGCTCTATAACGAACAGCTAAGAAACGAAGGCAATCCCGAATTCGATTTCACCCCCTGGACGGGCAATACCAACTGGCAGGATGAAATCTTCCAGACCGGATTCATCACCAACAACAACGTCAGCATCACGGGCGCTTCCGCCAAGCACAGCTTCTATCTCGGAGCCGGTTACGCCTACGAGCAAGGCAATATCAAGCACGAGAAATACAGCAAAGTCACGCTGAATGTAAGCAACGATTATAAAGTTACGGACAACTTCAAAGTCGGCTTCCAGTTTAACGGCGCACGCATACTGCCTGCCGATACCAAGAGTGTGGCAACAGCCCTCCGTGCCGCTCCGGTAGCTCCCGTATACAATGCGGAATACGGCCTGTACACCACCCTGCCCGGTTTTCAGAAAGCGCAGATGAACAACCCGATGGTCGATGTAGGCTTGAAAGCCAATACCACCCGTGCGGAGAACTACCGCGCGTCGGGCAACGTATACGGTCAATGGGACTTCCTGAAAAACTTCCAGTTCAAAGTGATGTACTCCATGGACTACGCTTCCAACAGCAGCCGCACCTACACTCCTATCATCACCGTATTCGACAGCAGCGTGGAAGGTAACGTCGTGACCCTCGGCAACGGAAAGACCGGAGTGAAACAGTCCAAGGAAACCGAAGCCAAAGTACAAAGCGACTACCTGCTGACCTACACCAATACCTGGGGCGAGCATAGCCTGACCGCCACCGCCGGTTTCACCACCTATTATAATAAGCTGGAGATGCTGGGCGGAGAACGTACGCAAGGAGTAGGTCTGGTCATTCCCGACAATCCCGACAAATGGTACGTCAGCATCGGCGATGCGGCAACAGCCACCAACGAAAGCAAGCAATGGGAGCGTAGCACCGTATCCATGCTGGGACGTGTGCTCTATAACTACAAAGGCAGATACCTGTTCAACGGTTCGTTCCGTCGTGACGGTTCTTCCGCATTCTCCTACACCGGCAACCAATGGCAGAATTTCTACTCCGTCGGTGCAGGCTGGCTGATGTCCGAAGAGGAATTTATGAAAGACATCACCTGGCTGGATATGTTGAAACTGAAAGGTTCATGGGGTACGCTCGGCAATCAGAATCTGGATAAGGCCTATCCTGCCGAGCCGTTGCTCACCAATGCCTACTCTGCCGTATTCGGCAAGCCGTCCGCCATCTATCCGGGCTACCAACTGTCCTACCTGCCCAATCCCAATCTCCGTTGGGAGAAAGTGGAAGCCTGGGAAGTAGGCGCAGAAGCCAACTTCTTCCGCAACCGCCTGCACTTCGAGGGTGTATATTACAAGAAAACCACCAAAGACCTGCTGGCAGAAGTGCCGGGCATCTCCGGTACGGTTCCGGGCATCGGCAATCTCGGTTCCATAGAGAACAAAGGTGTGGAGCTCGCCATCAACTGGCGTGACCAAATCGGCGACTGGGGATATAACGTAGGCGCCAACCTCACTACAATCAAGAACAAGGTATTGAGCCTCGTACAGGACGGTTACTCAATCATCGCCGGCGACAAGAGCCAAAGCTATACGATGGCCGGTTATCCTATCGGTTACTTCTACGGTTACAAGGTGGAAGGCGTGTACCAGACAGACGAAGAAATCGCCCGGTCTCCCAAGAACACCCTGGCCACCGTTACACCGGGCGACCTGAAGTTCAAGGATGTGAACGGTGACGGTGAAATCACCACTGCCGACCGTACCATGATAGGCGACCCTACTCCCGATGTCACTTACGGCATCACTCTCGGTGTCAACTATAAAAACTGGGAACTCGGCATCGACATGATGGGACAAGGCGGCAACCAGATATTCCGCACATGGGACAATTACAACTGGAGCCAGTTCAACTTCATGGAACAACGCATGGACCGTTGGCACGGACCGGGTACAAGCAATACCCAGCCCCTGCTGAATACGAAGCATACCATCAACAATATGAATTCCGAGTACTACATCGAAGACGGCAGCTTCTTCCGTATCCGTAACGTACAGTTGGCGTATAACTTCGACAAGACCCTGATATCCAGAATCGGCATGCAGGCCTTGAAACTCTATGTCAACATCCAGAACCTGAAAACCTGGAAGCACAACACCGGCTACACTCCCGAACTGGGTGGCACGGCCATTGCTTTCGGTGTAGACGACGGCAGCTATCCGATGCCGGCCATTTACACATTCGGCTTCAATCTGACATTCTGACCGGCATAGCGCCGGAAAAAAGTTCCCCTGCGGAATAACAGTACTTTATTAAATCTATAATAGGAAAATTATGAAACTAAAGAATAAGATATTAACCCTGATAGCAGGCACACTCACCACCTTTGCCCTGACATCCTGTAACGACTTCCTCGACCGTGACCCACTGGGACAGTTCACCGAAGACGATGCCCCCAACGCCCTTATCGGCGGAAAGATGTACAACGTATACTACCTGATGCGCAGCTATAACATCACTGCCGGCATACCCGCTTTCATGATACACATGGTACGCAGCGAGGATTCCGAAAAAGGAAGCGATGCCGGCGACGGCGCCGACCAGGCAGATATGTGGGATGATTTCCAGTACACAGCCTCCAACGGCACGCTGAGCGCCTATTGGGGACAGAATTATAAAATCATCTACCAGTGCAACGAAATCCTCGACGACCTGGAGAACAGCGGAAACAAAGATGATTTGGAGAATATACGTACCAAAGGCGAAGCCCTGTTTTTCCGCGCCTATTGTTACTTCAACCTTGTACGCGCCTGGGGAGAAGTGCCGTTGGTAACCTTCAAAGTGAAAGAGGCATCCGACGCCAACGTGCCCAAAACCACTGCGGACAAGATATACGAGCAAATAGACAAAGACCTCGGCGAGGCCGAGAAATGCCTGCCGCTGACGTGGACTTCCGAGTATACCGGACGTATCACATGGGGAGCCGCGCGTTCGCTGCACGCCCGTACCTATATGATGCGCAACGATTGGGATAATATGTACGACGCTTCTACCGAAGTAGTCAAGTCCGGTATCTACAACCTGAACACTCCTGTGGATAAAGTCTTTACCGTTGAGGGTGAGAACTGCGGCGAAAGCGTGTTCGAATTGCAATGCGAATCGACCGACGCGCTGAAAAACAGTGATGTCATCGGCAGCCAGTTCTGTCAGGTGCAAGGTGTGCGCGGTGCAGGCGATTGGGACCTCGGCTGGGGCTGGCATATGGGAACCACGCTGGTAGGCCAGGCATTCGAGCCCGGCGACCCCCGTAAAGACGCATCCTTACTCTATTTCCGCCGAAGCATCAGTGACCCCATTACCCCGGAAAATACCAATAAGCCTTACGGTGAATCTCCTGTGTCTACCGCTATGGGAGCTTACTTCAACAAAAAGGCATATACCGAACCCGAGCTGCGTAAGAAATATACGAAAGAGGGTTTTTGGGTAAACATCCGCATTATCCGCTACCCGGACGTATTGCTGATGGCTGCCGAGGCCGCCAACGAGAAAGGTATTTCGGGCGAGGCCATCGACTATCTGGAACAGGTTCGCGCCCATGCACGCGGTACGGACAGCAGCATACTTCCCAAAGTTACGTCTACCGACCAAAATACACTGCGTGATGCCATTCGTCACGAACGCCGTGTAGAGCTAGCATTAGAACCCGACCGTTTCTATGACCTCGTACGCTGGGGAATTGCCAAAGAAGTGTTGCAAGCCGCCGGAAAGAACTACCAGGATAAGAACGCCTTGCTGCCATTGCCACAAGACGAGATTGACAAATCGAACGGGGTGCTGGTACAGAATCCTAATTATTAAATGTAATTAGTAATTAGTGATTAGAGGTTAGTGATTAGTGATTAATGGTGAATGGTGAATGATTAATGATTAATGATTAGTGGTTTATGATTAGTCATTAGTGAGTTATGATTTATGATTAATAATTAATGGTTAGTGATTAGAAATTAATGATTAATGATTAATAATTTATGATTAGTCATTAATCATTAGAGGTTAGTGATTAATGATTAGCACCATACAGCATGATAACGCACCTAAGGCTGAAAGCCTTTTATCTCCAAGCCCGGGGTAACACCCCGGGTATAAAAAGCCCTCTGTGTCTTGCGCCCTGTAAGGGCAAAAGATTCATACACAAGGATTTTGCCCTTACAGGGCGCAATGTTAATCATCTGCAATATCCCGGGGCGTTGCCCCGGGCTTGGAAATAAAAGCCTTTCAGGCTTTAACTTAGAAAGACCTATATTCATTATCCAGCTTAAAAAGCATATATAAAAACATATACAAAAACGTATATAAAAGCATATACAAAAACGTATGTAAAAGCATATTAAAAGACATACGCAAAGAAATATATGTAAAGAACCGTATTAGAAAATACATATTAAAAGAAACATATTATGAAGAAGTTTTTCCAAAGAACCAGCCTGCTACTCGCAACCGCCTTTATAGGCGCTGCCACACTGCAGGCGCAGAAATCCCCCCAAGATATGGATCGCTTTATCGATGCACTGATAAAGCGAATGACCGTAGAGGAGAAAATAGGGCAATTAAACCTGCCCGTCACCGGTGAAATCACTACCGGACAAGCTAAAAGCAGTGACGTAGCCAAGAAGATTGAGCAAGGGCTCGTCGGCGGTCTTTTCAACCTGAAAGGAGTGGCCAAGATACGCGACGTACAAAAGCTGGCAGTAGAAAACTCACGACTGGGTATTCCCCTGCTCTTCGGCATGGACGTGATACACGGCTACGAAACCATCTTCCCTATCCCTCTGGGATTGTCCTGCACCTGGGATATGGCCGCCATTCAGGAGTCCGCGCGCATCGCTGCCGTCGAAGCCAGCGCCGACGGCATCTCCTGGACATTCAGTCCGATGGTAGACATCAGCCGCGACCCGCGTTGGGGACGTGTCAGCGAAGGTAGCGGTGAAGACCCCTTCCTCGGCGGAGCGATTGCCAAAGCGATGGTCTACGGTTATCAGGGAGGCAACCTCTCCGAGCAACTCAGGCGCAATGACGAAATCCTTGCCTGCGTCAAGCACTTCGCCCTCTATGGAGCGGGCGAGGCAGGCCGTGACTACAATACGGTAGACATGAGCCGCAACCGTATGTTCAACGAATACATGTACCCCTACGAAGCCGCCGTAGAGGCAGGCGTGGGAAGCGTAATGGCATCCTTCAACGAGATAGACGGCGTACCCGCCACAGCCAACAAATGGCTGATGACCGATGTTCTCCGCAAGCAATGGGGCTTCAACGGCTTTATAGTGACCGACTTTACCGGTATATCCGAGATGATAGAACATGGCATCGGCGACCTGCAAACCGTCTCCGCGCGTGCCCTCAATGCCGGTGTAGACATGGATATGGTAAGCGAAGGCTTCGTCGGCACACTCAAGAAGTCCGTCATGTCGGGCAAGGTAAGCATGAAAACCCTCGATACGGCCTGCCGCCGTATCCTCGAAGCCAAGTATAAGTTAGGACTTTTCGACAATCCCTATAAATACTGCGATGTGAACCGTCCCGCACGCGACATCTTCACCAAAGAACACCGCGCCGCCGCACGCCGTATTGCCGCCGAGAGCTTTGTATTGCTAAAGAACGGCAGCATCAAGCAACATCCGGGCTCTCTGCCCGAGCCGCTGCTTCCGCTGAAAAAAGAAGGAACCGTGGCCGTCATAGGCCCGTTGGGCAATACACGCAGCAATATGCCCGGAACATGGAGCGTAGCCGCACGCCTCAACGACTACCCCTCTCTGTATGAAGGACTGAAGGAGATGATGTCCGGCAAAGTGAACATCACATACGCCAAAGGCAGCAACCTCATCGGCGATGCCGCCTACGAAGAGCGCGCCACCATGTTCGGACGTTCCCTGAACCGGGACAACCGTACGGACAAGGAACTGCTGGACGAAGCCCTGAAAACAGTCGCCGGCGCGGACGTTATCGTAGCCGCGCTCGGTGAATCTTCCGAAATGAGCGGCGAGAGTTCCAGCCGCACCAACCTCGACCTGCCCGACGTACAGCGTTCACTGCTGGAAGCCTTGCTGAAAACAGGCAAGCCCGTAGTACTCACCCTCTTCACCGGACGCCCGCTGACACTGACCTGGGAACAGGACAACGTGCCCGCCATACTGAACGTATGGTTTGGCGGAAGCGAAGCCGCCTATGCCATAGGCGATGTCTTGTTCGGAGATGTCAACCCCGGCGGCAAACTGACGATGACCTTCCCGAAGAATGTAGGACAAATACCGTTGTTCTACAACCACAAGAATACCGGACGTCCGCTGCAGGCAGGCAAATGGTTCGAGAAGTTCCGCAGTAACTACCTGGACGTGGACAACGAGCCGCTTTATCCCTTTGGATACGGCCTGTCTTACACCACCTTCGAATACAGCGACATCGCCCTGAGCACCCCGTCGATGGGACAGAACGGTTCCATAACCGCCGTAGTCACCGTAACCAACACCGGAAAACGCGACGGTGCGGAAGTCGTACAGCTATACATCCGCGACCTTGTAGGAAGCATCACCCGCCCCGTACGCGAGCTGAAAGGCTTTGAAAAGGTATTCCTTCGTGCAGGCGAAAGCAAGACCGTTTCCTTCAAGATTACTCCGGAGCTGCTGCGCTTCTATGATTACGACCTGAACCATGTAGCCGAGCCCGGAGAGTTCGACCTCTTCATCGGGGGAAGCAGTCAGGCCACCAAGACGGCGCGCATCACCTTGAAGTAAACAATCCGTCTCTCCTGAAGATACCAACCGTTTTATCCGGGGGAATCTCAGTTTCCTACCGGGGAAACCGAAATTCCCCACCGGGGAAACGGATGTTTCTCCCTGAGGGAACCGCCGTTTCCTTACGGGGAAACAAAATTCTCCCGCCAGTATATAAATCATTGCACGTAAACAGTATGAAATCAGTAAACATCTATATCCCGCTTCTCCTGCTATTGTTCCTCGCAGGAGCCTGCGGTACAAAAAAATCCGACGGAACGTCCGGCACGTTGAGCGACGACGCCCTGCTGGACACAGTACAGCGCCGAACCTTCAATTACTTTTGGGACGGGGCCGAACCCAACAGCGGACTCGCGCGCGAGCGCATCCACATGGATGGAGTATACCCCGAAAACGACCAAAACGTAGTGACATCCGGCGGCAGCGGTTTCGGTATCATGGCAGTGCTCGCAGGTATCGACCGGGGCTACGTCACCCGTGAAGAAGGACTGGCGCGCATGGAACGCATCGTTTCTTTCCTTGAGACCGCCGACCGCTTTCATGGAGCTTACCCCCATTGGTGGTATGGCGATACGGGGCGGGTAAAGCCCTTCGGGCAGAAAGACAATGGCGGCGACCTTGTAGAAACCGCTTTCGTAATGCAGGCTCTCCTTGCCGTACACCAGTACTATGCAGGCGGCAGCCCGCAAGAGAAAGCCCTCGCCGCCCGCATCGACAAGCTATGGCGGGAAGTAGACTGGAACTTCTACCGCCAGGGCGACCAAAACGTACTCTACTGGCATTGGAGTCCCGAATACGGCTGGGAGATGAACTTCCCCGTACACGGTTACAACGAATGCCTCATCATGTACATCCTTGCCGCCGCCTCGCCTACGCATGGCGTACCTGCCGCCGTATACCACGAAGGGTGGGCGCAGAACGGCGCCATCGTCAGCCCGCATAAGGTAGAGGGTATCGAACTGCATCTGCGGTATCAAGGTACGGAAGCCGGCCCCCTGTTCTGGGCGCAGTACTCTTTCCTGGGACTTGATCCCAACGGACTGAAAGACGAATATTGCCCCGGTTACTTCGGCGAAATGCGTAACCTGACGCTTGTAAACCGCGCCTACTGCATCCGTAACCCCAAGCATTACAAAGGTTTCGGACCGGACTGCTGGGGGCTGACCGCCAGCTACTCCGTAAACGGATATGCCGCCCACTCGCCCAACGAGCGCGACGACCTGGGAGTCATCTCTCCCACCGCCGCCCTGTCATCCATCGTATATACGCCGGAGTACTCATTGCAAGTGATGCGCCACCTCTACGGAATGGGCGATAAAGTATTCGGTCCTTACGGATTCTACGACGCTTTCAGCGAAACGGACAACTGGTATCCGCAACGTTATCTTGCCATCGACCAGGGCCCGATAGCCGTAATGATTGAGAACTACCGCAGCGGACTGCTCTGGAAGCTCTTTATGAGCCATCCGGACGTACAGCGGGGATTGCAGAAGTTAGGATTCACCGCCCCGCAAGCCACAGCCGAAGAATAACTTCGTTCTATCTTGTACCTGTAAAGAGGATACGCCGAAGCTGATTTTGCTATCATAATCAGAGTTTCGCCGTATCCTCTTTTTGTTTTCCGGATAAAACTAAGTATCTTTGGAGCAACACCAATCAATCATCATCATGAAAAAGTTCCTATCAGCCCTCTGCGTGACGGCGCTGTCACTCCTTGTCTACGGACAGGACGGCCACCCCTCTTCCATTTCCGGCAACCGGCGGAATTTCTCCTTTGCCTGGCTCACCGATGTTCATCTCAACTCTTTCGCCTACGCCGAAGACGATTTACGGCAAGCCATTGAGGATATCAATGCCAACCCCGATGTGGATTTCACCATTCTGAGCGGAGACGTGACGGAATTCGGCGATACAAAAGAGTTTCAATTACTCGAGGAGATATTGAAAGGCTTCCGGAAACCCTACCTGCTGTTGCCCGGCAACCACGACGTGAACTGGAGCGAGAACGGATGTACGATGTTCGATAAGATATTCCGGGCGTCACATTTCTGCTATGACTGGCAGGGGGTGCGCTTCGTCGGTTGCGGAGCAGGTCCGAGCCTGCGGATGGGACCGCCCCATATCCCGCGTGAGGAAATCCTCTGGCTCGACTCCGTATACAATGCCACACCTGCGGCGCAACCCGTCATTTTCGTCAATCACTTCCCGCTGAACGCCGATTTAAGCAATTGCCGGGAAGTTCTTCGGATTCTTAAGACACGCAATACGCAGGCTGTACTCGCCGGACACCTGCACGTCAACCGCTCATACGATGCCGACGGCATTCCGGGAGTGATAGGACGCTCTTCCCTCAGACGGAAAGACCCGATAGGCGGATATAACCTGGTAAGCCTGAAGGGGGACACCCTGCTGTTCCGCGAACGCATCATCAAGACGGAAACCCGCCCGGCATGGGACACTATCGTCTTTCATCCCGCCATCCGGGAAGTATGGACTGTCAAGGATGTTACGGATATCGCTTCGCAAGGAAGCATAGACGGCAACCTGTACATCTATACCAATACCGCCGGAGTGGTGTGTGCGCTGGACGCCGACAGCGGAAAAACCTTATGGAAGTACCGCACCGGGAATAAGATATTCTCCGCTCCTTTCATTACCCCGCAACTGGTAATCGTTTCTTCCTGCGACGGCTGTGTCTACGCTCTAAACAGACAGGACGGAAGCATGCGCTGGAAATACGATACCGGCTACCCGATTGTAGCCTGCCCCACGGTAGCGGATGATACCGTCTATATCGGCAGCGGCAACGGGAAGTTTTATTCCATCAATCCGGCGGACGGTACGGTCAACTGGATTTGCGAGGGATTGAAAGGGTATATCGAATCACGCCCCGCCACAGACCGGGAACGGGTTTATACAGGTACGTGGGGAGCAATGTTCTATGCCATCGACCGGAAAACGGGAAAGAAAGTCTGGGAATTCGACACCCGACGCGGCAGATACTTTTCACCGGGAGCCTGCTGGCCGGTAGTTCTTCCATACACCGCAAACGGCGGAAAGCAACAGGAACAGGTTATCGTACTCAGTTCCGACTATTTCGTACGCGCTTTCCAGCCGTCGACAGGAGAGATTCTCTGGGCTTCGGACGAAGCCAAAGGACGCGAATCGCTCGGTTTCTCACCGGACGGAAAAACGATGTATATCAAAGGCATCAAGAACAACATCACCGCGGCAGATATTTCAAAAGGCGTTTACACACCGCTTTGGAATACCGCAATGCCTTACGAAAGCAACTTTATCCCTACCCGTATGGAGACGACGGAACAATACGTGTTCATTCCCACGGAGTTCGGGGTCGTCCACGCCGTACGAACCGACGGAAGCGGAATATCCTGGCAGTGGAAAGTGGCTCATTCGGCAGTCACCTCCTTGAAGAACGCAGGAGAAAGGCGGTTGATTGTCATGACGATGGACGGAACGGTTACCTGTCTCAAATACTGAGTCTTCTACCTGTCGCCACCGCCGCCGTTGCCCTTTACATCATCATTGCTGATGGAACGGGCAGCCTTCTTGACGCTGGCCTTCAGCTCTCCGATACGGTAGCTGACGCTGACGCCGAAACGTTGGCGGCTGTATTTGCTCCAGCTCTCCTGCATGAAACCTGTACCTTCCAGTGTATCGGTGTTGTTCATGTACTTCTTAAAGAAGTTGCTGGCGAAAGCGGAGAGGGTCAGACGCTTGTCGAAGAAAGACTTGTTCACGCTCAGCCCGTAATCGAAGTAACTGCTTCCTTTACCCTGCAACATAACCCAGGGTGTCTGGCCGAACACGTTCAGACTGATGCGCCAGTCATGGGGCAGGGTCTGTTGCGCGCCGCCGTAAGCGAACAGGTTCCAACCGTCATTCTTGAGACCATTGGCGCCTTCCATATACGAGTAACTGCCGTAAACATTGGCGTAAATACGGGTATTGGATGTAGCATTCCAATTGATATATCCGCTTAAACCGGCGTATTTGGTCTTGCCTATATTCTGATAGGTGGAGTAAAGCACTTCCTTGCCGGTCGTTTCTTTCAGTCCCTCAATGTCTGTATCGGGAACCATCTCGGAGATACGCTCGATGCTGTTGTTGGTGAATGAGTAGCGCAGCGAAAGATTGATATTGAACTTCTGCGTAAAGTTACTGTAACTCAAATTGAACGCATGGCTTTTCTCGCTGTCCAGATTGGGATTACCCTGTGTGATATTGGTGGGATTGCTGTCATTGAGATAAGGATTCAGGTACCAGATGCCCGGACGGTAAATGCGCATGTTATAGCCGAAGCGCAAGTTGGACATATCCGTCAGCTTCCAGCCGATGCTGGCGGAAGGGACTACGTCGTCAAAGTCTTTCTTGAAGTTCTCGCCTCTGCCCAAAAGGTATTTCACATTCTGTATGGTATGCTCGTAGCGTACGCCCAGTCTGCCGGACAGCTTTTTTACCTTCAAAGAATAACCGGCATAGGCAGCCAGAATGTCATTCAAGTGCTTGTAGTGCGAACTATGGTCTTCATCGAATTCATAATCGGCTTGCTGCCCTGCGCCACGCTGAAAGCGGTCGTCCTCGGAACTGTTGTTGCGAAGGATATATTTAGCTCCGGCCTCAATGGTGTGCATCTTGCCGACAGGAGTAGTATAATCCGCCTGTAAGGTGTGTTCCGTGGTGCTTTGCGAACCGTCATTATGCTGGTCGAGCATACGTCTCATAAAGTCCTGCCAGTCCGGAGCCACCTTGTCCATATCATACTCATAGCCGGAATAGGAATCCGAGGTCTGCGGACGGGTGTTAATCTTATAGGAGAACGTAAGCATACGCTCTTTCACATGGAACAGGCGCTGATAGTCGATGCCGCCGTCAATGGAATACCAAGAGCTCTTACTGTGGTTGTCGGAAATATAGCTGTACAGCTCGTCGGCGGTGCCGGGAAATGTGGCCGACGCATCGGTTTCCCCGTTACTTTTGTTCTTGCCGCCCCAAAGGCCGAAGGACATGGTTACCAGACGCAATGTATCGATTTCATAGCTGGCTTCCATGCTGCCGGACTGGAAAGTACCGTTTCCTTTGCTCGTTCCGCTATAATCCAGGTCGGACGAACCGCTGTCCGTTTCACCGACCGTACGCCGGTTGCCGCCGGAATAGCTGCGAGGCTGGTTGTTATAATTGTAATTGTAGCGGGCGCTGAAAGTCAGTTTGCCGCTCTTTACCGTACCGAATACGCCGCCACCAGCGCCACGGTTACTTACATTACCGCTGAACGTAGCCGTATAGCCTTCCAGACCGCCGCCTACGGTGACAATGTTCAGGATACCCCCGACACCCTCCGCATCGTACTTGGCGCCGGGATTGGTAATGACTTCGATATGTTTGATGGAGTTGGCGGGCATACTTTTCAAAACATCCGTCGGGTTATTGCTCATCATATTGTTGGGCTTGCCGTTGACATATACCTTGAAACTGCTACTGCCGTTCACTTTGATGTTATCTTCACCGTCTACCGTTACAAGGGGTACTTTACGCAGCATCTCAAGAACAGAGTTCGATTTGGAATCAGGGTCATCCTGTATGTTATATTCTATCTTATCGATATCGGCCTTTACCAAAGGCTTCTGCGCCACGACTTCCACCTGCCCCAGTTCGTTGGAAGCATCCGTAATGTAGATAGTGCCGAAATCTACCAGTTTCTCTCCCGGTTTTACGGAGAAGTTCTTTACGATGCCGCTCCGCCCCACCGAAGAAATCGTCATGATGAAGTTTCCTTTGTTACCGGGCACTTTCTCCTGAAACTGTCCTTTCATGTCCGTTACCAGCATCTTAACGGCATGTGCAGGCGCTTCTTTCTTTACAATCCTGATAGTGGCATAAGGCTCTCCTTCCTGAGTTAACGAGTCGAGCAGGATTCCCTTAATTTGAAAAGAAGAGTTTGTCGCATTTTGTGCGGTCGCTCCGACAGCCATAAAGAATATCGTCAGCAACACAGCCCATTTGGTTTTCATGGTGTTCCCCTGTTTTAGTCAGTACTATTGTTTATTGTTCGTATTAGCGGTGGTTTTATCCACCTTTTGTCACGATGGATTAGGCAAAAATAGGGCATTCTTCGGCATTTATCGGAACACCGGAGTTAAAAAAGCGAAAAGTCCGTTGATTTACAGGAAGTAAAAGAATAACAGCAGAAGCACATTGGCAACTATGACGCATCCGAAGCCGCCCAATATCCACGAGCGCAACGAACTCTTCTTACCGGAGAAAAAGAGCGCGTAACACATATTGACGGCGATATTACTTACTATCGCCTGCATACTGCAAGCCGTTATCAGCGAAACAGGCACGTTGCCCGTACCTTGCAGAAGATTCAGAATGAACGGGGTGATGTCGCTGAAACCGGAAACAAAGGAGAGTAAGGTCAGTCCGCCCTTACCGGCATATATCAGCGTATAATGGGTGGCTATCGTAAATACCACAAAAAGTACGGCAAAAATAAGCGCTACCTTAAATTCCAGCGGGTTACTGCCGTCCTCGTCTTCATCGGTCGCTCCCGATACGGCGGGACGCTTCCACTTGGAATGCAGGAACCAGGCTGCTCCGGCGGAAACAGCGGACATAATCAGCAGATAGGGATAGATAACCGTCAAGGTAGCTACGCTGAATATGCCGATCAGTATCAGGAACCGCAAGAACATCATACTGACCGCCAGCAACATGGCGGCCACATATTCGGGCGCTTCCTGAGGTGACGCCTTACGGCTTTTACGCGCCAGCACGGATATGGTGGCGGTACTGCTGTACAACCCGCCGACAATACCGGATACCAAAATGCCGGATTCACGAAAGACGTATCTCTTCAGCAGATAAGAAAGATAGGAAATACCGGAAACCACTACCGTAGCAAGCCATATACCATAAGGCGTAAGGTTGACGTCCGGTATCAGATTTTCGTTGGGCAGCATCGGAAGTATGATACCGCTAATGGCCAGGAACTTGGCGAGCGTAATCATTTCATCGTTCTTCATCCGCTGCGCCAGTTCGGTGAATGTATGTTTCAACTCCGTAAAGAGCAACACGGTCACAATCACCATTACATAAAACCAAGAGGGCTGCGTAGCGACAATAGGCGCAATGCAATACGTGATGAGCGCAATGACAATGGTGGTAACCCCGAACACGTGGAACTGGGCTTGCTTGACGTAATAGTTCAAGGCAAGCAACACTCCCAAGACAGCCCCGCCACCCATAAACAGGCGGTAGTCCACCGGATCGAGAATATAGAGGAGATAACCCAGAATGCCAATAAAAGTAAAGGTACGGTCTGTACCGAACAAGGTGGTCTCCCCTTCGCGTTTCAAACTGATACGTCGCAAGGAAAGGCCTATAAGCAAAGAAAACACCGTCACCAAAATAAAAGTGACGAGTTCTTCCGGCAGGTATTGATATAGTTTCTCCATAATTTTGTTTCAGCTTAAAACAAATATAAATAAAATAGTTCAATCAAGGGAGCACATTATCTTTTTTATGAGATTTTATTAATAAAACTTCAGCAAAGCTATAGCCGTACTTTAGTCTTTTAATAGAAAACAATATATTACAAGACGTCCTCTTTCTTATTGATTGTCTCCAAAAATTCTATCTCTACAATTCTTAGCTCATTATTAACTTTTTCACCGTTCTTCGCCCTAAGAAGGTCCAGCTCTCCCGCATTCGGTTCGGCAACTTCGATAATCTGACCGAAAGCATCCGAATCCTCAACCGTGCCTTTTAACCTGATTGTAAAACGTTCTGCCTCGACCGGCGGAAAAGTCAGATGAACATATCCAAGGCTTTTAGGGGTTTCCCCGCTCCATACCAACTGCTCACCGGCATAGACCTCCAACGGATAAGCCCTTTTTCTCCACCCTGTCAGCTTAATGCAAAGGTCGTCTATCAAAGCTTTTTTCTCCAAAGTGTACGTTATCCATGCAGTGCCGGGTCTACCGTCATTTCTCCACTCGCTGAGTTCGTTCTCGTCATAACTATTGGTTGCCATTTCATTATTGCATCCGGCTAAAGCAGATTTTACGCGAACTTCCGCTTTAGTATCTTTATAAGAAGGAGAAGACGGCGTTTCTCCACGGGTCAATCGTCCGGGTAAGTCATCCGCGGGGAAGTTCCTGCTCAAGCCTCCTTCCACCTCCACCGGTATAGTGGTAAAGGATACTTCATCCGATGCCAGTCCCCGGGCAGCAGCTCTTACCGTCACCTTCCCGGAGCTATCCGTAGAGCGTACCAAAACTCTTGTTATGCCGCATTCTACCGGTAGCTCCCTGGACAATACATAGTTATCGTACGCCTGTGCCACTCCGCCTCTCCATTCTGCAGGGCCCTGCAAGTCGAACCGTATCATGTCATTGGCAAGAGGGCATCTGGCACCATTCTTATCCACCACTTCTACTTGAATAATCGCCAGGTCGGCACCGTCTGCATACACTCCTTTAGGTCCGTGCATCAAGGTCAGTTTCAAACGTTCGGGACTGCCCGCCGTTTGAATGGAATAACGGCTCGACTCTTTATTCCGGCAATCATAACCAACAGCTTCCACCACTCCTTTTTCCCAATGTACAGAATCGAAAGTAAACAGAAAACGATAGTCTTGCCGGCCAAAGCCCTGGGACTTGCCATTTACAAAAAGTTCTACTTTTTCACCCGTAGAAACGACATAAACGGGCTTGATAACTTCAGGAGCGTAATTCCAATGGCCGATAATATAGGTACTCTCTCTTTCCACATCGACCCAGCCGTCCCACATCACCTTATGGGCAAAGAAACCGTCTTTAGGTATTCTCAACGGGTCTACCACGCCGCTACGACGATAGTTCTCCTCACCACGGCCGTGCGTCTGTGTATCGGAGAATATTATTTTAGCTCCGCCAGAGCTCACGCGCCTCCCCGTTCCCGGACGCTCACGCCAATAATCGTACCAGCGGCGAACCAGCTCTACCGCAAAACGGTCTTGATTATGGTTGTAGGCAGCGGCATTCTGCCCTCTATATAATGGTCCTGCTCCTTCTTTATGAAAAGGATAGCTGTATTCATCCCAATACTTACGCAGTCCTTCGTCGCGGCAATATTCGGTAGCGAACATCGGATGTTGCGCACTCTTATTTATATACAGCATTTCTCCGCCCCACTCGGCCTCACGGATATCAAGCATCTCACGGGAGCCCATAGCCCTCCCGCCATGAGGGTCGTACTTATCACGGATTGCTTTCATCTCGAGCATGTGTTCGCGGCTGACGGATTCGTTACCGGCTTCGTAGAATAGGATACTCGGGTTATTCCTAAAATATATAATGGCATCACGCATCAGTTCAACACGCTGTTCCCACCACCTGCCGGTAGCATCCTTTTCCGCATCACCGGCAGGCATCACTTGTATCACCCCTACCCTGTCGCATGACTCCACATCCTGTTTCCAGGGGGTGACGTGCATCCAACGGAAAAAATTAGCATTGTGCTCAACCAACATTCCATTGGAGTAATCGCTCATCCATGCAGGAACGGACAAGCCCACCCCAGGCCACTCATTGCTGCTGCGTTGAGCATAACCTTTCAGTTGCAGAACCCGGTCATTCAGCCACACCTTTCCTTCTTTGAACCGGGTCTTCCTGAACCCGGTTTTCGTTATAACTTCGTCTATAACCTTATCATCTACTATCAAACGGGTCTTTACCGTATAAAGATACCCGTATCCCCAACTCCAAAAATGTATGTTCTCCAGTTTTTCAGAAGCTTTCAACGTTATAGTCTCCCCCGGACCGACCAAGCTCGGCTTGTTTCTGAAAGTACTGATTACATTACCCGCATTATCACATATACATACTTCATAAGTCACTTCAAAAGGTGCTTCATGTTCATTGCGCACTTCCGATTCGGCAGTGATAACGGCTTTACGGTTCTGTACCTGTATATCTGTGGCATATACATATACGCCGGTAGTCTGCAAATTACTGTATAAAGGCAAGGTTTGATATAATTTATCGGTGATATGGAGCCAGACGTTCTTGGGAATTCCCCCGTAATTGGCATTGAAATTTTTGTCATTCCATTGAAAACGGCTTCCAGTAGCTTTTTCCTTATATTGCCAGTCATTGTCCGTACGTACGGCAATTACATTTTCACCGTCAAAATCCAGATAGGGGGTCAAATCAAAACCGGCAGCCATTACTCCGTTTTCGTGCAGCCCGATATGCTTGCCGTTTAAATAAAAATCAGCTCCCTGGCGTACTCCTTCAAACTCGATAAACACTTTCTTTCCTTTCGCTGTCAGAGGTAACTTAAAATGCTTACGATACCATGCAACAGTGTCTGTCATATCTTTAATCCAGACCTTGAATGCCTCATCTTCATTGAAAGCATGCGGAAGCGTTACTTTCTCCCAATTTCCGTCTGCAAACTGTTTCTGCTCCGCTCCCCGGATATCGCCAACAGACAATAACCATTGGGGATTAAAATTGTATTTCTCCCTGTTATTTGCTCCTGATACCGCAGATACCGATAGTAAAAGAAAGAACACCAATGTCTTTATCTTGCTATTTTCCATAATATAAAATTTATCGCTACCTTATCTCCTTACTAATCCAATTTATATACTTCGGTTCCTGCCAGTAAAAAACATCCTACTCCGTAATCTTCGAAATCCGGAACGCTGTCATAAGTCACCGGCTGGCTGTCTTTAGGTTCTTTGCCGCTTCCCTGCACATATCCCAAGAAGCCGTTTTTATGTATGCAATCTTTTACTATCGCATTCCAAGCTTTCAGCACTACCGGAAGATATTCTTGCCTGTCCAGAATTCCATTTCTTATCCCCCAGGCCATACCATATATAAACAAGGAAGTACCGGATGTCTCCTTGCCGCCATAATTGGATTCATCATGCAAACTCACATTCCAAAAGCCGTCAGCACGCTGACATGCCTTCAAGGCCTTGCTCATCGACAGAAAATCGGCTATATAATCTTCCCTATGCTTTTCATCGCCGGGAAGCTCGTTCAACACTCTCGTCAAAGCCGCATAAACCCAACCATTTCCTCTACTCCAGAAGCAGTTTTTCCCGTTAGGCTCTTTATAAGGCGGGGTAAACCGTGCATCTCTCCACCATAAGCCCTCTTTTTGGCAGAACAAACCTTTTCCTGCAATAGTGTTTCGCGAATAAGAGTACATCCGCCACATCTTATCATAGTATTTCTGTTCGCCGGTCAGCTTTCCCAGTTGAGCAAAAATAGGCATCCCCATGTGTATGGCATCTATCCAGCTCCAACCGTCAACTTGGGGAGTATTCACCAGCATATCCATAGTGCTCTTTATATTCTTTATTTTCCCCGCATCAGGACAGATTTTGTACAGCTCAATATAAACTTGTCCGCAACAATGGTCGTCCGCATTACGCGTCGTATTTCCTCCGCGCATCCCCCATTTATGGAAATCAGCCCAATTGTAGGCATAATCATAATAATCCGAACGGGGATATACGGTATGCAAAGCGAGCAAGCCCTCATAATACACCGCCCGCGTCCATATATTACTCGGTCTGAACTTGGAAACATAACTGGGACGGGTATAGTCCGCATATTTCTTCATAAAATAATCATTGACTCTAATCATCGTTTTCAGTACTTCTTTCCGATTGGGAAGTTGCTGGGCACTGAGAAAAGTTACTCCGGCCAGGAGCAACAAACAAAGCAATGTATGTCTTTTCATAAATCTCACAAATTATTTATATTATTATCTTACTTATTCCCAACGATTGCATGTAAAATTTCGGATGCGATAATAGCCTGTCCAGCGCCGTGCATATGCACGCCGTCTCTCGCATAGTAATCCAGAATACCGGATAAGGGATGATAGACGTCTACAAAAATGAAACCGTTCTTCACAGCCGCAGATTTAAAACCCGGAAGCAAAGCCGACAGCCGTTTATCGGCTCCGGCAAATTTTCCGGTATTCATCTTTTTGACGGGTGGTGGAGTCACATAAATTAAAACCGGTTTGGAACGTTCGCAGAGCGGATGCCGTCTTATTTTATCCAATAATCGCTCCAAATTGCCGGCTACCTCGGCCTGGCGTCGTGCAAAAGCCGATTTTGTATCATTAGTGCCCAGGCACACCACTATATAGTCACAGCGTTTCTCTCCGATAGCCTTTTCGGCATCATCCAGATAGTGTTCGATATTTTTCAGGGCATTCAGTCTCTCTTTATTCTGATTGTCGAATCCTATGCTTCTCCCCGACTCCGAAAAGTTGAGTATGTGCGAGTCCGGCATCATCTTCTTCAACTGATTAGCCCATCCATCTCTTTTCTGTCCGTTCGAATCTCCTATCAACAAAATATTATATCGCTCTTTTACTTTCTGGCTAACCGGTAACAACCCCCAAATTTGAGGAAGCGGTATATCTCGCCCCTCAAATACGGTAAACTGCACATTCTTATATTTACGGGATAAATAAATATCATGACTAAACAGTTTCTTGCCGTTCTTCTTCGAATCGACCCGGCTTAAATTCAAGGTTACGGCTTCCTGACTGGCAGTTCTTCCTAAACCGGTACTGTCCTTATGAAAACTTGCATAAACAAACAATTTTGTATCCGGGCATTTGGGCTGTACATAAGTTGGCAAGTCCCAGTATTTTTGTTCCAAATCAATGGCAGGCAACCAAACACTAAAGGATTTAACAGGGTATTCCACATTCATATAGGTTTGCAATACAGCCTGCCCGCCTTTAGAAACACCGACAACGTGAACCTCCCTGGGATTCGTATTCGAATTCTTCAATGCATGCTGAATGGCATCATCAATCGTAGTCCGGCTAATATCAAGGCGGACATAATTCCAATTGCGTGCCAGAATCTCTTTATCTGCAAAAGCCGGTTGCGCACAATGTTCCCTATCACCGGACACGTCTACGATTAACGGCTGCGGAAGTTTGCGGGTAGTTTTATTGACTATTAAATTCTGGGCCGAAAGGGCTACACAGAAAAGGTGGCAAAAAATTACAACAAAAACACTTCTTTTCATAATAAACGGACAAATACTGCTATTTCAATAAAGACTTCGATTTTTCACATTTGCAAATAAAGCGACTATAAGTAGAAAAAATTTGGCTTATAGTTCAGAAACATGTATATATGCTCAAATGTGGGCAAATTCGTGCCTTTTCAGATAACAGCAGATGTCTGTTTACTATAAAACGTCTATTCCTGCCTTATTTCGGGTTTGTTTCCCGTACCCGGTTCTTTCCGGTACTGGGAAGGTGATTTTCCAAATAAATTTTTAAAACATTTACTAAAGTAATAGGGGTCGTCGATTCCCACTTTATAGCCTATTTCGGAAATATTCAGCTCGGATGTAATCAGCAGTTCGGCCGCCTTTTTCAAACGCAGTATACGTACATATTCATTAGGGGAACACCCTGCTATACTCTTTAACTTACTGAAAAAAGTAGTACGTCCTAATCCCAATGAAGATGCGTAAGATTCGAGCTTGAATTCTGTATTCCCCATATTCTGCTCGATAATCTGTTGTATTTTGTTCAAGAATGCCTTATCACGGTCTGTCGTACTAATCAAAGGTTGTAAGGTTCCAGGCTCCGAGGCGAACTTACATTGCAGTTTTTCACGCTGTTCTATCAGTTTCACAACACGCGTCATCAGGTACTTCACACTAAAAGGTTTCGTAATATACGAATCCGCTCCTGCACGGATACCTTCCAACTGATGTTCTTCCGAAGAATAAGCTGTCAGCAAGATTACCGGAATATGACTGATATTAAAGTTTTTCTTCAAGCGTTTGGTAAATTCTATACCATCCATTTCGGGCATCATTATATCGCAAATAACAAGATCCGGCTGCTCCTCATTCAGCTTGTTCAGTCCTTCCGCACCATTCGAGGCTGTCAAGATTGTAAAATACCTTCCCAACTGCATTTCTATCAGGTTACGCACATCTTCATCATCATCGATAATCATCACCTTGTATTCATTGAATGGCTTGCTTGCCGATACTCCCAGCACATTTTCCATTTTCTCTGTCGCCGGTAGTTCGTCGGTAACCAGTTCCGGCATTTGCTTCGCCTCTTCTTCGAGTGCAGTCTCTATAATATCAGCAGAATCATAATTCTTATCAGACAAAGGCACCGTCAGCGAAAAACACGCTCCTCCATAAACAGAATCCGAATAACTAATACTTCCTTTATGTACCCTTGCCAGTTCCGATGTAAGATGCAGGCCTATCCCTGTTCCGGAAGCTGTATAATGGATTTGCTCAAATCGGACAAAAAGCATTTTACGCTTGTCGGACGGCACACCGGGACCACTATCCGATACACTCATCGTAAGACTGTCTTTTGCAACAGAGAAATCAAGACGCATCACAATCGTTCCGTTATCCGGTGTATTCTTAAAAGCGTTGGAAAGAAGATTATAAGCAATCTTATCCATTTTACCGCGATCCAGCAAAACATCCTGTTCGGAACCGTTCGACTCGAAGCGGTAATCAATGTTTTTCTTCCGGGCCATATCTTTAAATGTAAGATATATCTCATAAAAGAACCGTTCGGCCGATGTATGTTCCAGCTTTAGCTCCATCTTGTTATTCTGCAGGCGACGGAATTCCAACAACTGGTCAATCAGGCGCATCAGGCGGTTAGAGCTTTTTGTCAACAGTGCAAGTTGCCGATCGACAGCGGCATCGTTCCTATTCGATAAATCTTCTATTGCTCCCCGGATAATAGTTAGCGGAGTACGGAATTCATGGGATATATTAGTAAAGAAACGCAATTTATATTCAGTCAATTGTTTTTCAACCGCCACAGCCATATTCAAACGATGCATTTTCAATATCAATTTGAAAGTGACAAAGCCGATAATCAGACCCAAAACAATATATACGGCAATAGCTCTGCCCGATTTCCACCAGGGCGGGAGAATAACGATTTCCAGTTCTGTGGACTCCTTACTCCAAACTCCGAAACTATTACACCCCTTTACCTTAAAGGTATAAGTTCCCGGTGGAATATTCCGGTAAACCGCCACATTATTACGCGAATTGTAATTCCAGTCGTCCTCGTATCCTTCCAGATAACAGGCATACTGGTTTTGCTCTACCCCATGATAGTTCATCATAGTGCATTCCAGATTGAAAGAACATTGATTATGCTCCAACACAACTTTTTGGGTATTTACAATGCTTTCCTGCAACGGAGAGTCTTCCTCCCCGGGCTTTACCGAATGACCGTTAATCCACAACCCCGTAATAAGCGCCCGGGGAGCATAGGTATCAAACTGAATATCAGACGGATTGAAGATATACACTCCATTATAACTTCCGAACATCAAATCCCCATTCGCCTTCTTCCAGCAGGACATTTCATTAAAAACGGTAGTACGCTGGCTGTTAGAGGACACAAAGTTTTCGAACCGTCCGGTCTTTAGATTATACTTAGAGATACCGCTTTCCGTGCTTACCCAAATATTACCTTCACTGTCTTCCTGTATTGCCTGAACCGTTTCATTCAATAAGCCCTCGCTGGCTCCCAAATGTTTGAACCACGACTGCTCCAAAGGAACCTGACGCTGAAGTATATTCAAACCTCCACCGGTCGTTCCTATCCAAATACGTCCTTTACTATCCTCAAAAATTACTTTCACTTCATTATGCCCCAATGAAAGGTGCTCTTTCGTACACAAATGTAATACCTGAAACTTATCGGCATCACGAATCAATTCATCCGGTTCGAAAACCACAACACCGTCGTTGGTTCCAACCCAAATCAGCCCACTACGGTCTTGGACCATTGAGCGCATCATATTCAAATGTTCGTTTCCAAAAGCAAACTGGCGGAAAAGAATTTTCCCCTCTTTACGTTCCGCCAATTGCACTCCACCGCCAAAAGTAGCCAGCCACATACGTCCCTTGTTATCCCGCATCACTGTAAAAATATTATTGCTTGCCGCAGAACGGCGTACATGGTCACGCAAGATATATCTGTCAACAATCTTTTCGCCATTGGGTGAAAACAATAATAATCCGCCTCCTTTTGTGCCCAACCACTTATACCCCAACGTATCTTCTGCCATTGAGAAAGGAAGTCCTTCCAGAATGCGGTATGCATGTTGCTGTTTAAAAGAGGAATCATACATATACAGATTTCCGTCGCGTGTACCAAACCAATAACAAGCATTCCGGTCTTCATAAATCAACCTGACCGCATTATTCCGGTCGGTCCTTCCTTCCGATGCCGGATTGAACAAACCGAAAGGATAATTGGATAAGGAGATTTTCACCACTCCATTCAGTTCAGTTCCAACCCATATTTCACCAGACCTGTCTTCCGTAACACAAAACAAATAATTAGTCGGCAAATCCTTATCGGCAGTGTAATGCCGTACTTCTCCCGTACGTTCGTCTATTGAAAACAGCCCGTTTCCAAATGTCGTAATCCATATTATATCACGGGAATCGTGATAAACCATAAAACGCTCCTGGCTGATTAAGGAGAGTACATCGGGAGGAATCAGCTTCAATTTCTCAAAAGTATTGTCCGGACAGTGCCTCCACAAATTCCCAGACATATTATACACCCATATATTTCCTTTATTATCCACGGTGAAATCAGCTTTCACCATACTCCGCCCCGGGAAAAAAGTATCTGTCCGCAGCCATTGCCGTTTCTTGGTATCAAAAATATAAAGCTTTTTATTCGTCGCAATCAGCAATATACCATCATTCAACTGGCAAGAATGTATATAGGATATAGACTTTATTTTAGGAATGGAAATGGACTCTTGAAAAGCAACTCTATTTTTCTCAAAAATGTGTATACCGCAATCACCGATAAAATATAACTGTTGTCCTATTTCTTGTACATCCAGATATACTTCATCCTGTGATACGGTAATCAGCTTTTCCTCCTTTATACAAAACAGTTTCTTTCCGCTTCCTATCCAAATATGCGCATCCGAATCTTCAAACAATAAACGGACTCTTTCACCCGATACCGGCCTCCAGGCAACCTGTTTCCCATTCACGTACCTAACACGGCAGCACCCCTCCTTTCCCCACATCCAAACATCTCCGTTGGAAAGGACTTGTACTTTAGAAAAAGCTTTTTTCGGATTGGAAGGGTCAAAATCAATCATCCGCTCCTGTTTCGGGTCGTAACAGAATAAAGTGTTCGAAAAGGTCCGTACCCAAATAAATCCTTGTTTGTCTTCCACCATAGCGCGAATGCGGCTGTCGCGTAAAGTCCGGGACATCGCTAATTGGGGATGTATCACGGCAAAATCCCTACCGTTGTACCGGTTCAGTCCATTAATCGTACCCATCCACATAAAACCCCGTTTATCTTGCAGCATACAGTGAATTGTGTTTTGCGATAATCCATTCCTGTCGGTTATCGTAGAAATATTCAAGATGTCAACTGCAAAAATAGAGGTACCACTACAAATACAAATGAATAATAATAAAACAAGTTTCCGCATGTACTTTTCGGTTTAAAGGAATGTACAAAGTAAACGATTTTTTTCTAAACCACGGCCATTATTTTTTCAAATTACGCCACAGAGTCCCTGAAATACAGCTGTATTGAACTGGGAAACAAATAAACGTATTATAATTAATCTCACATTTTCAAATAACCCATACCTTTACAGCGTCAAAGAAAAGAAGTCAAACCAACTTCCGAAAGACACTCAACCTATAACATTTTAATTTAATTATAGTATTTATGAAAAACATGTATTTTATCACAGCTTTGAGCTTGTTTGTGCTGGCAGGATGCTCTTACAATGAAGCGGGTAGTCCGGATGTCAGTGGAGTCAAGGCTGAAATTTGGGCAACAATGAATGACAGCCAAAGCCAGACACGTGCTTATGGTAAAACCTGGGAGGATGGAGACTATATCGGGGTTACCGTAGGTAGTACCAATGAAGTACGCAGTACAAATATCAAGTACCAATATGCCGGTACAGAAAATAGTCCGTTCATTCCAGCCGAAGCAAACACAGACATTTATGTAAGGGCTTCCGCAGAGGTTCCGGCCACAGCCTATTATCCCTACAATGGTGAAAACGGTACCGCACCGGGGATACTGGACATTAGCACGGAAACAGCTTATCAGGTACCTGAAGAACAGTCTAAAATCGATTATATGTTTGCAAAGACTACCACTTCCATATCCAATCCCCAGATAAACCTGGCATTCGAACATATGATGAGCCAAGTGGTGTTTGAGTTGAATGCTACCGACAAAGAAACCACAATCAGTAATCTGGCTTTCAAGTTGGAAGGAGTTGCCACTACAGGAACATTCGATACTGCTACCGGTACGGTTTCTCCAAAGGAGGAAAAAGGGGAAATCAGCACTCCCGAACTCTCTGGAGTAACTACAGCTTCTCTTATATTAGTCCCCCAAACAGTTACAGGGGTCAATATCGAAATACTATTGAACAATGTATATTACTTGGCTAAAGTCGAAACATTGACATTAGAGCCAAAATACAAATATACCTATACAATAGCACTGGACAATACGGAAGAAGTTCCGACTCTAAGCTTCACCGGTGTTACAATAACGGACTGGACCAACAGTAATCCCATAGAGATTACGGCAGAGAAATCTATTCCTGAAATTAAACCGATAACAGTAAATGACGCACCGGCATGGGGTGCAGGAGATGAACAATCTACCGAAGCCGATAAAAAACAGGAGACTACCGCCTCCGATAAAACTGAATTTTAAAGAAACATACTCATTATAAAACTATAAATAACAATGAAAACCATGAAATTCAATAAAATCATATCAATCTGTTTATTCCTCAGCAGTATGTTCGTTACCGCCTGCTCCCAGGACGATGATATCATTGCAACCAAAGGAAAAAGTGAAATCCGGTTCCTAATCACCGATACCGGAGTACAAAGTTCAGCATCTACCCGTGCAGTAACCGACGCGGAATATCGAACAACTTTTGAAAACGGAAAAGACAAGGTGAGTTTGTTCGCCGTAAAAGATAATAAAGTAATAGAAGGGTTCGACAATATCTGCCTGACCTATCAGGACGGTACGTGGGCAGCTTCTACAGCAATCACCTATACTGAAGCATTGGAGGGGGCAACTTTCTATGCTGTGTATCCTTACAATGATACTCATGCTCTACCTTCGCCAATCGAAGAAAATCAGGATGTCTTTAAAGACCTTGTAGAGCAATGGAGCATCGATACTAACCAGGCCGGTGAAGAGTACACCAAATACGATTTGATGACCGGTTCGGGTACAGCAAGCAAAGACGGCAGGAATTATACTGTCAATCTGCAATTGGAACACCGAATGGCAATGATAGCCGTAGGATTTCCTTATTTGACATATAATTTCACAAACCCAGATTTAGACAGTTATTCCATAGCTTCCAGTGAAGTGACATTCAATCTTACACAAGGAGAAAATACTGCCTCAATTACTCCATATTACGATGAAACGACCGGCAAATATCGTTTATTAGTTAAACCAAACAGTAAATATACGCTTGCAGGCGAATTTGCATTCCGTGGGGAATTGTATACTTATAGTTTCCAAAACGAAACCGGAGCAGAAGAGAAAAAATATACTCCGCACACAGTTAGAGTAAGACCAAATGAAAGCGAAGAAGCCGTATCCGGCATTACAATAAACAATTTTAGCCTTGCAATCGGAGACTATTTTTGCGCAGACGGTTCATTGATTAATGCTACAGATATTCAAGAAGAACAAAAGTCCAATGTTATCGGTGTAATATATTTTGTAGGTAATCCTCAACCTTCCGTATTAAACTCAGAATATATAGACACGGATATATTAAAACAGGAAAAGCCCAACTGCACGCATGGTTTGGTATTAGCATTGGATAATGCAAACAGTGAAGCTGAACATTTCGCAAAATCACAATTGCAATATACTGCCTATACCGGTTCAGTTGCAAAAGAAACCTTCTTAGGATTTAATAATACCCGTTTAGCTGAAAACGATGAAAACAATAAAGGCTGTGAGACTTTTATGGAAACATTATCAACTTACCAGACACAAAATAAGACTCCTGGTATATCTACAGAATGGTACCTTCCTTCTATAATGGAATTCCAACATATATATGAGAATTATGATAAAATATCAACAAGTATGACCAGGCTAAATAAGACATTGCAACAATATGATGGTTATACTCCCTCTAGAGATAATGCTGAAACAAATAAGTTCTATTGGTCGAGTACAGAAAAAAATAAGTATATAAACTACATCTCCGATTTAAAAAGTACAAGTGACTATACTGCACATAGACTAAATAGCCCAACTAGTGGTGACTATCGAGGTAAAGGCTTCTATCGTTTCGCATTAGCATTCTAATAACATCATTCAACCAAATAACAAACAAGATGAAAAAATTAGTATTATCAATCGCTTTTATCGGCATTGCATTAGCCGGTAATGCACAAATTATCAAAAGTAATCTCTTCAGTAATTATAAAGAAGGAGACAGTTTGGAAAAAGCGGCATACGCTGCTCCCTCAGACCCTATTCAACAAGATACCTGGTGTGCAGCGTTTATGAAAAAACCTGTACCCGGTTCGGAAAGCCCCAAATTAGGAGCAGGATTGACTTATCCCGGATACCCGGAAGGCGGATTATCCGCCATTCTTGGGTTTCCTAAGGGGCTAAAAGGCAGCCATAACAGTACATACTCCATAACAGCCGGCAAACAGCATAAAAAAGGGGTATTCTATCTGGCCTGTCTGGTAAATATGAAAAAAGCGGGTACTACCAAGCCATTGGAACTGATCGCCATGAATGCAACATATGCAGGTGGTAGCGCCCGTTCGCAGGTTCTTATCAACAAAACTGAAGACGGAAAAATAAGATTTACAGTAGCCTGCGGCAAGTTACGTACAGAAAATAACCAAACATACGATTTTGGAAAAACTTATCTGATCGTACTGAAACAAGACTATACGAATAAAAAAGTATCTATGTTTATAAACCCGGACCTGAATGGTACCGAACCCAAAGCCGATGCTGAAGTAGACGGTACGACAGCCGCAAATGCAGCAATAAAAGCCTTCTCATTTAAAAACGCCCACTCCTATCAAGGAAACATCGGAAACTTCCGTTTGGTAAAAAGTTGGGCTGACCTCACAACACAACCGGTACAATAACTATTATAAAAGCAATAACCTTATCCCCGTTTGACAGCCGTTATACCTGTTAAACGGGGATTCTTATTATTCATAAACATAGAGAACAGATCATTTCCTCCTCTTTTCTGTTATCCTGATACTATCCGACAACATAAGGTATCTCTACCTAAAAAAGTGAGTTCGGAGATAAAAGATAGGTAACTATATAACAATACCCATTCTCCCTCTTATCTCCAGTCTTTTGCCGGATTATCAATATTAGTCCACTGACCTGTCATAGTAAGTATCATACTTATAATATAATATGCTAAAAAAACACCTCCTTCTCTTCAACGCTGTCATTTGGCAACATCAAGAGAAGGAGGTAGCAACTATCACCTATTATAATTACTTATTCCATCATTACTTCTTCAACAAATCCGAACCAAGATAATACCCCAATTGGGTAGGCATATTATATCCAATATTCTGGTTAATCGCACTCATCTCATATACATGATCACTCATCAGATAAGGAAACTTATAATCGGTTGGATACCAAGTGCTAAACACCCACAATTCAGTATCATCATCGTTCACCAGTACCATCTCCTCACGCCAATCACCTAAAATATCCCCATAGAAACAGGGATTGCATTTTGTGCCGTTAATCATCTTGACCGGGTATCTATAAATAGTAAACACCCTTAGCTTATTCCCTTTATTAGGGTTATCAATCGCACTTTCATTCAACAATTGCCGATTCAAGGAACCCGACCACCAAATAGCCATATTACAAGAAGACGGAACATATCCCAAGTCCCTGCCGTCGCACGAATGTACCGTACTACGAAACCACCACATCTCACATCCCGGAGAGTCAGGGTCTATGTCTGCAACCAAAGCACGGCCTACATCCGTCGGGTCATCGTATTTCCATATCACTTCACCTGTGCGTGCGTCGCGACAAGCCGCTCCTACCGAACCGGTTTCAAAACATGACCATATCTCCAGTCCCGGACGCGAAGGGTCAAAATCACCCAAATGTAAAGCATCGCCATGTCCTAACCCACAGCAATTCAATCCTTTCCCATCATGGTCTATCGTACAAGAACCATAAACCACTTCGTCCAAGCCATCCTCATCCACATCACCTATGCTCAGGCTATGATACCCTTGCCCGGCATAAGCGCCATGAATACCATCGGTAGTGTCAAACCGCCAACGCTTCGTCAATTTACCGCCTTGAAAATCCCAAGCTTCCAATACAGATTTGGCGTAAACGCCCCTACAAATAAGAATGGAAGTATTACTTCCCGAAAAATTACCAAGCCCTACACGATAGCTACTGGAGCGCTTATAATAATCATCGCCCCAGTCCTCGCTCGTGCCCAAAGCAATATAATCGGTACGGGCCAGCTCTTTTCCCGTAAGACCGCTCAAAACGGAAAGAAACTCCGGACCACCATGAACATAGTTTTCTCCGGCTACCCGATAATCCACCTTTCCGTCGCCATCCGTATCTTTAATTTCCTGTCCGTCACCAAAAACAGTACCTTCTGCTGTGCGAAGTGCCACCTCGCATTTTCCGTCGCCATCAAAATCGTAGACAGCAAACGAAGCCGAATTACCTAATGGAATATTAGGACCTGAACAAACTCTCCACAAAAACGTACCGTCAAGCTTATAAGCCTCGAACAATGTAGTATGCCAGATATTCATATCGACTCCCTTTTTGGAACTCTTACCACCTTCTTCAATATCCGTATCGTCACTGCCAGAAGATGCAATGACCGCCTGGCGTTTCAATACGATTTCGTACTGCCCGTCACCGTCCAAATCGCCTACGCTGGCATCATTGGCTTTATAGACATAACCCGACAAAAAGGTAGCCGCCGCTAAAGGAATACGTATATAAGGCAGACCATTGGTTGCCCGTTCTGCCGTTATGGTATAAGTATCCAGTGTTTCCGTACTTCCGGCATAGCATAATCGATAGGTATTATTTACTGTACGGTCTGCTTCGGTATCTTGAAAACACGTAGCGTCAACAATAGGTTCCGAATTGACTTTCACTTCCTCCGAACTATCTCCGCTTCTTCGATACAAGTCAAAAGCAGTCGTTGCATCATCCGAGGGAAACATACGCCAACTCACCAATATTTTATCATTATGTATCCTGTACTCCTTTTTCACAGCATCGCTTCGGCCGTTGATAGAAGCCCATAACAAACGCTTGAGTGAGGTTTCTCCTCCGGAAACATTTTCCGAAGGAGTTGTTTCCGTATCAGTCGATGGAATATATACCGGTACCTCCATCGATTCGTCTTTACAAGACATTACGGATAACAAAATTACAGCCAGACTAAAAACAGCTTTAACCATATATTTATCTTTTCAGTACACTAATTCAAACTTTCCATAAACTCTATTTCGATAATACGTAATAGATTACTACCTTTTTGGGGCTTAGAAGTTTTATCTTTTTTAGATTTCACCAGCATTTTTTCTTCGGACAGTTCCACAATCTGCCCAAAAGCTTCCTTATCGGCAGTTGCTCCTTTCATTTTTATAGTTATCTCATCAGTCATAACAGGTTTCAGAGCCAAACGTATGTACCCTAAGCTCTTTTCGGTATTCCCTTGCCATACCATGGTATCGCCTGCATAAATTTCCAAAGGATAACTACGCCTCCGGAAACTGCCAAGCTTGAGAGATATTTCATCAATCACCACTTTACGTGCCAGTTTATAAGTAATCCATGCAGTTTCTCTACGGTTGTCATTCCCCCATGCCGTATTTTCATCATCATCATAACCGTATGCCACATCCTCCTGATTAGTAGCCGTTATCGCAGATGCAATTGCAACCGTCCTTTTCGTTTCTTTATAAGAAGGGGTAGAAGGAGTTTCTCCCCTGTCCAAGCGTCCCTTCAAGGTTGTTCCCGGCAAATATCCGCTCAAACCATTCTTCACTTCCACCGGAATCGTATGCAAGGTAATAGTTTCAGCCGGTAATCCTTCTGCTTGAGCCTCAACGACAATCTTACCGGCTTTAGTAGTACTGCGTACCAAGGCACGGTTAATACCGCATTCTACGGGCAGAGTAGTAGCCAATATATAATTATCCTTTCCTTGTGCAATACCGCCGCGCCATTCTCCTTCGCCTTTCAGGGTAAATTTCACCATACGATTATCAACCGGGCAGCGTCTGCCTTTCTTATCCACCACTTCAAATTGCAACAATGCCATATCCGCCCCATTTGCATGGAAACCTTCGGGATTTTGAATAGCGGTAAGTTTCAATCTTGCAGGTTCACCGGCAGTTTCGAGCATATAACTGCTTACCTCCTTTCCGTCTTTCCCGTAACTTATAGCTTTCAGTTCGCCCGGTCGATAAGCGACCTTATCAAAAGTAAACAAGAAATCATATTCCCGTTTCCCCTTACCCAACGACTTGCCATTCAGGAAAAGTTCCACGACCTCGCCATTTGAAACGACATATACCGGTTTTACCGTATTTTCCGGATAGGTCCAATGCCCAATAATATAGGTTTGGCTCTTTTCCGTATCGACCCAGCCATTCCACATCACCTGATGAGCAAAAAAGCCGTCTTTCTCTATTCTCATAGGGTCTGTAACTCCACTACGGCGATAGTTTTCCTCACCCCGACAATGTGTATTAGTATCGGAAAAAACAATTTTAGTACCTCCAGAGCTAACGCGCTCACCGGTTCCCGGACGTTCACGCCAATAATCAAACCATCTCCGTACCAATTCTACAGCAAACATATCCTGATTATGATTATACTTTTCTGCCGGCTGGTTATGGTACAGCGGTCCGGCTCCCTCTTTATGGAACGGATAACTATATTCATCCCAGTACTTGCGTAAACCTTCATCCCGGCAATATTCCGTAGCCCACAAAGGTTTGCTCTTACTTTTATTGATATAAAGCATTTCACCGCCATATTCGGCATCATGGCTGCTCAACATATTACGCGAACCGATTGCCCTACCTCCATTGGGGTCATACTTGTCACGGATAGCTTTCATACGGAGCATATGTTCCGTACTAATTTCATTATTGCCGCATTCATAGAATAAAATACTCGGATTATTGCGATTGTAAATAATAGCATCGCGCATCACTTCTTCACGTTGTTCCCATTGGCGGCCATTCCTGTCTTTTTCCGAGTCGCCAGCAGGCATAGCCTGTATTAGCCCTACTCGGTCACAAGATTCCACATCTTGCTTCCAAGGGGCAACATGCATCCAACGTACCAGGTTAGCATTGCTTTCAACCATTAGGCCATTAGAAAAATCACTTAACCACGCCGGTACGGACATTCCTACTGCCGGCCATTCATTACTGGTACGCTGGGCGTAACCTTTCATCTGGATAACACGGTCATTCAACCATACTTTACCTTCTCCGAATCGGGTCTTACGGAATCCTGTACGTGTACAAACTTCATCAAAAGCTTTATTATCGCTCTTTAAAATGGTTTTTACAGTATATAAGTAACCGTATCCCCAACTCCAAAAATGTAAATCTTTGAAAGTTCCCGAAGCTTTTACCGTTTTTGTTTCCCCTGGTTTCAAACTGACCGTTTCTCCTACTAATGTCCCGATTTTTTTAGCTTCGACATCAAATATTTCGGCTTCATAAACAAAACGGCGCATCTCACGACTGTCATTTCTTACTTCCGACTCGGCATGAATGGTAGCCTTACGTCCTTCGATATCAAAATCGGTAGCATAAATATATACACCTGTAGTTTCCAGGCTACTATATAAAGGAAGTGTTTGATATACCTCATCCGTTACGTGCAGAAATACATTTTTCGGTATTCCCCCGTAGTTCGAATTAAAATTACGGTCATTCCACTGAAATTTGGCTTTTGTGTTTGCTTCACGATAAAACCAACTATTGTCTATACGGACAGCAATCACATTATCCCCTTCCTTCATATATGGAGTCAAATCAAAACCAACAGCCATTACTCCATTTTCATGTTTTCCTAAAAAATGGTCGTTCAAGTAAAAATCGCCTCCCTGCCGTATTCCTTCAAACTCGATAAATACCTTCTTATTTTTTATATCTTCAAGTTGAAAATGCTTGCGATACCACATTACCGTATCTGTCAGTTCCCTAATAGCCAATTTAAAAGCCTCGTCTTCATTAAAAGCGCGGGGAAGCGTTATTTTTTTCCAGTCGGCATCTTTCAATTTTACTTTCTGTCCATTGGTTATATCCCCGAGCTTCAAAAGCCATTCACTGTTAAAATTATATTTCTTTCGTTCAAATGCATATCCGTCGACAATAGCAGCCGACATCAAAATACAAATTAATAAAAGTAATTTTCTCTTCATCGTTTATAATTATTAGTTTTTATTTATAAGCTGGATTTTGTTCATACAAACCTTCTTTCACTTTCATCTGGGCATCCGGAATAGGATATAGGTGAGTGCCCTCCGTTACTCTCTCCTGCAATACCAGTACATCCGGCTCGGTAACATTACCTTTACTATCAGTAGCCTGTTCATAAAATTTCATTTTGATAGCATCCTTATACGTACTGCGCCGCACAATATCATGCCAGCGTATTCCTTCTCCGGCAAATTCTTTGCGCCTTTCTAAATCTACATAAAACTGAAAGTCCTCATCGGTTACAGTTTCACCTTCCTCAAAAAGATTTTCTCCGGTAGCACGCTTATGTATCCGGTTTACCATTTCTTTCCCACGGTCAGTAGGACCTACAATTTCCGCATACATCAACATCACATCTTCCAAACGTATAATAGGAAAATTAATAGGGAAATAGCCACGGTCTACGATTTGAGCATCAATATCACTATATCCCAGTTTCTGCCTTTTAATCTTATGTTCCATAAACTTGATAAAGAAATCCTCCGAATTATTGTATTTCCATTTACCAAGCACCTTAGTCGTATCAACCGTAGCCAGACAGCGTACATCCAGGAAATGCCCCTCTGCATCGGTTTCTTCTTTCAACAGTTTGTTCAGCCCTCTGGAACAAACCGTTCCATAACCGGACATCGATATTCCGATATATTCGGTCGGTAGTTTGGGAGTAGTATAGAAAATCATCGGATTGCCAAAGCCGGATTCCGCAATGTATTGAATCTCAAAAATATGATATTTATTATCGTTATCACTAATCCATATTTTTTGCCATTCATCAGCATCTTTCGCCCAGAATTTATTATTCGCGTCAGCATAGTCTATTACTTGCTCGAACAAATCCCTGGCTTTACTTTTTTTACTTTCATCCATTAACGGATACCCCGCCATTGTTAAATAGACTTTGCCCAGCAAAGCTTTAGCAGCCTGTAGGGTTACCCGTCCGGCAGAAGCCTGATTACCTAAATAATCAATGGGGGTATCGCTTAAATTGGCTATTGCATATTCCAAATCCGGAATAATTCCCTGCTCATAGATATCTACAGTCTCAGCCTGTTTCATCGCCATCATTTCGTTAATGGTCAAGGGTTCAAGAGTTAACGGAACTCTGCCCCAGTAACGTACTAAATCAAAATAGGCTAACGCCCTGAGAAAGCGTGCTTCTGCAGTTTGCTGTTCCTTGACTCCTTCGACAGGCATCTCTATATTTTCTGCCTTCTCCAAAAAAATATTGGCACGGGATACTATCTCGTACAAATCGCACCACGCATCGTTTAATGTTGAAAGTTCTGTAATATTTTTATTAAAAACAGAAATTTCTATGTAATCACGGGCTGTAGAACTTCCACCGCCCGACCAAGCATTATCAGAACGTACTTCCGACATAAACCAAGTATATTCGGGTAACGGAAGCAATCCGTTATAAATACCAGATAAAGCCTGTTCCATTTCAGACGGAGTAGAATAAAAATAATTAGTACTACGTACATTTTCCGGCTCTACCAATAACCAATCTTCACAAGATGTCAGAGACAATCCTAATCCAAGGATTCCACACTTTATATAATCAGACCATTTCATAATAAACTTTTTTAGAATGTAACACTTGCACCAACAGTAAGAATTCTAGCCAAAGGATAGGAACCATAGTCATAGTCACCATTCTTGCCACCGTTTTTAGCTTCAGGAGAAAAACCACCTTTATAAGAATCCAGCATCCAAAGGTTGTCTCCAGAAAGATATACACGTGCTTTTTTAAGAATTTTACTACCTTTCCTAATGGGGAACTCATAACCTAAGGTAATATTCTTTATCTTTAAATAGTCAGTACTGTACAACCAACGCGAATCATATAAAGCTCCTGTATTACTATCTAACCAAGGAGTCTTCCCGTCACCAGGTTGTTCCTCAGACATCCACATATTCTTCCAGCATGATAACATATTTATAGAAGGGCTCATACCCGGTTTATCCATAGCACGTCCAAGTACTCCATAAATCATACCACCAGTTTGTGCTGTCAGCATAATAGACAAATCAAAATTTTTATACCGAAATACATTTCTAAGACCAAATGTCCAATCAGGAGTTGGTTTACCTATAATAGTACGGTCATTTTCATTAATCACCCCATCCCCATTTGCATCTCGGTAACGGACATCTCCTAATTCAGAATTGGCCATAGTAGGATACTTTACCAGATCTTCTTTATATTGGTACACCCCTACAGCATCATACATATAATAAACCCGCAAAGGTTCACCAACTTTATACATTTGTGTATTTCCATAGCCAGTATATACAATACTATTATCTTCTCCCAAACTAACCACTTTATTCTTATTATAGAATGCATTAAATGAAGTAGTCCATTTTAACGGCCCTGTCAGATTTTGTGTGGTCAGCTCCAATTCAAATCCTCTATTGTTCAAGTTTCCAATATTTCCCCATGCTTTTGAAAAGCCCATTAGTGCAGGTACCGAAACCTGATAAAGCAACGACTCTGTTGTCTTATCGTATAAATCAAATGATAACAATATACGATTTCTAAAGAATCCCATATCAAAGCCTAAATTCCAACTATGTGTTTTTTCCCATCCTAACATATTATTTTCTAAAGATGTAGGAGCAAAACCATTTACTAATGTCCCGTCAAAAGAATAATTTGCCGATTCAACTTTACCTATAGCAGCATTATTGGTTATAGAGTTATTTCCTGTGATTCCCCAACTTGCACGAACTTTCATAGAATTCATAACGAATGATTTTGGCCAGAATTTTTCATTTGAAATACGATATGCAGCAGATACGGCAGGGAATATTCCCCATAAATTATCCCTCCCAAAACGTGTAGAGCCATCACGTCTTATACTACCTGTCAATAGATAACGATTATCATATTCATATTGCAGACGTCCAAAATAGGATATCATACGTACCGGAGTTGTAATAGTAGCATAAGCTCTAGTCAAAGAAATATCTTTCATGTCAAAGGATTCTAAAGAATTATCAGGAAACTGCTTAGCATCCATCTGTGAATCCGCACCTGTAGAGCCCTCCATCGAGTATCCCCCCATTAATCCTATATTATGTTTTCCAAAATCACGGTTATAATTCAGAACTCCTTGAAATAAAAATTTATTCGACCTCTTATCCTGACGACGAGCAGTAGTATTATAACCTTCTCCTTTTTCCCATCCTTTCTGAACCGAACTCGGAATAAAATTGCGTGTTTGTGAACTTGTGAAATTATACGAACCGGTAATATCCGCTCTCAACCCTTTGATTATATCAATCTTTATATATGCAGTGGTATTTAAGCGAGCCGTTTCTTTGTGATTACTCATTTGTTTCATATAAGCAATAGCACTGGCTCCATCACTAGCCCAGGCATATTCATCATAAGGCTCAGCGCCGGTCATTACTCCAGCATCCGGCTCGGCAACCGGACAAGTAGTCAATACTCCTTGGGCACGATTACCTTTGCCATCCAACTGACCACCATTATTCCAAGTCATAACTTGAGAAAGATTAGTTCCGATAGTTATTCTATTTAAGAATTTAGTCTCAGCATTCACTCGGAAACTTAACCGTTGATAATCTGTCTCAATAGCAATTCCTTCCTGATCTACATATCCTAATGATATACGATATCTACTTGTTTTATTGCCATTTGCAATAGATAACTGATAATTCTGCATCGGTGCCCAACGAAAAAATTCATCTTGCCAATCAATTAATTTCAAGCCACCATAATTAGGTTGTGTCCAACGAGGATCATTCATTTTCTGATAATCAACTTTTCCTAACAGCTTCAAACGGGTATCCCAATCATCATCAATCGTCGCACCTTGTTCTGAACGAGAATTCAAATATTTAATATTATTATAGTTTGTACGAAACTGAATCCACTCTTCAGGGCTTAAAATATCTACTTTCCGCTCTAATTGTTGCATGCTAAAATCTACAGAAAAAGCAACTTCCACTTTTCCTGTTTCTGGTGCAGTTTTCGTGGTAATCAAAATTACACCATTTGAACCACGGGAACCATAAATAGCAGCAGAAGAAGCATCTTTCAATACTTCAATAGATTCGATATCGCTCGGATTTAGGCTACTTAGCCCATCTGCAGGTACTCCATCGACTACATATAAAGGAGTAGCGTCCGCATTAATCGAAGCAGCTCCTCGGACAAGCAGTTCAACTTCTTCTCCCAAAGCACCTGAAGCTGTATTTATTTCAACCCCTGCCAAAGCCCCATATAAAGAGGAAGCAACATTTGTTCCATTCCCTCTAGCCAGATCATCCGCCGTTATTTTAGATATTGATCCTGTAACATTACCGCGTTTTGTAGAACCATAACCAATAGCAACAACTTCATCCAATTGATAAGCAGACTCCGTTAATTGAACTTTATACGTAGCCTGAGTCTTCAATTTTAGATAGACCTTTTCATATCCTAAAAAAGAGATCTCAAGCTCTTTAGCAGATATAGGCACCATCAATTCAAAAAATCCATCCACATTTGTTATAGCAGCATATTTCCTTTGATTGGGTACAACGACAGTAGCCCCGATAACCGGTTCGTCATTTTCATCTGTTACAGTTCCACTAACTTTCCTGTTATTTTGCGCCAATACAGAAGTGGAATGTAAAAGAAACAATAAAAGGAAAAAGAAGACATATCCTCTTCTTAAACAGTAAATACTATGCATTGTGTTTTTCATACATTTTACCTAATTTAAATTATGATTAATTTCATTTCCTGATTTACATACAGCAAATGTAGCGCAATGACTACACTTAACTTTGTCATATAGTACAAATAGATAGATACAAATTCCATATTATAAAAAAGACTGACGTATAGGCCTCTAAACTCGTTTTTGTGTAAGCATTCAAAGAGAAAGAAGCCATATCCAATCTTTCAGATATAGCTTCTTTTTATTGTGACAGTACCTATTTCTTGGATTTTTCCAAATCCGAACCAAGATAAAAACCGGTATGAGTAGGCTGGTTATATCCAACATTCTGATGTACCACGCTCATATGATAAATCGGGTCATTCATCAATGGGCGAAAACGATATTCCGTCTCAATATTCGTAGTGAAAATACGCAACTCCTCATTGTCTTCTGTCCTATAAATCATTTCTTCACGCCAATCCCCCCAAAGATCGGCATAAAGACAAGGATTAGCCTTGGTACCATGAGCTGTTACCGCTTGATACTCTCCTGCAGTAAAAATCCGTCCCTCCGTATAAGACTGCACATATCCCTTATCCAATATCTGGCGATTTAAAGAACCGCTCCACCAAATTCCCATATTAAAGGAATACGCACTACCCGGTTTATAGACCGGCGCCTTTTTAGCCAACAACTCACCCTTACAGGAATATAAATTCCCTTTAGGGTCAGAAGACCATATCTCGCACCCCGGCGTGTCTGCATCAACATCGGCAACCATACATCTGCCTACATCCCCCTTTCCCGGAATTCTCACCAATATCTCTCCTGTCGCCGCATCGCGCATTTCGGTTCCGCAGTCACCATAATTTCTGGGTTGTTCATGGCATGCCACTACCTGTAACCTACTACGTTCCGGATCGAATTTTCCCAGATGCAAAGCATCTCCGTGCCCGAGTCCCGTACTATAAAGCCCTTTTCCGTTGTGGTCTATGCAACAAGCTCCATAAACTATCTCATCTTTGCCATCATCGTCTACATCGCCCACCGCCAAATTGTGATTTCCTTGCCCCACATAATTCTGATAATCAGGATAAGTATTAAAATGCCACCGTTCGGTAAGTTTTCCCTTTGCATAATCAAGTGCAACGAGTTGATAATTTTTATAGTAACCACGGCACATAACAATACTCGGTGCGGCATGCTGGGAATCAAAGTGCCCGACTGCCATCAGAAAACGGTCAATACGATTACCGTAATCATCTCCCCAGTACGCCTTCCAGGTCGATTTATCTCCACGCGGAATATAATCCGTACGTGCAAGTTCCGCTCCGGTAACACCGTCTATGACAGACAAGAATTCCGGTCCCTCCAATATCTTTCCATACGTCCTATCATCCGGATTCGTATTCACATAATAAGTTCTTCCATCTCCGTCGACATCTCCTATCTCTTGCCCGTCACCGAATATAGTGCGCTCTGCTGTACGTACGGCAAGCTCTGCTTTTCCATCCCCATCCAAATCATATACAATGAAAGGTATATAGTGCGTCCCCTGTCGTATATTCGGTCCTAAAATCACACGCCACATAAATTTCCCATCCAGCTTATAAGCCTCCAGCAGAGCACTGCCTTCCGTCCATGCATCCTCTTTTTTTTTCGCTTTCGGCCCACCGCCTTTAGAATTATCTATCGACTTAGTCTGGCGCTTTACCACAATCTCATATTTTCCGTCTCCGTCCAAATCGCCGACAGCTGCATCCGAAACCTGATAAGGGAGCCCTTTGGAATCTGGCAAACTGTCCATATTCAAAGGAATAGAGCGATAAAACGTCTTGGCCATTTCCGGAGTAAAACGATAAACGGCCAGCACTTCATCCGAACCGGCAAAACGTAACTGATATACATTGGGCTTACTGACTTTTACTTTCGTATCTTTATAATTGGTAGAACTTGAAATAGGCTTTGTATTCAACTTCTTAAATTCGCCTCCACCGGTACTACGATATACATCGTAAGCAGCATTCTCCGGATCGCCTGCTATCCATTTCCAACTGACTAATGCTCCCAACTCACCGTAAGCAGGGTCATAGCTGACATATAATCCTCTATCCTCTACCTTTCCCCCTGCGTATACAGACAAGCAAAAGCCCATGACTGTAATAAAAATCCATATTCTTCTCATATCCCACAACATTAAACATCAGTCAGTTGTACAATACCAAGTACAACTATCTGAAATAGTTTCCTGCCCTTTCTTTCCTTCTACACGAATAACATTTCTGCCGGCCGACAAGGTTACCCCTTTCCAAATAGCACGATTTATGTGATCCGGAACCATTGTCCCCACTTTCTTTTCATTTACATAAAGAGTAACCTCTTTCATATTCGTATATACCTTAATATCTGTCGACCGAGCTGTACGATTAATAAACCGGCGGCTTGTAATATAAAGCATCGGCTCCGGATTCCAGTTAGCCTTATAAAAGAAAAAAGCATCTTTCTTTATTTTACGGTCACGAGTAACCAGCCCCTTGTCGTTATATCCTTCTGTTTCCCCTTCCTGTCTCATATACGAAGGAAAATCTGCAAAAACCCAAATAAATTTAGCCCACAAATACGGACGTTGAACAAATGCTTCCCAATTTCCTTCATGGCAATATGATTGCGCTTCCTCAGGATGAAAACGACTGTCCGAACGGTCTTCTATTTTAAGCGGCCACTGATGCTGGTTTACACTCGCTCCCGCACCATATTCTGAAACTCCTACCGGGACCCCATTAGCTGCCCGATAACAATCATCAAAAAATTTAGAAACAGAGGGAGCAGCATCTTTATACCAACCGAAATATTTATTCCAGGCTATCAAATCGGAACATCCCATATAAAACGACTGCTCTACACAAGTAGCCAAGGCTGTCAGACGTGAAGGATCAAGGGACTTATACATGGCATTCAGCTCTTTCATAAATGGTATCGGATTATCATACTCTTCAAATCTTCCTCCATCGTTAACCAATATTTCATTACAAATTCCCCAAAAACAAATAGACGGATGATTAAACTTTTGATACACCAACTCTTTCAATACCTGACGGGCATTATCTTTATAACCGTCCGTTCCTACATACCCGGTATACGCCTGGCCCCCAGGACCGCACATCGGAATCTCTGTCCATAGGATAATTCCATTTTCATCCGATAAATCATACATCGGTTCCGCATGCGGATAATGTGCCAAACGCATAGCTGTTGCCCCCACTTCTTTTATCAGCTCAAAATCCAATTGATAGTCTTCCGGCAATAAAGCACTACTTCTATCTGCGGTATCCTCATGACGGCAAAAACCGTATAAATTCAGATATTTTCCATTCAAGAAGAAGCCTTTATCCGCATCTACTTTAAAATAACGAAAACCTGTACGTTGGATGACCTTATCTTTGAGAAGCTCTCCTTCATACAACTCTACTGTTACCGTGTACAAATAAGGGTCGGCTTTTGCATTCCAAAGATGCGGTTTGTTTATCCGGATAGGCTGATTGACAACCGAGTCTGTAACGGCACTCTCCAAACTAACCACTTCCTTGTTATCAGCATCCGTTATAGTAGTCTTAAGTTTCAACTTTTGTTTTTTATCTTTTAAAGAGAGCATCGTTTCTACCCGAATATCCGCTTTAGTATCCGTAATACGTTCCTGATGAATAAAAACGCCGGGTGAAGCATAAAATGAAGGGGTAATGCAATTATTTTCCGTTACAATCAGATAACAAGGGCGATGAATACCGCCATTGATATTAAAGTCGCCACTAATAGGCAGTACATCCGTACGATAAGCGTTACTAACCCAAACTTCAAGCAGATTATCTCCCAATTTCACTTGATTGGTAATCTCATAGCAAAAAGCCGTATAACCTCCCAAATGCTCTCCGACAGTACGACGATTTAAGAAAACTTGTGCTACAGAATTAACCCCCTCGAAGTATAGGAACATACGCTTTCCTTTCATCGTTTCCGTGATTTTAAGAGAGCGTTGGTAAACCATTGTCTTACGTTCATACAATGTCGTACCTTCCATATACTCCGTATTCCAAGTATGAGGAATGGATACCCGAACAAAAGGCGCCTTCTTTTTCACTGTCGAAATAGGCCGGCATTCCCAACCCTCGCTCAAAGATATTATATCACGAGGCGAACTTGCTTTTTCTACGGCTTTTATATTGCCCGATAGATTGACACACGCCAAGAAAAACAACAATATTAGAATTCTATTTTTCATACAACATTTACACTTTTACTTTTCTTTCAATATAAATCGTTTATAACGAAGCAGTGCTTCCACATAATAATAATCGGCATAAGTCAAAGGCTTATCGACTTCTTTCCTTTTAGGCTTGTTACTAACGGAATGTTTTAATATAAAATTACAGTTAGTACCAGGTTCCGCCAAATATTCGGACGAAGTTAATGTTTTTAGTTGGGTTTCGGCAATCGACACACACTCTTTCGAAAAATCTCCTTTCGTATATTGGCTCAACTCAATAAAGGCGGAAGCCATTAATGCACCAGCCGAAGCGTCACGCTGGGTATTCGGAATATCCGGGTCGTCAAAATCCCAATAAGGAATCTTATCTTCAGGCATCCGGGGATGATTCATAATAAAACGGGCTATATGAATGGCCTGATTCAGATATTCTTTTTTTTGAGTTTCACGGTACATCATGGTATAACCATATAATGCCCAACCTTGCCCGCGTGCCCAGTCAGAATCATCCGCATATCCCTGATAAGTACATTTTTGTTCCGGTTTACCGGTAATAGTGTCATAAGACACGACATGATAACAACTATAATCTTCCCTGAAATGATTTTTCATCGTTATATCGGCATGCGAACAAGCAATAGAAGCGAACTTTGAGTTACCGGAATTTTTGGAAGCCCATGTCAGCAGTTCCAGATTCATCATATTATCAATAATAACAGCATATTGCCAAGGCTTACGATTCCATGAGCGGATACATCCCACCAAAGGCCGGAAACGGGTACTTAAAGATTCAGCTCCCTGTAATAAAACGTTTTTATACGATTCATTACGGGTTAACCGCCAGCCGTTCCCATAGCTGCAATAAAGCATAAAACCTACATCATGGTTACTGGTCGTAAACTGCTGTTTCTCCAAACGGCTTGTATAATCTTCCGCAAACATTCTCAATGTATCATTTCCACTTGCTTCATACAAATACCACAATACTCCGGGGAAAAAGCCGCTGGTCCACGCCCATGATTCCGTAGTCGTTAAATTACCGTTTTTCCCAATAGAACGTGGCAGTAAGCTCTTTTGGTCAAACAAAGTAAGAGCCATTTGCTTGGAATGTACGATAGCAGTATTAAGCCCCTTATCAATAATAGCACTCATTTCCCTCTCTTTATTTTGTTTCGGAACAAATCCGCACAAAATAAAAAAAACGACAGAAAGAACGGTTAAAAACTTTATTTTCATAAATCAACCTATATTTTCAAATTTAAAGAATTTTCAATCACGAAGAGCATGGTCAGGACCTACGGCCGTATCACCACCCCAAATCTTCAGTGACGTCCATTTTTCAGCTTTACCACTCCAAAACTCATCGGATGCATCAAGTCCTAAAGGCAGAAATACCAAAGTACACATGTAGAGACTCCCGGTAGAGACATACTTTTCCGCTAAACGAGGCTGGTGACCACAGAAACCTAACGTCAGCCAACCATCCTTGTCGAATGTCCCATCCGTCAACTGGCGTTTCATCACTTGTGTCAAAGCGCAACGTACCTGGGCAGGTTTCACCTTTTTAGGCAACATTTTCATCAAGGCAACTTGTGCCAATGACTGAAACGCTCCCAAGCGATAAGCAATCGACCTACCGATAGGCGGATATGTGCCATCCGGTCCTATCATTCTTTCCTGTTGTTCCGCATACCGGATAAAGCGCTTCAACTGTACGTCATAAAAATCCGCCCCTTCTATTCCATGACGTTTCATCACTTCAAGTACATCCATCATCATCGGCTGAATTACAAAACTATTATAATAATCCATATGTAACCGACGCCCATCGCCGTACCAGCCGTCGCCCTTATACCATTCTTTATGCCTGCGCAAGGCATAAAGAATGGGCTTCATATTGCACTCCCCTGTAAACTCCAATAAAGCCGCCTCAATCATCGCCGAAAACATCAACCAATTTTTATCAGCAGGTTTAAAACGACGGGAAGCCTTCATCTCTTTCACCAATCTCTGTTGTGTAAGAGTGTCCAAACGAGGCCATATTTGCTCCTTAGAACGAAGTAATCCCTCTGCCACATAAGCCGCATCCACTAAAGCCTGGCTAATCGGCCTGTCAAAAGGCATATAATCGGGAGATTCCGGATTCACAGCATTAGCCAATGACTTCACTACCAAATCCACATATTTAGCACGTAATTTTCCCTCATCCGTTTGATTAATCGGCAGATTAAGCCACGGGGCAATTCCTGCAAATGAACGTCCCAACGCTTCCAAATGTGTTACCTCTTTTCTCGCATTACCTGTATTCAGCCCGTCCCGTGTTTCTACGGGCATGTTCTTCCTTAATGTATTACAACTCAAATTCGTATAGATAGGTTCTACCATTTTAATCATTGTATTCAACCAATATACACGTTCTTCTCCAGATTTTGCCCACACAAGATTCGATATTAACAGTAGCAGGCTTAAAAAGATAATTTTGTTTTTCATATTCAATTAAATTTTCTCGGAACAAAAGTAGCACAGTCATCTCAGTTCTCTTTGTATTGTCGTACAAATAGATAGAACAAAGTCCGATTAACGCTCTGTTATCTATAAGTTGTACCCAAGCATATTTCTTTGTATTCTCATACAAATTTATTTCTTTATTACTTCCTTCCTTTGTAATCACAAACTTATTTTTTTATCAAGAATAAATCATAATCATGAAAAATTACAAGATTCAATTATTAGCTTTTTTACCTTTCTTGCTGATAGCCTGTAAAACGACAAGCCAATCAGACTTGCCAACAGCAAGCCAAGTTGGGGCCGCCGCATTACCAGAACAAATTGCTCCTCTCAAAGGTATACCTTTCGATATGCCACAACTAAAAAAAAATTCATTCCCGGAATTAACAGTCGATATAACCGATAGAGGGGCAATACCCGGTAATACAATTACCGATATAGTAAATAAATTAATTATCGAAGTCAATCAAAAAGGAGGAGGTACAGTAATTATCCCTAAAGGCAAATGGAATTCCGGACGCATTGTCTTAAAAAGTAATATCAACCTCCATTTGGAAGAAGGCGCGGAATTAGAGTTTCCCGGAACAGCAGAGGCGTATCTGCCACCGGTGTTCACCCGCCATGAAGGTATTGAAGTAATGGGAGCAGGAGCTTTTATCTACGCGAACGGAGAAAACAATATAGCTATCACCGGACAGGGAACTATTTTCGGACCGCCTTTGGAAGCGGAAATCAGAAAACGCCCTAACGGAAATACAGTAGTGGAGAATGACATAACCTCCGAAATACCTGTGGAGAAGCGTATAGCAGACGGTATGCATGGCCGGACTTTCTATCGTCCTAAAACAATAGCTCCAATTAACTGTACTAATGTTTTAATAGAAGGTATCCGGTTGGAACGCAGCACATTCTGGAATATATGTCCGATTTATTGCGAGAATGTAATTATCCGGGGAGTTACAATCAATTCATTAGATATTCCAAGCGGAGACGGAATAGATATTGAATCATGCAAAAATGTACTTATTGAATATTGTACATTAAATTGTGGAGACGACTGTTTCACCTTAAAAGCTGGTCGTGCAGAAGATGGGCTACGTGTCGGAAAAGCAACAGAAAATGTTATCATACGCTATTCTCTTGCCCAAAAAGGGCATGGTGGTGTTACTTGCGGCAGCGAAACTGCGGGTAAAATAAAAAATATCTATTTACATGACTGCGTATTTGACGGCACACAAGTAGGCATACGCTTTAAGACCCGTCGCAGTCGTGGCGGAGGAATAGAAGATATTGTCTACGAAAGGATACGTATGATAAATATCGGCGAAGCTTTTAAATGGGATTTGTTAGGCAGTGCCAAATATGTTGGAGAACTTGCACAACGTTATCCGCCTAGAGCTATCAATAGACTGACCCCAACTGTCAAAGATATCCATATCAAAGATTTCCTTGTAGAATCAACAGAAAAAGTATTGAGTATAAATGCTATTCCCGAAATTCCATGTAGTAGTGTCTTAATAGAAAACGGACAAATCAAAAGCAAGAAACTAATCAGCGCAATTAACGATGTAGATGGATTCATATTAAGAAATATCAATATCTATGCCGAAGATAATAAAATCAATATTTTAGATGGAAGAAACATTTTGTTTGACCATGTAAACTTTACGGTACCTACCGGCAAAATAATAACAAATATCAAAGGAGACAAATCACAAAATATCATCTATAAACAAGAGAACTCTATTGTTGAGTGTTCCTCGCAAGAACCTATAAACGTAAATATCTTATCACAGAGACATTAATAATTTATTACAAACCAAAAATATTAATCAATGAGAACTATTACATTTCTTAAATTATTAGTAATTAGCATACTAATATCAGTCAACGGAACAACTCAAGCCCAGAAAAAATCTCCGGAATTTTGGGTTGACCTATGGCAAAACGGCTTACCTAATAGCAATGGTATGGAACACGAAGGATACAACGATAAAAAGCATAATTTCAAGCCTAGCATCTGCGTATATTTACCGGCTAAAGCACAAAAACCGACTAAAGCCGTAGTCATTTGTCCCGGTGGTGGATATGGACATCTCGCACTGCGCCACGAAGGTTATGACTGGGGGACATATTTGAATTCTTTAAACATTGCTGCTATCGTATTACGTTACCGTATGCCGAACGGTAATAGAGAGGTACCGATGTCAGATGCATATGAAGCGATACGATATGTAAAGGAACATGCAACCGAATGGAATATTAATCCCAATTGCATTGGAATTATGGGAGCATCGGCAGGAGGACATTTAGCGTCTACAATAGCCACACATGCTGAAGACGAATTACGCCCTGCTTTTCAAATATTACTTTATCCCGTAATATCCATGAAACAGGAACTTACCCATAACGGTTCCCGCAGGCGCTTCATAGGAGAAAATCCTACAACTGAGTTAGAACAAGAATTTAGCAATGAACTGCAAGTGGATGTAAAAACTCCCCGTACATTTATTACCTGGTCAGAAGATGACAGGACCGTAAAACCTGCAAACTCACACATTTTTTATGAAGCACTGAAAAAACAAAATATCCCCGTAGAAGCAAAAATATTTCCGACAGGAGGGCATGGTTGGGGCATAAAGTTGTCTTTTACATATCATGCTGAAATGTTACTGGCATTAAAACAATGGTTTGAAACTTTTTAATACAGCAGATAAATGATATTCCGTATCAAGGTCTTTAATATAAAAAGGAGACAGACTTTCACAAGCCTGTCTCCACCAAATATTACACAAATATTCTACGAGAATTTTATCTTTTAATACCTATTTTTTTCGCTTTCTTACCGGCAACATTCAAATCAATCAACTTATTATACATTTGAATCCCCAAATATTCGGCCGATTCTGCCGTAAAGTGCATTCTGTCTTTTTGTAACTCTGCTTTCGACATATCTATCACATAAAAATTCTTATCCTCCTCTGCTAATCTATATAAAGCTGCCTCCACATCAGAGCTATACCCTTTATTACTGCGAGCGACAGTTCCACAAATAACAGGCAGTTTTTTATATTTCTTATTTCCAGTTTTCTCTACCAAGAAGTTCCGTACATATGCCACCAATGCTTTCATATTCTTATAATAATTTTTGCCCTTGCGACGGTCACTTTCTCCCTGATGCCATAAAAAAGCCTTAATTTCATATCCCTGCGGAAATTTACTTAATTTATTATCAATACAAGACGAGATATTCTCTATAAAAGATAGTAACAATGAATTTCCACCGGTTATCGTAGAATGATTAGCCTTTAACCACTCCGGTTCTGCCGACCAGTATCTTCCTCGATTCGTACCGCTCGCCGTATCTATAGCAGTTCCTCCCAAAGACCACTTCACAACATAAAAATCCGTCTGTAACGCTTGTTCCAACCAATAATAGGTGACGGCATCATATGCCCAACGATCAGAACGTCTGGAATGTACCATACGAGGCCAAAATAATTCAAACTCACCAATCCTTTCCTGACCGGTACTACCATAGCACCATTGACAATACTTATACCTATTTTGTTGGATATAATCGGGCAAGTATTCATTCATCACACGTCCATCCGTATTTGACTGTCCAGCTGTTATAATAACCGTTACCGGCTTCGTTTTTCCAAACCCATTAAATGGACAACAAAGCATTACTAACAATATAAGCTTTTTCATACGACTATTAATATCAAAATATATTAAACAGCTACAAAGCTACAACATACTCACTTAATATATTTGTCTACCAATTCAAATAGTATGTAATAATGTACGTTTTATACAATATAAAAAAACCGGAGTGCAATACACATGCTCTCCGGTCTTTCTTTGCTAATTCAATTTGGATTTACCAAGTTCCATAAGGATGCTTCATCAACTGTGAATTGTAATAACGAATATCTCCCGTTACTTCCTGCCCGATAAAGTCCGGCTTCTCAAAAGGCTCGTTCTCCGAGGCCAGCTCCACTTCGGCAATTACCAACCCTTCATTCTCTCCATAGAACTCGTCTACCTCAAAAACATGGTTTCCACTGCGTACCAGATAACGGGTTTTATCAATAATGCCCGGTTCGCACAGTTTCATCAACTCCCCGGCCTCGGCCAAAGGAATCTCTTTCTCCCATTCGTAACGGCTGATTCCGGATGTATCGGATGCCCCCTTGATGGTAAGATACCCCCGCCCGCCGCGTATACGTACTCTTACCGTCCGTCCGCGCGCGCTACTGATATATCCCTGAATGATGCGGTTCTGCGCGTATGCTTGCGACTTATACTCTCCTTTTACGAGAAACTTCCGTTCTATCTCCTGCGGCATATTTATTTTTAATTAGCCCAAGAAGGAATAACCGACCAACATGGCAACTACCAATACCAAAGCGGCAACTCCGATAATCAGCAATACTTTCTTGGCTTGTTGTTCTTCTTTCCGGCTGTGCATTACTTTCTTTTTACTCTTTCCCATGGTGTTTCTTTAGTTTAAAGTTCAACGATAAACAAAGTAAAAGGAAATTCGGGAAGTTTGCAAGCATTTATAAAAGAAAAAAGCGGTAAGTTAACATCATTGATTATATGATGTTAACTTACCGCATATACGATATTAACTTGTTACCCGCAACCCGGTTAACTTGTTCCGGTCAATGATGTTAACCTGCCGAAGGACTAAATGTTGTCTCCGCCCGCAAACTCCATCAGGTAAGCTTTGACGAAACCGTCTATCTTACCGTCCATTACTCCGTTTACATCCGAAGTCTGGAAATTGGTACGGTGGTCTTTCACGCGGCGGTCGTCGAACACGTAGCTGCGGATTTGCGATCCCCACTCGATTTTCTTCTTACCGGCTTCCACCTTTGCCTGTTCCGCCATACGGTGTTGAAGTTCCTTATCGTATAGGATAGAGCGCAACTGACGCATCGCATTCTCGCGATTCTTAGGCTGGTCGCGCGTTTCGGTATTTTCAATCAGGATTTCCTCTTCCTCGCCTGTATAAGGGTCTTTGAACTGATAGCGCAGACGCACGCCGGATTCCACCTTATTTACATTCTGTCCGCCGGCACCGCTGGAACGGAAAGTATCCCAAGAGATACGCGCCTGTTCGATATTCACTTCAATCGTATCATCTACCAGCGGAGTAACGAAAACAGACGCAAAAGATGTCATACGCTTACCCTGAGCATTATAGGGAGATACACGCACCAGACGGTGTACACCGTTCTCACCTTTCAGATAGCCGTAAGCATAATCACCCGCTATCTCAATGGTACAAGCCTTGATTCCGGCCTCATCGCCTTCCTGCAAGTTGGCGATGGTCGCCTTATATCCATGAGTTTCGGCATATCGCAGATACATACGCATCAACATGCTTGCCCAATCCTGGCTTTCCGTACCGCCGGCGCCCGAATTGATTTTCAGTACGCAGTCCATCTGGTCGGCTTCCTCACGAAGCATATTCTTGAGTTCAAGAGCTTCTACGGCGGCAGACGCTTTTGCATAGGCTTCATCCACCTCTTCTTCCGTTACCAGCTCATCCTTGTAGAAATCGAATGCAAGTTGCAGTTCGTCCGCCATAACCTTGACTTCATTATAGCCGGAAATCCATTGCTGCAAACCTTTTACTTTCTTCATCTGTGCTTCGGCTGCTTTCTGGTCATCCCAAAACCCCGGAGCCTGGGTGCGCAATTGTTCCTCTTCGACTTGTATTTTCTTTCCTTCAATGTCCAGATAGCGGTTCAACGCTTCGGTACGTTCCTTGATATCTTTCAGTTGTTCAATGGTAATCATATGCTTTCAATTCTATCTTTTCGGAGCGCAAAGATAGTGCAAAAGTCTGAAAAAATCGCATAAATCCGCTGCAATCAATGGAATAAGAGAGAGGGTGGACTATTCCGCCGCTACGTCCCAACCCGAAAGTACATCACCGTAGAAATAGAAAGTAACTTTAAAAACAGTCTCGCTATTCTCATCCGCCACCCGATAGCAACGGGTAGCATCGTAAGATTCCGTTTGCTTATATTCACCCAAAGCCAACGAGGGCAGTTCCTCTGTACCGGACGTTTTGGCTATAATCTGCCGCATACGTTTCTCTATCAACTCCATGACGCCTTTATGGGCAAAAGGATTCGCATCCGCCACATGAGGATAAACAGCTTCAATGATGCCGCCATTAGCTGCACGTACCGCCTTGACGCTGTCTGTATAAGCCTTGAACCGCTTCTTTACTTCAGGAGAACGCAGACCCGCCACCGTAAATACGGCGATACCTTGGGCGCCGCTATTCAAGGCGGTGTCCATACATGCAAACATCTCCGGACCGTCGGTAGCGGTCATACCACAGTACAACACGGTTTTATCATTCTTGTCGCGTGCATTCTCAACGGTACAATCGGAAATGAAGCTGACATCTTCCGTATAGAAAGTATGGTACACCATCGGGAAGACGATATCCAGATTCCATTTACCCCAGTCCTGCCGCACCATGCGTGAAGCCATTTTCGGAGTAGGAAACGGAGATGCTGCCATTGTCTTGCCGTACGAATGTACCACCTCGGCAATCATATTGGCAACTTCCGTTATCCGGTCGCAACGGAACTGCCGCCACTTCACGTCCGATGAAGGGTCTTCCTGCCCACGCGGATCATAACCATATTGTTCCTTGAACTCTTCGAGCATGGCGGGATGGTAACCGTAATCCCACGCGGCATATTCGCGATCCTGCACAATACCGTAATGCGGCCATAACGTGGTAGGAAGCACGACATCCACAAAACGGTTGTAATCAATGGCAATCCCGTTCAGCCCTTCGACTTCACAATACGACTTAATTTTCTCTTTGATAAATTCGCGCACCTCAGGCAGTGCAGGACACAGGAATTTATAATAGTCCACGTATGCCGTAGTATCCGCAAGACTTTTTCCGTTACGGTTCACGCTGAACCATTCGGGATGTTCCGCCAGAATCTTGTCGCGGTCATGCTCCAAATTCATGGTCCATAGCCATGCATATACTTCAATGCCATGTTTATGGGCAATAGGAATCGCGATACGATAATCGTCGGGAGTGGGTGCGTTCAGCATTACTCCGTCCATGCCGATGTCATTCATCACTTGGCATACCGAATCAAAATTCATGCAAGGATGATAATCCAGCCATGTCCAGAACATGGGGTATTCCTTAACGGTAACTTCTTTTTCCTGTCGGCATGCATACAGGCCTACCATCAGAAACAGCACTAAGAATGGTGTCAAAAAGTTCTTCTTCATCATATTAAACTAAGATTAAATATAAAATTCGGGAAAACTCCTCTTATATAAAGACAGGTGACAACGCTCCATCCCTAAGAAATCCGGTAAAAGTTTTCGTTAATAAATTCAAAGACGGGATTTTCCAGCCGGACAGAGAGAACATAAAAAAGGCAGAAGAACAATCATCTCCTGCCTGTAATATAATGTATTGACAATCCTTTATTCTTCGTACATCTTGTCAATCAGTTCCTTATAGTTCTTTGACACAACGGAGCGTTTCAACTTCAATGTATTGGTCAATTCTCCCCGTTCCATATTAAACGGTTCGGGCAATAAAGTGAAACGTTTCACTTGCTCGTAATTGGCAAACTGTTGCTGCAACGTATCGATACGGGCACGGAACAAAGCCTGCACTTTAGGATGTTGCAATAAATCGGCCATATCTTTATACTCAAGACCTTTTTCCTTAGCGTAGTTCTTCACCAAGCCATACACAGGAACAATCAAGGCAGATACAAACTTGCGCTGATCGGCGATAATGGCAATCTGGTCGATATAACGGTCGATTGCCAGTTTGGTTTCCAAAGCCTGCGGAGAGATATATTTGCCATTGGAAGTCTTGAATAAATCCTTGATACGTTCGGTCAGATACAAATGATCATCTTTCAGATAACCGGCATCACCCGTATGGAACCAACCGTCTTTATCGATGGCTGCCGCAGTGGCTTCCGGTTTCTTATAATAACCGGTAGTAATCGTCTTACCCCGGAGCAGGATTTCATTGTTCTCTCCAATCTTTACTTCAAGATCGGGCATGACGGTTCCGACCGAACCGATTTCATATCCCTTGTCAAGGAAGCAGGAAACGGTAGCGGTAGATTCCGTCAGTCCATAACCCACTACCATATTAATGCCCACCGAATGCACGAATTCACAGATTTCATCGGACACAGCCGCACCGGCGGTCGGAAAGAAATTACCGTTCTCAATACCGATTGTCTTTTTCAGCAGGGCATAGATAGTCTTTTCGTAGAACTTGTACTTCAGATGAAGTATCAGAGGCGGCGTCTTGCCCACACGCAGGTAATCGATGTTATGCATCTTGCCTACTTTGATGGCGTCCAGCATCATTGCTTTCCGCAATCCGGTTTCCTGCGCAATCTTTTCCTGTACGCCCGCATAAACCTTCTCCCAGAAACGGGGAACGCTGCACATCAATGTAGGACGCACTTCCTTGATAGTAGTCTGAATATCCGCCGGACGAAGATTGATACAAACCTGTACCCCTCTATGAATACAGAGATAAGTCCAGGCTTTCTCAAACACATGCGTCAGCGGAAGGAAGTTCATGGATACATCCTTATCCGTCATGGCGGTCAAACGAATATCATGGATACGGATAGCCTCTCTGTAATTGAAGTGGTGTAACATCACGCCTTTCGGCTCTCCGGTAGTACCGGATGTATAAAGGATATTCGCGAGGTCGTCATCCGATGCGCGGGCGCTACGCTCTTCCACAACATCATTGTGGGGAAGTCCTTCACCCAATGCGAGAAAATCATCGTAGTAAATGGATGTCTTATCGCGGGGATCGAGCACCACGCTACGGTCGAAGATAATAAGTTTCTGCAAAGAATGGCAAAAACCGAATGCGCTGAAAGCGGCATCGTACTGAAACTGCTCGCCTACGAAAAGGAAACGTATCTGAGCGTCATTAATAATATACTGCGCCTGAGCCGAAGAACTGGTAGCATACAACGGTATGGTCACCAGACGATTGGCAAAAGCCGCAAAATCAGTAAATAAACATTCCGGTTTATTTTGTGAGAAGATACCGATATTTCTCTGTTCCTCTACACCCAAAGCCACCAACGCATTGGCTGCCTGACGTACCGTTTGAGAGAATTTATTCCAAGTGATGGGTATCCATTGTGATGTTTCATAGTCCCTGTATTTAAGGGCTACTTTGTCTCCATACTTCTCTGCCTGACGATGTACCATGACAGACAAATGATGATAAGTCATATTTTTAATAAATTGGTAAATATGGGTGCAAAGGTATTAGTTTTATTTGAAACTATCTCCCTTTTTCGGGATTTATCCGTAAGTTTGCAGAGTAATAACGAATATATAACTAATCTTGACGATGACAACCGACATACAGACTTTAGTTTCCGAAGCAACCGGACTGCTTAAATCATTGATAGCTATCCCCTCATTAAGCCGCGAAGAAGAACAGGCCGCGGACTTTTTACAGAACTATATCGAAATGCAGGGAATGACAACCGGAAGAAAAGGTAACAATATATGGTGCCTCGGCCCGATGTTCGATTTGAATAAACCGACGCTGCTGCTCAATTCTCATATCGATACGGTGAAACCCGTAAACGGATGGCGGAAAGCTCCGTTCAGCCCGTCGGAAGAAAACGGAAAGATTTACGGTTTAGGAAGTAACGATGCCGGAGCAAGCGTAGTCAGCCTGTTGCAGGTGTTCCTGCAACTTTGCCGGACTACACAGGCATACAACCTGATTTATCTGGCTTCCTGCGAAGAAGAAGTATCGGGCAAGAACGGCATAGAGTCCGTATTGCCGGAACTGCCTCCCATACAATTCGCCATTGTGGGCGAGCCTACGGAGATGCAACCCGCCATTGCCGAAAAAGGGTTAATGGTACTGGACATCACCGCTTACGGCAAATCGGGGCATGCCGCCCGAAACGAAGGCGATAACGCCATATATAAAGTATTAAACGATATCGCCTGGTTCCGCGACTACCGTTTCCCGAAAGAATCGTCTTTATTGGGGCCGGTAAAGATGAGTGTAACCATGGTAAATGCGGGAACCCAGCATAATGTCATACCCGACCGCTGTACATTTGCGGTCGACATCCGCAGCAATGAATGCTATACCAACCGGGAACTTTTCGACGAGATACAGAAGCATATCGGTTGTGAAGCCAAAGCCCGGTCTTTCCGTTTGAGTTCTTCGCATGTTTCTCCCGAGCATCCGCTGGTAAAAAAGGCTGTTGCGATGGGCAGAACGCCATTCGGTTCCCCTACCCTTTCAGACCAGGCGCTGATGTCCTTCCCGTCCATGAAAATGGGACCGGGCAAGAGCAGCCGTTCCCATACGGCAGATGAGTTCATCTTTATCAAAGAGATTGAGGAAGCCATCACACTCTATCTGGATTTGCTGGACGGGGCGACAATATAAGGCTACCTGTTCAGCCAGGGTTCGGGATTCAGTTTCTCCTTTTCACGGCGTAGCTGGAAGTGAAGTACCGTACGTCCGCCGTCAGCTCCATCCGAGAATACCTGACCGATAGCTTGCTTGGTAGTAACCGTGTCACCTTGTTTAACAGAAGCGGAAGACAGGTTGCAGTACACTGAAATATATGCTCCGTGGCGGATAAGGATATTAAACAGCCCGTTCAGTTTGAATACGGCCGCCACCTTACCGTTAAAGATGGCGCGAGCCTGCGCTCCCGGTTTTCCCTGAATGTCGATGCCTTTATTATCCAACTTGACATTGCGCAGTCCTTCCACCGCATATTGTCCGTAATGACTGGTTATGATATAAGCTCCGCTGATAGGCATAGGCAATTTGCCCCGATTATTGGCAAAGTCGCCGGATAGCTCACGGTCGGCCTTACTCATGGTATAAGTTTCCAGAGGAGCAGCTTTGTTTTTGGAAGCGGACGTCGCCGACTTATCCGTTTTCGCCCCTTCTTTCTTGCGGGCAGCCGCTTCGCGGCGTGCTTCTTCGGCGGCGCGTTTGCGGGCTTTCTCTATTTCTTCGGCAATCAGGCGGTCGATACGCGCATTGAGTTGATTGGCCTCGCGGCGCTTCCTGGCAATCTCGTTCTGTAATCCGCGTTGTTTCTTCTGCAAGCTGGTTACAAGGGTACGCTTTTCTTTCTCCTGCGCTTCCAGTTTTACTTTCTCGGCCTCACGCTCTTTCAGCAAATCGGTTTTGGCGGTCCGCACCTGCCTGAGTTCCGCCTTTTTCTTATTGACTTGTTCCTGCTTTTTCAGCACTTCCTCACCTTGCAGACGCTGGTAAGTGGCATACTCACGCACATAGCGCAAGCGGCGATAGGTCTGCGCCAAACTCCGGGCAGAGAAAATAAACATCAGTTTCTCCTCGATGGAACGGTTCTTATAAAGATATTGAACGGATGACTCGTATTTCTTCTTCTTATCCTTTAAGTCACGCTGCAATTTTCCTAACTGGCGTTCCAACGACGATAACTCACGGTCTATCGCCTCCACATCCTTGTTTATAGTAAGGATATAGCGTTTGCGCTCCTCTATCTGGCCTGTCAAAGCGGCAAGTCCGTTCAGCTGGCTGCTTACGGTTTTCTTTGTGGTTTTCAGAAGTGTTTCCGATTCGGTAATCTGCTTTTGCAAAGCGCCGCGCTTGCTTTCCAATTCCTTTATCAGCCTGTTAGACTGTGCGAGGAGCGGAAAAGCCATACAGAAACAACTTATAAAAATACAAAGCAAACGTCTCATAAGCTCATCAGCATTTCTAATATTTCATTTAACTCTACCTGCGTATACTTTGAAGACAATTCGGTAGGCGTCAGAGAAAACGAATCATTGGAAAAGTCGGACAACTCGACTTTGCCTTTCTCCAAAGAGGGAATACCCAGTTCCTTTCCTGACAAATCTTTCTTGCCGTCGGGTTTGGAAGCGTCGAACAGAATCTTTTCCAAATGGGCAAAGTCGGCTTTCTTCGGCAACACATCCTTCAATTCCTTACGGGTAGCACGCACATAACGTTTGCCCATACGGTCTACCAGTAATATCTCTTCGGGCGTCACTTCCATGCGCGCCACCTCTGTACGTATGATGGGCATCAGGAAAGAGAGCTGCATCCGTTCGCCGCTTATCAACTTCATCGTGCCGTTTACGGTAAAAACCGCATCTTTGGTAGGAACCGTCAACTTCACCTTAGACGACAGATAGCGGGCGCTTTCGGGTAATTTGGACGTCTCCGCCTTACGAGAGGTTTTACAACCCGCCAGACAGCAGAGGAGAAAGAGCATGAAGAACAGCGTCTTACTATTGAATTTCGTTTGTTTCATCGCCTTATTACTTTTATCATTTACACTTTACCGCCTTACTTATCGCTGATATACTTCTTCTTCTGAATCTTCTGTTTCAGCGTTTTGGACTTACTGCCTATCTCCAATGCCTGTTTCCAGTATTCCAAGGCCTTGTCCGCGTCACCTGTCATATAGTAGATATCACCGCAGTGTTCCACGATAACATCGCTTTTGCCGCCATCATTCTTCATGGCATCGTCTATATACAAACGGGCTTCGGCATAGTTGCCTTTCTCAAACAGAATCCAGGCGTAAGTATCTAAGTAAGTGGCATTATCAGGTTCCGCCTTTACCGTCTTATAACTCATCTCCTCGGCTTTATCCAGATTACGACGCTCGACAGACAGGTAATAAGCGTAATTATTCAAGGCTCCGATATTGGAAGAATTATACACCAGCGCCGAATCATAAGCGGCATAGGCTTCCGTATTCAAATCTTTCGTATGATAAGCATCTCCCAAAATGGAATAGAAATCCGAAACGACCTCTTTCTTACTGTCCGCCGTGATTTGCGTCAACGCTTTTTGGCAGATGGAAATCACATCATCTGTCCGTTCCGCCTGATTATACGCAATAGCCAGATAGAAATAGAATTCCAGCATTTCAGGATTAGTTTCAACACCGGCTTCGCATAAATCAATCACATCCTTGTAATCCTCTTTGCGTACCGCCTCACCCAGCAGCATCATACGCGCGGCCGTATTGGTAGGGTCGATTGTCAATACCTGACGCAGTACCGGAAAGGCTTCTTTGTTCATTCCTTTAGACAAGAGATACTGGGCGTAAAGCATCGGTATCCCGGCATCGTCCGGTTCCTGTTCCAGAATACGGTCGAAAAGGTTGATAACCCGCGTACTGTCCTTGCCGTCCTGCTCATTCTGCACTACGAACTGACGCATTACGTTCAGTTTTGTTTCCGAAGGAACTTTCTTGTTGAGCAATAAAGTATCCAACTGCCGCTGGTAGAGGTCTTTCTGACCGGTCGCCTCATAATAGGACGCCAACGAATACATCGCCATAGCATTATCCGGCTCGGCATCCAGCACCTTGCGGTACACGCTATATGCTTCTTCCTTCTTTCCGTTCTGCATATACACGTCTCCCAACACAACCTGATAACGGGAATCCATCGGATACTCCGCAACCAGACTCTCTATCTCATGGAAAGCATTCTTGTTATCTTTCATTTGCAGGTAAATACGGAACTTCTCCATACTCAACTGCTCGCTTTTGCCCATCTTCCCCTCAATCCGGTTCAAGGTGGCAATCACTTTATCGTACTGCTCCTGCCGGTTATAAATATCCAGCAAGGCATAAAGCGGATCCAGCTTGTCAGTGAAACGCACGGACATATCTTCCAGCAGCTTCATGGCCTTCTCCTTCTCGTCCTGTTGCTGATAAAGATTTGCCAGTCCCTGGCTGTACCAATAATTATCCGGATCATTCTCCACGGCTTTCTCCAATGTGGCCTGCCCCTGAGGCGCTTGTTTCAAGTACAAATAATACTGAGCCAGTTCATATAAAGCCGACGAGGCATTCGGATTGATAGTCAGGCAATGCTGCAACAAATCAAAGGCCGCGTCATAGTCTTTCTGAACCTTCAGGCGGGCTGCCTCCAAAAAGAAGTAATCGTACTTACGCTGCTGTTCCGGAGTGAGCACAACAGCCTCTGCCGGCCGTACCTTCATCTTCTGCCGGGAAGTACCGCAGGAAACAAACAACACACAGGCCAATAAGCATCCGATTATTTTAATATTCTTATTTCTCATTCAAGCATCCTGTTATACGCCCGTATGTCCGAAGCCACCGGCACCGCGTTCCGTTTCATCCAACACATCCACTTCCTGCCATACGGCCTGCTCATGGCGGGCAATCACCATTTGGGCGATTCGTTCTCCATCCTCAATCATAAATGTTTCCGAAGAAAGGTTCACGAGGATGATACAGATTTCACCGCGATAGTCGGCATCGATAGTACCCGGAGAGTTCAATACCGAAATACCTTTCTTGATAGCCAAACCGCTGCGGGGACGGATTTGCGCCTCAAAACCTGCCGGCAAAGCGATGTACAGCCCCGTAGGCACCAGGCAACGCTGCAATGGCTCCAAAGCCATCGGTTCGGAAAGATTGGCACGGATGTCCATTCCGGCGGACAATTCGGTAGCATACGCAGGCAACGGATGTTTCGACTTATTTATAATTCGGACGGTCATACTATTATTTGCCATTTTAATGAAGTTACGATTGAGATTACTTTAATTCACTATTTAACGGGCAAAATTACGGATTTTGAAGCAAATAGTCATACATTTGCAGTTAAATAATAAGAAAGTAATAACATGATGGACTGGAATACCCTCATATCCGCCAAACGATTCGGTTTGGAAGAGTTTCATAAAGAGCGTCACGAGAACCGTTCTGAATTTCAGCGGGATTACGACCGCCTCATCTTCTCCGCGCCCTTCCGGAGGCTACAGAACAAGACACAAGTGTTCCCCTTGCCCGGCAGCATATTCGTGCACAACCGCCTGACACACAGTCTGGAAGTTTCCTGTGTAGGCCGTTCGCTGGGCAATGACGTAGCCAAAGCCATCCTTGCCCGCCGCCCCGAATTGCAAAGCTCTTATCTGCCGGAAATCGGTTCCATTGTTTCCGCCGCGTGCCTGGCTCACGATTTGGGCAATCCGCCATTCGGGCATTCCGGTGAACGCGCCATCTCCACGTTCTTTTCGGAAGGAAAGGGATTGGCATTGAAAGAGAAGCAGCCCGACGGGGAGCAACTCACCCCGGCGCAATGGGAAGACCTGACACACTTTGAAGGAAACGCGAACGCCTTCCGTCTGCTTACCCACCGGTTTGAAGGACGCCGCAAAGGCGGCTTCGTCCTGACCTATTCCACCCTTGCCGGCATTGTAAAATACCCCTTTTCATCGAGTTTGGCAGGACAAAAGTCCAAATTCGGGTTCTTCACCACCGAGGAAGAAAGCTTCCGACGGATAGCCGAAGAACTGGGCATGAAAAAGCTTAATGACTCGCCTCTGAAATATGCACGCCACCCGCTTGTTTATCTGGTAGAAGCCGCAGATGACATCTGCTATCAGATGATGGATATCGAAGACGCTCACAAGCTGAAGATTCTCACCACGCAAGAAACGCAGGATTTACTTTTATCCTACTTCCCCGACGAGCGTAGAGCGCATATACTCGATACTTTCAAGATTGTGAGCGACACCAACGAGCAGATTGCCTATCTGCGCTCTTCCGTTATCGGACTGCTTATCGGAGAATGCACCAAAGCGTTCCTCGACAATGAAGCGCGGATTTTAGAGGGAGAATTCGAGGGCAGCCTCATCAAACATATTACCGAACGGCCTGCCGCAGCCTACAAACATTGTGCAGAGGTGTCTTTCCGGAAGATATACCGTTCGCGTGATGTATTGGATATAGAACTTGCCGGTTTCCGCATCATCAGCACTTTGCTCGAGCTGATGATTGATGCGGTATGTTCACCGGAAAAAGCATACTCGCAGTTGCTCATCAACCGGGTGTCCGGTCAATACAATATGAAAGCGACCGCGCTGTATGAAAGAATACAGGCCGTACTGGACTACATCTCCGGCATGACGGACGTCTTTGCCCTCGACCTCTACCGGAAAATCAACGGGAACAGCCTGCCTGCGGTATAACTATCTGCTTGGGAAGAATATCTTATTCGCTCCGGAAGTCAGATTACACGATTCCGGCTCGTTTTCGATGAATGACTGGATATGGCGAATACGCTTTTCCGCCAGGATTTCATCGACAGCGATTAAGATACCTGTCTCTTCCACATCACCGAAACCGTAATTAATAGCCGTACCGAACATACGCATTGTCGGGCTAAGGCTCATATACGCATTTACCAACGGCGGAATATTGTATCCCAATTTACGGATTTCACCATTTAAAATCTTATAGTCTTCTTTAAATGTATCCTTACAGAATAAAGTAGCCAACTCATTCTCGTCAGATTCCAATTGCAGCGGTTTCATCGGAGTAATCAGGCTGTCTTTATCGGCGAAATGCTTCTTCAGGAAATAAAGAATCATGTCACGTCCCTTACGGATATAACTGGGGTACATAGTCACCTTTCCGAAGAAATACTTCACGTTGGGCATAACCACTGTCAGCGCGCCCAAACCGTCCCACAGATTATCCAGCGCAAACAGGCCTTTACTGTCGCGGCGGGTAGACTGATATTCGAGCGTCACGAACGAACGTCCGAGCTCAATGGTAGTGGGAAGATATTCATTCAGGAACTTCTCGGAGAAGTTAAACATGTGCGCAGTAGCCAGAATCGGCGCGCCGTGCTCGTCGAAACGCACGTCCGTACCGAGAATATAACGATAACCGCCTAATATTTCTTCCGCTTCCGGATTCCAGACAATCAATTGTTTATAAGGATTATCCATCAAGTCATATTCGTCGAGGTCCATGGACATCCCTGTTCCGCCACCGGCAGCACGAAATGCTATCTCACGCAGACGTCCGATTTCCTTCATCGTATTAGGTGAATCCTGAGCGGTAACAATGTATATCTGATTATTACTCTTATTCGTCATGCGCAAGCGTTTGTCTTCGGTCAACTCCGCCTTCAGCAATTCTTTGCTTATCGGTGCAATAATATCTTCCATCTTCCGAGCTTCTATTTTTTAATATTCAATGTTCAACTTATAATTTATACACGATATCCTTCACATACTGCGCCCACTGCGCAGGTGTTTTCGTCTTATCGAATGTTTGCCAGGGAATAGGCTTGCCTATCGTAATGGTAAATGTCTTATGGCGGTTCTTCAACATCTCGTCCGCCAGATACAGCATAGCGATATTGAACTTGATGCCCGACAGTTTGCAGAGATTGGCCAGATTATAAAAGAAATTGGAGTTACGGCCTTCAAAATGAATGGGCACTACATCGCGGTGCGCCTCAACGCTCTTCACAATAAACGTCTTTTTCCAATCCAAGTCGCGGATAACTCCATTCCGGCGCCGCGAGCAAAGCCCGGCAGGAAACATAATGAGTTGGTCGTCCGACGCAAATCCGGCCTCTACCATTTTCGGAAAGTCCTTAGCCTGTTTGCCGGTCTTGTTAATAGGTATGCAGAGAGGAGCCAATCCACGCAGGTTCATGAGCAGGTCATTCACCATATATTTCACCTTTCCATCGTAAAAAGTACCGAGTACGTAGCCTAATGCCACCCCGTCCTGTCCGCCCAAAGGATGATTGGAAACAAAGGTATAAAGTCCGTCTTTCGATAAGTTTTCCTCGCCCTTCACTATCAGTTTGGCATCCAGAAAGTCCAGACAGGCCTGCAGGAACTCCACCCCCACTTTATCTTTCGACTCTCTCAGAAAAACATTCAATTCATCTTGATGAACGATGCGCTTCAAATAAGACACGACAAACTTAGGGATATACTTCACATGCTTCGGAGCTTTCTCCCGAAGAATCTTATCAATGTCAATCAAAAATAAAGAGTCGTCAGCCATTCTTTTTATGATGAAATGATTGCGCAAAATTAACGCATCTTTTTAATTAAATGCAAATAATCGATAGAAAACTACACCCAAAATCTATCAAATAGCACCTAAAATCTATCAATTGATAGTTTTTACCCCAAAGATTGCTTAAAAACCACCCGACACAAAGCCGAAACTTTCGTAAACTTGCAATGCTGAAAAGCTAAACGAACAAGTAACCATTTAACAAAGCACATTATGAATAGTATTACATTTAAAAAAGATCTGCTCGGAGTTCAAAACGATTTATTACGCTTTGCGTACAAGCTCACCTCCGACCGTGAAGAAGCAAACGACCTTCTTCAAGAAACATCTCTCAAGGCTTTGGATAATGAAGATAAATACATGCCCGATACTAATTTCAAAGGTTGGATATATACGATCATGCGTAACATCTTTATTAACAATTATCGTAAGGTTGTACGCGACCAGACATTTGTAGACCAGACAGATAATCTTTATCATCTGAACCTGCCGCGCGATACCGCTTTTGAGAGTACGGAAAGCGCATACGACCTGAAAGAGATGCACCGCATCGTCAACGCATTGCCACGCGAATACAAAGTTCCGTTCTCCATGCATGTTTCCGGTTTTAAATACCGCGAGATAGCCGAAAAGCTGGGACTTCCGTTAGGAACCGTAAAGAGCCGTATATTCTTCACCCGCCAGAAATTACAACAAGACCTGAAAGATTTTGTTTAATCAATATCCCATATAAAATCATCCCATGAGATAAATGTATTTGTCTCATGGGATGAATCTTTTTGTCCCGTAAGATGATTTTATCCGTCTTACGGGACAAAATCATTCGTACAGGGAGACGATTATAAGCCCCTCACAAAATCACAGGGTTCACCCGCCAAGCGCCGTCAACAGGAAGCCGTGAAAGGTGAAGGGGATATAAGCGAACATTGTTTTATCCGAAACACACTATCCGTCCGGGATAAACGCACCATGTATTTCCACTAAACAGATAATGCGTTTCCGGCCGACAGACCATGCGTTTCCCCGGAGGATATTTTACTTTCCTACGAGGATAAATTCATTTGATACGCCTTTCATCACACATCCGTCCCGCCTGCCGGAGCAACCCGTCCGCCCGCACCAATCCCCCACCAATCAAGCGACGCAACACTCTGTTCATTTTCAACAGAATAAGTAATCAACATGCTGTTGAAAACTTCTAAGTAAGATTTTAGTTAAAACATTGTGGGGAATTGTGGGGAAATGTGTATTTTTACCGTCGCTTATTATAATAAGGTGAAAATGATACGCTTTTTAGGCAATATTGAAGCAAAAACGGATACAAAGGGACGCGTATTTATCCCTGCCGGTTTTCGGAAACAGTTGCAGGCTGCTTCCGAAGAGAGACTCGTATTGCGTAAAGACGTGTTTCAGGAGTGCCTGATACTCTATCCCGAAAGCGTCTGGTTCAAAACGCAAACCCAACTTCGGCGGCGGCTGAACAAGTGGAACGCCAAACACCAACAAATTTTCCGGCAGTTTGTAAGCGATGCGGAAATCATGGTTCCCGACGGGAACGGACGTATCCTGTTGCCTAAGCGCTACTTGCAAATGGCGGGCATACAAAGCGATGTACGTTTTATCGGCGTGGACAACACCATCGAAATCTGGGCGAAAGAAAAGGCGGAACAACCTTTTATGAATCCGGAAGAATTCAGCGAGGCATTGCAAGATATTCTGGGAGACGAGAATTGGGAAGAAACAGAGGCAAGCGATGAGACAGCAGAGTAGTAAACGATTCTAACTAAAAAATGAAGGAAGAAACAACATATCATATTCCGGTACTTTTGATGCCAAGCGTCGACGGGATGAACATCCGCCCGGACGGAACGTATGTAGACGTGACATTCGGCGGCGGCGGTCATTCCCGCGAGATAGTGTCACGCTTGGGCGAAGGTGGCAGATTGCTGGGATTCGACCAAGATGAGGATGCGGAACAAAACATCGTAAACGACCCGCACTTCACATTTGTACGCAGCAATTTCCGTTATCTGCATAACTTCCTGCGTTATCATGGTATCGGGCAAGTGGACGCCGTACTCGCCGACCTCGGCGTGTCGTCACATCATTTCGACGATAGCGAGCGGGGATTCTCTTTCCGCTTTGACGGCGCACTCGATATGCGGATGAACAAGCGCGCCGGGCTCACTGCCGCCGACATCGTAAATACATACGACGAAGAGCGTCTGGCCGACATTTTCTATTTGTATGGGGAACTGAAGAACAGCCGCAAGCTGGCATCCGTTATCGTCAAGGCGCGCGCCACCCGAAAGATTGGTACCATCGGAGAGTTCCTGGATATTATCAAACCGCTCTTCGGACGTGAAAGAGAAAAGAAAGAACTTGCAAAAGTGTTTCAGGCGTTGCGCATCGAAGTCAATCAGGAAATGGAAGCGCTGAAGGAGATGTTATATGCAGCTACGGAAGCATTAAAGCCCGGCGGACGACTGGTAGTAATCACCTACCATTCGCTGGAAGACCGCATGGTGAAAAACATCATGAAGACCGGCAATATAGAGGGCAAGGCGGAAAAAGACTTCTTCGGAAACGTACAAACGCCTTTCCGTTTGGTTAACAACAAAGTGATTATTCCGGATGACGACGAGATTGAGCGTAACCCGCGTTCGCGAAGCGCCAAACTGAGAATCGCGGAAAAAATCATAAAGTGATTAAGATGATAAAGCTATAAAGTGACAGGGCGATGAATGAGACGGCTAATAAACAGGAAGAGGTGAAAGGCGAAAAGGTAAAAAGACGGACTTCGCTAAAGAACATCATAGGCGGTGACATTCTGGCTACGGACTTTTTCCGTCGTCAGACGAAGCTGCTCGTCCTCATCATGGTTCTTATTCTGTTCTACATCCATAACCGCTACGCCTGTCAGCAGCAGATGATAGAGATAGACAAGCTCAAGAAAGAGCTGATAGACATAAAATACGATGCTTTGACACGCAGTTCCGAACTGATGGAGCGAAGCCGTCAATCGCGTATCGAAGAATATATCGCGACGAAAGAAAGCGATTTGCAGACTTCGACTAATCCGCCGTACTTAATCAAATAAGTATAGGGAATGGAAAACAGACCGGTAAATAGTAAATAGTATAATAGTAAATCGAAACAGCCTTGGCAGTAAACAAGAAAAATATAATGACCCGTTACTTCTTCGTAGTCCTTGTTATGGGACTGATAGGAGTAGCCATTATCGTAAAAGGTACCGTCATCATGTTTGCCGAACGTCAGTACTGGCAAGATGTCGCCGACCGCTTTGTGAAGGAGAATGTTACGGTGAAGCCCAACCGTGGCAATATTCTTTCATCGGACGGTAAATTAATGGCGAGCTCCTTACCGGAGTACCGCATTTATATGGATTTCAAAGCGGGTGGAGAGAAGAAAGACACCATGCTGATGAATCATTTGGGCGAAATCTGCGAGGGATTGCACCGGATATTCCCCGACAAAAGCGCTGCCGAATTTAAAAGGCATCTGCTAAAAGGACGCAAAAAGGGCAGCCGCAATTACCTGATTTACCCGAAGCGCATCTCTTATATCCAGTATAAGGAAGCCAAAAGATTGCCGGTGTTCAACTTGAACAAATACAAAGGCGGTTTCCACGAACAGACTTACAACCAACGTAAAAAGCCTTTCGGCTCTTTGGCCGCCCGTACGTTGGGCGACCTCTATGCCGATACGGCGCAAGGGGCAAAGAACGGCATCGAGCTGGCATTCGACACGCTGCTGAAAGGACGTGACGGCATCACCCACCGCCAGAAGGTGATGAACAAATACCTGAACATAGTGGACATCGCTCCCGTAGACGGTTGCGATATCATCTCCACCATCGACGTAGGCATGCAGGATATTTGCGAAAAAGCGTTGATAGATAAGTTGAAGGAAATCAATGCCAGCGTAGGTGTCGCCGTACTGATGGAAGTACAGACAGGAGAGATAAAAGCCATTGTCAATATGATGAAAGCGGGTGACGGCAACTATTACGAAATGCGCAACAATGCCATCAGCGATATGCTGGAACCGGGTTCTACCTTCAAGACCGCTTCTATCATGGTAGCCCTTGAAGACGGGAAGATTACTCCCGACACGGAAGTCGATACGGGTAACGGCATCATGATGATGCACGGCCGCCCGATGAAAGACCATAACTGGCACCGGGGCGGATATGGTAAAATCGATGTGACACGTATCCTGGAAGTATCATCCAACATCGGCGTTTCCTATCTTATCGACAAGCATTACAGCGACAATCCGCAAAAGTTTGTAGACGGATTGAAGCGTATCGGCATAGACCGCCCGCTTCATCTGCAAATAGCCGGAGAGGGCAAGCCTAACATCCGCGGTCCGAAAGAACGCTATTTTGCCAAGACCACGTTGCCCTGGATGAGTATAGGATATGAAACGCAGGTACCGCCGCTGAACATACTGACTTTCTACAATGCCATCGCCAATAACGGCACAATGGTACGTCCGAAATTCGTGAAAGCGGCTGTGAAAGACGGCGAGGTTGTGCATGAATTCCCTACGGAAGTCATCAATCCTAAGATTTGCTCGGACAATACGCTGACGCAGATACGGGAGATTCTGCACAAAGTAGTCTCCGAAGGTTTGGCCAAGCCGGCCGGAAGCAAACAGTTTGCCGTAGCCGGTAAGACGGGTACGGCACAGATTTCGCAAGGCGCCGCCGGATATAAGGCGGGACGGGTGAATTATCTCGTCAGCTTCTGCGGATACTTCCCGGCAGAGGCTCCCAAATACAGTTGTATCGTCTCCATACAGAAACCGGGACTTCCGGCATCGGGCGGTTTAATGGCGGGCAGCGTATTCAGCAAGATTGCGGAAAGGGTATATGCCAAGAATCTGCGGTTCGATATACGCAGTGCGATAGACAGCACCACGAATGTGATTCCCGCGGTAAAAGCGGGAGAGATGAACGAGGCGTTGCGTGTGCTCAACACATTGGATGTTCCGGTGCAGAAGCAGTTCGAGGCACAGAAAGGGCGAGAGTTATGGGGACACAGTCAGGCCGCCCCGTCTGCCGTTATCCTGCAAAATCAGAAAGTTTCCGCAGGCATAGTGCCCAGCGTAGTGGGCATGGGGGCTAAAGATGCCGTTTATCTGCTGGAAAGCAAGGGGCTTAAAGTACGCCTCAACGGCATCGGCAAAGTAAGAAGCCAGTCCATTGCAGGTGGAAGCCGGCTGGTAAGAGGTCAGACGATAGCCTTGACGTTACGTTAATATAAGAATATACATATATATAATAAGGTATGAAATTAACCGAACTATTAAAAGCGATACAACCGGTACAAGTTATCGGCAGTACGGAAAAAGATATAACAGGAGTAAACATCGACTCCCGTTTAGTTGCGGCCGGACATTTGTTCATGGCAATGCGCGGCACGCAGACCGACGGGCACGCATATATTCCGACAGCCATTGAGCAAGGCGCTATAGCCGTATTGTGCGAAGACATGCCGGAAGAACCCAACCCCGATATTACATATATCCAGGTAAAAGACAGCGAAAATGCGGTAGGTAAGGTTGCCACCACCTTCTACGGCGACCCCACTTCCAAAATGGAGTTGGTAGGCGTAACCGGCACTAACGGCAAAACAACCATTGCCACCTTATTATATAATACATTCCGTTATTTCGGGTATAAAGTCGGACTGATTTCCACCGTATGCAACTACATCGACGACCAGCCCGTTCCAACCGAGCACACCACTCCCGACCCGGTTACCCTTAACCGCCTGTTGGGTGAGATGGCAGACTCCGGATGCAAATACGCATTCATGGAAGTCAGCTCCCACTCTATCGCGCAGCAGCGCATCAGCGGTCTGAAGTTTGCCGGCGGCATCTTCACCAACCTTACGCGCGACCACCTGGACTATCACAAGACAGTTGAAAACTATCTCAAAGCAAAGAAGAAATTCTTCGATGATATGCCGAAGAACGCGTTCAGCCTGACCAATCTGGATGATAAGAACGGATTGGTCATGACTCAGAACACACGCTCGCGCGTATATACTTATTCATTGAGAAGCCTCAGCGACTTTAAAGGGAAAGTACTGGAGTCTCATTTTGAAGGCATGTTGCTCGATTTCAACAATCACGAGCTGGCCGTACGTTTTATCGGCAAGTTCAATGCTTCCAATCTTCTCGCCGTATTCGGCGCAGCCGTGTTATTGGGCAAGAAAGAAGAAGATGTGCTTGTTGCCCTCAGCACTTTACATCCTGTAACAGGCCGATTTGATTCTATCCGCTCCCCGAAGGGCATCACCGCCATTGTAGATTACGCCCACACTCCGGACGCTCTGGTGAATGTACTGAATGCCATCCACGACGTATTGGCAGGCAGGGGGAAAGTGATAACCGTAGTTGGCGCAGGCGGCAACCGCGACAAAGGGAAACGTCCTATCATGGCCAAGGAGTCCGCCCGTCTGAGCGACCGTGTTATCATCACTTCCGACAATCCCCGCTTCGAAGAGCCGCAAGACATCATTAATGATATGCTGGCAGGCTTGGACAAAGACGATTTGGAGAAGACAATCAGTATCACCGATAGGAAATACGCCATAAAGACCGCCTGTTTGCTGGCGCAACCGGGAGACGTTATCCTCGTTGCCGGCAAAGGACACGAAAACTATCAGGAGATAAAAGGAGTGAAGCATCATTTCGATGATAAAGAAGTACTTAAAGAAATTATGAATTGAGCAGTGTGAATTATGAATTTCAATGCAGCGTATCGTACGATATTCCCCGTATGCATCCCGATTCATAATTTATAACTCATAATTAGAAAAGACATGTTATACTACTTATTCCAATGGTTAGATAAATACGACTTCCCCGGTGCGGGTATGTTCGGTTATACATCTTTCAGGGCGTTAATGGCTATCATCCTGGCATTGCTCATTTCGAGTATCTGGGGTGACAGGTTCATTAATCTGTTAAAACGCAAGCAAATCACCGAGACACAACGGGATGCCGACATCGACCCGTTCGGCGTAAACAAGGTGGGTGTGCCGAGCATGGGTGGAGTAATCATAATCTTTGCCATTCTGATTCCCTGTCTGTTGCTGGGTAAGCTGAACAATATCTATATGATTCTAATGCTTATCACAACAGTCTGGTTAGGCTCACTGGGATTCGCCGACGACTATATCAAGATATTCAAGAAAGACAAGGAAGGTCTGCACGGTAAATTCAAAATCATCGGCCAGGTAGGCTTGGGGCTCATCGTAGGACTGACGCTGTATCTCAGCCCGCAGGTCGTTATTCGTGAAAACATCGAAGTGGAAAAGCCGGGACAAGGTATAGAGGTAGTACATGCCGCTAAAGAAATCAAAGCTACGCAGACGACCATTCCTTTCTTTAAAAGCAATAACCTGGACTATGCCGACCTCGTATCTTTTATGGGAGAGCACGCCCAAACGGCCGGATGGATATTGTTCGTATTCATTACAATCTTCGTAGTGACCGCCGTTTCCAACGGCGCTAATCTGAATGACGGCATGGACGGCATGGCAGCAGGCAACTCCGCCATCATCGGTCTGACTTTGGGTATACTGGCGTACGTATCCAGCCACATCGAATATGCCGGCTATCTGAACATCATGTATATCCCGGGCTCGGAAGAACTGGTAATCTTCATCTGCGCCTTCATCGGCGCCATGATAGGCTTCCTCTGGTACAACGCTTACCCGGCACAAGTATTCATGGGCGATACAGGCAGCCTGACCATCGGCGGCATCATTGCCGTATACGCCATCATTATTCACAAAGAACTATTAATACCGATTCTCTGCGGCATATTCCTCGTAGAGAACCTGTCGGTAATTCTGCAACGGGTATATTACAAAGCCGGCAAACGGAAAGGCGTCAAGCAGCGTCTCTTTAAACGAACGCCGATACACGATCACTTCCGCACCGGCATGAACCTGATAGAGCCCGGTTGCAAAGTGGTATTTACCCAACCGACGCAATTGTTCCATGAATCAAAGATTACCGTCCGTTTCTGGATCGTAACCATCGTATTGGCAGCGATAACAATTATAACGTTAAAGATAAGATAACAATTAAATGAAGAATTATGAATGAAGAATGAAGAATCTGGCTGCGCACTATTACACTGCATGGCAATTCTTCATTCATCATTCTTCATTCTTAATTATAATAAAGTATGAGTAGAATTGTAGTTTTAGGAGCAGGCGAAAGCGGCGCGGGAGCTGCCGTACTCGCCAAAGTTAAGGGTTTCGATACGTTCGTATCCGATATGTCCGCCATTAAAGATAAATACAAGAAACTGCTGGACAGGTATGACATTGCTTGGGAAGAAGGACAGCATACCGAAGAGCTGATACTCAATGCCGATGAGGTGGTAAAAAGCCCCGGTATCCCCAATGACGCGCCGCTGATTCTGAAATTGAAAGAGAAAGGTATCTCTATCATCTCCGAGATAGAATTTGCCGGACGTTATACAAATGCTAAAATGATTTGTATTACAGGTTCTAACGGTAAGACTACCACTACTTCGCTCATTTACCACATTTTCAAGAGTGCGGGACTGAACGTGGGACTGGCAGGAAACATCGGCAACAGCCTCGCCTTGCAAGTGGCAATGGAAAAGCACGATTATTATGTTATCGAGCTCAGCTCCTTCCAACTGGATAATATGTATAAGTTCCGTGCCAATATCGCCGTACTGATGAATATCACTCCCGACCATCTGGACCGATACGATCATTGTATGCAGAAATACGTAGACGCCAAATTCCGCATCACGCAAAACCAGACGCCGGAAGACGCTTTCATCTACTGGAACGACGACCCTATCATCCGCAGGGAATTGGAGAAGCACGGTCTGAAAGCGCATCTCTATCCTTTTGCCGCCGTGAAAGAGGACGGAGCCATCGCTTATGTGGAAGACGGCGAAGTGGAAATCAACGAACCTATCGCTTTCAATATGGAACAAGAGGAACTTGCCCTGCACGGAACCCATAATCTCTATAACTCATTGGCGGCCGGTATCTCCGCCAATCTTGCAGGCATCAGGAAAGAAGATATACGCAAAGCCCTGTCCGACTTCAAGGGTGTGGAACACCGTCTGGAAAAGGTGGCGACCGTACGCGGCATCCAGTTCATCAACGACTCCAAAGCGACCAATGTCAATTCTTGCTGGTATGCTTTACAAAGCATGACAACCAAGACCGTACTGATTCTTGGCGGCAAAGACAAAGGCAATGACTATACCGAAATAGAAGACCTGGTACGCACCAAATGTTCGGCCTTGGTTTATTTGGGGCTGCACAATGAAAAGCTGCATGAGTTCTTCGACCGTTTCGGGCTACCCGTTGCCGATGTGCAAACCGGTATGAAAGATGCGGTAGACGCAGCTTTCAAACTGGCGCAGAAAGGCGAAACGGTATTATTGAGTCCCTGTTGCGCCTCATTCGACCTCTTCAAGAGCTACGAGGACAGAGGCGACCAATTTAAGAAATACGTAAGAGAGTTATAAATGGATTTATTAAAAAGCATATTCAAGGGAGACAAAGTAATCTGGATTATCTTCCTCTTCCTTTGCCTCATCTCCATCACAGAGGTGTTCAGTGCGGCCAGTACGCTTACCTACAAAAGTGGCGACCACTGGGGGCCTATCACTCAGCACAGCATTATCCTAATGGTGGGCGCTGTGATTGTGGTACTTATGCACAACATTCCCTATAAATGGTTCCAGGTATTTCCCGTCTTCCTGTTACCGGCTTCCGCGATACTGCTGGTGCTGGTCATGATGATGGAACGTATCAATGGCGCGGCGCGCTGGATGACATTCATGGGTATACAGTTCCAGCCCTCGGAGATTGCAAAAATGGCGGTTATCATCGTCACGGCTTTCATCCTATCCAAAGGGCAGGACGAGGACGGCGCCAATCCGAAGGCGTTCAAACGGATTATGATAATAACCGGGATTATCTGCCTGCTCATTGCTCCGGAGAACCTGTCCACAGCCGCACTGCTGTTCGGAGTAGTCTTTTTGATGATGTTCATAGGACGTGTCTCCGCTAAAAAACTGTTGATACTGATTGGCGGTTTGGCATCGGTGGGTGTTATCGCCGTAGCTTTCCTGCTGATGACAAAGAACAGCGATATACCTTTCCTGCACCGGTTTGACACGTGGCGTGCCCGTATCGAGAAATTCACGAGTGACAAGGAAGTACCCGCCGCCAAGTTCGACATAGACAAAGACGCGCAGATAGCCCACGCACGCATCGCCGTTGCCACCAGCAATGTTGTAGGCAAAGGTCCGGGTAATTCCGTACAGCGGGACTTCCTGAGCCAGGCATTCTCCGACTTCATCTTTGCCATTATCATCGAGGAGCTCGGACTGGTAGGAGGAGTCGTAGTTGTATTCCTCTATATCTGCCTGTTGATACGTGTAGGGCGTATCGCCAAGAAATGCGACCGTACCTTCCCCGCCTTTCTCATCATCGGCATAGCCTTGTTACTGGTGTCACAGGCCGTCTTCAACATGATGGTAGCCGTGGGGTTGGCTCCCGTTACCGGACAACCGCTACCGCTTATCAGCAAGGGCGGTACTTCTACGTTGATAAACTGCGCCTATATCGGTATGATATTGAGCGTCAGCCGATATACAGCCAAACTGGAAGAGCAGAGGGAACATGATGCGCAAATCACCATGCAGGTAGAAACCGGCAGCGGAGAAGAGAGTACTTACAGCGAGGCGCAAAGCGCCGCAGAGCCGACAGCCAAAATGCTGAACAGCGATGCAGAATTTGAATAAGATTAATTATCAGTAGTAGCAAATAGATGAACTCAGATATGGAAACAAAGAATAGCAAGCCGCGCATTATTATCAGCGGTGGCGGCACAGGCGGACACATTTTCCCGGCTGTATCCATCGCCAACGCGATTAAGGAGTTGCGTCCCGATGCGGAAATCCTGTTTGTAGGCGCAGAAGGGCGTATGGAGATGCAGCGTGTACCCGATGCCGGTTACAAGATTATCGGTCTGCCCGTAGCGGGTTTCGACCGCAAACACTTGTGGAAGAACTTTGCCGTATTGATGAAACTGGCGCGCAGCCAATGGAAAGCGCGCAGAATCATCAAGCAATTCCGTCCGCAGATGGCGGTAGGCGTAGGCGGCTATGCCAGCGGCCCGACCCTGAAAACGGCGGGAATGATGGGAGTACCGACTCTGATACAGGAGCAAAACTCGTATGCAGGCGTCACCAACAAGCTGCTTGCCAAGAAAGCCTGTAAGATATGCGTTGCCTACGAAGGCATGGAGAAGTTCTTCCCAGCAGAGAAAATCATCATGACCGGCAACCCTGTCCGTCAGAATCTGTTCGGACATTCCGTTTCGCGCGAAGAAGCCGTACGCTATTTCAGTTTAGACCCGTCCAAAAAGACTATCCTGATATTGGGCGGCAGCCTCGGTGCGCGAACTATTAACCGGACTTTAACCGCGCGTCTTGACATCATCCGGCAGAATCCCGATATACAGTTCATCTGGCAAACCGGTAAAATATACATCGACCAGGTAAGAGACGCCATCACCACAGCAGTCGGTGAAGCCGTACACCATCCGCATATCAACGCCATTCCCAATCTGTATGTAACAGATTTCATCAAAGACATGGCGAATGCCTATGCGGCGGCCGACTTGGTAATCTCCCGTGCCGGTGCAGGTTCCATTTCAGAATTCTGCCTGCTGCACAAGCCTGTAATCCTTGTTCCGTCGCCCAATGTGGCGGAAGACCACCAGACCAAGAATGCGCTGGCGCTCGTCGATAAAGACGCCGCTATCTATGTGAAGGACGTGGAAGCCCAGGAGAAACTTCTGCCCGTGGCATTGGCAACCGTAAAAGACAGCGATAAGCTGAAAGAATTGAGCAACAACATCGCCAAACTGGCATTACCCGACTCGGCAACAATCATTGCCAAAGAGGTGCTGAAACTTATTAAATGACAAGTACATGAATATAGAAACCATAAAATCCGTTTATTTCGTCGGCGCCGGCGGCATTGGCATGAGCGCGCTGATACGCTATTTTCTTTCCAAAGGTAAATTCGTAGCAGGGTATGACCGCACGCCGAGCGCGCTGACCGAGCACCTGATTGCAGAAGGCGCACAGATACATTACGAGGAAGACGTCACCCTTATTCCGGAGAATTGCAAGGACAAAGGAAACACATTGGTTGTGTACACCCCTGCCATCCCCCAAGAGCATGCCGAGCTGGCGTACTTTCATGAAAACGGTTTTGAGATACACAAACGCTCCCAAGTGCTGGGCACCATCACCCGCAGCAGCAAGGGACTTTGCGTTGCCGGCACTCATGGAAAGACTACCACGAGTACAATGGCCGCACACTTGTTTCACCAGTCGCATATAGGCTGTACCGCTTTCCTCGGCGGCATTTCCAAAAACTACGGAACAAACCTGCTCCTGTCGCAGACCAGCCCGTACACCGTGATTGAAGCGGACGAATTCGACCGTTCCTTTCACCGGCTCTCTCCTTATATGAGCGTCATCACCGCCACAGACCCCGACCATTTGGATATATACGGTACATGCGAAGCCTATCTTGAAAGTTTCCGTCACTACACCACCCTTATCCAACCGGGAGGCGCATTGATTATCCGTAAAGGCCTTGCCCTGCAACCGGACGTGCAACCGGGAGTAAAGATATATACCTACTCCCGCGACGAAGGAGATTTCCATGCGGAGAATATCCGCATCGGCAATGGTGAAATCTTCATAGACTTCGTTGCTCCGGACACCCGTATCAACGACATCCGGCTTGGCGTACCCATCGGCATCAATATAGAAAACGGCGTAGCCGCCATGGCGCTCGCCCACCTGAACGGAGTTACCGACGAGGAAATCAAACAAGGAATGGCAAGTTTCCGCGGAGTAGACCGCCGCTTCGACTTCAAGATTAAGACGGACAAGCTCGTATTCCTCAGCGACTACGCTCATCATCCTGCCGAAATCGCGCAAAGCGTAAAGTCCATCCGCGAGCTTTACAAGGACAAGAAGATAACCGCCATCTTCCAACCGCACCTCTATACCCGTACCAAAGACTTCTACAAGGACTTTGCAGACAGTCTTTCCCTATTGGACGAGGTGATTCTGACGGAAATCTACCCCGCCCGCGAACAACCCATTCCCGGTGTCAGCAGCCGGCTCATTTATGACAACCTGCGTCCGGGTATCGAAAAGTGTATTTGCAAGAAAGAAGATATTCCGGCCTTGCTTGCAAAGAAACCTATCGAAGTGCTGATAGTGTTGGGCGCCGGTGACCTGGATAACTATGTGCCTTCCATAACCCAGTTGCTCGAACAGCGGGCAAACAGTGAATCGTAAATCGTCAAACAGTAAATAAGCCTATGATTAAACGGATTTTACTTTCTATCGTCCTGCTGCTTATCCTCGCCTATCTGGTGGTAGCCATTACCGCTTTCAACCGAAAGCCGGCGGGTCGGGTGTGCCGCGATGTAGAGTTGGTCATCAAGGATACGGTATACGCCGGTTTCATCACGAAAAAGGAAGTGGCCGCCATGCTGGAGAAGAAAGGCATCAGCCCCATAGGCAAGAACTTAGACCGTATACGCACCAAGACTTTAGAGCAGGTACTCTCCAAACATCCGCTCATCGACGAAGTGGAATGTTACAAGACGCCAAGCGGCAAACTCTGTATCGAAGTAACCCAGCGCATCCCTATCCTGCGGATAATGAGCGCCAACGGCGAAAACTACTATCTGGACAACAAAGGCACCGTGATGCCGCCCGATGCAAAGTGCGTCGCCCACCTCGCCATTGTGACCGGAAACGTAGAAAAGTCGTTTGCCATGAGGGATTTATATAAGTTTGGTGTATTTTTGCAAAAGAATTCGTTCTGGGACGCACAAATCGAGCAGATTCATGTATTACCCGGCAGGAACATAGAGTTAGTACCGCGTGTAGGCGACCACATCATCTACCTCGGCAAACTTGACGACTTCGAACGGAAACTGAAACGGGTAAAGACATTCTACGAGAAAGGCTTAAACAAGGTAGGCTGGAACAAATATTCCCGTATCAGTGTTGAGTTCGGTAACCAGATTATCTGCACGAAAAGAGAATAGTTTCCGCGCAGCAAACAATAGACAGTAAATAGTAAAATAGTAAATAAGATAGTTATGGCAACAACAGATTTCATCGCCGCTATTGAGTTGAGTTCTTCCAAGATTTCCGGTATCGCAGGAAAGAAGAACAGTGACGGAAGCATTCAGGTGTTGGCTTACGCACGTGAAGATGCATCCTCGTTCATTCACAAGGGTGTCATCTACAATATCGATAAGACAGCGCAGGCATTGACTTCCATCACCAACAAGCTGGAAAGCCAGCTTAACAACTCCATTGCCAAAGTATACGTAGGCATCGGCGGACAGTCATTGCGCACAGTAAAGAATGCGGTGAGTCGTACACTGGAAGAAGAGGGCATCATCTCGCAAGAGCTGGTAGACTCCATCTGTGACGAGAACCTTGAAGTGCCGTTGGCAGACATGAGCGTACTGGATGTAGCCCCTCAAGAGTATAAGATAGACAACAACCTTCAAGCCGACCCGGTAGGAGTAGCGGGGCAACACATCACAGGACAATTCCTCAACATCGTAGCCCGCGCTTCACTCAAGAAGAATCTGGAACACAGCTTCGAGCAGGCAAAGGTGGAGATAGCCGACCTTCTCATCGCTCCGATAGCCTTGGCAAACGCCGTTTTAACGGAAAACGAGATGCGTTCGGGCTGTGCATTGGTGGACTTCGGCGCCGATACGACTACCATTTCAGTCTACAAGAACAATATTCTCCGCTACCTGAGTGTATTGCCATTGGGCGGAAACACCATCACCCGTGACATCACCTCGCTGCAAATGGAAGAGCAGGATGCCGAAAAGCTGAAGCTTCAATACGGCAACGCCCTTTACGAAGAAGAGGAGGAGAGCGAAACTCCCGCCGTATGTACGACGGACGACGGACGCGCCATCGAACTGACTACGCTGAACAACATCATCGAAGCCCGTGCCGAAGAAATCCTTGCCAACGTATGGAACCAGTTACAGCTCTCCGGTTATGAAGACAAACTGTTCTCCGGGGTAGTATTCACCGGCGGCGGCGCCAACCTGAAGAATATTGAAGAAGCGTTCCGCAAGCAAAGCAAGATAGAGAAAATAAAGACGATGCGCTTCGTGCATAACACCATTCACGGTTTCAGTGATGTGCTGGCCAAAGACGGCATGCAGAACACGTTGCTCGGCCTTCTTGCCGCAGGCAATGAGAACTGCTGCCTGCAAGAGGTAAAACCTGCGCAACCGGCCGGCAATCCCACACCCAAACCTGTTGACATGTTCGGCAACGACGAAGCCCTGAAGGAACAGGAAGCCGCAGCCCGTGCCGCCAAAGCTCAACGCGAGAAAGAGGAAAAGGAGCGCAGAGAGAAGGAGCGTAAAGAACGGGAAAAGAAAGAAAAAGAGAAGAAGAAAGGTCCCAGCTGGTTTGAAAAGACCTTCAATAAGCTCTCCAACGAGATTTTCTCAGACGACGATATGAAATAATTAAAAACTCTATAATCATGGATGATATAGCACAATTCGATTTTCCGACCGATTCACCGAAAATCATCAAAGTTATCGGTGTGGGTGGCGGTGGCGGTAATGCCGTAAACCACATGTACCGGGAAGGCATACATGATGTAACGTTCGTGCTGTGCAACACAGACAACCAGGCGTTGAAAGACTCTCCCGTTCCTGTGAAGTTGCAACTCGGCAAAGAAGGTCTGGGAGCCGGAAACCGTCCCGCCCGTGCCCGTAAGGCAGCCGAAGAAAGTATCGAAGACATCAAGGCCATGCTGAACGACGGCACGAAAATGGTCTTCATCACCGCCGGAATGGGCGGTGGTACAGGTACGGGTGCAGCGCCCATCATTGCACAGACCGCTAAAGAAATGGACATCCTGACTATCGGTATCGTCACCATCCCGTTCCGTTGGGAGGGCGACAAGAAGATAGACCAAGCACTGGACGGTGTGGAAGAAATCAGTAAGCATGTGGATGCCCTGCTGGTTATCAACAACGAGAAACTGAGCGAAATATATAGCGAACTCTCCGTAGACGACGCTTTCGACAAAGCCGACGACACCCTTTCGGTTGCCGCCAAGAGTATTGCCGAAATCATCACCCTGCACGGCAAGGTCAACCTCGACTTCAACGATGTGAAAACCGTACTGAAAGACGGCGGCGTAGCCATCATGAGTACAGGATACGGCGAAGGAGACAACCGCGTAAGCATGGCTATCCAGAACGCCCAGCACTCTCCTCTGCTGAACAACAACGACATCTTCAACTCCAAGAAGGTATTGCTCAATATCTCTTACAGCTCCCAGCACAAACTGATGATGAGCGAAATGGATGAGGTAAAAGAGTTCATGAACCGTTTCAGCCGCGACTTCGAAACCAAATTCGGTATGGCTATCGACGACAAGCTGGAACAAAGCGTCAAGATTACCTTGCTTGCCACCGGCTTCGGCATCCAAGACATTCACATGAAGGAAATGGACGACCGCATCACCCAGCGTACCGCAGAAGAACAGAAACGCCTCGCCGAACTGGAAGAAGAGGAAGAGCAAAGACGCTCCCGCCGCGAAACATACTACGGAAAGGACGCCAATACCAAGTATCAGCGCCTGCGCCGCCGGCACATCTATATCTTCAACCCCGAAGACCTGGACAATGCCGACATCATCAGTATGGTGGAGAACTCCCCCACTTACCTGCGCGACAAGAGCACCCTGGCCGCAATCAAAGTCAAGGCGGAAGAAGCCGGAATACTCGCCACCGAAGAAGCGCAGGAAGCGGAGAACGGCGGCAACAGCGTAATCACCTTCTAAACCGTCTGCCGTTCTAAACTTCAGCCGTAAACAACAAATTGTAAACAGTAAAACAGTAAAGAATAAGATGGATTTATTTGAAAGAGTCAGCGAAGACATTAAAAACGCAATGAAGGCTAAAGACAAAGTAGCCCTGGAAACACTGAGAAACGTAAAGAAAGTATTCCTTGAAGCAAAGACCGCTCCGGGAGCCAATGATACCCTGACCGACGCCGACGCCCTGAAAATCATTCAGAAACTGACAAAGCAGGGCAAAGATGCCGCCGAGATTTATGTGCAACAGGGACGTCAGGACCTTGCCGACGCAGAATTGGCGCAAGTAAAGGTAATGGAAGCATATCTGCCCAAACAAATGTCTCCCGAAGAATTGGAAGCCGCTCTGAAGGCAATCATCGCCGAAGTAGGCGCTACCGGCGGCAAAGATATGGGTAAGGTAATGGGTGTGGCCAGCAAGAAACTTGCCGGACTTGCCGAAGGACGTGCCATTTCAGCCAAAGTAAAAGAATTGCTGGGATAAGGATTTTCCCAATCCCGCTACGCATAGGGCCGTACCTCAAGCGTCTCCCTTTTTGGAGAGGATAGCTTGGGGTACGGCTTTTTATTGCTGCATTATTCATCGCCCGTCCTGGTCACAAATTCTCATATACCACGGCACAAAGTGTTCAAATGCATAAAAACAAAATGTTTCAGCCTATAAAAACAAAAAGTTTCAATAGGCGGAAACGAAATGTTCTGCGTAGTGAAACAAACTGTTCCATACCGCGAAACAAACTGTTTCAACGGTTGGAACCCTTTGTTTCCCCCTTTGAAACCCAAAACCGGATACAGTGAAACGGGATTATCCCCGGGGCGGAACTTAATCAAACAACTCTTTCAGGACTTCCAAAGACTTGAGTACGGGAAAATCAGGCAGATGCAAACGGTAATATTCATTCATTATCGCCAGACAACGGGCACGTTCCGTGCGGCTCATGGCAAAGAGATGCATGGTTTCATAATTCATGCGCATCAGCCCCGTCAGGCGTGACGCCTCTTCCTGCCCTATGTAATCGGAATGCAACTGCGGGCGTAACGGAGTAAAGCAAGCGTTCTGCAAATCGAAATAGTCACCGCTGTGATAATCTTCCAGATTCGGATACAACCCGAGGAAGCGCGACAGCCGCATCAAAAAGACCAGATGAAAGTTGGCAAAACCGCTGCCGCATTCATCCAGCCAGACAATGGAATGCTGCAAATAAGCGAATAAAGGACGGTTTTCCGCTTCCTCGCGCAACGCACGATATAAGAACTCGGACAAAAACAGAGCGATGGCAGACTTATAAGGATCGTAAGGAATCGAAGTAAAAGGATAGAGAGACTTGGCCTCTTTCACCTTATATATAGTGGTATTCGGCCGGAAGTCCGCCTCCAACTCCACCAAAGACAGAGGCTGGAACAGTACCGACTTCACCGCAGCCTTACGCGAACGAGACACCGGAACCAGGAAAGAAGCCCGTCCGGACACCTCGGTATAGATGTCTACAATAATAGAAGTATCCTTATACTTCAAAGAATGTAATACGATTCCTTGCGTTTTCTGTAACATTTCCGTCCTTTATCAAGTTTCAATCCGGCTAACAAAGCTACAAAAAAAGCGCGAAACTACGGAATTTAAAGAAGGAGAATAAAAAAAACGAAGCAAAGACAGAAAAATTGAAACGCCAATACATCTCTGATTATCAGAGGATAAAACCTTATTTAAAAAGAAACTCAGAAGAAATACCGCAAAATTTTTATCGGAAATGTTTGCCAATTCAAAAATAGTTTCTACCTTTGCAACCGCAAACGAAAGGAAAGTCGGATGCAAGAGCGGAAACGCTCACCAAGGATGGCCCGTTCGTCTATCGGTTAGGACGCAAGATTTTCATTCTTGAAAGGGGGGTTCGATTCCCCCACGGGCTACAATTAAAAGAATAAACGAATTAAAAAAGATTAGTCGAGATGGCAAATCACAAATCATCACTGAAAAGAATCAGACAAGAAGAGACAAGAAGACTTCACAACAGATACTATGGTAAAACCATGAGAAACGCTGTTCGTAAGCTTCGTGCTACTACAGATAAAGCTGAAGCAACAGCTATGTATCCTGGTATCACAAAGATGTTGGATAAGTTGGCTAAGACTAACGTAATCCACAAGAACAAAGCTAACAACTTGAAGTCAAAGTTGGCGGTTTACATCAACAAACTCGGTTAAGCTGATAAGTTACACAAAAGATATGAGAGGCCGGACTTTTTAGTCCGGCCTTTTCTGCATTCGCATCATCCCCGAACAATAGTTCCGAAACAAATTCTCACGGTGCTAAAAAGCTGTAAACAGCCCAAATTTATCAAGGCGTTGGCATGATATATCAAGGATTTTCACTATTTTTGCTTTGTTATTACAATAAGAGAAATTAGATTATGACTGAAGAAGAAAAGATAAACGGCGAAAGTAATTACTCGGCCAGTAACATCCAGGTTTTGGAAGGTTTAGAGGCCGTACGTAAGCGTCCTGCCATGTATATCGGCGACATTAGTATCAAGGGACTCCATCACTTGGTTTACGAAGTTGTAGACAACTCCATCGACGAAGCGCTCGCCGGTTATTGCGACCACATCGAGGTTACCATCAACGAGGACAACTCCATCACCGTACAAGATAACGGACGTGGTATTCCGGTAGACTTTCACGAAAAAGAACAGAAATCAGCTCTCGAAGTTGTTATGACCGTGTTGCATGCCGGTGGTAAATTCGACAAGGGCTCTTATAAGGTTTCCGGCGGTCTGCACGGTGTCGGCGTATCTTGTGTGAACGCACTGTCTACGCACATGACTACCCAGGTTTTCCGCAACGGAAAAATCTACCAGCAAGAATACGAATGCGGGCACCCGCTATACTCGGTAAAGGAAGTCGGCACTACCGATATCACAGGTACACGCCAACAGTTCTGGCCAGATGATACAATCTTTACCGAAACCGTGTACAATTACGATATCCTGGCAACCCGTATGCGTGAGCTGGCTTATCTGAACGCCGGTATCAAAATTACGCTGACCGACCTCCGCGTAAAAGAGGAAGACGGAAGCTACAAGCAAGAAATTTTCTATTCCGTAGAAGGTTTGAAGGAGTTTGTACGCTATATAGATTCTTCCCGCGAACATCTGGTGAACGATGTTATCTACATCAATACCGAAAAACAAGGTACGCCGGTAGAAGTGGCCATCATGTACAACACTTCCTACAATGAGAATATCCACTCTTATGTAAACAATATCAATACCATTGAAGGTGGTACCCACTTGGCAGGTTTCCGCCGTGCGCTGACCCGTACTTTGAAGAAATACGCCGAGGACAACAAGATGCTGGAGAAGGCAAAGGTAGAGATTTCCGGTGACGACTTCCGCGAAGGTCTGACCGCGGTTATCTCCATCAAGGTGGCCGAACCGCAGTTTGAAGGACAGACCAAAACGAAGCTCGGCAACAACGAGGTTATGGGAGCCGTAGACCAGGCTGTAGGCGAAGCGCTCTCCTATTACCTGGAAGAGCATCCCAAAGAGTCCAAAATGATTGTAGACAAGGTGATATTGGCGGCACAGGCACGTGTGGCAGCACGCAAGGCACGCGAGTCCGTACAACGCAAGTCGCCGATGTCGGGTGGCGGTATGCCGGGCAAACTGGCCGACTGCTCCAGCAAGGACCCGGAAGAATGCGAGCTGTTCCTCGTCGAGGGTGACTCTGCCGGTGGTTCTGCAAAACAAGGACGTAACCGTGCTTTCCAGGCTATCCTGCCGCTGCGCGGTAAGATTCTTAACGTAGAGAAAGCCATGTGGCACAAGGCATTCGAAAGCGATGAAGTAAACAATATCATTCAGGCTTTGGGTATCCGCTTCGGTGTAGACAGCGAAGACAGTAAGGAAGCCAACATAGACAAGTTGCGTTATAAGAAAGTTATCATCATGACCGATGCCGACGTCGATGGCTCTCACATCGACACGCTGATTATGACGCTCTTCTTCCGCTATTTCCCGCAGGTGATACAGCAAGGTTATCTGTACATCGCCACTCCCCCGCTCTATCTTTGTACCAAGGGTAAGGTAAAAGAGTATTGCTGGACAGACCAACAACGCCAGAAGTTTATCGATACTTACGGCGGCGGTTCGGAGAATGCCGTTCACACCCAACGCTACAAAGGTTTGGGTGAAATGAACCCGGAACAGTTGTGGGAAACAACCATGAATCCGGAAAACCGTATGCTGAAACAAGTGCATCTTGAAAATGCCGCCGAGGCCGACTACACGTTCTCCATGCTGATGGGTGAAGATGTAGGCCCGCGCCGCGATTTCATTGAAAAGAATGCAACGTATGCAAATATCGATGCATAATTAGGGAATTAAAAATTGAGAATTAAGAATTAAAAAATGATAGAATGTCACCATCATTCATTTTTCAATTCTTAATTCTCAATTCTCAATTTTTTATTTACCAACCTCACATCTTACAACGAAGAAGCTCCGGACGGACAGGAAATACCTGTTGACCGGAGCTTTTCTTATATCATTCCTTGTTTCTTCATCTCTTCCGCCGCCAATTCCAGCTCGGCATACCAATCTTCACCGAATTTACGTATCAAAGGTTCCTTTAAGAACTTATACACCGGGACATCCTCTTTCTGCCCCAATAAGACAGCGGCCTTACAAACATCCCAACGATGATAGTTCACCGCTTTATAAGGCCCGTAATCGCCTATACGGATAGGGTAAAGATGACAGGAAACAGGTTTATAAAAGTCTGTCTTACCTTCTCGGTACGCTTTCTCTATGGCACAATAACAACAGCCTTTCTCGTCATAGCAAGTAAATACACAATCCTTATTATTAACGATAGAGGTTACCAAATCGCCCTCTTCATCCGTGTACACCACACCCTGCGCATCTATCACAGCGCGTGCTTCCGGAGAAAGCTCATCCCATATCACAGGCAGTACCTCTTCCAGCTTCTCTATCTCCTCAAATTCCACCGGAGCACCGGCATCTCCCTCAATGCAACATTCTCCTTTGCAAGCATCCAGATTGCAAAGGAACTTCTCACGCAGTACATCAAAAGAAACTACAACATCATCTATCTGTAACATAACATCTTCTTTTTTGAGCGTGCAAAAATACGAAAAAGGCGTGGATTACTAATAATCCACGCCTTTCAATATGCTAATAATACTTACTTTATCAAGTCCTTACCCGTCATCTCAGCCGGTTGCTTCATACCCAGAATATGCAGGATGGAAGGAGCAACATCCGCCAACACACCGTTTTCCACCTTAGCATCCTTGTTTGCCGTTACATAAACAAACGGAACGGGATTCAGAGAGTGAGCCGTATTCGGCGTACCGTCCTCGTTCAGGGCATGGTCGGCGTTACCGTGGTCGGCGATGATGATTACCTCGTAATCGTTGGCCTTGGCAGCTTCCACCGTATCTTTCACACAGTCGTCGATGGCTTTTACCGCCTTCTCAATAGCTTCGTAGATACCGGTGTGGCCTACCATATCACCGTTCGCATAATTCACTACGATGAAATCAAATTTCTTGGTATTGATAGCCTCAACCAATTTATCCTTTACTTCGTAAGCGCTCATCTCCGGTTTCAAGTCATACGTAGCAACCTTCGGAGACGGAACAAGAATACGTTCTTCCGCATCGTACGGAGTTTCGCGACCGCCGTTGAAGAAGAATGTTACGTGAGCATACTTCTCCGTTTCGGCGATATGGAGCTGAGTTTTACCGTTGGCAGCCAAATATTCACCCAATGTATTCTGCACGTTTTCCTTATCGAAAAGGATATGTACGCCCTTGAAAGAAGCATCGTACGGAGTCATACAGTAGTACTGCAAGCCGGGAATAGTGTGCATGCCCTGTTCCGGCATATCCTGCTGAGTCAGGACGACAGTCAATTCCTTGGCACGGTCGTTACGATAGTTGAAGAAGATAACCACGTCACCTTCCTTGATAGTACCGTCGCAGCCGGCATTTACAATCGGCTTGATGAATTCATCGGTTACACCTTCATCGTAAGACTCCTGCATGGCCTGAACCATATCCGACGCAACCTTTCCCTCACCGTTTACAAGCAGGTCGTAAGCCACTTTCACACGTTCCCAACGCTTGTCACGGTCCATGGCGTAGAAACGGCCTACGATGGAAGCAATCTTACCGGCCGACTTTTCGCAATGCGCCGTCAACTGTTCGATGAAGCCCTTACCGCTCTTCGGGTCGGTATCGCGACCGTCCATGAAGCAATGGATAAATGTATTCTCGATACCGTATTCCTTTGAAATATCGCAGAGTTTGAACAGGTGGTCGAAAGAACTGTGCACACCGCCGTTGCTGGTCAATCCCATAAAGTGGATGTTCTTGCCATGTTCCTTGGCGTAAGAGAAAGCGGAAACGATTTCCTTGTTCTTCAGGATGCTGCCGTCGGCACAAGCACGGTTAATCTTTACCAAGTCCTGATATACGATACGTCCTGCGCCGATATTGAGGTGACCTACTTCCGAGTTACCCATCTGTCCGTCGGGCAGACCGACATTCTCACCGCTTGCCTGCAACTCAGAATGCGGATAAGCCGCCAACAAGCTATCCCAATAGGGAGTAGGCGTATTGAAAATCACATCATCTTTACCTTGATCGCCGATACCCCAGCCATCAAGAATCATTAAAAGGGCTTTCTTGCTCATAATTAGTATTGTTTTAATTGTACAAATCTCTTTTTTACGGAAGGAAAAGGGCGCATAAAACATTTTTGCCGATTTCTTTCAGGTACGGATTACACGGATTCCGCAGATTAAAGGCTACGCGATATATAGACTGAATGAGAAACCCGTGAAATCCGTGTAATCCGTACCTGAAACAAGAAACTGTAAGCGTCTTATGGCTTTGGCACAGCTCCCTTTTTCCGGTTGCAAAGGTACAAAATAGCGGCCAAACTATGCCACTTCAAAAAGTAAAAATAACATTTGCGCAAAGAGCCTCTCCCCGTAAATAACAAGAAATCCTAAAAAAGCCGTGCAAACGCAGAAAGTCAGGCCTGATTTTCATACTTTTGCAGAGCTTTTAAATAAAATCAACTGAAATTATGGACGATTCAAACCCACGAACGTGCAATAGTGTTTACAATTAAAGCGAACGGAGACGTTGGTCGCAATGCCTCTGTTCGGACTAAAGAAAGGAGGCAAAACAATGAGAAAGTATCTCTACAGCGAAAACGGCTTCGTAGAAAAGGCCGAATGGAAACCTAACTGCTGGGTAAACGTGGAATGCCCGGACGACAGCGATTTCCAATTCCTTACCCAAGAACTGAAAGTTCCCGAATCATTCCTTGAAGATATAGCCGATACGGACGAGCGCCCGCGTACGGAGACGGAAGGCAACTGGCTGCTGACTATCCTGCGTATTCCCATGCAGAGCAGCCAGCACGGCATCCCGTTTATCACTGTGCCCATCGGTATCATCACAAACAACGACATCATTGTTTCCGTGTGCTATCATCACACCGAACTGATACCGGACTTCATACAGCATACCCGCCGCAAAGGTATCGTCGTCAACAATAAGCTGACGCTGATTTTACGAATCATATACTCCTCTGCCGTATGGTTCCTGAAATACCTGAAGCAAATCAATAACGATGTAGCCACCGCCGAAAAGGAACTGGAAAAGAGTATCCGTAACGAAGACCTTCTTCAGTTGATGAAGCTGCAAAAGACGCTCGTATACTTCAACACTTCCATCCGAGGAAACGAAGTTATGATAGGACGGTTGAAGAATATCTTCCAAGATACCGACTATCTCGACCTGGAACTGCTGGAGGACGTCGTGATAGAGCTGAAACAGGCGTACAACACGGTGAACATTTACAGTGACATCCTTACGGGAACGATGGACGCCTTCGCCTCCATCATATCCAATAACGTGAACGCCATCATGAAACGCATGACGAGCCTCTCCATCACACTGATGATACCCACATTGATAGCCAGCTTTTACGGCATGAATGTAGATATACATCTGGAAAGTTTTCCGCATGCGTTCATATTCATCATTCTGCTGTCCGCAATATTGTCGGCCGTAACCTTTATATGGTTCAGAAAGATTAAGTGGTTCTAAAACAGTTCCAGCTGTCCGTCACCCAGCAAATTAAAAGTCATGCGATGATAAGGAGTGGTTCCCCGTCCGGCGATAGCCGCACGGTGCTTCTTCGTGGGATATCCCTTATTATGATTCCAATCGTAGTAAGGGAACTCTTCGTGCAGCCGGTTCATATAATCATCACGATACGTCTTGGCCAGAATGGATGCCGCCGCGATGGAAAGATACTTACCGTCGCCTTTCACAACGGTGGTATGCGGAATATCCCCGTATTTCCTGAAGCGGTTACCGTCGATAAGCAAATGCTGCGGGCGCAACTGCAACCGGTCAACAGCGCGATGCATGGCAAGGAAGGAAGCATTCAGGATATTTATCTTGTCAATCTCCTTGGGGGAGACAACACCTACCGCCCATGCCAGCGCTTCTTTCTCGATGACCTCGCGCAAAGCGTAGCGTTGCTTCTCGGTAAGTTGCTTGGAGTCGTTCAGCAAATCGTTCTCGAAGTCTTTGGGCAGAATAACGGCGGCGGCATATACGGCGCCGGCAAGACAGCCGCGTCCGGCCTCATCGCAACCGGCTTCTATCAGTTCTTTGTTCAAATAAGGTAACAGCATATATCACTACGTTAGAGTATACAAAGATAAATCTTTTCATAAGTAAACCGGACTTTTAAAGAGAATAAATAATATGCTTATCTTTGCCGGCAAATAAAACGACAACGGATATGTTTACAATTATCGGACTGATGCTCACCGGGATGCTGCTGGGCTATCTCTTACGAAAAAGGAATTTACACAGGATTCATACGGTTATCACAGTGTTAATCTGGGCGCTGCTTTTCATTCTCGGTATCGAGGTAGGCGGAAACGAGCAGATTATCAAAGGGCTGCATACCATAGGAATCGAGGCTGTCATACTAACCTTAGGCGGTACTTTGGGAAGTGTCGTCGCTGCCTGGGCATTGTGGAAAGCGTTATATAAGAAGAAAGGAAGAACGGCATGAAAGGCAGTCTTATTATAATCGGTTTCTTCGTTTTGGGTACGCTTTGCGGAGTTTTCCACCTGATACCCGTTGATGTAGTCATGGACAGCGAAATCAGCTTCTATGCTCTTTGCGCATTGATGTTCAGCGTAGGACTGAGTGTGGGCAACGACCCGCAGACATTAAAGAACTTCCGTTCGCTTAATCCGCGACTGGTCTTTCTGCCTGTCATGACGATACTGGGTACATTGGCAGGTTCCGCGGCGGTCAGTCTTATCCTTACCCACCGTTCCGTAACCGACTGTCTGGCGGTAGGCTCGGGATTCGGATATTATTCGCTCTCCAGCATCTTCATCACCGAATACAAGGGAGCCGAACTCGGTACTATCGCCCTGCTGGCCAATATCAGCCGCGAGATACTGACTTTGCTGGCAGCTCCGCTACTGGTGCGCTGGTTCGGCAATCTGGCTCCTATCTCTGCCGGCGGCGCTACGACAATGGATACCACACTACCGATAATCACCCGTACTGCCGGACAGCAGTTTGTCGTCGTTTCCATCTTCCATGGGTTTGTGGTGGACTTCAGCGTGCCGTTTCTGGTCACCTTGTTCTGTTCGATATAGGTGATGGCAGATAGAAGTCTTGCATTGAGGTGAGAATACGGCATCGTTACAACAGATTCGTCCCATGAGATAACTGTATTCGTCTTACGGGACAAAAAAAATCATCCCGTGAGATGAATAAATCCGTCCCACGGGATGAATAGTTTCGTCTTACGAGACGAATCGCGTATGCCTAAAACAAGCTCCAAGCCACGGTCAGCCCCGCCATAACGATGGCTACCATGCTCATCAGCTTGATAAGGATGTTAAGGCTCGGACCGGAAGTGTCTTTAAAGGGGTCGCCTACCGTATCGCCTACAACCGTGGCTTTATGCACTTCACTGCCTTTGCCGCCGAAGTTGCCCTCTTCTACATACTTCTTGGCATTATCCCATGCACCACCGGCATTCGCCATAAAGATGGCAAGTACGAATCCGCTGCTAAGACCGCCGATAAGCAGTCCCAACACACCGGGAACACCGAAGATAAGTCCGGTCATGATGGGAGCGACAATTGCGATGAGTGAGGGAACTACCATTTCGCGCTGCGCGCCTTTCGTGGAGATGGCTACACAGCGTTCATAGTCGGGCTCCGCCTCACCGGTCAGAATCCCTTTTATATCACGGAACTGACGGCGCACCTCATCTACCATGTGGGCGGCCGCACGGCCTACGGCATTCATCGTCAATCCACAGAACAGGAAAGCCATCATACTGCCGAGGAACATACCCGAGAGGACTTTAGGATTCATCAGCGTAACATCGTAATGGTGCATGAAGTCGAAGAAAGTAGCGTCCTGCACGGACACCGCTTCACCGCCCACAAAGATGTCGGTGGTGCCCAGACGGGTCAGCCCGATACGGATTTCCTCGATGTAGGATGCAAGCAGGGCAAGCCCCGTCAACGCGGCCGAACCGATAGCGAAACCTTTGCCCGTGGCGGCTGTCGTATTCCCCAAAGAGTCGAGCGCATCGGTACGCTTGCGCACTTCCTCACCCAGACCGGACATCTCCGCATTACCGCCGGCATTGTCGGCAATAGGCCCGTAAGCGTCCGTAGCCAACGTAATGCCCAAAGTGGAAAGCATACCTACGGCAGCGATACCGATGCCGTAAAGTCCCAAGCCTACATTGGCAAAGTCGAATCCGGAAGCAAAAAGATACGAGGCAATGATGCCCACCACTACGGCAATCACCGGAATAGCGGTAGAAAGCATACCCAAACCGATACCGGAGATAATGACCGTGGCCGGCCCCGTCTTGCCGCTCTCACTCAGCTTCTGGGTGGGACGATAGGATTGGGAAGTATAATATTCCGTAGAACGCCCGATAACGATGCCTACCACCAGACCTACCACTACCGAACAGGAAATCCACATCCAGTTATCCAGCTTCAGCAACCAAAGAATAAGGAAAGTAGCAACGACTATCAGTACCGAACTCAAGTTCGTACCGAAAGCGAGGGAATTCAGCAAGTCTTTCATCTTGGCGTTCTCGTTGGTACGTACAGCGAAGATACCTATAATAGAGAGAATGATACCTACGGCCGCAATCAGCATCGGAGCGATAACGGCTTTGAACTGCATCAGCGTATCTCCCGAATGGATAAAAGCGGCGGCGCCAAGGGCGGCCGTAGCAAGGATGGAACCGCAATAGCTCTCGTAAAGGTCGGCGCCCATACCGGCCACATCGCCTACATTATCGCCTACGTTATCGGCGATGGTTGCGGGATTGCGCGGGTCGTCTTCGGGGATACCGGCTTCCACTTTACCCACGAGGTCGGCTCCTACGTCGGCGGCTTTCGTATAGATACCGCCGCCCACGCGTGCAAACAGGGCTTGTGTGGAAGCTCCCATACCGAACGTCAGCATCGTGGTGGTGATGATGCAAAGTTTATGGGTGGGTGTCATCACATCCACCGGGATAACTGCGTTGAGCAGCAGATACCAGAAAGAAATGTCGAGCAGGCCGAGCCCCACTACAACCAGTCCCATTACCGCGCCGCTGCGGAAAGCGACACGCAAGCCCGCGTTCAACGAGTTGCGCGCGGCATTCGCCGTACGCGCCGAAGCATACGTAGCCGTCTTCATTCCGAGAAATCCGGAAAGGCCGGAGAAGAATCCGCCTGTAAGGAAAGCTATCGGAACCCACGAGTTCTGCACTCCGAAGCCGTAAGCCATAATAGAGAAGAGAATCACCAGCCCCAGAAACACCCAGCCCACAATCTTATATTGCTGACGGAGATAGGACATGGCGCCTTTGCGCACGGCAGCGGCAATCTTAACCATTTGAGGAGTTCCCTCACTCTCTTTCATCATCTGACGGTGGAAATACCAGGCAAAGCAAAGTGCCAGAACGGAAGCGGCTGGAACCAGCCAGAAAAGCAATTGGTCCATAGCATAAATCGTATTAAAAGGTTGAACGAAAGCCTAAAAGTATTGATTTGGAATGAAATAAGCAAACGATTAACCGAATTTATGCCAGGGAGAGAACGCTTTATTCTATCGTTACAGCCGTACCGCAGGCAGTTACCATCAGCATACTGCCGCTGCCGCCTACCGTTTCGTAATCAAGGTCAACGCCAATCACAGCGTTAGCGCCCAACAGACGGGCTTGTTCCTGCATTTCGCGAAGCGCCGTGTCTTTGGCCTCGCGGAGCACTTCCTCGTACGAACCGCTGCGTCCGCCCACCACATCGCGGATACTGGCAAAGAAATCACGAAAGACGTTGGCACCGATAATCGTTTCACCGCTGACGATGCCAAAATAACGGGTGATACGTGCACCCTCGATAGTGGGAGTTGTTGTTACTAACATAGTTCCGTATTTTTAAGTTCTTGATATATCAGACGCAGAACAACTCAAAAAAGTTGCAAAGCATCAAAACATTTTACTGACGCGCTCGATACCTGCCGCCAATATATCTATCTCCTCTTTCGTATTATACAGGCCGAACGAAGCGCGTACCGTGCCTTCAATGCCGAGACGTTGCATCAGCGGCTGCGCGCAATGATGTCCCGTACGTACGGCAATGCCGAGACGGTCGAGTAAGGTACCCATATCGAAATGGTGGATATCGCCTACGAGGAAAGAAATGACGCTCCCTTTCTCTTGCGCCTCACCGAAGATGCGCATACCGGGAATCTCTTTCAGGCGGGACATAGCATACATAGTCAGTTCGTGTTCATGGGCGGCAATCTTCTCCATGCCGATGGCAGAAACGTAATCCAATGCCTTGGCAAGGCCGGTCGTACCGATATAATCGGGTGTTCCCGCCTCGAACTTGAAAGGGAGTTCATTGAAAGTAGTCCGTTCAAACGATACGTGTTGTATCATTTCGCCGCCACCCTGATAAGGGGGCATCTTGTCGAGCCATTCTTCTTTACCGTAAAGCACGCCCACACCGGTAGGCCCGTACACCTTATGACCGGAAAAAACGTAAAAATCCGCATCCAAGTCCCGTACATCCACCGGCATATGCGGAATGGACTGGGCACCGTCTACAAGCACGGGAACGCCCTGCTCGTGGGCATAGCCTATCATCTCCCCGACAGGGTTCACCGTACCCAGCACATTGGATACATGCGCCACGCTGACAATCTTTGTACGCTCGGAAAACAGCTGTTTGTACTCATCCAACAGAAGTTCGCCTCTGTCATTCATCGGAATGACTTTAATGGCAATCCCCCTCTTGGCAGCCAGCAACTGCCAGGGAACGATATTGCTGTGATGCTCCATAACGGAGAGAATCACCTCATCCCCCTCCTGCATAAACTCTTCACCGAAGCTGGACACAAACAGATTGATACTTTCCGTCGTACCGCGGGTAAAGATGATTTCATTCGTACTGCCGGCATTGATGAACTTCCGCACCGTCTCACGAGACGCCTCGTGCAGCTCCGTAGCTTGCTGCGAAAGGAAATGCACACCACGATGCACATTGGCGTTGACCGAATAGTACTCGTCCGTAATGGCGTCCACCACCTGACGGGGCTTCTGCGTAGTCGCACCGTTATCAAAGTAAACCAACGGCTTACCATATACCTCACGGGAAAGTATCGGAAAATCAGCTCTTATCTTTTGAAGGTTCATATCTTTTAAATTATGAATGATGAATGAAGAATGGGCTGCGCAGCATCAGCATCCCGCATGGCAATTCTTCATTCATCATTCTTCATTATTTACATATCGCGCACCCCTGACACTTGTTCAGTTCACCGCGGAAACGTTTCTCTACCAGCAGATGCAGGCGGTCTTTCAAGGCATCCAGACGGATTGTGTCGATTACTTCGTTTACGAAGGCAAACATCAACAGTAAACGGGCTTCACGCATGGAGATACCGCGTTGCCGCATATAGAACAGGGCGCTTTCATCAAGCTGGCCTACCGTAGCGCCATGACTGCACTTTACATCATCGGCGTAAATCTCCAGTTGCGGCTGGGTGTACATATGCGCTTCGCGGGTGGCGCAAAGATTACGGTTCGTTTGTTGGGAACTGGTATGCTGCGCGTCGGGACGTACCAACACCAGGCCTGCAAAAGCACCGACGGACTGGTCGTCGAGCACATATTTAAAGAGTTCATTGCTGGTGCAGTTGGGCACTGCATGGTCTATGGTGGTATTATTGTCCACATGCTGGTTCTTATCCGCGATAGCCATACCGCAAAGGTTCAGTTCGGCGCCCTCGCCGGCAAGCGTCACTTCGGTCGTATTACGGGTAGTACCGTTATGCAAGGTCATTCCATTCAGCAGAACGTTGCTGTTGGCCTCTTGTCTGACGTATAAACTGCTGATACGTACCGTACTGGTGTGCGTCTCTTCCAGTTCATAGAAATCGAAAGTGGCATTCTCACCGATGAACGCCTCTACCACCTGCGTTGCAAGGAAGTTTACACCGTCCATTGCATGGTCGCAGGCCAAAAGACGGGCTTGCGCACCTTCTTCCAAAATGATGAGCACACGACGGTTCACCATAAAGTTGACATCGCCGCGCAGGATGTTCACTAACTGGATAGGCTTTTCCACTACCACATTCTTAGGAACATACAGCAATACACCGTCTTGCGCAAAGGCGGTATTAAAGGCCGTCACTCCATCTTTGGAAGTATCCGCCAGCTTGCCGTAGTATTTCTTCACCAATTCCGGATGCTGTTCCGCCATATCCTTCAAACTGCCGAAAATAACACCTTCGGGTAAATGCGACTTGGGCAAAGCCTTGCCATAGAAAGCGTCGTTCACAACAAAGTAAAGGGAAGTGCTCATATTCGGCACATCGCATTTGAATACTTCATAGGGGTTGACAGGAATGTCCAGACGGTTCAGGTTCAGACCGTAGTCGGGTTCAAAGAACTTGCTGACATCGGTATATTTGTATTTCTCCGTCTTACGGGTAGGAAAACCAAGCCGCTCGAAATCGGCAAACGCGGCCGCACGCGGGGCATTCAGCACCTCGGCGCTGTGGCGGCATATCATCGCTTCCGTTTGGGAGAAAAGGTCTATATATTGTTGCTCTACACTCATGTTGTCTAATTATGAGTTTTGAATTACGAGTGATGAATCGCTCTGCAATGCAATAGCGCGGCAATTCATCACTCGTAATTCATAATTTATAATTCACTTGCTTCTTTCTTTATCCAATCGAAGCCGCGTGCTTCAATCTCCTTCGCCAGTTCGGGGCCACCTGTCTTTACGATACGTCCGCCAAGCAATACATGGACGGTATCCGGTTTCAGGTAGTCCAACAGACGTTGATAGTGAGTGATAACCATCGCACTGGTCCGGGGAGTCTTCAACTTGTTGAAGCCATCGGCCACAATACGCAGAGCGTCTACATCAAGACCGGAATCCGTTTCGTCGAGAATGGCGAAAGTAGGTTCCAGCATAGCCATCTGGAAGATTTCGTTACGCTTCTTTTCACCACCGCTGAAGCCTTCGTTTACGCTACGGTTGGCAAGTTTGTTATCCAACTCGACAATGGCGCGCTTTTCGCGCATCAGCTTCAAGAATTCACTGGCTGACAAGGCGGGTAAATGGCGGTATTTGCGCTGTTCGTTAACGGCAGCACGCATAAAATTCACCATAGAAACACCCGGTATCTCCACCGGCATCTGGAATGAAAGGAAAATACCTTCATGGGCACGGTCTTCGGGACTCATAGCCAAAAGGTCCTTACCGTTGAAAGTTACGGTACCGCGTGTAACCTCGTATGCAGGATGTCCCACCAGCACATTACTCAAGGTGCTTTTCCCGGCTCCGTTTTGTCCCATCAGGGCGTGTACCTCACCGTCACGAATCGTAAGGTTGATACCTTTCAATATTTCTTTGCCATTGATGCTGGCATGCAGGTCTTTTATTTCTAACATTATACTTTTAAATTAAGAATGAAGAATTAAGAATGAAGAATAACCATGCGGCATAACAGTGCGCGGTCCATTTCATCATCCTTAATTCTCCATTGTTTATTTTAATTCTTCATTCTTCATTCTTAATTCCTCATTTATCCTACGCTTCCTTCCAATGAAATAGCCAACAATTTCTGAGCCTCCACGGCAAACTCCATAGGCAGCTTGTTGAGTACTTCTTTTGCATAGCCGTTTACAATCAGCCCGACGGCATCTTCCGTAGAAATACCGCGCTGATTGCAATAGAATATCTGGTCTTCGCTAATCTTGCTGGTGGTTGCCTCGTGTTCTACAATGGCCGTCTCATTATGGATATCCATGTAGGGGAAAGTATGCGCACCGCATTTATCGCCCAGCAGCAAGGAGTCGCACTGGCTATAGTTGCGGGCATTGTCCGCCTTTTGGGCTACACGCACCAGCCCACGATAAGAATTCTCGCTCCGTCCGGCGGAAATACCTTTGCTGACAATAGTACTGCGAGTATTCTTTCCAAGATGAATCATCTTTGTACCGGTATCCGCCTGTTGATAGTTGTTGGTGACCGCCACACTGTAAAATTCCGCCGTAGAGTTGTCACCGGAAAGGATGCAAGAGGGATATTTCCAGGTAATGGCCGAACCGGTTTCCACCTGTGTCCAGGACAGTTTGCTGTTTATGCCCTTGCAGTGCCCGCGCTTCGTTACAAAGTTATAGACGCCGCCCTTGCCTTCGGCATCTCCCGGATACCAGTTTTGAACGGTACTGTACTTCACTTCGGCACGGTCGTGTACCACAATCTCCACAATAGCGGCGTGCAATTGGTTTTCGTCACGCATCGGCGCCGTACATCCTTCCAAATAGGAAACATACGAATCATCATCGGCTACAATCAACGTTCTTTCAAACTGCCCGGTATTGCGGGCATTGATACGGAAGTAAGTGGACAGCTCCATCGGGCAGCGTACCCCTTTCGGTATATAGACGAAAGAACCGTCGGAGAATACCGCGGAATTCAGCGCCGCAAAGAAGTTATCACGATACCCCACGACCGAGCCCAGATACTTCTGCACCAAATCGGGATGCTCGCGTACAGCCTCGCTGAACGAACAGAAAATAATTCCCTTTTCCATAAGCGTCTCCTTGAAAGTCGTCTTTACAGACACAGAGTCCATTACGGCATCCACCGCCATACCGCTCAGCGCCATTTGTTCTTCCAAAGGAATGCCCAGTTTATTAAAGGTCTTGACCAACTCCGGGTCTACCTCGTCCATGCTTTTAGGGCCGTCCTTCTTCTTGGTAGGATCGGCGTAGTATGAAATAGCCTGATAATCTATCTCGGGAATACGGAGATGCGCCCATGTAGGCATCTCCAGCGTCAGCCAGTGACGGTACGCTTTCAGACGGAACTCCAGCAACCACTCGGGTTCTTCCTTTTTCTCAGAAATCAACCGCACCACATCCTCATTCAAGCCACGCTCAATGATGTCTGTATGTACGTCGGTCGTAAAACCGTACTTGTACTTCTCCTGAGTGAGTTCCTTTACATATTTATTGGGTTCTTCTTGTTGCATTATTCATTCAATATATATTGTTCTGTAACATGCTTAGCCGCGGGAAAGAATATCCCGGCAAACGACTTCATAGGATAATATAACACCGATTCCTTCTTTTTTGTTTGGCTGAGCAGCGTATTGTCCGCATCCATGAATTCAATGACACCGACCAGCAGACTCACCAGTAGAAGGGACTTCAACGCCCCCAGTCCGGAACCCAGCCAACGGTTCAGCCAGCCGAGCGAAACCGCTTCCATTGCCTTTGTCAGCAGCGAGGCTACCAGTGTAAAAACCAGCGGCACGGCTATCCAAATCGCGATGAATGCCAGTACTTGCGCCACCGTCATCGAATCGGTAACCTTAGAAAACACCTTTTCGGCCACGGAAGCGTACAAAGCCTTTGCCGCCAGCAAACCGACAATCAGCCCCAGCAGAGTGGCCAGTTGTTTCACGAATCCCTTCATGAAGCCAATAACCGCTCCCGCACCGATAATTACCAATATTACGATGTCTATAACAGCCATATATGATATTAAAAAGGCACGGATTACACGGATCAACACGGTTTTTCTTTTAACCAATCCGTGAAATTCGTGTAATCCGTGCCTAAAGATTTACTGTTTTCTTACAAAGTCTGTTTTACCTCCACTTCTTCGTAAGATTCTATGATATCTCCCACCTTGATATCGTTGCAGTTTGTCAAACTGATACCGCATTCAAAGTTGGTACCTACTTCCTTCACATCGTCCTTGAAGCGCTTCAATGCATTGATGTTGCCTGTGAAGATAACGATACCGTCGCGAATCAGACGAGCCTTGTCGCTGCGTTTCACCTTTCCGGTCTTCACCATAGCACCTGCCACGAGACCCACTTTGGTAATGTTGAACACTTCGCGAACTTCGATAGTCGCCGTAACCTGTTCTTTCAAAGTCGGCGCCAGCATACCTTCCATGGCAGCCTTCACCTCTTCAATGGCATCATAGATGACAGAATACTTGCGGATATCCACACCTTCCTGTTCAGCCAGTTTAGCGGCAGCACCCGAAGGACGAACCTGGAACCCTACAATAATCGCATCCGAAGCGGCAGCCAGAGATACATCCGATTCGGAGATAGCACCGACACCCTTATGGATAACGTTCACCTGTACCTGTTCGGTAGACAGCTTAATCAACGAGTCGCTCAACGCTTCAACAGAGCCGTCCACGTCACCCTTCACGATGATGTTCAGTTCGTGGAAGTCGCCCAATGCCAAACGGCGGCCTACTTCATCCAGTGTCAACATCTTCTGTGTACGCAAGCCTTGTTCACGCTGCAACTGCTCACGCTTGTTGGCGATTTCACGCGCTTCCTGTTCGGTCTCGATTACATGGAATGTATCACCTGCGGCCGGCGCTCCGTTCAAGCCCAAAATCAAAGCCGGCTCCGAAGGACCCGCCTCTTTCAGACGCTGGTTACGCTCGTTGAACATGGCTTTCACCTTACCGTAGCTTGTACCTGCGAGCACAATGTCGCCCATCTTCAAAGTACCGTTGGATACCAGCACCGTAGCTACATAGCCACGACCCTTATCCAATGAGGACTCGATGATGGAACCGGTAGCACGGCGGTTCGGGTTTGCCTTCAAATCCAGCATTTCAGCTTCCAGCAATACTTTCTCCATCAAATCGCTTACACCAAGACCTTTCTTAGCGGAAATATCTTGAGACTGGTACTTACCGCCCCATTCCTCAACGAGGAAGTTCATGGCGGCCAGTTCTTCTTTAATCTTATCGGGATTAGCGGTCGGCTTATCAATCTTGTTGATGGCGAATACGATAGGCACACCGGCAGCCATAGCATGGTTGATGGCTTCTTTGGTCTGCGGCATCACGTTGTCATCAGCAGCTACGATGATAATGGCAATATCCGTCGCTTTGGCACCGCGGGCACGCATGGCGGTAAACGCCTCATGACCCGGAGTATCGAGGAACGTTATCTTACGTCCGTCTTCCAACGTCACGTGATAAGCACCGATGTGCTGTGTAATACCACCGGCTTCACCGGCAATAACATTCGCCTTACGGATATAGTCGAGCAACGAAGTTTTACCGTGGTCTACGTGACCCATTACCGTTACAATCGGAGCGCGATGCTCTAAATCTTCCTCGGCATCTTCTTCCTCAACGATAGCCTGGGCTACTTCCGCACTTACGTATTCAGTCTTGAAGCCGAATTCTTCTGCCACCAGATTGATTGTTTCGGCATCCAGACGTTGGTTAATGGAAACCATCATACCGATGCTCATACAAGTAGCGATGACCTGTGTTACGGAAACATCCATCATGCTTGCCAACTCATTGGCAGTCACGAATTCAGTCAGCTTCAGTACCTTGCTTTCCGCCATTTCCTGGTCTTCCAGTTCCTGCATACGGTTGGATGCCAAGTCGCGTTTCTCCTTACGGTATTTCGCTCCCTTGTTCTTACCCTTAGAAGTCAGACGCGCCAACGTTTCCTTTACCTGTTTCGCTACATCCTCTTCACTTACCTCCTGCTTGATTACAGGTTTCTTGAAACGGTCTTTGCTCTTGTTCTTGCCGGCTTGTTGATTATTACCGCCTTGCTGACTGCCACCTTTCAGACGATCGTTTCCGCCACGCTGGAAGTTGGATGCATTGTTGATATCCACCTTTTCCTTGTTGATACGGACACGTTTCTTCTTGCCATTGGCATCGGTACTGTCTTTCAAGTCCTTCGTCTTATTATCATCGCGGCGGATTTCCTTGATAATAGCCTCTTTCATCAGCTTCTTCTGATCCTGACGCTGCTTTTCTTTTTCTTCACGCTCCTTACGTTTTTCCTCTTTCGATTTTTTCTTCGGGCGTGTAGACTGGTTCAGCGCGGCGAGGTCTATTTGTCCGATGACGTTAATCTTCGATACAAACTCAGGCTGATGTATTTTGAATATTTCTTCTTTATCTTCCGAAACCGCTTCTTCGGTTGCAGCGGAAGCAGGTTCTTCGTCAGATGCCGGTGCAGGCTCAACAGCAACAGACACCGGTTCTTCCACAACAGGGGCAGGTTCTACCACCGGAGCAGGTATCGGCTCGGGCTGAGGTTCGGGAACAGGTTCCGGTTTCGGCGCCTCAACAACAGATACAGGCTCTTCCGCCTTCACTTCTTCAATCACCGGCTTCTCCGGTTCCGCTTCTTTCTCTTTTTCCACAGTATGTTTGCGATTCAGCTTATCCAAATCAATTTTACCGACAGGCTTAAACTTCGGACGTGCATCTTCGGGAACCACAGCCTTGACTACCTCTTCGGCTTTCGGTTTTTCCTGTGTTTCCTTGTCATAACCGTCAATAGACACTGATGCCTTGTTGCGATCCTTACTCTGACGTTCCTGAATGAAACGCTCCGTTTTCAATTTAAGATCCTTATCTGTACTAAACTCTTTCACGAGCAAATCATACTGCTCGTCGGTAATCTTCGTATTGGGATTTGCTTCAATGGCATATCCCTTCTTTTGCAAGAACTCAACTACCGTCGTGATTCCTACATTTAAATCTCTTGTTACTTTATTTAACCTTATCGTCATACTTTAATTTAATGAATGATGGAGAAAGAAGCGGATTTCAGTGATTAGTGATAATGATTAGTCGCTAAACACTAAGCACTAAACGCTAAACACTAATTATTCTCTTCTTCAAACTCCGATTTCAAAATGCGTAATACTTCGTCCACCGTTTCCTCTTCCAAATCCGTCTTCTCAATCAACATCTCGCGCGGAGCATTCAACACAGCCTTGGCGGTATCAATACCGATAGCCTTAATCGCATCGATTACCCAACCGTCAATCTCATCGCGGAATTCATCCAAATAGATGTCTTCATCCTCTACCGCTTCATCCAATTCGCGGAATACGTCAATAGTGTACTCAGTCAACATACTGGCCAGTTTGATATTCAAACCACCTTTACCGATAGCCAGCGATACCTCTTCCGGTTTCAGGAAAACTTCCGCCTTGTGTTCTTCTTCGTTCAGACGGATAGAAGATATCTTGGCAGGACTAAGGGCACGCTGTATAAACAACTGAATATTCGATGTATAGTTGATAACATCGATATTCTCGTTGCGAAGCTCACGGACAATACCATGGATACGGCTGCCTTTTACACCGACGCAAGCACCCACCGGGTCAATACGGTCATCGTACGACTCAACGGCAATCTTGGCACGCTCACCGGGAATACGGGCAATCTTCTTGATAGTAATCAGTCCGTCATTGATTTCAGGTACCTCCATTTCAAACAGGCGTTGCAGGAAAACGGGTGACGTACGGCTCAAGATAATCTTCGGATTATTATTCTTGTTGTCAACGCGGGCCACCACGGCACGGGCAGTCTCACCCTTACGATAAAAGTCACTCGGAATCTGTTCGGTCTTGGGCAACAGCAATTCATTGCCTTCGTCATCGAGCAGCAACATCTCCTTTTTCCAAATCTGATAAACTTCTGCATTGATAATAGTACCTACCTTATCAATGTATTTATTATAAATACTGTCTTTTTCCAGTTCCAAAATTTTGGAAGCCAATGTCTGGCGCAAGTTCAGGATAGCACGGCGGCCAAACTTCGCAAAGTTCACTTCATCCGTCACTTCCTCTCCCACTTCATACGAAGCGTCAATCTTCCGGGCTTCGCTCAAAGAAATCTGCAAGTTCGGATTTTCAAGGTCTTCATCTGCCACAACTTCACGATTACGCCATATTTCGAAGTCACCCTTGTCCGGGTTCACAATTACGTCGTAATTCTCATCGGTACCGAACATCTTTGCAATCACACTGCGAAACGACTCTTCGAGTACGCTTACCATAGTGGTTCTATCAATATTCTTCAGTTCTTTAAATTCCGAAAAGGTATCTATCAAGCTGATAGTTTCTTCTTTCTTGGCCATAGTCTTATTTAAAACTAATTAAGTATTTAGTATATTTTATCTCTTCGTATGTAAAGGTTATATCTTCATCCACCATTTTAGGACGCTTGGCTCCCTCCTCTTTCACTTTCTTCTGAACGGTAACGGTAAATTGCCGCTCGTCGGCATCTTTCAATATTCCGCAATACTTGCGACCGTCTTTAGCCAGCACTTCCACATCTTTGCCGATGTGGTTGGTGTATTGCTGCAACACTTTAAACGGTTGTCCGATGCCGGCAGAACCGACTTCCAGCTCGTAATCCTCATCCTCACGATTCAGTCGGGACTCTATGTAACGGCTCAGCTCTACACAATCCTCAATCCAAACACCTTCTTTGTGGTCTATCTCCACCACAATCTTGTCATCAGGGCTGATTATGACTTCCACCAGGAAGTAATCTTTATCCTTCAGCCACTCGTCTACAATCTGACAAACTGTTTTCTTTTCTATCATAGATTAACCATTAAGAACGAAAAAGAGGAGCTTAATCGCCCCTCCACCTTTCATCCGTTTCGGTTGCAAAGATATAAATAATCTGTTCGACTACAAAATAATAGGAGAAAAAAAGAATATTTAGCACTCCTGCCGAAATTTATCCTCCATTCAAAATTAATCACTACATTTGCATGGTTCTTTAAACTCAATCATCATGGCACATCACCTGAATACCAATAAACAGTTTATGATAGGTAACGGCATCCTTGCGTTTGCCGTAATATTCGTTGTTGTCATTTTTGTCTATATGAGTATGCGTTTGCAGCGCCAAAAGGAAGGTGAACGATACTTTGCCGAGACCTATAATGTCACTTTAGTGAAAGGATTCACCGGTGATTCCATATCCATCCTGCTCAACGACAGCGTACTGATAGACCAACGTATCGACAAAGAACCTTTCAATTTCGAGATAAAACGGTTTGCCGAGCAAAGCGCCCTGATGATAGTGGACAAGACAACCGACAAGCTCTCCCTGTTTGAGCTGAGCGAAAAAGGCGGTAACTATCGTTTTGAAAAAGACGACGACAAAGTGAAGCTACTGGCACAGGAAGAGTAAAACCGCAACCGCACCATCCGTGCCAGTTTATTGGCACAGCCGCGCCTGTTTGACGGCACAGTTGTGCCTGTTCAATGGCAAGACAGTGCCTATCTGTCGGCACAACACCCGTTTTAGAAGTCCGTCTTATACTTTCTCAGTTCATTGCGTAAAAGTTGCGCCTTACCGTCCGTCATGCCGTTAAGCAATGCCCAAAAGCGTTCGCCGTGGTTCATTTCACGGGTATGCGCCAACTCGTGCAACAATACGTAATCAATCAAGTGCCGGGGCAACAGGACAAGGAAATAGGACAGATTGATGTTTCCTCGGGCGGAACAACTTCCCCAACGCCCGCTACTGGAATTGATTTTCACGCTTTTATAAGAAAGATTGTGCTGCAGCGAAAGCGCATAAAGCCGGGGCGGAAGAATAATCTTGGCATTACGTCGCAAAGCTTCCTCTATCACCTTACGCAACCAGGCTTGCAGCTCTTTATTTGAGAAGTCTGCATTCGGCGGACAGATAATCTGCATCTCTCCCAATTCCGAACGTGAAAGGAAACGGTCTCGTTCTCCACTAACCAGGCTCAATTTAAAGAACTCCGTATCGATACGGTAGTTCAAATCAATCAACGGGCGGCTTTGTCTCTGTCGGGCAACCCTCAGTCGGGAACGCAACTGTTCTATGGCATTCTTTACTTCCCCAATGGTTGTACCCGGTGGAACAGTCACATGAACAGCATCCTCACGCGTACGAAAAGTCAAACGTCGGGCACGGATATTCACCCGTACCAACAAGCGTCCCAACTCTTCATCCTCTAAAACATGTTCCGTTATCATCTGTTCTTTTCTCCTTGAAATAAGGACAAAAGAACGAAGAATCGTTCGAAAAAGCAAGCGGTTCTCTATCAAAAACGAACAATGTGTTCAAAAACGCACACTGCACTATCATTGTTACAACCTCAAAAACAGAAACTTATGATTATGGCATAGAATTTGAATAGTAATCGATAACAAGACGTTCCCGGCAAAAAAAATCATGAGCCTCGCAACTTTTTGAGCAAAGACTCCGTCTAACAAACAAAAGAACTTAAAATAAATGAGTATGAAAACTTTAGCAACAATCATCGCATTCAGTATTTTCACATTAAGCGTAACAGCTTGCTCACACAATCACACGTACAGCTCCGGCCTGTTTGGTGGAAAGACAATCAAAGCAAGCAAAAACTATGTAACCAAGAATATCAAAGTGGATAATTTCACCGGTCTGAACTTAGCAGGCAGTCCGGACGTTACGTACACACAAAAGGCGGGAAAGCCCACAGTAGAAGTATATACTTCCGACAATATCGTAGACCTTCTGGACATTAACGTAGTCAACAATACACTGAATATCAAATTCAAGAAAGGCGTTAATGTATCTTATAATAAACTGGAAATCCGTATCTCTTCCGAAACACTTAATAATATCTCCGTTGCAGGATCGGGAAATGTAACATTAGCCAACGGCTTGAAAACAAATCAACTGAAAATATCTGTAGCAGGCTCGGGAGATATCAATGCAAACAACATCGCTTGCGCTAACGAGCTTAGCATATCCATCGCCGGCTCCGGTGATATACAAGGCAGTAATATCACTTGCACCAATCTCAAAACATCTGTAGCCGGTTCGGGAGATTTGAAACTCAACAATGTATCGGCTACCGATACCGAAGCATCTGTTGCGGGGTCGGGTACGGCAATATTGACAGGAACAACTCAAGAAGCCAGTTATCGTGTAGCCGGCTCAGGTGACCTGTTCGCTTCCGACTTGCAGGCAAAACGTGTCTCAGCAAGCGTATCCGGTTCGGGAGACATCAAATGCCATGCCACCGACTTTTTGAAAGCGCGTACCAGCGGAAGCGGAGATATCGGTTATAAAGGCAATCCGGAGTTGGACTTCCCCAAAAAAGGATTATACAAACTCTGATTTGGTTATTCATTGCAAAGGATACATAAAAGGGACGCTGCATCACGCGGCGTCCCATCTATCTTAGTTAGTTTTTATAAAATTTTGAGAGAATTGAAACTTCACAGCCTCTGTTTTTTGTTTTAATAAAAGCACACTAACTATATTATATTTAAAGCAAATGAAAATGTTATTTTAAAAAGCAAATGAAAACATCTATTCTTTGACTTCCTTCCCCTTGTTTACACGATGCAGACTATCCAGAATCTGTTTTTCGTGCGTCACGGTTATATCTCCCGAAAGAGCAACCGACGGAGCGGAAATCTGTTTACCGATAGTATCGGCTGCGGCTACTTCCTTTACATCGGCAAAGAACGAGTGTTGCATTACATTACCCAATGAAAGTACCACTGCCACTACTGCTGCGGCTTTGAATAACGGCATGAAGCGTGCGGTCAATGTCATGCGCTTGGCTTTCACAACCGGAGCCTCAATCTCAGCAAGCACCCGTGCATCAAAATCCGCACCTAAATGTTCCTCTTGCTGGAATTGCTGATATACAAACAAATCTTTATAACGCAACAGATGTTCGGGGATTTCCTCTTTCGTAAAGAAAGCACGCAACTGCGCTTCTTCCTCAAGAGAAGTCTCACACCGCCAATAGCGTTCTAAAAGTTGTTCTATATATTTAAAGTCCATAACCTTCTATATCAATAAACCGTTGTTTAACTTTTTGCCGCGCCCTGAAAAGATTCACTTTAACTTGCTCCTCTGTCAAACTCAAGACAACCGCAATTTCTTTGTAACTCTTACCTTCAACATCCCTCAACTGCATAATCAGACGTTGTTTTTCGGGAAGCTCATTCATCAGCCGGTGTATCAAAATCAGCCGTTCTTTACTCACCAAGCTTTCGTAAGGGTTTGATGCATCGAAAGTTTCTTCCATATCGGGCGTAAGTTCCACCGTTTGAGCATCTCTCCTTTCGCTACGGTCTATCGCCAAATTCCTTGCCACTGTCAGACAATAGGCTTCGACAGAACCGAACTGCGTCCACTCATCACGCTTGTTCCATACCCTAATCAGCGTTTCCTGCACAACATCTTCCGCTTCCGCCCGATTGAATGTAATTCTTAGGGCCAACCGAAAGAGCTTGTCCTTCAGAGGGAGAATGTCATCACGAAAACTGATTTCTTGCATCTCTAATTAATTGACGGTTCAGTAAGCCGAAAGTTACAACCTACCACCACTTTTTTTGAATTATTTTTTGATACGGGTTCCGCTATCACTGTTTATAGCTGAAGCTAAGGTAATTACAACTTCTGATACCCCGGCATCCAAAGCTTCAAAAGAATTCTCCAGCTTAGGAATCATACCGCCTTGAATAACTCCTTCGGCAACATATCGCTTAAACTCTTCCGGAGTAATCTGAGGAATCACACTGTTATCGTCATTCTCGTCATGCAGTACACCTTTCTTCTCAAAGCAATACACCAGCGTCACATCAAATTGTCCGGACAATGCCTTAGCCGTTTCTCCGGCAATCGTGTCGGCATTCGTGTTCAGCATACATCCCTTACCGTCATGCGTCAACGGAGCCATTACCGGCACAACTCCCTTATGAATAAGGTCACTCAGAAAAGTACCGTTCACTTGCCTTACATCACCTACAAAACCATAGTCCACCTCTTTTACCGGACGTTTCACGGAGCGGATTACATCCATGTCCGCACCCGTCAGACCGAGTGCATTGACACCGCGCGCCTGCAAACCGGCAACTATGTTCTTGTTTACCAATCCACCATATACCATTGTCACCACTTTCAAGGTTTCGGCATCGGTGATACGGCGCCCGTTTACCATTTCGCTTTCAATACCCAACCGGGCTGCGATTTTCGTTGCCGAACGTCCGCCACCGTGCACCAACACTTTATAACCTTCGATAGCGGCAAAATCATCCAACAACTTGCAGAGAGTGGCTTCTTCTTCCACAATTTTGCCACCCACTTTGATTACTGTCAGTTTCTCTCTCATTATTCCAAATATGTATATCCGTACAAACCGGAACGATAATTAGACAAAAATTCCTTCCCTTCTTCCAAAGATATACGCCCTTCCTTTACAGATTGGGTTACCCATGTTTCTAAAGTACGTACCAGCTTCTTCGGACTGTATTGCACATAATCCAAAACTTCCGCCACTGTCTCACCGTCAATGACCTGTTCTATTGTATAGCCCTTGTCGCTTACAGATACATGTACCGCATTCGTATCACCAAACAAGTTGTGCATATCGCCGAGAATTTCCTGATACGCACCCACAAGGAATACACCCACATAATAGGGTTCCTTGCTCTTCAAAGAGTGTACCGGCAAATAATGCGAAACATTTTTGGTAGAGATGAAGTTGGCAATCTTGCCATCCGAATCGCAGGTAATATCCTGTAACGTAGCCGTCCGGTCAGGTTTCTCGTCCAAACGCTGAATAGGCATGATGGGGAATATCTGGTCTATCGCCCAAGAGTCAGGCAAAGACTGGAAAAGTGAGAAATTACAGAAGTATTTATCCGCCAGCAACTTGGGAAGTCCGCGGAATTCATCGGGAGCATGCTTCAAACCGCCGGCTATCTGGTTTACTTCACGCATGATAGACCAATACAACCGTTCAATCTTGGCACGGGTCTGCAAGTCTACAATACCATGACTGAATAAGTCGAGCGCCTCTTCGCGTATCTGTTGCGCATCATGCCAGGCTTCCAGCATCTTGTTCTGGTTCAATGTATCCCAAATACCGTAAAGCTCCCGCAACAGTTCGTGATCGTTTTCGGTTACCTCTTCCTCATCGTCCCATTCGGGAAGATTGGTTGTCTCCAGCACCTCGAAAATGAGTACGGAATGATGTGCCGTCAAAGCTCGTCCGCTCTCCGTTATTATATTGGGATGAGGAATACCGTTCTTATCGCTGGCATCGACCAAAGTAGATATAGAGTCGTTCACATACTCCTGAATGGAATAATTCACGCTACCTTCACTGTTGGAAGAACGCGTTCCGTCATAATCCACACCCAAACCGCCGCCGATATCCACAAACTCGACTTTGAATCCCATGCTGTGCAACTGCACATAGAACTGAGACGCTTCACGCAAGGCTGTCTTAATGCGGCGAATCTTCGTAACTTGGCTTCCGATATGGAAATGTATCAATTTCAGACAATCCTGCATACCCTTATCCGCCATAAAGTCGAGCGCTTCAAGTAATTCGCTGGAAGACAGTCCGAATTTGCTTGCATCACCACCGGAGTCTTCCCATTTACCACTTCCCGATGAGGCCAACTTAATACGAATACCGATATTAGGTTTCACGTTCAATTGCTTCGCCATTTTGGCTATCAACTTCAGCTCGTTCAGTTTTTCTACTACGAGGAAGATGCGTTTTCCCATCTTCTGCGCCAGCAAAGCAAGTTCAATGTAGCTTTCATCTTTATATCCGTTACAGATGATCAGCGAATCGGAGTCCATATTGATAGCAATCACTGCATGCAGTTCGGGCTTGGAACCAGCCTCCAGTCCAAGATTGAACTTCTTGCCGTGGCTGATAATCTCCTCAACCACCGGGCGCATCTGATTCACTTTAATAGGATAGATAATAAAATTCTCCGCCTTGTAGCCATATTCCTCAGCCGCCTGTCTGAAACAACAGGAAATCTTCTCAATCCGGTTGTCGAGGATGTCTGGAAAGCGAACCAGCATGGGAGCCGTCACGTCACGCAGTTGCAATTCGTCGACCAATTCTTTTAAATCGACGCCAACTCCGTCTTTACGCGGTGTTACTACAACATGACCTTTGTCATTGATACCAAAGTACGAAGTGCCCCAACCGGTAATGTTGTACAGCTCTTCTGAATCTTCAATACGCCATTTTCTCATTTCTTGTTACTCTGCTGTTTTAGTAGTTTATTTATAAAAAGGGATACAAAAATACATATAAATCTGAAACATCCTGCCTTTTCGGATGAAAAACACACATTTACAAGGGATTAAATGTCCAACAAATTACGTAACTGCTGTACGGACTCAGCTATCTGACGTCTGCTTTCCAAACGTCCGGCATCAAAACGGTAGCGAGCCTGTAAATAAAAAGGAGCTCGTTTATCCAATGCGTCCACAATAAAGGAGCGCAACTCCTCGTCCGTCTTTCCTTGCAGGATAGGGCGCTGATGGGTTGCCACTCGTAAACGATTGAATAATATATCGGGATGCACATCCAAGAATACGGTTTGCCCATGTCCGTTCATGTAGTCCATATTGTCGAAGAAACAGGGAGTGCCGCCACCGGTCGAGATAATGACATTTTCAAACTCAGATACCTCATGCAGCATATTTCGCTCCAATTCACGAAAAGAGGCCTCTCCCCGCTCGACGAACAATTCACGAATAGATTTGTGAAAGCGTTCTTCGATGTACCAGTCCAAGTCGATGAAGGGTACATTTAATTCGCGGGCAAAAGCCTTTCCTAAAGTTGTTTTACCAGCTCCCATGTAGCCGGTCAAAAAGATACGTATCATAATTGCTTACCGTTTGCGGGCAAAGATAAGCAAACTGAGAGCAGAATAAAATGAACTCATTCATTTTTTATGCCAAAGTGCGGCTCATCTTCGCTTTTCAAGCAAAGATAAGCAATTCCATAGTGAGACTACCTCACAATCAACGGAAAATTTTAATCCGCTCGCTTAACTCCTGGAACTCCTTCTCTCCGGGTTCGGCGGTCGGCGTACCAAAAGGCATTTCGGCTATCAGCATCCAGCTTTCCGGTAAATCCCAGGTACGACGTACTTCATCATCGATCAGCGGATTATAATGTTGCAATGAGGCTCCCAAACCCGCGTCTTCCAGCATCGTCCAAATAGCAAACTGATGCATGGCCGATGTATGCTGCGACCAAGTCGGGAAGTTTTCGCTATAAGAGGGGAATGCGTCCTGCAATTTCTTTACAACCGCAGTGTCCTCAAAATACAGCACGGTACCATGTCCGGCAGCAAAGCAACCGTCAATCTTGGCTTCCGTCTTAACGAAAGCTTCAGGCGAAATACGCTGTTTCAACGTGTTCTTTACAATATCCCATAATTTCTTATGCTCATCACCCAGCAACAGAACGATTCTTGTTGACTGCGAATTAAAGGCCGACGGCACATTCTTTACTGCCGTACGGACAATATGTACCACTTCCTCGTCCAAAACCGGAGAATCGTTACCAATGGAATAATAGCTGCGTCGATGCTCCAACGCTTCTGCAAATGTTCTCTTCATATATTTTTATTTTATTATTAGTTTATCCATAATTCGTGAATTACAAAGCGGGGCAAGCCATATTTCCCCTTAACCCCTCAACTCTCCTCAATTTAAAAGAACAAATGAAAAAGACCAATTGTTCGAATTTGTGAAATATATTTGTACCTTTGCCATAAGTTATGAAGAAAGAAAAATTCTACGTTGTATGGACGGGTGGCACTCCGGGTATTTATACATCCTGGACTGACTGCCAACTACAAACCAAAGGCTACGAAGGAGCGAAATACAAATCGTTCGAGACTCGCGAAGAAGCAGAAAAGGCCTTTGCCTCTTCACCATACGATTACATCAAGCGCAATATATCCGCAGACGGCAGGCGACCCAAGCTTTCTCAAAACACAGACGCCCTCTACCCGGCCGCCGTCCTCGAAAACAGTCTTGCCGTAGATGCCGCATGCAGCGGAAATCCCGGAGCAATGGAATATCGGGGAGTGCACGTTGCCAGCCGCCAGCAGGTTTTTCACTTCGGCCCCATGTACGGCACCAATAATATCGGAGAGTTTCTTGCCATTGTTCACGGCCTGGCCTTGCTGAAACAAAAAGGCTTCGATATGCCTATTTACAGCGACAGCGTTAATGCCATCAGCTGGGTGAAACAGAAAAAATGCAAGACCAAATTACCCCGCGACCCCAAAACCGAGCAACTTTTCCAACTGATAGAACGCGCTGAAAAATGGCTGCGTGAGAACACCTATTCCACCCCTATCCTAAAATGGGAAACCCAACAATGGGGTGAAATACCCGCAGACTTCGGAAGAAAATAACAGGGCGTAACGTTTATATCCTCATGGCTGAATACCCGAATATTCAGCGTATCATGTCGTTACGCCTAAACTTCATCCTGCAGTTGGAAAACAGGATTTACTTATAGAGCTCCCGTGTTATACATACTCCGCCTTTATCCCAAAGACTGCATATCATTCAGTTTTTTATAGTAGCCGTCTTTAGCGAGAAGTTCCTCATGCTTGCCACGTTCTACGATTTCTCCCTCATAGAGTACGCAGATTTCATCCGCATTCTTAATTGTAGAAAGACGATGCGCAATGGCAATCGTGGTACGAGTCTTCATCAATCGCTCCAAAGCCTCTTGCACCAAGCGTTCCGACTCCGTATCGAGTGCGGAAGTGGCCTCATCCAGAATCAGTATAGGAGGATTCTTGAGGATGGCGCGGGCAATACTGATACGTTGGCGTTGTCCGCCGGAAAGTTTGCCGCCACGGTCACCGATATTGGTATCGTAACCTTTCTCGGTATCCATAATAAAATCGTGGGCATTCGCTATCTTGGCAGCTTCGATAACTTGTTCCATTGTGGCATTCTCTACACCGAAAGCTATGTTATTGAAGAAAGTGTCATTAAAGAGAATGGCTTCCTGATTGACGTTTCCTATCAGACTGCGCAAATCGGAAATACGCGTATCTTTGATGTTAAGACCGTCTATCAATATCTCGCCCGATTGTACATCGTGATAACGGGGCAACAAATCCACTAACGTGGATTTTCCGGAACCGGATTGTCCTACTAATGCGATAGTCTTGCCTTTGGGCACTGTCAGATTGATATGCTTCAATACTTGGCGGGAACCGTCATAACTGAAACTGATGTCCTTAAATTCCACCTTATCATCCAACGAGGAAAGCAGCTTCGGCCGGACAGGTTCTTTAATAGGATTCTCCGCAAAGAGTATCTTGTCGATACGTTCCATGGAGGCGAGTCCTTTGGGTATGTTGTATCCGGCTTTGGAGAATTCCTTCAACGGATTGATAACGCTGTACAGTATCACCAAGTAATAGATGAACGAAGGGGCATCGATTGTAGCGCTATTACTGAGAATCAACGTTCCGCCAAACCACAGTACGATAACGATAACGCATGTTCCCAAGAACTCGCTCATGGGATGCGCCAATGCCTGACGGGTAGCTACCCGATTGATGGCGTCGCGATATTCGTTGCTGCACTTATTAAAACGTTCCATCATCTTATTCTCGGCGATGAAAGCTTTGATGATACGCAATCCGCCCAAGGTTTCTTCCAGCTGCGACATGGTATCGCTCCATTTTGCCTGAGCATCCAGCGACTGTCGTTTCAGCTTTTTACCTACCGTACCCATTATCCAGCCCATGCCCGGAAGAACCAGCAATGTAAACAGCGTCAGCTGCCAACTGATAGCTATCAAGGTGCCGAAATAGGCTATGATCAGTATCGGGTTCTTTATCAGCATATCCAGCGAACTGGTAACAGATGTCTCCACCTCGGTAACGTCACCGCTCATGCGGGCAATAATATCGCCTTTCCGTTCTTCGGAGAAAAAACTCAACGGCAAGTGTAACACCTTATTATATACTTGTGCACGGATATCACGCACCACACCCGTACGAAGAGGAATCATCACAGCCGAAGAGGCGAAATAAGAGAATGCTTTCAGTAAAGTCATTACTGCCAGGAAGACACCCAAAATCAGCAATGTTAATGAACCGCCCTGCGAGGCTATCATCTCGGTGACGTAATAATAGAAATTATTAACCGCTATATCTTTCAACCCCACTCCCACAGCATCCCAAGGGATAAATTCGTAGGTCTTGGTATCCATTTTGAAAAGTATCTGAAGAATAGGAATAATCAGAGCAAAAGAGAATATATTCAGAATTGCCGATAGCAAGTTCAGGAACAATGCCCATATCAGATATTTCTTATAAGGCGGAACAAAACGCCGCAGAAGTTGGAGAAATTCTTTCATTCGGTTAGCAGTTAATTCATTACATTTTGAAATCGGTTCTTTACAAAAAATACAGAAACAGAAATCAGCGTTTGAAAAGGACAAAACGAACTAATAAAACAATATGCTTCATCAGTTTCTCAAACTTCCGTCCTAATTTATGTTTTTTCCAACTGCCATATACCATATGTTTGGCAAAAGCATCAGGGTGCTTTATCGTATGAGTATTACAAGGAGTAACAAAATAACCCGGATAGATAACCGTATCATCAGCCAAATGTTGCTCTACGTCTTCAGCCTTATAACCTTTTTCACGTGCTATTTCCACCATTACATCCGGAGATATCTTCAAGTCATAAGTACCGTCCGGCAAGAAGAAAGAGCGCTGCTTGTAGTAACTAAAAACGTCCTCGCAAAACTTATTTCCCTTTTCTCCTATCAAAAAAGCAGCCTGTAACTTAACCGTAGTACTAATATGCTCGTGGAAAGAGGCAAAACCATGTTCAGGTATAAATTCGTCAAAACGCTTTTTCACGAACATATCACTATCCATATAGATACCACCCTCTTTATAAACGGAATAGAAGCGTACCACATCGGCGGCAAAAGCCCACTTCTTTTCTTCTAAAGCTTCATTTATATATCTGCAGCCGATAGCACGAGCATCTTCATAGGTCCAACGTCTAATCGTATAATCCGGCAATACACGTTTCCAGCTCTCCAAACATATTTTTATTTCTACCGGGAAAGGATCATTGCTGAACCAGCATAAGTGAATGATTTTGGGTACCATATAATTATTTTTAATATTGTTTTCTATATCCGTTAGCTAAATATAAGCAACTGGCCAAGTGTCTGTTCCATCTCCACAAACGTTCTTTCCAAGACATATCCGGGCGTTCTCCCTTCCATATAGTCATATCCAAATAACGCAGATACAAGTATCGGCAAGGATGCAGACAACAGCTCGTCCAAGGCTTTTTACCGGAAGAGAAATGGATGATTACAGGAGACTTCAACTCTTCTTTAACTATCGGAAGGGTTTCCGCATCAATATAGCGCTGACGACGATACAAACGATCATGCAAATTATATCTGTAGGGAAGATGTATTACCTGTTTATAAAACAGTCCGTTAAACACATCTTGCTCATGAAAAGTGAGACGATTACTATTTTCCGTTACATAGTCCACAGCTTTCTTCTCGAAACCAACCTCTCTTAAATAGTCTAGATTAAGCAACATCACTCCGGCATTGAAGTATCCATACCGTATGCAATCAATGTCTAAAAGGGCGCAATGTATTTCCATTCCTTTATGGGCATCTTTAACCGCAGCCAAAGGTTTTCCTGTAAGGTCACAGTCCCATAAAGATTTTACAGAGTGGACTATAATAAGATCACAATCTAAATAAAGGACTTTGTGCAGAGATGAAGGCAAAATAGAAGTGATAAATAATTTATAATAAGTTGTCAAAGATACATAAGAACCCATATTGGGAAAGTCAACAACCAACTTTCTATCTACAGCATACAAACACAAATGTTGGTTGTATTTTTCCTCTACAATACTTGTTATCGTGTTTTGGGAATCGCTTGTCAGATTATCACCAAGAATATGGATTGTTATATTCTCCTCTTTATTGTTTTCCAATAAAGAAGTTAACATTACACAGCAATACTTTATGTAATTATTATCCGTACAACAAACTATATCCATAATTGTCTATTTTATAATTTTGCTTTTCTATCGGCTGTATAATTAAAATATTTATCCATCACCAATAATGAAATCAACCGTTCACGCTCAGTATCAAAGAATTGAGCTACATACTCGTGAGCGTGCAGAACAATCTGTTCCGCCTCAGCAGGATGATTGATGTAATAAGTCAGTTTTTCTTCCAAATCAGAAAGGTCATCTTTAATTTCAATATAGTGATAATCCGGAATAAGTTTTCCTTCCATGAACCATGTTTCACAAGTGGGACGTGTCATTACGGCAATGGAGTTGGACGACATCACCCACTTCAAATTGGAGGCCACATCATTACCTTCCAAAGCCATAATAAACTTGTAGTCAAAATGCTCACGAATTGTTTTCTTGGCAGTCATCCACTCATCCGGACAACCCTCATTCTTACCGACTACACCGCAATCGCAGATTGCAGAGCCATAATACATGTGAAGAAACTTTTCACGGACACGACTCGAGCGTATCTTACCACGGAAAATAGCCTGATTGGATTTTTCAGAGAAAGGAACTGGATCTTTTACAAACATAAAATGGCGTAATTTATCCAGCTTAAGAAGGATTGAATATTCATTGTCATTCTTAAGCAACCTGCTTTTCACAATGGCAGGAAACTCCGGAGTGAAATAAACATCACCAGGAATGTAACCTATACGAAGTTTCTGATTGAACCAACGAAGCACATCCTGCAAATCGAAATAGTAAACCTTATGAAAAGTGGAAGGGCGGAAATTCCGTATCTTATCCAAAAAGATATAATATCCAAACTTGTATTCATGAAAGGTCTTATTCGGCAATTCAACCGAATGCTGCATTTTATTATAATAATTCACACGCTCATATATATAGTCTCTATCAGAACGTGTTGCTACCTGTGCCAAATAGCGCTTTCTACATAATCTAAAGAAACAAGTCGGCATACACATCAATAAATACCCTTTCAAAAAAAAGAATATCTTAGGTGGTTTACCACTACGGAGTTTATATAAAAGACTATCACTCATTAATATATTGTTTGCACACTTCCGAATTTATATAAACATTTGAAGAAGCGCTTGATTATATAACCTGAAGTGTATTTTAACACATTGATTTAAAGTGTACAAAGATACGAAAAATTCCTAACCCGCAAAAATAGTTACATCGTTTTCCCGCAAGTGTAGGCAATAGCTATATCCATGCATCCTGTTGCTTAATGCGCTTTTTCTATCAGTTCCAAGCATTTTTTTGCATCGAAACCACGACTTTTGGCATATTCATCAGCCAAGACAACAAACATCTCATGCGTACCGGGCAAACGCTCAAAATTCTTACATCCTTCTTCCATATTCACCTTACCAAAACGCATACGATTCAAATCTATAATTTCAACCTTAATGTCATCCGCTTCATCTGTGAAAAGAATATTACCAGCAGAGTAGTCCTTATGTAAAATACCGTGTTCATGCAACGTTGCTGTAGTACGAGCAATAGCACGCAATATTTCTTCTTTGTGTTCAAAAGTATGTGTCGCAAAATCACGATAGGTATAAGGACATTCAGACTTCAAACTGACAAAATAGCTGCTTCCAAACAACAGCCATGTACCTGTAGAATAAAAACCTACCGGTTGTGGCGTACCTACTCCTATTTGTCGCAACATCTCAGCATAACGATAAGAACGGCGCGCTTTTGAAGCCCGAAATGAGTTATAAGCGATTCGATTGATAAGATGGGGTAATTGATAAGATTTTACGATGAGCTCCCGACCTTCTCGTTTGAACAACTTTAACTCATTCCTTCCTTTATAAATAGTTGTACCCTCATTTTCAAAAAGCACGGGCAATACCTGCATAAAAGAATACAATTCCTTAAATACCGGATTAACAAATACTCGACGAGGATGAATAATACGGGAGAATGTATTAAACACCCGCGACCATGAACGCTGATAGCGCAACGGGCCACCCAATTCTTGAGCAAAAAAATCAGGATGACGCTTATTCAGTGTATCCACCACATGACGCTTTAATGCACGGTCTGAAATACGTTTAGAACCGGAACGGACGCGATAAAACAATCCGACCTGCGACAAGCGTATTACTTCGCCGCCATTTTTCAATATTGAAATCCAAAACTCCCAATCTTCACGAGCAATGATTTCCTTACAATACCCGCCTACACGTACCCAGTCGCTTCTACGATACATTGCAGAAATCGGGATCATATTCTTACGTGCCAACAGCTCCCGGGAATAAGGAGCTAACTTCCATTCACCGGTACGTTCTCCAAAAAATTCCGCATGAGTATATACTACTTTCACATCATTATCAGCCTCCATTACATCGACTGCCTCTGCAAAAAAGTCAGGTCCTACCTTATCATCGGCATCCAACGGAAAAATATATTTTCCTTTTGCTAGAGAAACCGCATAATTATGAGCGACGCAAGGACCTGCATTGGCCTGCTTATACACCTTTATCACAGTCGTACCAGTCTTTTCAGCCAATTGCTGCGCCAAATGATGAGATCCATCTGTAGAACCATCATCAACCAATATCAGTTCCAATGGAGAATAATTAGAGACTATTGCAGAATTGACTGCTTCTTCCAAATACTCTTCCGCATTGTAAACGGGCATAATAACTGAAACCAAAGGTTTTTCCATAAACATATCAGATTTTATCCAGCCCTTTTGTATATTTCAGCCAGTAATATTTCAACGGGTTCTTATATTTCAATTGTTTCCACGGACGGCTACTATGAGGACGATGCCACACCGGCAATGTAGTAAACAGATAATTCTTAAACCCTTCTTTCAAAGATTGATGCGAGATGGTCACATCATGCCAGTTCTTTTCAGGATTTAATTGATGAAAATCGAAAGCTTTCAGAAAATTCAAAGTCAGCAGAGAGCAACAAAAACTACAATGTTTCTTCTCGGGAAAAACCTGGTTCTCCTTACCTTTCGCGAAAAGATAAGGGTAATTGATTTCTCCTTTTTCATCTACTGTGACGGCGGCGGCGATACCACAGTCTATTCGTTCCGTCGCTCCGTCAAATAAAGCTTGCAATGTATTCTTCTTTACCAAAACATCCGACTCAACAATAATCAAACCTGCCTCCGCTTCAATGGCACGTTGTTGAGCCATTTGCAGAACCAACAAATAGTTCGGTGATGGATGATCCGTAATTTCTGCAAGATTCACCAACTCAAAGCCCAGTTTTTCAGACGCCTCTTTCAACCTAACCGTGTTTTCTTCCGTACTGAAATCATTGTAGACGGTATAAGTAAACGGCGTTTGAAAACCGGATGCCATAATGGCTTCCACGGTTTGCAGCGTCAATTCAATAGAATCCTTTACGGGAGTAATGATATGAATACACTTCATTGGATATATAATTAGTCTTTATTCAACAAGCTATAAGATTCCCACAAGTTGACAAAACTATACAATATTTTGCATACAGCCAAACAGTTCCCTGCATTTATTCCTTATCCGCTCTCCGCTTAACCCGTATGCTTTACTTTCAATACGGCAAGATTTAATTCGATAGTTGTTTCCGAATCCGTCGCTTGAAGATTATTATCCAATAAATCGGAAAACAAATCACCGCTTTTCTCCAATCAAGGATTTCTGTTATTCCTCAGAAGCATCTGGCAAGCTGTTTATTGTACGGGAAAGTTCACGCAATTTGGAAAAAGTCTCAATTATCATAAACGTTGCATTATGGCACGGGAACTTTTCAAGATGGCAGCAAGCATATAAAGGCCTCTTTCTGCAAAATTTAGCAAGCGCATTCATCAGTATATAAATTTATGATTTAAACAATTGATCAAAGGTATGCATTATTACATCAGGAACATCTGTTCTCACGAATTATTTCTAACTTTGCCTGCAATAAACAAAAGCGTTATGAAAGTAATTGTCGATAATAAAATACCTTTTATAAAGGAAGCCATCGAAAAGATAGCCGATGAAGTGGTCTATGCGCCGGGAAAAGACTTCACCCCCTCTCTGGTGAAAGATGCGGATGCACTCATCATCCGCACACGCACTCATTGCAACCGAGGATTATTGGAGGGCAGTAAAGTAAAGTTTATTGCTACGGCAACCATCGGCTTCGACCACATTGATACGGAATACTGCCGTGAAGCCGGTATTACATGGACAAATGCCCCCGGCTGCAATTCCGCTTCCGTAGCTCAATACCTACATTCATCTTTAATTTTACTGCAAAAATCGAAAGGTATTAATTTATCGGAAGCTACTATTGGCATCATCGGAGTAGGGAATGTAGGTAGTAAAGTTGCAAAAGTGGCACAAGAATTGGGAATGCGTGTCTTACTGAACGACCTTCCTCGTGAAGACAAAGAGGGGAAACAGAACTTTTCATCCCTGCAAACACTTGCAAAAGAATGTAATGTACTCACTTTCCACGTACCTTTATATAAAGAAGGTAAATACAGAACCTACCATCTGGCCGACACAGCCTTTTTCCAATCATTAAAGCAAAAACCCGTCATCATTAACACCTCACGCGGAGAAGTAATCGAAACCGATGCACTGCTGAACGCTTTGGAAACAAAACTGATTTCAGACGCTATCATCGATGTTTGGGAAAATGAACCGGCTATAAACCTCACCCTATTAAAGAAGGTATTCCTCGGTACACCGCACATCGCCGGTTATTCGGCAGACGGTAAAGCCAATGCAACCCGTATGTCGCTGGATGCTCTATGCCGGTATTTCAATATACAGGCGGACTATCAGATTATTCCTCCTGCCCCAAGCCAACCGCAAATTACAGCAGAAACCTTGTCAGATGCCTATTTGCAAATATACGACCCCCGACAAGATAGTAATGCACTCAAAACACATCCGGAATTATTTGAAAAGTTACGGGGGGACTACCCTCTAAGAAGAGAAAAAAAAGCATACACAATTCTGAACCATTCGGAATAATATGTCGCTTCTCTTAGAAATCGTATTCCGAAAGGCTATCAGCGCACTTCCGACAACAAACTGTCGATAACCTTCGGATAATACTCATACTCCAGCGCATGTACTTTCTTTGCTACATCCCCTGCTGTATCCTCCGCCACAACAGGACATTTGTACTGTACTATAATTTCGCCTTCATCGAAATGTTCATTTAAATAATGTATGGTAATACCGGTTTCTGTTTCACCGGCAGCCACTACTGCTTCATGCACCCGATCACCATACATCCCCTTACCGCCAAACTTAGGCAATAAGGAAGGATGAATATTTATAATTTTATTAGGATAAGCATGCAAGATACAGTCCGGCACACGTGCAAGGAAACCGGCAAGGACGATAAAGTCGATTCCTCTATTTTCCAACAAAGACAATACAGCTGTCCCGTCCATCCATTCGGCCTTGCCCATACAGGCGAACGGAACATTCAGACTACGTGCACGTTCCAAAACAAAGGCACTCTCTCTATTAGTCAAAACCAGCTCTACGTTCACCAATTCGCTATTTTGGAAATAACGGATGATATTCTCTGCATTTGTCCCGTTACCGGAAGCAAAAATAGCAATGTTTTTACTCATAAACCCTCCAATCCCTGCACAAAACCGTGAAAAATGTGCAAAAATGTGCATTTAATTCATCAAATATTTGCGAGGAATGATAAATATTCATTCCTTTGCACCGCAAATTTAAAGAAATAAAACTAATTATTAATTAAAAACTTAAAGTTATGTCTGAAATTGCATCAAGAGTGAAAGCGATTATCGTCGACAAATTAGGCGTTGAAGAATCAGAAGTTACTAACGAAGCTAGCTTCACTAACGATTTGGGAGCAGATTCTCTTGACACTGTAGAACTTATCATGGAATTCGAAAAAGAATTCGGTATCTCTATTCCTGATGACCAAGCTGAGAAGATTGGTACTGTAGGCGATGCTGTATCTTATATCGAAGAACACGCTAAGTAATCTTAATCCATTCATTTCTTAGTATGGAATTAAAAAGAGTTGTAGTAACAGGTCTTGGCGCCATTACTCCCATTGGCAACACAGTACCCGAATTTTGGGAAAATCTCGTGAATGGGGTTAGTGGAGCGGGGCCTATTACTCATTTCGACGCATCGCTTTTCAAGACCCAATTCGCATGCGAAGTGAAGAACTTTGATGCCAATCAATATATCGACCGCAAAGAGGCTCGCAAGATGGACTTGTACACTCAATATGCCATCGGTGTAGCCAAGCAAGCGGTAGAAGATTCCGGTCTTGATGTCGAAAATGAGGATTTGAACAAAATCGGCGTCATCTTTGGTGCCGGTATTGGTGGAATCCGTACATTTGAAGAAGAAGCAGGTAACTATGCCCTCCATAAAGAAAACGGTCCCAAGTTCAATCCGTTCTTCATCCCGAAGATGATTTCGGATATTGCTGCCGGACAAATTTCTATTCTGTACGGTTTTCATGGTCCTAACTACGCGACTTGTTCCGCATGCGCCACTTCTACCAATGCTATCGCTGACGCATTCAACCTCATCCGTTTGGGTAAGGCTAACGCTATCATCAGCGGTGGTTCGGAAGCAGCTATTGCCGCTTGTGGTGTAGGTGGTTTCAATGCCATGCATGCTTTATCTACCCGCAATGACTCTCCGGAAACCGCATCTCGCCCGTTCAGCGCGAGCCGCGACGGTTTCATCATGGGTGAAGGCGGCGGATGTCTGGTTCTTGAGGAACTGGAACACGCTAAAGCACGTGGTGCCAAGATTTATGCAGAGGTTGCCGGTGTGGGAATGTCTGCCGACGCTCATCACTTAACCGCTTCTCATCCGGAAGGTTTGGGAGCCAAACTGGTAATGACAAATGCGTTGGAAGATGCAGAAATGAAACCCGAAGAAGTAGATTACATCAATGTTCATGGTACATCTACTCCTGTCGGTGATATCTCGGAAGTGAAAGCTATCCAAGAGGTATTCGGAAAACATGCCTACGAGTTGAATATCAGCTCCACCAAATCCATGACAGGTCACTTGCTGGGTGCTGCCGGTGCGGTAGAGGCTATTGCAAGTATACTTGCCATCCAAAACGGCATTGTTCCTCCGACTATCAATCACGAAGAGGGTGATAACGACGAAAACATCGACTATGACCTGAACTTTACGTTCAACAAGGCTCAGAAGCGTGAAGTGAACGTGGCTTTATCCAATACTTTTGGATTCGGCGGTCATAACGCATGTGTTATTTTCAAGAAATACGCAGAATAATACGGTCGTGTTACGTAACCAAATAGACAAAATAAGGCTCTTATTCCGTAAGGATAGAGAGTCTTATTTTTGTTTTTACAGGATACTTGGTTTTTTTCCCCGTGATATTCGATTCTATCAGCAGGCTCTACTGCATAAATCCACCTCTGTCCGCTCCGAGAAAGGACGTCCGTTAAACAACGAGCGATTGGAATTCTTGGGTGACGCCATCTTGGACGCCATCGTAGGAGACATTGTATACAAGCACTTCGAGGGCCGTCGTGAAGGTTTTCTTACCAATACCCGTTCTAAAATCGTGCAACGGGAAACCTTGAACAAACTGGCCGTAGAAATAGGACTGGACAAACTTGTCAAGTATTCCACCCGTTCTTCGTCACACAACAGCTATATGTACGGTAACGCCTTCGAAGCATTTATCGGGGCTATCTATTTGGACCAAGGCTACGAACGTTGCAAGCAGTTCATGGAGAAAAAAATCCTCAAGAACTACATCGACCTCGACAAGATGTCACGCAAAGAAGTCAACTTCAAATCCAAACTTATCGAATGGAGCCAGAAAAACAAAATGGAGGTTTCCTTTGAGTTGATAGAACAGTTCCTCGACAGGGATTACAACCCGATGTTTCACACAGAAGTTCGCATAGAAAGCCTTTCTGCCGGCACAGGTACGGGCTATTCCAAAAAAGAGTCACAGCAAAACGCCGCACAAATGGCATTGAAAAAAATCAAGAGTGACGAAGCCTTCAAAGAAGCCATTGAAACTGCCAAAATACAGAACCACGCGGCAAAGGAAGATATTGCAGCAGAGGAAAACGAAACCGTCACAGAAAATACTCCCGTTGCAGAGACATCAGAGGTTCTCGAAGCTACGGATAATACAGAACCTACGGATACTGTACAAGATACAGCCAAATCACCCGAAACAAATCCCCATACGCTTACCCTGAACGACTAAATCATGGTCTTCAGTCACTAATTTGAGTTTTCCGGCTATCTCCTCCAGAGACGCGGAAGATATTTCATTCCCTTTCAACGTTACCATACGTCCAAACTGTCCTCCTGCAATCAATTCCGTAGCATGACCACCCATACGGGTCGACAAATTGCGGTCAAAAGGCGTAGGCGAACCACCGCGCTGAATATAGCCCAAAACAGTCTCACGTGTTTCAATACCCGTTTCGTATTCAATCTCTTGTGCGATATATTCAGCTGCGCGTTTCCTGCCATCCGTCTGAATCCCCTCGGCAACCACAACAATAGAATAAGGCTTCCCCTTCTTCAGACGATTCAAAATCGTATCGCCTATATTATGGATATTATAAGAAAGCTCGGGAATTAAAATCACATCACCGCCACCGGCCATACCGGAGTACAGCGCAATCCAGCCCGCTTTATGCCCCATCACTTCTATCACCATCACCCGCTTGTGCGAACTGGCGGTAGAGTGTAACCGGTCTATGGCATCCGTAGCAATACTGACGGCAGAATCAAAGCCGAAAGAGAAATCGGTTCCCCAAATGTCATTATCAATGGTCTTAGGTACGGAAACGATATTCAATCCCATAGCAGCCAGCTTGGCAGCTGTTTTCTGCGTGCCGTTACCGCCGATACAGACTATGCAGTCCAGCCCCAGCTCCTTTACATTCTGTTCTATCAGAGCAGGTTTGTCTACATCGGATACCACCCCGTTTTTCTTGAACGGCTTTTCACGGGAAGTACCCAACATCGTACCGCCCAGATTCAATAATCCCGACAGAGACTTGTCCGTAAACGACTCCACATCTTTTGTCAACAGTCCTTGAAAACCGCTATGGATACCTACCACCTCCATTCCATAGTAATTGATGGCGGTTTTACAAACCCCGCGAATAGTTGCATTGATACCGGGACAATCCCCACCTGAAGTCAGAATACCGATTCTCATGATGTTTTAGTTTAAATTACGGTTCTTTTCACCTATACGGACGTAAAGATAGAAAAAAAAGAGAAAAAAGATAGAGATGCCGATAAATAAGATTATTTTTGCGCACTTAAACAGATTTCAATAAGAACGATGAATATTACAAAATTTCTGAATAAAGTATACTTCACCCCCCGCTTGAAAGAAATCGAACTGTATACCGACCATGCAAGCGAACTGCAAGCAGGTGTCCTGAGACGTTTGGTACGCATGGCCGCCAATACGGAATGGGGGAAGAAATATGACTACGCTTCTATTCGTACTTATGAAGATTTCAAAAAACGCCTTCCTATACAAACTTACGAAGAAATCAAACCTTATGTAGCCCGTTTACGTGCCGGTGAGCAGAATCTGCTATGGCCTTCGGAAATACGCTGGTTTGCCAAGTCTTCGGGAACCACCAATGATAAAAGTAAATTCTTACCTGTCAGCAAAGAATCTCTGCAAGATACTCATTATCAAGGCGGGAAAGATGCCGTCTCCATCTATTTGGGAATAAATCCCGAAAGCCGCTTTTTCTCTGGAAAAGGATTGATTCTCGGCGGCAGTCACAGCCCTAACCTAAACTCCAATCATAGTCTGGTGGGCGACTTGTCCGCCATCCTGATACAGAACGTACACCCTCTGGTCAACCATATTCGCGTACCAAGCAAGGAAATCGCTCTGATGAGCGAGTTCGAACCCAAAATGGAAGCCATAGCCAACAGCACGCTTCATACCAACGTCACCAATCTTTCGGGTGTACCTTCCTGGATGCTGGTACTTATCAAACATATACTCGAGAAAACCGGAAAACAGTCTTTAGAGGAAGTATGGCCTAATCTGGAAGTATTCTTCCATGGCGGAGTAGCTTTTACTCCTTACCGGGAGCAATACAGACAGGTTATCAAAAGCTCCAAGATGCACTATATAGAAACATACAATGCGTCCGAAGGCTATTTTGGCACACAGAATGACCCGAACGATCCGGCTATGCTGCTGATGATCGATTACGGTATCTTCTATGAGTTTATTCCATTAGAAGATGTCGGTAAGGAAAATCCTCGTATCTGTTGTCTGGAAGAAGTGGAACTCAATAAAAACTACGCAATGGTTATCTCCACTTCTGCCGGGCTTTGGCGTTATATGATTGGAGATACTGTGAAGTTCACCGGTAACCACCCGTATAAATTCGTCATTACCGGACGTACTAAGCATTTCATCAACGCTTTCGGCGAAGAACTGATTGTAGACAATGCGGAAAAAGGGCTGACTAAAGCCTGCGCTGCCACGGGAGCACAAATTATAGACTATTCCGCCGCTCCTGTTTTTATGGACGAACATGCCAAATGCCGTCATCAATGGCTGATTGAGTTTGCTCAAATGCCGGATAGTCCGGAGAAATTTGCCCAAATACTGGATGACACCCTCAAAGAAGTAAACTCCGATTATGAAGCTAAACGACAGAACGACTTGGCTTTGCAGCCATTAGAGATAATTGTCGCTCGCAAAGGCCTGTTCCATGATTGGTTGGACAGTAAAGGCAAGCTTGGCGGACAACATAAGGTACCGCGCCTCAGTAACACGAGGGAACATATTGAGGAAATGTTGAAACTCAATTTCAAAGAATAATACCACCGCCCAACAGCAAGCCGGTTGCATCATAGAAAGCGGCGGCTTGCCCCGGAGCGATAGACTCCAACGGTTCCAACAACGATACTCGCAGATGTCCGTCCCCTTCCAAAGTAACCATACAACGGTTTGCTTGTTTACGATAGCGTATCTTTACGATCACTGTCTCCGCCCCTAACACCCGATGTGTACTGATAAGGTTCCAGTCCTTAAGATACATTTCATTTTTATACAGGGAGGCAAGCGGTGCAAGTACCACCTCGTTCGTGTCCATTTTGATTTCCTTCACAAATACGGCACGATTCAGATGAAGCCCCAGTCCACGCCGCTGACCTATCGTATAGAAAGGATATCCTTCATGCCATCCTAATATTTCCCCCTTTTCATCGAGAAAATATCCCCTGCCCGGAAGCTGTTCCGCAGGGACTTCACGTTTCAAGAAAGAACGATAGTCCAACGGACAGAAACACACTCCTATACTGTCTTTCTTAGTGGCTACACGCATAAATCCACGTCCAGCGGCATAAGCACGTGCCTCCTCCTTTGTCATATCCCCCATCGGGAGTAACATTCGTTTCAGGATATCTTGCTTCAAACCCCACAAAAAGAAAGTCTGATCCTTATCTCTGTCGGCTGCCGGAGCGATATAATAGGTGTCCTCTAAAAGGAGTTTACGTACGTAATGTCCGGTAGAAATCCAATAAATTCCCTTTTCATCGGCTATTTCCGCCAAAAGCTTCCATTTCAGCTCATTATTGCAAAGGGTGCAGGGAACAGGAGTATGCCCCGCCAGGTATTCATCTATAAAATAGCGAATAATACGTTCACGGAAAAGCTTCCTCGCATCATATATAATATGCTCAATACCCAGTCTATCAGCCAGCGTACGGGCATCTTCCAGATATTCCGCTTTTCCATCCGCCTCATAAAAACGAAAGGTAACCCCCGTTACTTCATAGCCGGCCTCCTGCAATTTCATAGCAGCCACAGAACTATCCGTGCCGCCGCTCATACCCAATAATACACGTTCTTTTGAGTTCATGCTGCAAAAATAGTATTTCATCCTGAGAAAACTCTATCTTTGTCACTTTCAAAAAAATAATCAATTTCAAACCATGAGACAAGACTATCGCCTGCTCGTCCTCGACCTGGACGGCACCCTGACTAATTCGAAGAAAGAAATATCACCACGCAACCTTCGTACTCTACTGCGTCTGCAACAAAGCGGCGTACGCCTGGTGCTGGCTTCCGGCCGTCCCACCTACGGTATTGTTCCCCTGGCGGAACAGTTACAAATGAAAGAACACAACGGATACATTCTTTCCTACAATGGCGGAGAAATCATAAACTGGAACACCGGTGAACTACTATACAAAAACCTGCTTCCCGATGAAGTGCTGCCTATCCTTTATCAAACCGCTATTGACAACCGGCAAACCATCCTCACCTACGACAATGAGTTCATCCTCACCGAAAATCCCGACGACCCATATGTCAAGAAAGAAGCATTCCTCAACAAAATGCAGGTGCGACGCGTAGATAACTTTCTGCAAGAGACGCCCCGCCCCCTTCCCAAATGCCTCATCGTAGGCGAACCGGAACAACTCATAAATACGGAAACCGAACTCAGCCTGCGTCTGCAAAGGCAAATCAGCGTATACCGTTCGGAACCTTATTTTCTCGAACTCGTACCGTTAGGCATAGACAAAGCCCGCTCTCTCGCCGTATTGCTGGAAAAAACAGGTATCACCCGCGAAGAAATGATAGCCATGGGGGACGGTTACAATGACCTCAGCATGATAAAATATGCCGGACTCGGCATAGCCATGGGAAATGCACAGGAACCTGTCAAAGCAGCGGCGGATTACATTGCTCCAAGCAATGACGAAGATGGAGTAGCCATAGCCGTAGAACAACACTTCCTACATGCTTTTTAGAACAGATAGCCCTAATTTACAAATATTTGTTATACCTTTGCCTTTCCAAAAAGAACTAATTATCAAACGTTATGGAACAACAACTGACCATTTACAACACCTTAGATAGAAAAAAGGAGTTATTCGTGCCTCTGCATGCTCCTCACGTGGGCATGTATGTTTGTGGACCGACCGTTTACGGAGATGCCCACTTGGGGCATGCACGTCCTGCCATTACTTTCGATTTGCTTTTCCGCTATCTCACACACATCGGCTATAAAGTACGTTATGTCCGCAACATCACCGATGTAGGACACTTAGAGCATGACGCAGACGATGGCGAAGATAAAATCGCGAAAAAAGCCCGTTTGGAGCAACTCGAACCCATGGAAGTGGCACAGTATTATATCAACCGTTACCACAAGGCAATGGAAGCGTTGAACGTGCTTTCTCCAAGCATCGAACCGCATGCATCGGGACACATCATCGAGCAGATAGAGCTGGTAAAAGAGATATTAAAGAACGGCTACGCTTACGAAAGCGAAGGCTCCATTTACTTTGATGTAGCCAAATACAACAAAGACCATCATTACGGCAAACTGTCCGGACGTAACCTGGATGATGTACTGAACACCACCCGCGAACTGGACGGCCAGGAAGAAAAGCATAATCCCGCTGACTTTGCATTGTGGAAGCGCGCCCAACCCGAACATATCATGCGCTGGCCAAGCCCGTGGAGTGACGGTTTCCCCGGCTGGCACGCCGAATGTACCGCAATGGGTAAGAAATATCTGGGTAAGCATTTCGATATCCACGGTGGCGGCATGGACCTCGTTTTCCCGCATCACGAATGTGAAATCGCACAATCCGTAGCATCACAGGGCGATGACATGGTACACTATTGGATGCATAACAATATGATAACCATCAACGGGCAGAAAATGGGTAAAAGCCTCGGCAACTTCATCACACTGGATGAATTCTTCACCGGTTCAAACAAGACGCTGGCACAGGCTTACAGTCCGATGACTATTCGTTTCTTTATCCTTCAGGCACACTACCGCAGTACGGTAGACTTCAGCAACGAAGCCCTGCAAGCAGCGGAAAAAGGCCTGACAAGACTTATGGATGCCGTACATGGGCTGGAAAAGATTACGCCGGGCAAGGCTTCTACGGTAGACGTAAAAACATTACGCGCCAAATGCTATGAAGCTATGAACGATGATTTGAACTCTCCGATTGTAATAGCCCATCTTTTTGACGGCGCCAGAATGATAAACAACATTATTGCAGGCAATGACACCATTACAGCCGAGGACTTGCAAGAGTTGAAAGAAACTTTCCACCTCTTCTGCTTCGACATATTGGGACTGAAAGAAGAGAACAACTCCAACGAAGAACGCGAAGCCGCCTTCGGTAAAGTAGTGGATATGCTGCTGGAAGAGCGCATAAAAGCCAAAGCCAACAAGGATTGGGCTACATCCGACAAAATCCGCGATGAACTGACCGCATTAGGTTTTGCCATCAAAGACACCAAAGACGGATGTGAATGGAAGCTGAACAAATAAAAATCTAAAAGACGAATCCGAAGCCGGCGTACCAGCCGAGCTTCTTCGTCTGATTAGACCAATTCAACTCTATTTCCAACGGTCCCAAAAAACTATTATACATATAGCCGATGGCCGTTCCTACCAAGTCGTAAGAGTGGGAATCCTCAAATAACTCATGCAACTTATCGGAGCTGCGTCCGTAGTTTCCCGTCACCGATACATACTGATTCTTAAATATCCGCTGACGAAGCTTCAAACCGGCAACAATCAATGAACCGGAAGCCAACTCCGCACGGTTAATCCCTACAAAAGGTATTTGTTGGGGCATATAACGTCCGGCAATATTTCCACCCAACATATTAGTAACAGCAAAAGAATAGTTATCACCTCCGGTAAGAATACGCCCGTCAATAGACGGAATAATCGTAAAATTCTTTAACGGAGTGAAACACCCTTGCCAATGCGCCGAGAAGGCCGAAATAGGGCTGTTATCTTCGTATTGAAACAGATTATCCGTATACAGATGATACATTACGGACCATGACAAACCTTTGGTGGGTACACTTCTCCCATTCAGATTATTATACAACAGCCCGGCAAAATAGGTAAACAGCGACTTATTTCCAAACATAAGTGCATCCACCGGCTCCAACGACAGCAAATCATGGTAGTTGTAGTGCTCGAAATTAAGACCTGCACTCACTTGAATCTTATTCCAATCCTTTGCGACTCCGGCGGTAAGCTGCTGATGGGTAAAAGTCAAATCAAGTGTACGCTTTCCCTCATTATAAATATTAATATCCTTGTAATCAAACCGGTAATTAACTCCCGTCTGCCAGCCTTTACTCCACTGATAATTATAACCGATTCTTGCCATCGTCCGTTTTCCTAAACGGGCGGTAAGGCTCACTTGCGATTCTTTTTGTTTTCCCAGATAAATATCCGTATTCGCCTGCAAGGCTGCCAGCTCTTCCGTATCAAAACGGATACCGACATTCAGCTTGTTTTCCCGTATGGCAGGAGCGGCTATCTGTGGATCAACGGGAATAGTCTTGCTCTTTTCCGCGTCAGGGATAGGAAAAGGTCCCGGGCGACGGGGCTGATAATCTTTTCTTAGCCCCATCTTCTTTTTTAATGTAAGCAGTTTATCCCAATCGGCCATAGCCGCCTGTTCTCCACGCACTATCAAGGTATCAATCGCTTCTTTGGTGAAACTTGCCGCAGAATAGCCCGATACATCCACTTTAATATGTAAATCGGTCTTGCGAAGATTCTCTTGATATTTTTTCTCTCCCTGCAGATTAATGATTTGCCCGAATATATCTTTCACCGATTTCAGTTGCCCGGCATCCAGCAAAGGACTTTGTACATCCACTCCGATAATAATATCAGCCCCCATCTGCAAGGCCACATCTACCGGATAATTATTCACCATACCTCCATCTACCAAGACCCTGCCATTCAGATTGACAGGTGCAAATACCCCGGGTATCGACATACTGGAGCGCATGGCCGTAGCCAACACACCTCTGTGAAACACAACCTCGCTCCCATCCACCAGATTTTCGGAGACACATGCGAACGGAATAGGCAGCCGGCTAAAGTTTACAGAATCCTGATAACCCTCTGTCAATACCGAAAACAACTGTGCAATATTCTTTCCCTTAATAATTCCCGCATCCGAAATGTCCGCCGACTTCAACGTAAAAGGAATAGACAGCACATAACGCTCCGACCGCAAACGATCGTCGAGCAATACATCTTTAGGATTGGGAGCGTCCGACAAAACGAACTTCCAGTTCTGCGCATTCACCATACTGTCCAGTTGCTCCGGAGTATACCCTATGGCATATAAGCCTCCAACAATAGCCCCCATACTGGTGCCCACCACATAATCTATCGGAATACCCGCTTTCTCTATCACTTTCAAGGCACCGATATGAGCCGTACCCTTCGCTCCGCCTCCACTCAGCACAACGGCAACTTTCGGACGCTCTTGCGCCATAAGCAATAACGGAAGCAACAGCAACCAGCCCAATAACCTATATTTCATCTTCGTATGGATTTACATGAGTAAGAGAAAATAAAACAACTTATTCTTCCGATAGTTCACTGCCGGTAAAAGGAGTCACCGCCGGTTCACACAAAAAAAGAAAGGTCCTTCTTCACAGAAAAACCTTTCTTCCCTACAAAAGGATGTATAACAAAATACTTTGCAACAACCTTTCACAACAGTTATTTCTATTTATCGTATGGTATTATGTCAGATAAGATACGCTCTCTATACCAGGGGTCATCAATCTCTTTCAAGACTTTCCCCATTTCCGCACACAACTCGTTTACTACTTCTTTATTCTCCTCTAGCGGAAGATTATTCATTTGATAGGGGTCTTTCTCGTCATCGAACAACAAACTCTTTACAAGCTTGCGATTATCACGGTCTATATAAAGCGCCAGCGTGTAACGGGCCGATTTAAAGCCGCGCGATGAAGGGAAATAAGAACGAACTTTACCGTCCGCATCTTTCTTTCCGTCCAGGTTCTGAATATAAAGAGCGCCCGTAGGACGTACAATATCAGCTTTTTCATTGAAGAACAGCGGAGCATAATTACGTCCCTGCACATCCGTAGGAATGGAATCGGACAGACCTGCCAATCCCAATAAAGTAGGCATGATATCCGGAGAGGAAAGCATCAAGTCATCCAAACGGGGCTTAATCTTATCAGGGAAACGAACGATGAACGGTACGTTCATGGACTCGGAGAACGGGGAATTCTTCGGGTCATCCGTATGCTGGCTGCACATTGTTTCGCCGTGATCGGAAGAAAAGACTACAATTGTATTTTTGTCCAGTCCCAATTCCTTCAAAGCATCGAGTATCTGTCCGAAAGCGCGGTCTACACCCGTAACTGAAGCAAAATAATAACGTGCGCTTTCCGCTTTCTTCATTGTAGGGTCAGCATTAGGACGAATCAATAAGCTATCCAATGGCCGGTCCTTATATAAATTGAAGTCCTGCTCCATGCAGTCGTCCAATGAGCGATAAGGGCTATGTGGCGGATTCATACCTACCATTATAAAGAACGGTTTCTTCGGGTCGCGTACATTTCCCTCATTCTTCAGATAAGAAACAACCTTACCCGACTCATGCAGCGGAGACCATTCACGCGGATCATGCCGTTTACCGTCTGTGTCCCAATAATGCGGATTCTTATGCTCATCGAATGTTCCGTAAGCGTACCAATAGTTAAATCCATGACGACGGTCTTTCGGCGTATAAGCGTCCCATGCGGGTACACGGTCTTCTACGTATTTTCCCGGACGCTGGGGGTCATTGGGAGTCGGGAAGTCAGCATGCAGTTTACCGAAATAGGCACAGTCATATCCCGCATTACTGAATACATCGCTTACACAGTCTACATCCTCGCGCAATGAGCTGATAGGACGGTCCGAATTACAGTTCAAAGGGATACCGCTCTTGTTAGGATACATTCCCGTCAGCAATGAACCCCGATGAGGGCTGCTCAACGGACAGTTGCTCATGGCAGAAGTCAGTACCAAAGACTCTCTCGCAAAATCATTCAGACGAGGGGTATGCACCGGGTCATTCCGGAAGTTCACTTTCTCCCGAAAACCTTCCTGTCCCCAAAATTCCATCGCCTGATTACGGTACTGGTCAGGAAAGACATAAATAACGTTCGGTTGTCGGGCCTGTTCCGCCTGCGGAGCTTTACAACCCTGCAAGGCGAACAAGCCTAAACCACCTAACAATATATTCAATTGATTTCTCATTTCTCCAAGTCTCTTTTACGCATCAAAGCTTCCAAGAAATAATAATCGGCATAGTTCAGAGGAACATCTATTTCCGCGCCGTGAGGAATACTGCCTACCGAATGCATCAGGATAAAGTTGCCGTTAGTTCCTACCTCCGCACGATAGGCCGGAGAAGCGAGACTTTCCATAATTCGGTCTGCTGTTTCCTTATAACCCTTATTAGGAATATACGTACTCAATTCGTAAAGCGCAGAAGCCGTACATGCTGCGGCAGAAGCATCACGAGGCTCGTTCGGAATGTTGGGAGCATCGTAATCCCAATAAGGAACCAAATCCTCCGGAAGATTCTTGTTATTGAAGATAAAGTTATAAACTTTTTCAGCGTGATCCAAATATTTGGAATCGTGAGTGTAACGATAGCACATTGTATAACCGTATAAAGCCCATGCCTGTCCGCGAGCCCAAGACGATTCATCAGCATAGCCTTGCGCCGTCTGTTTCTTGCGAACCTCACCGGTTGCGGGATCATAATCTACTACGTGATAGCAACTGTTGTCGTCCCTGAAATGGTTAGCCATGGTAGTATCGGCATGTTTCACGGCTATATTATAGAAAGTAGAGTCACCCGACAGCTTGGTAGCTTCGAACAACAACTCCAAGTTCATCATATTGTCGATGATTACCGGACATTTCCAACCGCGTTCTGCCTGCCAGCCTTTGTCGGCATCCCAAGATTGAATAACGCCTGCACCCGGACGGAAGCGGGTAGACAATGATTTGGCAGTCTGAATAATTACAGGTTTGTATTCCTCTTTATTGGCAAAACGGTATCCGTTCAGATAACTGGAACCGATCATAAAGCCTACATCATGATGCCAGGTCAGATATTGTACGGAATCCAAGGCTTCCGTATACTTTTCCGCCAACGGCAACCACTTGTCGTCACCGGTCAACTCGTATGTATACCAAATATTACCGGGAAAGAAGCCGGAGCACCAGTCATCAATGGGAACATAATGAATGCTACCATCCTTATTAATGGTACGCGGATTAAGAATTTTACCTGATTTCTCGATAATGTCCGTCTGAAGCATTTCCTGTGCCACTGCATTATCAATATTCTCCTGGATGAAGTCATTTGCAGGCTGCTTTTGTCCTGTACAACCTGCCAAAACAAGAAGGGAAATACCCAATGTAGTAAGAGCTGTTTTCATAATAAAGGATTTATTTATTAATTGTTGTCGTTTTTTCGATGGCAAATGTAGCGCGGTTATACGGAAATGACCCACCTAAATCATCCAATTAAAAGCTAAAATTGTTACATTTGCATCGGAAAGCATCTGTTTTTCTTTTGCTGTCCGTGAATCATTGAATCACCAATCATTAAATCCCTAAATTCCATGACTCCACAAGAGTTTTTCAAAAAAGATCTTTTTGCCGGTAAAACCGGTGTAGAACTGATAGAAATAAAAGCAGGATATAGCAAAGCGCGTCTGGTAATTACGGAAGAACATCTCAATGCCGGACACCGCACCCAAGGCGGAGCGCTCTTTACGTTAGCCGATCTCGCTTTGGCCGCAGCCGCCAACTCTCACGGCGTACTGTCCTTTTCACTGTCTTCCAATATCACTTTCCTGCGCGGCAGCGGTGTAGGCGACACATTGTACGCCGAAGCCCGTGAACGATACGTCGGACGCACTACCGGATATTATCAGATTGACGTTACCAACCAGAAAGGAGAACTGATAGCCACATTCGAGTCCAGCGTTTTCAGAAAGGGGGACGCATTGCCCTTTACTTTGTAACCACGGAAGTCATCGGATAACGATTGCCTCTTACACTTTTGAGAAACGCTTTTGCCGAACCGAAGTTCAAATACATATCCAAGCGTATGGGAAGGTGGTTTTTATCGTCTGAAACGAAGAAAGTAATCACTTCCTTCTCTTTTCCCTTTTTGTATTCCACAAAAGAAAATACAAGACAACGGTAGATTGTATCGTTGTTTGCCTCTATTTCTTCCTTTCCGCGGTAAATCAGAGTCTGTTCTTCCACCCTGCGTCCCGTTGCCATAGGGAAAAGTATCTTCTCGCCTATCTTATAGTCTTTGGGATCGTAAGAGCGGGCTTGCGCCAGAATACTCAGCATATCAAAAATACAACGGCTGTCACTGTATTCCATTTCCTGCGGTTCACGCACAGGATTATGCCAGGTACGTCTCTGCTTCACGGTAGACACACCGTCATTATACGAGAACCACGCCTCGTCTACCGTATAGCGTTTTCCCTCCTCGGCTGCCTTACGAAAATAGAGCGGTTCGAGTTTATCGCTGACATAGCAGGTCAGTGTATCACGCATCTTAAAGAAGAAATCCGTTTTCTTACTGCCCACAGAAAGAAGATTGAAACGATAGGCAGGACGGGAACGGTAAGTGGTAGCATTCGTTGTCAGACTCGCCAGCCCTACTTTCTTCCAGATAAATTTCCAGTTGAAATACAAATCATACATTACATGTTCCCCCGATTGGAACGCCTCATTCTTAGCCACACATTGAGCCTGCACAGGCATCATGCCGCCCAGACACAGAAGTCCCGCCAGCAAGAGCAATCCCGCGATTCGTTGTTTTTTAGTAACTATATCCCCTACCGCTGTTGCGATTGCTGTTGTTACGGTTGTTCCGGCTATTTTTCTTTTTCTTGTCTTCATCTGGTTTTTGTTTTTTCAGTTCATCCGGCTTTTGCTTATCCAACGGCTTTTCTTTCACGTTCCAATCCTGAATCAAATCAAAGTTGGCCTTAAATTCCAGTACTTGCGGATAATAATAAACCATTTCAGGCTGGCGTTTGGTGGCATAATCACCTGTATCCCATACACCATTCCCATTTGTATCGTTAATGAGCCGGGCCCCATATTTACCCGGATTCAAATAATAAAAATCAGCTTTCCCTTCCACGACCGGCACAGTTCGTACCACCTTGTCTTGGGCGTCCAGCAGTTCTACGAATGCCAAAGAATCGGCTCCGGTAATATTGAAGAATATCTGCCCGTACTCTTCCAGTTTTTTCACCGTGAACTCTTTCTTCACTTTATCGGTAAACAAGCCATATAATCCGTGAAAAGCGGTCGAGTCTACTTCAAAGGCGTAACTTTCACCCGGTTTCCAGTCCGCATACAGATTGTAGCGTTTCAAATCCAGCGAATCCCGCATGAAATCAAACGGCACATCCTGCCATAACGTATCCACCTTCTGCCTTACATGCAAGGCGGTGTCACTAAAGCTGGCTATCGGTTCCGTAAAGCTCAATGTGATATAATCGTACACATCCATTGCCGAAGGCGCATATACATCCATTGCCAGAAACGGGGTCGGTTCCGGTTCTTCCTCACCTTTTTTCCTTCTTTTCTTCTTCTCTTTCTCGGCCTTTTCCTTCTCTTCCTGTTTCTTATCCTGCAGTTTCTTCCAACTTACCTTCGATACCATTCTCAAGGTATCTGTCCGGGGAACCAGCTGATTCAAAGTATCCGTGTACAAATAAGTCAGGCTCATCCGCAACGTATCTTGCTGATAAAGCAAAGAATCCTTTATCCAATAATGAATCGTATCATTCCGTCCGGTGGTCTGCTCAATGACAAAAGCATCCTTTTCATCGAAATTCAGCCCTTTCATCAGAGGCAGGCTATCGGCCGGAGCCGTAAAATAGAAAGAGAACTTCTCCGGAGTCAGGCGTTCTGTTTTCATAAGGCGCTGCGAGAAAGTCTTTTCTTTGAAGCTGCGCAACAACACATCATCCGGCAAGAAATGAGTATATCTTCTCTCTACAATCGTGTCTATGGTCAAAGAGTCTCTCCAGAGAGTATCCTGGCGCGTACGTTCTTCCATGGAAGGGATAATGATGGAATCATTAAAAGCTATGGTTTCCGTAGGCTGGGAGAACTTGAAATTCTGGTCGGCATCCATTAAAGCATAAATACGGTATTTACCCGGAGCAACTCCACGGATAGAAAATCTTCCGCGGCTATCCGTACGACCTACACGATCGAAAGGCAACGTCGTGAAAGCCGAATCGGCCAGATTGGCATGCAAGCCGACCAGCACACCTTTTACCGGTTCCAGATTCGACGCGTCAAGCAACGTGCCGGCAATAGCCATCGAATCGAGCTCCGCACCGGTAGAAAACGTATAAGTAAAGCTCTCCATCGGATTTCCTTCATTATTATCCTGGATAGCATCGGCAAAGTCGATAGTATATGTGGTATTAGCCTTCAGCGTATCTTGCAGGTTGACCACTACCCTCTTGCCGTTCGCCTTTATTTCCGGCTGCTGCACCTGAGGCGGTGAAATAACAACTTTCTCATTCGCTTTCTCCAACTTGATAAACTCGTCAAACTCAATGGATATTTTACTTTTCTTATTATGGAGAGCGCCCGGCAATGGAGAACTCGTGACAAAACGAGGCGGCTCTTCGTCAATCGAGCCACCTTCCAGGCGGCCCACACTGGCACAAGAATATAAAACAGCCGCACTTATGACTGCCCCCAGCAACCGGCGTACAAACGGTTTCATTGTATTATGATGCTTGTAATCTAACATGATGCAAAAATAAAGGTTATCCCGCAATTAGCAGTATGCTTTACAGTATTTTAATCAAAAAACAAGTATTTCTCCCGAGTATATATAAAACATAGTTAAAAAACAGGGATATTCACACCTTATATACAGAGAAAAGAATAATTTTGCGACCGAAAACTAAACAAGAGTATTCAGTTTTCACCGCTATCCTTTTTCTTCTATGATTTACACACAAAAGCTTCAGATTAACTAGAACAAAATTATACAGAGAATAAAAGAGTATGAAGAGTAGATTAGTATTATTGGCATGTTGCCTGGCACTGCTCAGCAGTTGTGGACAAGGTGACAAAAGCACGGGCAAAGCACCCGAATTTGCAGTGATTGCAGTAGAAACTACCACTGCTAACTTGACAAACAGTTATCCGGCTACTATTAAAGGTAAACAAGACGTGGAAATTCGCCCGATGGTGAGTGGTTTTATCACTAAATTGCATGTGGACGAAGGTTCCGTCGTTCGTAAAGGACAAGTATTGTTCAGTATCGACCCTGTGCAGTACCAAGCTGCTGTAAACTCTGCCAAAGCCGCGGTTGAAACCGCAAAAGCCGCTGTAAACACACAAGAACTTACAGTAAACAACAAGCGTACGCTGAATCAAAAGAATATCATCAGCGATTACGACTTGCAAATGGCCGAAAACCAATTAGCACAAACCAAAGCGCAACTGGCGCAGGCGGAAGCACAACTGGTTAATGCCAAGAACAACCTGTCATATACCAGCGTAACAAGTCCCAGCGACGGTATCGTAGGTACCATCCCCTACCGTGTAGGTAGCTTGGTAAGCCCCTCCATGGCCACTCCGCTGACTACGGTTGCCGATATCTCCGAAATGTTCGCTTACTTCTCTATGACCGAAAGACAACTCCTATCGCTGATACGCGAGGGTGGCAGCATCAAGGAAATCCTGGCAAAAATGCCTCAGGTACAGTTGCAGCTGATTGACGGAACCATGTATGCCGACAGCGGACGCGTAGAAACCATCAGCGGTGTTATCGACCAAACCACAGGAGCGGTGAACATGCGCGCCCTTTTCCCCAACAAGCACAACATTCTGCGTAGCGGAGGTACGGGAAACGTGGTATTCCCCAACCCGATGGAGAACGTGATTATGATTCCTCAATCGGCTACCACGGAGATACAGGACAAGAAGTTCGTATTCGTCGCACAGCCGGACAATACGCTGAAAAATACCGAGATTCAGGTATTCAGCCTGAATGACGGCAAGTACTTCTATGTTACCGGCGGTTTAAAAGCGGGTGATAAAATCGTGATAGAAGGTGTACAGAACCTCAAAGACGGACAAAGCATCACTCCTATCACTCCCGAAGAGAAAGAGGCCGAATATCAGAAAGCCCTCAAAGACCAGAAAGAAGGTAATATCCAAACTGCGTTCAATTAACGTTTAACGCCCCTAATCACTAAATAACATGAAATTAGATAGATTTATTAATCGTCCGGTGCTATCTACGGTAATCTCTATCCTGATAGTAATCCTGGGAGTTATCGGTTTGGCGACACTGCCTATCACCCAATATCCGGACATTGCACCTCCAACGGTATCGGTACGCGCTACCTATACCGGTGCCAACGCCCAAACGGTGTTGAATTCTGTCATTGCTCCGTTGGAAGACCAAATCAACGGTGTGGAGAACATGATGTACATGACCTCCAATGCTTCCAATAACGGTTCCGCCGATATTTCCATTTATTTCAAGCAGGGTACCGACCCGGATATGGCAGCCGTTAACGTACAGAACCGTGTCTCTATGGCTCAGGGTCTGCTGCCGGCCGAAGTAACCAAAGTCGGTGTAACCACGCAAAAGCGACAGACCTCAATGTTGATGGTATTCTCCATCTACGATGAGAAAGACCAGTACGACATCGAATTCCTTGAAAACTACGCCAACATCAACCTTATTCCGGAAGTAAAACGCGTAAACGGTGTAGGTGACGCTACGGTGCTCGGTCAGGACTACTCCATGCGTATCTGGCTGAAACCGGATGTAATGGCACAGTACAAGCTGATACCTAATGACATAGCCGGTGCATTGGCCGAGCAGAACATTGAAGCCGCTCCCGGTCAGTTCGGTGAACGCGGAAACCAGAGTTTCCAATACACAATCCGTTATAAAGGCCGTCTCCAACAACCGGAGGAATTTGAGAACATCGTTATCAAAGCCCTTGAAAACGGTGAAGTACTTCGTATGAAAGACATCGCCGACATCGAACTCGGACGTCTGTCATACAACTTCAACAATAAGGTAAACGGCCACAAGGCTGTATCTTGTATCGTATACCAGATGGCCGGGACCAATGCCACACAGACCATCAGTGACTTGGAAAAAGTACTTGACGAGGCTTCCGAAACGTTGCCTTCCGGTTTGAAAATCAATATCGCGCAAAGCGCCAATGACTTCTTGTTCGCTTCTATCCACGAAGTTATCAAGACCTTAATCGAGGCGTTTATCCTTGTGTTCATCGTAGTATATATCTTCTTACAGGATATGCGTTCTACGTTGATTCCCGCCATCGCCATTCCGGTAGCGTTGATCGCGACGTTCTTCGTGCTGAAACTGATCGGATTCAGTATCAACCTGCTGACCCTTTCGGCCATGGTGCTTGCCATCGCGATTGTGGTGGACGATGCCATAGTCGTCGTCGAGGGTGTCCATGCCAAGCTCGACCAGGGATATAAATCGGCAAGGACGGCATCTATCGACGCCATGAGTGAATTGGGCGGCGCCATCATCTCCATTACGTTAGTGATGATGTCTGTGTTCGTGCCGGTAAGCTTCATGGGCGGTACCGCAGGTACGTTCTATCGCCAATTCGGTCTGACAATGGCCATCGCCATCGGTTTCTCCGCACTGAACGCCTTGACGTTGAGTCCGGCTTTGTGCGCCATCTTCCTGAAACCGCATAACAGTGATGCCGGCATAAAAGAGCGGATAGGCGTTGCCACGAAAGAGGCCCGTAAAATCATGGTGGCCCGCTATGCCGATTCCATCGGTAAAATGATGCGACCCGGTCTGACACTGCTCTTTACCGCAATTGCCATTTTAGGTATGATTTTCGGCTTGTTCAGCTTCGAGAATCATCCCGTACTTTGCCTGGTCATGATTGTAATCAGCGTATTGGCACTGGCCGGTATGACGACAGACAAGTTCAAACACTCTTTCAATGCATCTTACGACTCCATTCTGGGTAAATATAAGAAACAGGTACTTCGCTTCATCCAGAAGAAATGGCTGTCCGGCGGCATCGTCGCAGGTTCCATTGTACTGTTGATAGTCTTTATGAACATCACGCCCACAGGTATGGTGCCCAATGAAGACACCGGTACCATCATGGGTGTAGTGACACTTCCTCCGGGTACTTCGCAAGAACGTGCCATGGAAATATTAGACCGTGTAGACAGCCTTGTGGCGGCCGACCCTGCCGTACAGTCGCGTACGGTAATTTCCGGTTTCAGTTTCATCGGCGGCCAGGGACCTTCTTACGGTTCGCTCATTATCAAGCTGAAGAACTGGGAAGAACGTTCCACGATGCAGAATTCAACGGTGGTTTACGCCACGCTTTTCATGCGTGCGCAAAAAATCATCAAGGAAGCGCAGGTATTGTTCTTTGCTCCGCCTATGATTCCGGGTTACTCCGCATCCAGCGATATCGAATTGAACATGCAGGATAAAACCGGCGGTGACCTTAGTCACTTCTTCGATGTGGTGAACAACTATACCGCCGCTTTGGAAGCACGTCCGGAAATCAACTCCGCAAAGACCAGTTTCAACCCCAACTTCCCGCAGTATATGCTGGATATCGATGCGGCCGCCTGTAAGAAAGCAGGTCTCAGCCCGAGTGATATCCTCAGTACCATGCAGGGATATTTCGGCGGTCTGTATGCTTCCAACTTCAACAGCTTCGGTAAGATGTACCGTGTCATGATTCAAGCCGAACCGGACGCAACCAAGAACCTGGAATCGCTCTCCAGCATCAAGGTGCGCAACGGTAACGAGATGGCTCCTATCACTCAGTTCGTATCTATCAAGAAGGTATACGGCCCGGATATCATCAGCCGTTTCAACCTTTACACATCCATGAAGGTGATGGTGGCTCCCGCCAGCGGTTACACATCCGGTCAGGCATTGGCTGCCATCGCGGAGGTTGCCAAAGAAAATCTGCCGACAGGTTTTGCTTACGAGCTCGGCGGTATGGCGCGTGAAGAGGCTGAAACCAGCGGCAGCACCACAGGCTTGATTTTCATACTCTGCTTCGTATTCGTCTACCTGTTGTTGAGCGCGCAATATGAAAGTTACATCCTTCCGCTCTCCGTACTGCTCTCCGTGCCGTTCGGTTTGCTGGGTAGCTTCCTGTTTGTCAGCGGTATAGGTTCCTTAGGCAACATACCTGCACTGAAAATGATTCTGGGTACCATGTCCAACGACATCTACATGCAGATTGCCCTCATCATGTTGATGGGTCTGTTGGCCAAGAACGCCATTCTGATTGTAGAGTTTGCCCTCGACCGCCGCAGGATGGGTATGAGTATCACATGGGCTGCCGTACTGGGTGCCGCCGCCCGTTTGCGTCCTATCCTGATGACATCTCTGGCTATGATTGTCGGTTTGCTTCCGCTGATGTTTGCTTCCGGCGCAGGCGCCAACGGTAACCGTACATTGGGAACTTCGGCCATCGGCGGTATGTTAATCGGTATGATATTGCAGATATTCATCGTACCCGCTCTGTTCGTTGCCTTCCAATACCTGCAAGAAAAGGTGAAACCGATGGAATGGGAAGATGTGGATAACTCGGATGCAGAACCTGAGATTGAACAATACACTAAATAAATGCAGAATGAAGAATGATGAATGAAGAATTTTGGCTGCGACAAGCACGCTGCAAGGTAATTCTTCATTCTTCATTAAAAAAAACGATTATGAAGAAAGAAATAATAACTCTGATGTGCGCAACTGCTTTATTGAGCAGCTGCCATATCTACAAATCATACGACAGACCCGAAGATATTACTGTGGAAGGTCTGTATCGCGACACCGTCGCCGGTGGCGATACGCTTGCCGCAGATACCGCCAATTTCGGTAATCTACCCTGGAAGGAAGTGTTTACAGACGCCCGGTTGCAGGCGCTTATCGAACAGGCGTTAATCAACAATCCCGACTTGCGCAGTGCGGCACTGACCGTAAAACAGGCTCAGGCTGCATTGATGTCCGCACGTTTGGCTTATGCTCCGATGCTGTCTCTCTCTCCGCAAGGAACGGTCAGCAGCTGGGATAAGGGTAAGGCTACACAAACCTATTCGCTTCCGGTTACGGCAAGCTGGCAGATAGACCTGTTCGGCCAGTTATTGAATCCCAAGCGCAAGGCGCAGGTTTCCCTGAAACAGACGCAGTTCTATGAGCAAGCCGTACAGACGCAGGTGATTGCCAACGTAGCCAACATGTACTATACATTGCTGATGCTCGACCGCCAGCTGCAAATCAGCGAAGCGACTTGTGACATTCTGAAACGTAACCTCGAAACCGTAGAAGCAATGAAAGAGGCCGCTATGGCAAACAGCGCGGCCGTAGAGCAAAGCCGTACCGCCTATGCGCAAGTACTGGCTTCCCTGCCCGATATACGCCAAAGCATTCGCGAAACGGAGAACGCACTATGCCTGATGCTGAACCAACCGGCGCAAAGCATTGCACGCGGCGCATTGGAGGAACAACAACTGCCGTCTGAATTTTCCACAGGCATTCCCTTGCAACTGTTGTCCAACCGCCCTGATGTGAAGGCCGCCGAAATGTCGTTGGCCGCAAGCTATTACGACACCAACAGCGCACGCGCCGCATTTTATCCGCAGATTACTTTAAGCGGTTCCGCCGGCTGGACCAACAGTGCCGGTTCCGCCATCGTCAATCCGGGCAAGCTGCTGGCATCCGCCATCGGTTCGCTGACGCAGCCTTTATTCTACCGCGGCGCCAACATCGCCCGTCTGAAACAGGCCAAAGCACAGGAAGAACAAGCTAAAATCCAGTTCCAAACCACACTGCTCCAAGCCGGAAATGAGGTAAGCAACGCCTTGTATCAATACCAGATGACTTCGGATAAAGCGGTTTCACGCGAAATTCAAGTGAATTCTGCCCGTAAAGCTGCGGAAGATACAAAAGAATTGTTTAACTTAGGCACGTCAACCTATTTGGAAGTCTTGTCCGCCGAGCAGTCCTACCTCAGCGCGCAGCTTTCGGAAGTGGCCGACACCTTCGACCGCATGCAGTCTGTAATCAGCCTGTATCAAGCGTTGGGCGGAGGGAGAGAATAATATCAGTTATGAGTTATGGGTTATAAGTTATTCTTGACGGATCATCTCCCATAACTCATAGCTAATAACTCATAACTTATAACTTATAACTCATAACTAATTACTTATGATTAGTCCATTAGCATCTGTAGATTCTACCGCAAAAATCGGTAAGAATGTAACCATTCAGCCTTTCGCTTACATCGAAGGAGATGTGGAAATCGGTGATGACTGCGTGATTATGTCAAATGCAAGTATCCTCAAGGGTACTCGCTTAGGTAAAGGAAATAAGGTACATCATGGCGCCGTACTGGGTAGTGAACCGCAAGATTTTCATTACACAGGCGAAGCAAGCCGGTTGATTATCGGTGACAACAACGACATTCGTGAAAATGTGGTTATCAGTCGTGCCACGCACGAAAGCGGATGCACGCGCATTGGCGATAATAACTATCTAATGGACGGTGTTCACCTCTGCCACGACGTGCAAATAGGCAATCACTGCGTACTGGGAATTAAAAGCACGGTGGCAGGCGACTGCCGCATAGACGACTGTACAATCCTGAGCAGTAACGTTATCCTGCATCAGAATTGCCACATCGGCAGTTGGGTATTGATTCAGGCAGGTTGCCGCATCTCGAAAGACGTACCGCCTTATGTTATTATGAACGGTAATCCGGCAGAATATCACGGTATCAATGCGGTGGTACTCCAACACAAGCATCAGGTTACCGAGCGTATCCTGCGCCATATCGTAAATGCGTACCGCCTGGTATATCAGGGAAACTTCAGCATACAGGACGCTTTGCAGAAAATCGAGGATCAGGTTCCGATGAGCGATGAAATACATAACATCATCAACTTTATCCGCGACTCGAAAGGTATTGTAAAGTAGCCTCCGGTACATAAGGAAAGAACATACAGAGTGTAGCGAACGCCGTTCCCCGGCGAATTCGCTACACTCTTTTTTTATTGGGATACGACCGGGTAAAAGTATATTTCCCCATATCGCAAAGTACTTATGGCTGCTACGCAATCTTAGAATAAAAGTTTCATTTATAAAAACCAAAGCTTTATTCTTATAAACCAAAGTCTAATTTATAAGAATAAAAGCTTTGTTTTAAGATTGCATGGCATCGGAACGGACTTTCCATCCCGGTACGGCAGGTTCTTAACAGGGAAAGCGGCAATTGCCACCTTATACTTTATTCGAAGCGTAACGCTCCGAAAAATTCCGGACAGTGGAAGTTCGGCTTTTCCAAATCAATGGGATTCCATGACAGAAAATGGGGAGTTTGCAACTTATCACCGCATTTATAGAAATTGGCACGGATAGTCTTACCGTCCAATGAGGTAATGTTATGCATAAAGAAAGCGGAATAAGGTATTACCAAGGCCACCTCCCAGCTACATTCTCCTACCCGTTCCTCAAAATCCTCACGCCCCAAGGAAGACCAACGTTGCACTTTATCAAGAATTTCCTGCGACGCATGCCGGCGATCGGAGCGTCCGGCTCCCGCGCCGATAAGCAGCCGCCCCGCACAGTTACATTCCATATTGTAATATACTCCGTCTCCGGCAGGAATGGAGAAGAACTCCACACAAGCATCTTCCCAGACCGGTCCGTTGTCTTTGCCCGCTACCGCGCGTACGCTGGCCTCTTTCACTTTATAGTGAATCAGGATAGCATTGTCCGTATGGGCAATACGGAATTTAACGTCCGGGCAATATGGATATGCCGCCCAGTTCACCGTACTAATCGGCTGAAAAGCCACTTTTTCTTCATCCAACAGAGCAGGCACCGCTTCTACCGGTATATTTGCCATACTCACTTTCTTGACATCCAGTTCTTTCATTGTCTTATTTTTGGGAGTTAACGCGAATAAGGGCAAGACACAGCAGCCCATCATCGCCGCCATTATATACCTCTTTAAATGCATGAAGCTATGAATTTCTGCATTTCCGGAGTATGTTCCTCTACGCTTTGAAGCAGTTTGAATTGCGCCTTCGTGCGTACCAGGTTATGTTCCGGATATTGAATCTTATAATATGTATCGCCGTTGATATAATCGGCAAGAAAGCGTACGCACTGCATATAGGGGAACAGGGCGGCCGCATAGGGCAGGTTCTCTATTTCTATCGGCAGCAGGAAAGATTTGGCCGACTCCAGATAACCTTTTGTGAACGCCTTGAATATTTCCATATCGAAGTTCACATTCGCGAGGTCTTTGTCATCTTCCAGCCCTGTATTGGCTCCCGAACGCAGGAAATCGCCAAAGTCGGAAAAGACAAAGCTGGGCATTACGGTATCGAGGTCGATGACGCAAAGGACATTGCCGTTTTCATCAAACATCATATTATTGACTTTCGTATCGCAATGGCAAACGCGCTTGGGCAGCTTACCTTCGCGATGCAGGCGTTCCGCCTTGCACATTTCATCGGCACGACGCTCTATCTCATCCAGAAAATACCGTACTTCCTTTACACGTCCGGCAGCGTCGGCCGCCACGGCATCGCGAAGTTGTTTCAGGCGGAATTCCATATTATGGAAATCGGGAATCGTCTCGCCCAGCTCATCGGGAATATCGGCAAGCATGGCCTGGAAATTGCCGAAAGCTACGCCTGCATAATACGAATATTCGGGGTCGACCGTTTCGTATGTCCTGGCATTGGGAATAAACGCCATGACACGCCAATAATTCTCTCCGTCATGCCAATAAGTTTTTCCGGTATCGGCAGGAAGGAAACGCAACACTTTACGTTCAATGTCCTTCTCGCCTTTCTCTTCCAGTTTCTTACGGATATGAGTGGTTACGGCATCGATATTGGCCTGCAACATTTCCACATTTTGGAAGATGGCATGATTGATACGCTGCAATACGTAATCGGGGGCATCGGTTCCGAGCGTGCTTACTTTATAGGTGTCATTAATAAGGCCGGCCCCTAAAGGCTTGATTTCTTGAACTGTACCCTGCAATTGAAAATGAGATACGATAGATAAAAGGTCTTTCATGATAATAAATAGATTAATTTATGATACAAATATACGTTCTTTGCCACATATAATAAGTTTATTATTGTTCGATGAACATCCAAAAATATACATTTAAGCAGACATAACCGCAAAATCCAAATAATAAATGAGAATCTTTGTATAAAATATTCTTATATTTGTGACTGAAACCTTAAAAACAACTCAACGTGCAGAAGCTTATCATCAGATTATTCTTCATTTTAGCGAGCGCGGCTTTCGCAAATGTACATGGGCAGAACATCACCTTCAATCATCTTACCACCGACGACGGACTATCGCAGTTCTCTGTAAACAGCCTGTATGTCGATGAAAACGGAATTTTATGGATTGGTACGCGCGAAGGGTTGAACCGCTACAACGGAGAAGATATAAAAACCTACAAGCTACGGAAGAATGACCCCAACAGCCTTTTCTGTAATACGGTATCGCGCATTGTAGGCAATCACAACGAAAGAATCTATCTGCTCTGCACCGAGGGAGTGGCCGAATTCAACCTTTCCACCCAGAAATTCACAACCTTGCTGCAAGGTAATATCAGCAGCATTTACTACAATAACGGCCTTTTCATCGGTAAGAAAAATGAAGTCTACCGCTATAACGAGGAGACGGGCAATTTCGACCTTTACTATCAATTGCCCGGCGAAAACCTGGAAATCATTTGCATGCACATCTATAAAGGTTACTTATGGATGGGCACTACCACCAACGGCGTGTATCGCTTGGACATAGATAAAAAAGAACTGACACACCCCATTAAAAAAGGGAATATCACCAGTTTCTATCGCGACAGCGAAGGAGAACTTTGGATTGGCAGCTGGGAGGAAGGATTGTTCCATGTAAAAACAGACGGGAAAATCGAGAATTTCAGGTACGACGCCAAAAATCCGCACAGCCTTTCTTCCAACTTCGTACGAGCTTGTTGTGAGGACAATCTGGGCAATATATGGATAGGTACTTTCAACGGACTGAACCGCTACAACAAGAGTACCGGATTATTCCAGAACCACACCGCCAATGACATACAGACCGATGGCCTCACCCACTCTTCCATCTGGTGCATCGTAAAGGATAATCAAGGTACGCTCTGGCTGGGAACTTACTTCGGCGGTGTAAACTACTTCAATCCGGAATATGAAATCTACACCCGCTACTCTTATTCCTCCAACGAAAAGAAAGGGTTGAGCAATCCGGTTGTAGGACGTACCATCGAAGATAAAAACGGTAATCTGTGGATAGGTACCGAGGGCGGCGGGCTGAATTATTACAACCGCCGCACGCGCGAATTCAAATGGTACCGCCCTCAGGAAGGGCGCAACAGCATTTCGCATAATAATGTGAAAGCGCTTTATTATGACGCCGATAAAGAAATTATATGGATAGGTACTCATCTGGGCGGTCTTAACAAACTGGATATACGTTCAGGACATTTTACCCATTACCGCATGGAAGGGAACAATCCGCAATCACTCCCGTCGGATATTATCCGCGACATCACCCCCTACAAAGACCTTCTGATTATTGCCACGCAAAACGGCGTATGCCTCTTTAATCCCGCCAACGGGCAATGCCGGCAACTGTTTAAAGACAGTAAAGAGGGAAAATCCATTAAAATGGTAGCGGATGTCGTATTCGACTCGGAAGGTACATTATGGATTGCCGCCACCGGAGAGGGAGTATTCAGCTATCGTTTCGATACCCGCAAACTGACGAACTACCGTCATGATGCCGCCAATCCGAACAGCCTCAGCAATAATAACGTGAACAACATAACACAAGACAGCAAAGGAAACCTATGGTTTTCCACCTCCGGTAGCGGCCTCGATTTATACCGTCCTGAAACCAATGACTTCGAGAATTTCGACAAAGGGAAAAACGGCCTGGCCAGCGACTGTATCTATGAAACGCAGGAATCTCCCACCAGCGGTAAATTGCTGCTCATCACAAACGAAGGTTTTTCCATCTTTGATTACCGGAATAAAGATTTTAACAATTACAGCGCCGAGAACGGCTTCCCGCTGACAGCCGTCAATGAGAACGCGCTCTGCGTAACCCGTGACGGTGAGATTTTCCTGGGTGGTGTACAGGGTATGATTTCTTTCCACGAAATGGAGCTGAACTTCACCCCGAAACCCTATAAGATTATCCTCTCACGCCTCATCGTCAACGGGCAGGAAATCCATGTAGGAGACGAAACCGGCATCCTGCAACGCTCCTTGTGCCATACCGAAGAGATAACTCTCGATGCAGACCAGACCATGTTCAGCATAGAGTTCGCCACATCCAATTACATTCCGGCCAACAAAGACGATATTATTTACAAACTGGAAGGTTTTTCCAATGAATGGACAAGCACGCGCGGACTGCATACCATTACTTACACCAACTTGAATGCGGGCACCTACAAACTGCTCATTAAACCGGAAGGAAAAGATGAAAGCCTTTGTCCGCAAGTACCGCTTATCATCCATGTATTACCGCCATACTATAAAACAACGCTCGCCTACTTTATATATTTTATCATAACGGGAGTGGTTTTATGGTATTCGGTGCGCGCCTACAAGTCGAGAATCAAGCTGCGTGAGTCTTTGAAATACGAACAGAAGCATATTCAGGATGTAGAAGCGCTGAACCAGTCCAAATTGCGCTTCTTCACCAACATCTCGCATGAGTTCCGCACTCCGCTGACTCTTATCGTGGCTCAAGTGGAGACTTTGCTGCAATTACAAAACTTCACCCCCGCTATCTATAATAAGATATTGGGTATCTATAAGAACAGTATCCAGCTACGTGAGCTAATCACCGAATTACTCGATTTCCGCAAGCAGGAACAAGGGCATATGAAAATTAAAGTCGGCCCGCACAATATCGTGAATTTCTTGTATGAAAACTATTTACTGTTCCTTGAATATGCCAGCGCAAAGCAAATTAACTTCAATTTCGAGAAAGGAACCGATGAACTGGAAGTGTGGTACGACCAAAAGCAGATGCAGAAAGTCATCAATAACCTCTTATCCAACGCCATCAAGCATACGGAAGCGGAAGATACCATTACGCTCAGCGTGAAGAAAGAAGAGAACAACGTCGTAATCCGCGTGAAAGATACGGGAAGCGGTATCGATGCCAAGGAAATCGATAAGATATTCGACCGTTTTTATCAGATAGACCCGATTAACTCCACCGATGCCGGCAAGAGCGGTACAGGTATAGGACTGGCTTTGACCAAAGGTATTGTGGAATTACATCATGGTACTATTCGTGTGGAAAGCGAGCTGGGTAAGGGCACGAGTTTCATCGTTACACTTCGCTTAGGCAATGAGCTCTTTACGGAAGAACAAATCAGCCGGAACCCGGATTGTGTGCGTCAGATTGAAATTCCCAAGCCGGAAACAGATGCCTTCCTGAAAACAGAACTGGAAGAAAATGCGCCCATCACACGCATTCCGGATGCCAAAATGTTGATTGTAGAAGACAATGAGTCCATTCGCGAGATGCTCGCCAATATCTTTAAGCCATTCTACCAGATATTGACGGCCGCCAACGGAGAAGAAGGCTGGCAACTGGTACGCGGTGAGATGCCTTGCATTGTGGTGAGCGATGTGGTTATGCCCAAAATGTCGGGAACAGAGTTGTGCAAGCTCATAAAGAGCGATTTTAACACCTGTCACATCCCTGTGGTATTGCTCACCGCACGTACCGCCGTCGAGTTGAATATCGAGGGCTTGCGTATCGGCGCGGACGATTATATCACCAAACCGTTCCACACGAACTTACTGATATCCCGTTGCAACAATCTGGTGAACTCCCGCATCCTCTTGCAGGAAAAGTTCAGCAAACAGCCGCAAACAGCCGTACAAATGCTTGCCACCAATCCGATTGACAAAGACATTCTGGACCGTGCCATGGCTATCATCGAGCAGCATCTGGACGATACGGAATTTAATGTCAACGTCTTTGCCAGGGAAATGGCTATGGCGCGCACCAATTTGTTCACCAAGCTAAAAGCGATTACAGGACAGACCCCGAACGACTTTATACTGACTATCCGCTTGAAAAAAGGCGCTCTGATGCTGCGCAACAATCCCGAGCTGAACATTACGGAAATTTCCGATAAGATAGGATTCAGTTCCTCACGCTACTTCAGTAAGTGCTTTAAGGACATCTATCATGTCAGTCCGCTGGCTTATCGTAAGGGGGAAGAATCCGATAAAGACGAGGAAGAAGTAACAAGCGGAAGGTAAGAAGCGTATCTTTTTGTACTTTTTATGCTTCCGTGTGTACTCCTTTATACACACAGACCGGAAGATAGCGCATATCTTTGGACACAGAATCAAACTTTAAAGTCCAAAGGCTATGAAACATTTATCTAATCTTTTACCGTATCTTCCAAGTACGGTCCTTCTGATAGGATGTGGCAGTCCATCCAAACAGGAGGCGAAGAACGACCAACCCCAAAAGCCTAATGTTATCTATCTTATCGCTGACGACTTAGGCATCGGCGACCTTAGCTGTTATGGCGCCACTAAAGTAAGTACTCCGAATATCGACCGCCTTGCCGGTCAAGGCATGCAGTTTACCAATGCGTATGCCACCTCTTCCACAAGTACCCCCTCACGCTTCGGACTGCTGACAGGCATGTATCCCTGGAGACAGGAAAATACAGGTATTGCCCCCGGTAACTCCGAACTGATTATCGATACAGCCTGTGTCACAATGGCCGATATGTTCAAAGAAGAAGGCTATTACACCGGAGCCGTAGGCAAATGGCACTTGGGATTAGGACCTAAGGGCGGAACGGATTTCAACCATGAAATCAAGCCGAACACGCAGGATATCGGCTTCAACTATGAGTTTATTATCCCGGCTACGGTAGACCGGGTTCCCTGTGTTTTTGTAGAAAACGCGCATGTTGTAGGACTTGACCCCAAAGATCCCATCACCGTCAATTATGACCATAAAGTAGGCGACTGGCCCACCGGACTTGAAAACCCCGAATTGGTAAAGATGAAACCCAGTCAGGGACATAATAACACCATTGTCAACGGTATCCCCCGCATTGGTTGGATGACCGGTGGAAAATCCGCTCTTTGGGTGGATGAGGATATTGCGGATGTCATTACCGGTAAAGCAAAAGATTTCATCGTTTCACATAAAAACGAACCGTTCTTCCTGTATATGGGCACGCAGGATGTGCACGTTCCCCGCGTTCCTCATCCGCGTTTTGCCGGAAAGAGCGGCTTAGGTCCGCGCGGTGACGTTATTCTGCAACTGGATTGGACTGTCGGAGAAATTATGCATACCCTCGACAGCCTGAATATTGCCGACAATACAATCTTCGTATTATGCAGCGACAATGGCCCCGTCATCGACGACGGCTATCAAGACCAAGCCTTTGAGCTCCTGAACGGACATACCCCCATGAAGCATTATCGCGGCGGCAAGTACAGCGCGTTCGATGCCGGAACCCGTATTCCGTTTATCGTCCGCTGGCCGAATGGAATCAAACCGGGCAAACAACAAGCGCTATTCTCCATGATTGATGTGTATGCCTCATTCGCAGCCCTGTTAAATCATGAACTTCCCGCAGGTGTAGCTCCCGACAGCCGTGACCAGCTAAACAACTTCCTCGGCACAGATACCATCGGATGTGACTATGTGGTACAACAAAACCTGAATAATACCCTATCCATCATTCAAAATAATTGGAAGTACATCGAGCCAAGCGATAAACCCGCTTTGGAATATTGGACAAAAATGGAAATGGGGAATAGTCCTAAGCCTCAGCTCTATAATCTATCTACCGATCCTTCAGAAAAGGAGAATATAGCCGAAGCTCATCCGGATAAGGTGAAAGAACTGTCCGCTTTGTTGAATGAAGTAAAAGGTGCGAAGGAACAGCAGGACAGTAAATAACAGGAATTCAATCTGTCCGTAGATAATGTACGAAATCAGATTATTTGCGGACAATTAGTGAATGTTTTCGCCTCGAATACTCTATACATTTGCGAGGTGATTTTCACTTTGATTCGAGTAAATCCAACTAAAAAACAACCTTTTTTCAATAACCAATTAAATTAATATTTATGAAACAGAAATCTAAGCTACTAAAGACATTAGGTATTATGTTACTTTTTGTATTATTTGCCACCCAAGCAAATGCGCAAAATATTACAGTAACAGGTACAGTAAGTGACAATCTGGGCCCGGTCATCGGCGCCTCTATACAAGTGGAAGGAACCAGCAACGGATGTATCACGGACATTGACGGTAATTATAGCTTACCCAATGTTCCTTCCAACGCAACTCTGGTATTTTCGTATATCGGTTATCAGACACAAAAAGTGGCAGTAGCCGGAAAAACAAAAATCAATGTAAAACTGAGTGAAGACAGCCAATTACTGCAGGAAGTTGTAGTAGTAGGTTACGGCGTTCAGCGCAAGAGCGACCTGACAGGCGCGGTAGCTTCCGTGAAAACTGCAGATGCGTTAAAGAGTACTCCGACAGGTAACGTATCCGATGCCCTCCAAGGACGTATGGCCGGTGTGTCTGTTCTCTCCGGTTCCGGTGACCCGAGCGGTGACAATACAATCCGTGTCCGTGGTATTAACTCTATTACCGCAGAAACCGGTCCGCTGGTTGTTATCGACGGTTTCATCGGTGGTTCCCTTCAATCATTGAATCCTGCGGATATTGCTTCCATAGAAGTATTGAAGGATGCTTCCGCAACAGCTGTTTATGGTTCGCGCGGTGCCAACGGTGTTATTTTAGTAACTACCAAAAATCCTGAAAAAGATAAACTGACCGTATCTTTCAATGCATTCGCCAATATCAAAACCGTTGCCAAATATCCGGACAACCTATCTCCCTATGAATATGCCAACTTAGTAAATGATTACGGAAAAGAATATTTCGGTAAGGGAGATAATTATTATTACAGCCCGGAACAACTTGCGGCTTTCAAGTCCGGAAAAGCAGGCTTTGACTACTCGAAAGAAATATTCCGCAGTCCTGCCGTTACTCAAAACTATGAACTTTCTATTGCCGGCGGTGGTGAAAAAACAACATTTCTCGCCTCTCTCCGTTACCAAGACGATCAAGGTATCATTAAAGAATCAAGCAGCCAAATCTATAGCTGGCGTTTAAAAGTAGATACCAAAATTAAGAAATGGTTGAAAGCGGGTTTGAATATGTATGGTCACTACCGCGAAACAAGCAAGCCCCGTATCAGTGAATATGATGGATTGATACAACAAAGTATGTATTTTCCAAGTACCATCGAACCTAAAAATGAAGAGGGAGAATATAACAACAACTTCTTTGATGGCGGTAAAGCATATAATCCGATGGGGTACATATGGGAAGCCGACAATTCCAACAAAACTATAAATAACCGCATACAAGGTTATGTTCATTTTGACATTATAGATGGCTTGAGCTTCCGCTCTCAATTGGGTGTACTCTTCGACAACAGACTGAACACATCAGTAGAAAACGAGCAAGGCTATTATTCTTACAAGAATAGTCTGACGCAAGGACAGGCACGCAGTTACTGGAATACTTCATGGTTAAACACCAACACGCTAAGCTATGTAAAAGAGTTTAATGAAAACCATCGTATCAACGCTACGGCGGTATTTGAACAATCGTATGATAACAACTACAACCACACCGGTACAGCCTACAATTTAGACTATATCGATATGATTGGCATCAACAATCTGGCATGGTCCGCATCAGATTTGGCAGCTATTGCATCCGACCGTACAATCAACACCTTGATGTCCGGTATGTTGCGCGTCAACTATGTATTCATGAACCGTTACATGCTTACCGCCTCTATCCGCGCCGACGGTTCTTCACGCTTGAAAGACAAGTGGAGTTATTTCCCCTCTGCCGCATTGGCTTGGGATTTAAAACAAGAAAGCTTCTTGAAAGACAATAGTTTTATCGACCAATTGAAACTTCGTTTAGGCTATGGTTCTGTAGGAAACCAGGCGGTAGAAGCGTACCGTATCTATTCCAAAATGGCTCCGGTGACTGTAACAAATGCAAGTGGAAACTCTGCCACAGCTTATAAAATAGACCGTCCGGCCGCTTCTTTCCTCAAATGGGAACGTAACGACCAATTCAATGTAGGAGTTGATTTCGGAATCCTCAACGGCCGCATACGCTTAACCGCAGATTGGTACAGCAAATTATCCAAAGATATTCTGCTGGAAGTAGCGCGTCCTTCTCACATGGGTTATACTTCTATTCTTGACAACGCGGGAGAAATCAAAAACACCGGTGTTGAATTTACAATCAGTGCAGATCCGTTTACCGGTAAAGAATTCAATTGGCACACTGACTTAACTTTGTCTCACAACAAAGGTACATTCAATAAGATTCCGACAGCCAACCACCGCCAACAACAAGCCGGAAACTATCAAAACCAGATATTCCAGATGATTGAGGGAGAAAAACTAGGTTCGTTCTGGGGCTATACATTCGCAGGTATATGGCAGGAAGATGAAGTAAACGCTCCTTTCGTAGACGCCAACGGACAAACAAACGGTAAGACCAACGGTGAAGTTTATAAAGTAAAACCGGGTAACTCCAAATATGTAGACATCAACAAAGACGGAGTTTACAACGACGCGGACCAAGGAATTATAGGTTGCGGACAACCGACCTTTAACTGGGGTTGGAACAATACGTTCAATTATAAGAACTTTGACTTCTCGTTCTTCGTTGTAGGTTTCCACGGATTCGATATTTATAATGCCACTCACCAAATGGGATATAACTTAATTAAGAGCCAACAAGTAGCCGGGGTAACGCCTATGCGCGAATTATTGAATCGGTGGACACCTACCAATACCAACACCAATATACCGGGTTTCGTCAACGGCGGAACAGAAAATAAAGATTTCTTCAGCACACGCTTTGTTGAAAACGGCAGTTTCATCAAAATGAAAAGTATCACTTTGGGTTATACTCTCCCGGAAACAGCTTGCCGTGCATTAGGTATCACAAACCTGCGTGTATATGCTTCCGTACAAAACCCATTCCATATTACCAATTACTCAGGACTGGATCCGGAAGCTACTATGGGCAGTCCTTTGGTACAAGGTGTCGATTGGGGTTCCTATCCTAACAGCCGTAACTATTTGATCGGTCTGAATTTCTCATTCTAATGATTAACCTACTAAATAAGACTAATATGAAGAAATTAATATATTTAACAGCAATCACAGGTAGTTTGCTATTGACGACTTCTTGTGTAGACCTTACCCAAGAACCAGAATCATTTATCACAGAAGAACAATATTGGACTGCAATAGACCAAGCAAGTCTTCAAAAAGCCGCAGATGCTCTTTATAGCGATTTATGGCAAGGTAACTACGGATTTAACAGCCGCCTGCAACGTCTTAACGTATGTGCGGACGACATTACGTACCGTGCGGCCAAAGCCAATAACGAATTGGCATATTACGGAAGATTAACTCCTAATCTTACGGCCAATGATGCTGATTTCTCAACCACCTGGACACTGTTCTATAAAGTTATCAGCAGTTCCAATAAAATCATTAAAGGAACAACAATTCCGACAACAGAAGAAGAAGCCAAAGCATTCAAAGAGATTTTAGGTGAAGCCTACTTTATGCGCGGTCTTTCTTATTTCTATTTAACCCGTTTGTATGGTGACGTACCTTTGTTGATGGAAAACGATGAAATAACCATTACCATGCCACGAACTGCCGTTGCCGAAATCTATGACAAAGCCATTGTTCCCAGCCTTAAAACTGCAGCGGAATGGTTGCCTAACAAAGGACGCAGTAACAACTCCACACCTTCCAAATGGGCTGCAAAAGCTTGCTTGGCCGACGTCTATATGACAATGGCCGGATGGCCCTTGAACAAGGGAACCGAATATTACGGTCTGGCAGCAACCGAGGCCAAAGATATCATAGACAACGCCAATACCGCCGGTCTTAAACTGACAACCGAATATTCCGATTTATGGCTGGAAGCCAACAAAACGCAGACCAATGAAGTAATGTTTGCCTTGCAACACAGCTCTAAGCATAAAATAGCAAGTAATTACGGCAAATCTTATTATCCGAGTGATTATGCTCCCAACGCCGGTTGGTCTGATTACTACGGCGACGAGGATTTCTTCCTGAGTTATCCTGAGGATGCACGCAAGGATTGGAACTATATGACGGAATGGCCTGTAAAAAGCGGAAAAAAAGATACGGATGGCAAAGACATTCTTAAAACAATTCCTTATACTGAAAGCGCAGATAAGTTACCCGCTATCTCCAAATACTACAATTATGACGAAGGAGATCCCGGCAAAAGCGCGCAGGCAAACGGTATAACCTGTATCTACCGTTATGCCGAAGTACTCCTGATGTACGCCGAAGCTTCTACACGCGCAACCAATACGGTTAGTACAGATGCTTTGAATGCGATTCAGGAAGTACAGAAACGCGCAGACTATCCGGACAGAGGGATAGCATTAACTACGACTACCGATGCGGCTACCTTCCTGACAGCCGTATCCAATGAACGTGGTTGGGAATTCTTCGCTGAAATGAAACGCTGGTTCGAACTGGTTCGTCTGGAGAAAGTAAAAGACGTGCGTGCCGAGGAATGGGATGCTTCTCTTTTCAACGCGAATCATCATTATTACTTCCCTGTACCTTACCAGCAAATAGACCTTGCCGGTTGGACAAACAATGCAGGATACTAATTATACCACAAAACTTCTAACCTTATTTTTTATATCGGTAATCAAAAAAAACAGACCTTAATTAATTTAACATGCAGAAAGGGAAGAGTTGTGAAATTCTTCCCTTTTTTCTAACTTTACATCCTCACTAACAATACACATTTATGAAAAAATACGGTTTATCCCTTCTTTGCTGTATATGTATATCTATAACAGCAATTGCGCAAAAAATAGAAAACCTGGTGGAATTAAAAAAAGAATCCGGCAACTGCTTATTTCATCACTTGGATAAGGCATCCCGCACACCGGCTTTCGAGTCTGAAGGCTATTGGGTTTGGGGAAGTTCGGTGGTAAAAGGTGATGACGGAAAATACCACATGTTTGTATCTCGTTTTCCTAAAACATTGCCATTCCATCCGGGATGGATGGTAGCCTCCGAGATTGTACATGCGGTATCCGATGTACCACAGGAACCCTACCACTTTAGCGATGTAGCTCTGCCCGCACGCGGCGCGCAATATTGGGATGGACGTTCTACACACAACCCGCGTATCTTAAAACAAAACGGCAAATATTACCTTATTTACATGGGTTCCACTCATCCGTTTGCAGAGCCGGAATATGACCAACTTACCCTGGACAGCCCTTGGTGTACGGTCGCCCGCGCCAATAAACGGATAGGGCTGGCTATTTCCGATTCTCCTTATGGACCATGGAAACGTTTGGACGAACCAATCCTAAAGACCCAACCCGATACATTCTACAGTTTTCTTACCTCAAATCCCTCTCCTATCATACAGGAAGACGGGTCGATAATCATGATTTTCAAAGGGCGCCGCTACATCAACGGCTATCAACATTCAGCGATGAGCCTTGGAATAGCTTATGCTCCTCAAATAGAAGGTCCGTACAAAGTATTGAATAATAACCAGCCTATCTTTGAAGTAAACGGCCAAGGTGAGGCCGAAGACCCTTTTCTTTGGAAAGATTCTAACGGTTATCATATCATTTTCAAAGACCACGTAGCCAAATTTACAGGTGAACAAGGCGGTGGAGTCATGGCACATTCCAAGGATGGCATCCAATGGACCGTGGATAAAGCTCCCAAAGCCTATTCCCGCAGTGTGGAATGGGAAGATGGAAAGATAGAGATGCAAGGGCAATTGGAACGTCCTTTTATCCTTTTCGAAGACGGGAAACCCATTTATATCTTTTTCGCCACCATGGATGGTCCCGGTGGATTCGAAAATGCATTGCGCTCCTGGAATATGGTTATTCCTATAAAAGATAAGGAATAAAAGCGTATCTTTGCCCTTATGAACAATTTATTACCCATCCATTTCGCTCCGCTTCAAGGCTACACAGACGCAGCCTATCGGCAAGCCCATGCCCGCATTTTCGGTGGAATAGACACCTATTATTCCCCTTTCGTACGTGTGGAGCACGGTGAAATACGCCGGAAAGACGCACGTGATATACATCCGGACAATAACCGGAACATACACTTGATTCCCCAACTGATTGCGTCGTGTCCCAATAAGTTGGAGCAGATAATGTCTCTTCTTACCGAGCATAATTATCAAGAAGCAGATATCAATCTGGGATGTCCTTTCCCCATGTTAGCCAAACGACATAACGGTGCCGGCATGCTGCCATATCCCGAAGAAGTAAAAGACCTGCTTACCGCCGCAATTGAACAATATCCCCAGATCCGTTTCTCCGTCAAACTTAGATTAGGTTGGGAAAATGCCAGCGAATGTATTGCGCTCTTACCGTTATTGAACGCACTCCCTCTGGGCCACATCATTCTGCACCCGCGTTTGGGAAAACAACAATACAAAGGAGAGGTGGATTTAAACGGATTTGAGGCTTTTTATGACGGATGCGACAAACCCTTGCTATATAATGGGGACTTGCATACAATAGAAGATATACAGATTATTACCAAACGTTTCCCGAAGTTGGCAGGACTTGTAATCGGACGCGGCTTGCTCGCCAACCCGGCCTTGGCATGGGAATATCGACAAGGAAGGAAACTGTCTCCCGGCGAAATGGCAGCTAAAGTAAAACAGCTGCATACAACAGTGTATAATAGTTATGAAGAGCAACTGCAAGGCGGTGAAATGCAGTTATTAATGAAAATGAAAAGCTTTTGGGAATATTTGCTACCCGACGGTGATCACAAAGCGAAGAAAGTCATACACAAGACCGGTAAATTGGCCAACTACCAGGTGGCAGTAGACAGTTTACTCGCCTCATACAAATAAAACGAACAGAATCAGCAATGAACCCTAAAAGTTTTTATCCGGCTTTTAGGGTTCATTACCGATTTACATGCCCGGAATCAAATGTACCTCAGGACGAATTTGGACTACACGATGCAGCTTCATCCACTCATTCAAATAAACGCGATGTTGTAATAGAATCTTCTGATACTTTTTTTCTATGGCTAAATTCCGCATTTCTCCGCGGTCATTGACCATATCATAAAGTTGCTCACGATAGAGCCCCTTATCATATAATACATACTTATAACGTGAAGTACGCAAAGCCCAACCACGGGCAATACCCTTATCGAATGTTGTTTCAGTAACTACGTAAGGCTGGTGTGCTTGCTGAGGATCAGCACTTTCAACTAAAGACTTAAAAGAAACGCCATGTAAGTTTCCGGGAAGGGAGATACCGGCCCAATCACATACGGAAGCGAAGAAATCAACGCCTCCATTAATGAGTTGGGGCATCTCTTTACCTGCATTTTGCTTTCCGGGAAGAGTCACTATCAAAGGTATATTCACCACTTCTTCATATAAGGCCGACTTCTGATTCCAATGATGCGCCCCTACGCCGTCACCATGATCGCTCGTAAAAATAACCACTGTGTTCTTCCACAATCCCAGCCTATCAATAGCATCAACAATCTTACCAATCTCGGCATCTACTTTCTCTACCAACCGAAAGTAAAGACTACGGTAACGCCGCCAATCATCAGGAGAATAATGGCGGGTAGGATAAGCCGGATAATTCAATGTTTGCTCATAGCCGATGACATCGGCATCATAAGGATTACGGGCAAAATTAAGCGGTAGCCCGGGCCATTCATCTTGAGGAAGCTCAGGCAAGTTACCGAATGGCAGATTCTGACTACGTGCATATTCACAGATGTTATGAGGATTATCAAAACCTACCACCAAAAAGAAAGGTTTGGAATGTTTCTGTCCAAGAAAAGAAACGGCAGCCTCCGCCAGTCCATTATCATTATGCGGATGAATAGTAGAAAACCCGAACTCTTTATCAGGCATAGAAGGAGTATGTACATGCCATTTCCCGGCATAAGCACATTCATAACCGGCATGTTGCATCAACCAGCCTAAACTATTGGTACGCAAAGAGTCGGCCATAGGTACATTGTTGCGGGACAGACCAACCTCATGAGATGTATACCCTGTAAACATAGATGCTCTGGAAGGTCCGCTCAAAGGAGCGGAACAATAAGCATTCCTAAACAGAACTCCCGACTGTGCCAAGCGATCCATATTAGGTGTATGCAAATCCGTATTCCCCACACAGCTCATGGCGGAAGCAGTCTGCTGGTCGGTTACAATATAGATGATATTCGGCAAGTCCTTTGCCCCTACCAGAGAAGGGGCAAAGGCGGTTGCACACAACATGATATTTTTTAATTCTGTCATAGTAAAGAAACCGATTAAAGTTTATTTACGTAATAACTCTACATCAAAACTTGCCGCATCCTTACATGTAAAACGTAGCACGGTTTGTTTTTTATCTGCTGAAACAAGTTTGCAATACGGTGTTTCCGCTACTTGCCACAAGCCTTTCAATGTAACGGTTACAGGAATTTCTCCACTCTCATCATCAATCCACGGACGTGAATAGATGCTCCGTTCAATCCGTTTGCCGTCTTTATCAAAGGCCTCATCACTCGGACCACGGTACAATGCCAAGTCCGGTTGAGAAACAGTCAGTAACAATTTCTCTTTATTCTCACGAATCATGACCAAGCAGGAAGTATCCGCCTTTTGTAACAAACCGTCCGCTGGAAGCGTTTGGGGAGTTTCAAACAAAACATAAGAAGTAAGATTATCCGTCAGTGAACGAACGATATGCGCATTACGGTCTTGCTGAAGAACTTTATAAGAAGGTTTCTTCGCAAATGCTTTCAAAGAAACGGCATCCGTACGAGGTAATACGGCATATTCGTAAGAAGCGCCCTTCGGAGCCTTGCCATGTTGCAACGTCAAAGAAACCCAATCGCCTGAAGTAGGCTTCGTACTGCGTTCTCCTACGGTAACTTGCGGAAAATTCTTTTCATATTTCGCGCTTGCCACAGAGGCTTTGGCAAGGTAATACCCTACCCCGTTCGGATCAATATAAGTCTGCCCGTCACTCTTGTAATTATTCCAGTATTGATGGTTTTCGGGAGTAATAGCCGCTAACTGGAAAACGGTAGTCTCTGTAGGAAACTCTGCATTCGTATTCTCAATGTCTGTACCCAAACATACTATCGTACCATCAAAAAAGTGGAAAGACTTACGAGCACGATGCGAACCATTGTACTTGTCATGCTCGTGCAATTTCATACCGAAGTTACCGTTCAAGCGCGCTTGGGACAAGCCACCGGCAAAAGCCTCATCGGAATAGAGCATTTCTTCCATACCCGAATAGATGTCCACGTTCAATACGTTGGCGCGCAACTGTTCAAAAGGCAGATGAATACTCGTCGTACCCGGAATACGGTTCCAATCAAAACCATTCTCCTGCCAACCACCGGTAGCAAAAGTCACCATTTCATCGGGTTTGCCTGTCAGTATCTGCATACTGCCATGCGCCAGATAACGACCGTAAAAATTGGCAGGAAGATAATGCTCGGCAGCCCACAAATAGCGGGAATGTCCACGTACGACAGCCGCCCAATTATCCCGGCGCTGTACAGAAACACAACCGTAACCTAATGCAAGATTACCCTGCGGGTCAGGTTCAGGACGAAAGCCTTGCGCTTCAAGTAATTCTTTCATCTTCAACTCCTGCCGGGTAGAAGCCTTTGGCAAATAATCGGGGGCATCCTTATCCGACGTATTGGAATAAGCCGTCAAACGCAGATAGGCAGCCGCCATATCGGCATCGTATTTCTGCTTGCCATCCGGTGTACCGGCAATAGCCATAGTGGCATACTGAATAGGTATCAGCTCTCCTTTTCCGTTAGGGTGACGACCGGACATAGAAAGAGACCATTGCTTCAAATTACAATAAAACCGCATCGTGAGCAATACATTCTTGACCGTGGAGTGTGCCAGTTCGGAAACCTTGAACTCAGTTCCGCTCAACAGATAAATCATATTCGTAGCCCCGTCCAAGCCGCCAACAGCATAGGCAGGATAGTTGTTACGATGATGGAAACAAGCCCCATCTTTCTTGAAAGAACCGGACAAACCTTGAGCCGGCCGGCATCCATAATCCAACCAGCGCGAGAAAGAACGCAGATATTGCAGTTTTTCCGGGGTATCTTCCATAATCAGAATACTTGCCATACGTCCTTGAGTCTGCGTATTGAAAGAGTCTATATCTATACCGTTTACGGTAGGTTTAGGATAAACCTCGTTAGTAATGGCATACCAGCGCAGGGTACGTTCGGCTTCATTCAACTTACCGGCCTCATTCAATACCTCTTTCATCAAGAAATAGGCCACATACAGACCGCGCATGCTGTAACCGTAGTGGTGGATATTTCCCCAGCAACTGCCGTAGGCCACACCCTGGTCGGTAATATGATCGTACATAGCGAGGAACTTTTGCTTCAATTCATTCTGTATAGCGACATCCGTCGCATTGTTATAAGCAACGGCTATGCGCTTCATCAGTTTGAAGTATTCATCCATTTCCATGCCCAGTTTGGTAAACATATCCTTATCCCAATCCGGTATCATACGTTCGTAAGCTTCCGACTGACGTACCATGAAGATAGGCAGACCGCTCACCTTACCGTTTCTATATGTAATCTTGTAGAAGTCGTATTGCTTACGAATAGCCGCCATTTCCTTATCCGACAACTTGCCGGGCGTATAAAGCATATCTCTGAAGCGTTTCTCTATCACCCTCATTTCCTGTTTCTGCACATCGCTTACCGGAGTCAAGGCTATATCCGGTTTCCATAAAGAATGTTCGTAAATAACAAGCCAATGATTGGTAGTTCCCTTATTCACAAAAGGGACTTGCACGTCAGCCGTCTGCTGGCGGGCATCCACCTTGCTGGCGGGTATGATATGATCCAAATACAGCTTCCCTTCACTATCGGGAGCAATAATACGGATTTCGTTCATCCCCTCTTCCGGTGTCCCCTCCATATCACGTTCATAACATACCCACGCTGCACGCCAACCGGTAAAGTTGATTCCGAACGGGAAAGAAGTGCATTTCTTTCCGTCCTTTAAAAACTCAAACTCTATCTTTTTGTCTTGTGCCTGTTCATTGTACACCCATACAATGAAAGCGGAGAGATAGGTATCCTTCCCGGTAGGATCTTTCTTCTCGAACTTCAAATCCTTTTTGATAGAGAGCACAGCCCCCGGATTAAATGTCCAGCTCAAACTATGCAAACCGTCTTTATAATGTTCGTCACTGATTTCTAAACGGGATTCCGTTCCCGAAATAAACACCGGTATTTGCCGGTCTTCAAAAGAAAGTAGTTTTTCGTTCTTTACTACCTGAGCTTCTACACTTACCGGCAATAAAGTTCCAAGGAGCATCCCCACTCCCATTGTCCATTTACTAAATTGCATCATATTTATTCATTTAAGGTTACTATAATACCGTTTACAAAGAAAACCCTCTTTCAGGAAAAAGAGGGGCATAAATCGTACAGAAGAGGTCTAAAAATGTTATAGCCTCTCCCTGCAAAGTACAGAACAGCGATTACTGTTCTGCGTACAAAAGCAAAAGTTAATCAGTTAGGGATGAAGTTCCTCGAAGCTTTTATTTTCTTCCTGCATTGTGCGGACAGTTTCTTCCAGTTCGCTGACAGGCAAATCAAAGTTATACCAATCGTTATAGCAGTCGGTGACGTACCATTTACCATCTATCAATTCAAAAACAACACGAAGCGAAGGTTCCGACTCATCATACCCCGCTTCAAACTCTTTATGGACCGGTTCATCACGGGTGAAACGGGAAATATAGATTCCCCCTTCCTCCTCCGTAATCCTTCCCTCTTGCAGAGTTTCGCTATCCAGCAGTGCCCATTTATCGCGGGTAAAAGGAAATGTTTGCTCCGTCTCACCATCGTCTTTCAACAAAACAATAGGAGATTTTAAAGGAAATTTAATACGGGAGTACTGAAATGAAGCGCTGGACGTGAATTTCCGGAGAAACGTCTTGAAATCCTCTCCGGCCGCCAGACTGTTGGCAGTCGAGAACATAAGCGCCGTACACAGACAAAAAACAAAGTAAATTGCCTTCATATAGATACGAATTTTTCGATTCAGGGTACAAATATACAACAAGTCAGGAATTTACAATGAAAAGCCGACAGGAATTTATATCATGCTACCGCTGACTATTTAAATACTCATATCCGAAACGGCAATGCAGGCAATCTTTCTTGTCACAGTACTCCTTTTGGAGCTGAAGCAATGCTTGCGAGTCCGCCGCTGTATAGACGGGCAACCCTGCACCGCTCCATAAGCGGGTAACATGATTATTCTCCGCTTTCAACGCTTCAAGGAAACGGGTAGCACGTTCACAAAGCTCCTCGTCCGCCTTATGCATTCCGTAAGTATAAAGAAAAGGTATGACGGTGTTGATAAGAATAAGGTTCAAGGCATTCTCCCCCAACCGTTTTTCCCGGTGAGGCGAAGCCTTTTTAAATGTGAAATGCTCTTCCCAATAAGTTGAGGTCTGCGCCGATAATATTTTCTTTACATCTTCCGGCGTTTCGGCCGCCATGACGCGTGAAAACAAAGACTGTTCCTTATGATACAACCAGGCAAGTTGCGCCAAACGCACATGAGGGAAATTACCGGGACGCAGTCGCAGAAAACTCCACAAGTCGCAGGTCATAGGTACAGGCAATTCGAATTTATGTTGCAAATAATGAAATTCTTTTCGAAGTTTCTGATGGTAACTATCCTCTTGAAAATCTTCTTCCAAAAGTCCCGCCTGTCCTAAAAAGAACGCCTCTACCTGAAAAAGGCTGTCCCGATGTTTGTCCACCGCACGGAACGGCAGATGATTGGCCCATGCTTCAAAGGCATCACCATTCAACCCGAAACCCAAATTACGGGCAAGGGTAATAAAAAATACGTCCTCCCAATGATTATTGCAATGTTCCAAACGTGCGGTAACGGCTTGCGCCTTCTGTTCAAAACGCTCTACCTGCAAAGCCGACAACCAAGAATGAACAGTCAGTTTCGGAAGGGAAGCAAGGATGGAATAGCAAGGAGGATATATCTCCGCCTGTTGCAACTCATCATAACGCTGCCGGACATTGTCAGGGCAGCGCAATAATAGTTGAGGAACAATATCACCGTTCGTATGATACACCTCGCAGTCCGAACCGCCCACCACATACAGGATAACATTATCGTAGGCTTTATCCCGGTCGTGTCCATGACGAAACCAGTCCGAAGCCTGCGTATGCAACTCGACGTTACCTACCCAAAGCGTACCGTCTATTTTTAATTTTGCGTTAAAGAAGTCGGGGCATGCATCAGTATTCGGCAAACCGGGTTCTATCACTTCGACCGGCTGTCCGGAGGTCGTCTGAAGTGGCATTAAAGGAAATATCTTATGCTTCCAGACGTAATGCAGCAATTGTTTCATTGTTAACAAGACGTTAATGTTGTGTACAAATGTAAGAAAAAGATTACCTTTGCGACGTATAGTTTGTTGATAAACTGAATAAAAACCAAAGAAACAATGAAAATAGCACTAATCGGTTACGGAAAAATGGGCAAGGAGATTGAGAAAATCGCCTTGAGCCGCGGACACGAAATTGTCAGCATCATCGATATCAATAACCAGGAGGATTTTGAATCGGACGCATTCAAGAGCGCCGACGTTGCCATAGAGTTTACCAATCCAATGGTAGCCTATAACAATTATATGAAAGCTTTCAAAGCTGGCGTAAAATTGGTTTCGGGCAGTACGGGCTGGCTGGAGGAGCACGGCGAAGAGGTCAGGAAACTCTGTACCGAAGGCGGCAAGACACTGTTCTGGTCATCCAACTTCAGTTTGGGAGTAGCCATATTCTCGGCTGTCAACAAATACCTGGCAAAGATTATGAACCGTTTCCCCGCTTATGACGTAACGATGAGCGAAACGCACCATATACATAAGCTGGACGCTCCAAGCGGTACTGCCATTACCCTTGCCGAGGGTATTTTGGAAAACCTCGACCGCAAAGACCGTTGGGTGAAAGGCACGCTGCAAGCACCGGACGGAAGCGTATCGGGCTCTGCCGAATGTGCAGCCGACGAGCTGCCTGTCAGCTCTATCCGCGAAGGAGAAGTACCGGGCATTCACAGCATCCGCTATGATTCCGAGGCGGACAGCATCACCATCACCCATGATGCCAAAAACCGCAGCGGCTTTGCCTTAGGAGCCGTATTGGCTGCAGAATATACCGCCGGCAAACAAGGTTTCTTAGGTATGAGCGATTTATTCCCATTTTTAAAAGACTAAAGTAGTATGAGAAAAGCAACACGCGCCCAATGGATTAAGTTCGGCATAATCACCTTACTTTATCTTATTTTCCTTGTCTGGGTAAAAAGTTGGTGGGGACTGGTTATCGTTCCTTTCATATTTGACATTTATATCAGTAAAAAGATACCTTGGGGATTTTGGAAGAAATCCAAGAATCCGGCAGTACGCGGTATCATGAGTTGGGTGGACGCCATTGTTTTCGCATTGGTAGCGGTCTACTTTGTAAATATCTACATATTCCAGAACTATCAGATACCTTCATCTTCACTGGAGAAATCATTGTTGGTAGGCGACTTCCTTTACGTAAGCAAGATGAGTTACGGTCCGCGCGTACCGAATACACCGCTCTCCATGCCGCTGGCGCAACATACGCTGCCGATATTCAATACCAAATCGTACATTGAATGGCCGCAATGGAAATATAAACGCGTACCGGGCTTCGGAAAGGTGAAACTGAACGATATTGTCGTGTTCAACTTTCCGGCAGGCGATACGGTAGCGCTCAACAGGCAGCAAGAAGACTTTTACAGTCTGGCTTACAGGGAGGGACAACGCGTATATCCCAATAAAATCAATATGGACAGCCTGACGCGCGACCAGCAGCGTACCGTCTACGACCTCTACTACAATGCCGGTCGCAATCTGATCCGTACCAATCCGCAAATGTATGGTGATATTGTAGTACGTCCTGTGGACCGCCGCGAGAATTATGTAAAGCGTTGCGTCGGTTTGCCGGGAGATACCTTGCAGATAAAGGATACACAAGTGTATATCGATGGAAAAGCCATTGAGAATCCGGAAGATATGCAGCTCAACTATTTTGTGCAGACCACGGGTCCGTACATACCGGAAAATATGTTCCGCGAACTGGGAATCAGCAATGACGACCAGATATTGATGACCGATGACTTCAATTATGAGGAAGGGCTTATGCAGATGGGGCTGGACCACCGTGATGCCCAAGGCAGGCTGACTCCCGTTTATCACTTGCCTCTTACCAAGAAAATGTACGATACGCTTATCGGCAACAAAAAGTTGATCAGCCGTATCGTTATGGAACCGGAAAACCTATCGGGACAGATGTATCCGCAAAATCTCCATACAAAGTGGACGCGAGACAACTACGGTCCTATATGGATACCGGAAAAGGGTGCTACCATTACCTTGACCAAAGACAACTTACCGGTTTATGAACGTTGTATCGTTGCCTATGAAGGCAATACACTGGAACAAAAACCGGACGGCATCTATATCAACGGAGAAAAGACGGACACCTACACTTTCAAGCTGGATTATTACTGGATGATGGGCGATAACCGCCATAATTCTCTCGATTCCCGTTATTGGGGCTTTGTACCGGAAGACCACGTGGTAGGCAAACCTATCGTCGTTTGGTTGTCGTTAGACAAAGACCGCGGCTGGTTCGACGGAAAAATCCGTTGGAACCGAATCTTCAAATGGGTACATTGATACAGTAATTAAGAGTTAGCGATTGGTACATACCATGAGAGGAAGGAACCGGAAGATTGCAGCTACTATAACAGGAGTGATACTGATAGTGGTATTGCTCCGGAGCTGTGTTGCGACTTCCTATTTAATACCTTCCTCGGGAATGGAGAATTCACTGTATCGCGGCGAACGTATCTTAGTAAACAAATGGAGCTACGGGCTACGGCTTCCTTTCATGAGTTTATGGGGTTATCACCGTTGGACGGATAAGCCTGTGCGCAAGGACGACATTCTTGTATTCAACAATCCCGCCAATCTTTCACAAGCAACAATCGATCAAAGAGAAATATTCATCAGCCGTTGTTTGGGAGTACCGGGAGATACTTTGTTGGTAGATTCGCTATTTTCCGTAATTCCTTCGGAAAAGAATGCCCCCGACCAGAAATATCTTTATATGTATCCCCGAAAAAAAGAAAAGCAGCTGGACTCCTTACTCACCATTCTTTCCATCCGCCCCAACACGTTGTTGGGGCAAGATACGGCAAAGAATGTACGCAGTTTCAGCCGGTATGAATATTATTTATTGGAACAGGCCTTAGGAGCCAATAACTGGATAGAACCCGCCGATACAGAAGATTCCGTTGAAGCACTGAAACCGCTCATTATTCCCGGTAAAGGAAAAGCCGTACGCGTATATCCCTGGAATATGACACTGCTGCGAAACACACTGGTACTGCATGAACAGAAACGGGCGGAAATCAAAAACGATACATTATACATAGATGGAAAACCTGTACAGCATTGTTATTTTACGAAAGATTACTATTGGGTTAGCGCTAACAACTCCATAAATCTGTCAGACTCCCGCCTGTTCGGCCTTGTACCCAAAGACCATGTTATCGGTAAGGCAGCCCTCATATGGTTTTCCAAAGAACAGGAAACGGGACTTTTCAATGGTTACCGTTGGGACAGGATGTGGAAAAGGGTGAGATGATTTTTTAATATTTAATTCTTAATTCTCAATTTAAATGACTGTCTATCTTTCTTCCGCCTATCTGGCTCCGGTTGAATACTACACCAAGTTGTTGGCATACGGCCAGGTGTATATCGAACAGCACGACCACTATACCAAACAAACGTATCGTAACCGCTGCACCATTGCCGCACCGGACGGAGCACTCGCCCTTTCCATCCCTACGGTCAAGCCCGACACTTTAAAATGCCCGATGCGCGATATCCGCATCTCCGACCATGGCAATTGGCGCCATTTACACTGGAATGCCATTGAATCGGCATACAACCATACCCCGTTCTTTGAATATTACAAAGATGACTTCCGCCCTTTTTATGAAAAGAGATATGAGTTTTTAGCCGATTTCAACGAAGAACTCTGCCATCTCATCTGTTCGCTGATAGATATACAGCCCGTCATGAAACGTACCTCAGAATATAAAACCGAGTTTGCTCCCGGCGAAACAGACTTCCGCGAGCGTATTCATCCTAAGAAAGACTTCCGCCTGGAAGACCCGGATTTCTCCCCGCAACCTTACTATCAGGTATTCCAAGAAAGACACGGTTTCCTGCCTAATCTGAGCATTATCGATTTGCTGTTCAATATGGGACCGGAGAGTTTATTGGTATTACAACAAAGTAATGGCAACAATACCGGTAACTTGGTATAATTTCTATAATTTTTGGCATATTCCCGATAACAAAGAAACTATTTATTCGCTATTTTTGCAACACAAACCAAAAGAAATGCGCATCCATATAATTAACTAAATACATAAATCATGAAAAACTTATTCGACATCAAAGACAAGGTAATCGTCCTGACAGGCGGTTG